>Ga0180431_10001091_pt1 | contig 38045 bp, 50 predicted proteins | sample SS_ome_11_FD_132459 | JGI IMG/M metagenome (GOLD analysis project Ga0180431, IMG submission 132459) | Hypersaline lake sediment archaeal communities from the Salton Sea, California, USA - SS_1_MS_1 metaG | ecosystem: Environmental > Aquatic > Non-marine Saline and Alkaline > Hypersaline >... | reverse complement strand
CTCCTGAATCCCTTGCCAAACTTCTTCTTCAGGTTGTCAAGCATCTTCTTCCTGAACTTCTTTATCTTCTTTCCTTTCAACCAGACAGCAGGAATCTTCTTTCCAAACTTGAACTTCTCAGAATTATTGCCTACATGCAGTTCAAACTCAGGGACAATGCCATCATCCAATACAACAGAAAGATTCACATCTTCAAATGCTTCTGAAGAATTTGCACTCAAAGTATAATTGACTTCACCTTCAACATAAACCTTCTCAGACTTGTTAGAATCATGATAGAATATTATCTCAATTGTCTCATTATCCTGCACAATGCTCTTGAAAAACACCTCAAATTCAGGCTCATCCTCAATCTTCTCACCATACTTTTTTGAGCCCACTTTTATCTCTTCTTTTTTAGAAACAGCCTTGAGTTCTTTTGAAGCGTTCTTTGGCTTTTCTTTCAGTTCTTCCCCTGGTTCCGTGTCTTCAGCCAAAACCTTAACCAAGAAATCATGCTCTTCAAGCTCATCACCAATAGAACTAACTGTAATCTCTTCCTGGCCAACAAAACCAGGATAAGGCTCAATAGCCATCAAGTCAGATTCAATATCCACAATCAAGTCAATATCACCAGTAGCAACATAAGGGCCTGTTGTCTCAAAATAATTGCTCAAGTTGACATGCAGTTTCTGCTCTCCAGAAATATACAACGTGTTGCTTGGAGTGATATTCTCAGGCTCTGGCTCTGGCTCTGGTTCAGGCTCTGGCTCAGGAGGAGGAATGTAAATCCTTTCTTTTTTCTGCTTATACTCTTCCTTAATCTTTTCCATGATAGGATTCTTCTTGTCAACAACCTCAACCCTGAAAACCATCTCCTGGATCTCTTGGTCAGCAATAAAGACCTTCAAAATCCTCTCTCCTGTAAAGCCCTTGTCAGGTGTGAGTACCAATAAAGTTTCTTTTATCTTAACATCAATATTGCTTGGGCTTGTTGCAAGATATGTTCTCTCAACACCAGGCACATATGTAGACAAGTTAATGGCAGTAATCTTGTTTTTCTCAATAGTCACTAGATTTTCCTGTCCTGCTGTGGCAAAGCCAGTCAATTTGCTTATCTGCGGCAGGAAAACAACACCAGCAAGCATAGCCACAACTATCAAAATGAATACCCACTCTATCCTGCCTTGTGCTTTCTTCAAGTTACTACCTCTCTGAGTGTAAAGAGGCCAGGAAGACAGCTTAAGCTGTGAGCTATTACACACCCTTTAGAGGGGAGTGAAGAATCAGCAAAAGCGTCTAACCCCCCGGCCCCATAAAATAAAAAAGGAATAGTAAAAATGTAATTAAAGACAAGAATATTAACTAGAATAGTAGTACATAGCTTCCCCCTTTTAGTACTTAAAATAATATCCACCCCTCTTGATACAAATGTAATAGCTCAGTATATATACAGCAACAGTTCATTTATAAATTTTTCGGTGATTAATCTGTAGTTAGTAGTCATTTGTGCGGCAACTACTTACTAAATACCACCAACCACACACCACAAATACTGTGACAAAAAAATCATAATCTTTAAATAACAGAAGACTTTGAAATTAGTTAATGACATCAAAAGAAGCTTTAGAAGAAGTTGTAGAGAAACGAGTGAAGCCAATGGTTGACAAGGCCATGCACAAATGGCTTGGCGTAACTGTATCTGAAATCAAGGCAGACATATCAGACAGAATCAAAAGATCACCATTGCTTGAGTATGAGATAAGCACAAAAACACCATTCAAGAAAGCAAAAAAACTCTTCAAGAAACTGTATCTTTCTAAATTATTAAGCACATTCTCAGGAAACATAACAGATGTTGCAAAAGCAGCAGGCTTAGACAGGAGAAGCGTGCACAGATTGATGGATGAACTCAAGCTTGACCCAGATGAATTCAGGGGAACAATAGCAAAAACACAGTATGTGAAACAAGAAGCTGTCAAGAGCATCATACAGACAAGCGCAGAATCATACAAAAGCTCCCTAAGCCCGACAAAATTCAAGGATTTCTACGAGCATGTTCCGGAATTATCAAGAGATATTGTAAAAGAGCTTCCAGCAACACCATTAACACTAAAACAAGCTGAAAAAGAATTTGAAAAAGAATATTTAAGGAAAGCACTGCAAGAAAATGATAATAATATATCAAAAACAGCAAAAAAAATAGGAATCAGGTTTGAAACACTGCACAGAAAACTAAAAGCTTTAAAACTGATATAGATTCTTTCTTGAAAATGAAGATAATATCTGACTTACACATACACAGCAGGTACTCAAGAGCATGCTCCAAACAGATAAGCATTGCAAATCTCGAGAAATACGCAAAAATAAAAGGGCTGGGATTACTTGGAACAGGAGATTTCCAGCACCCTGAATGGCAGAAAGAACTAAAACAAGAATTAACAGATGACGGAACAGGAATTGCAAAAACAAAAAACGGATTTTCTTTTGTTTACTCAACTGAAGTCTCATTGATGTACACAGACGGCAGAGGAAGAAGGGTTCACTTAGTTGCACTTGCACCAAACATGGAAATAGTCTCACAGGTGACAGAAGCTCTAGGAAAAAGAGGAAGGCTGGATTATGACGGCAGGCCAATATTCAAGATACCTTGCCCAGAATTTGTAGAAATTATGCGGGAAATAAGCCCAGACATTGAAGTAATACCAGCACACATCTGGACACCCTGGTTTGGACTCTTTGGCTCAATGTCTGGATTTGACTCAATGATAGAGGCATTCAAAGACCAGGCAAAACACATTCATGCAATCGAGACAGGCTTAAGTTCTGACCCGCCAATGAACTGGAGGCTTTCCCAACTGGAAAACAGGCAGATAGTAAGCTTCAGCGACAGTCATTCCTTTTGGCCCTGGAGACTGGGAAGAGAATCAACAATACTTGACCTAAAGAAACTCACGTATCCTGCTGTCCTGAAAGCAATAAGAACAGGAGAAGGACTAAAAGAAACAATAGAATTCTTCCCAGAAGAAGGAAAATACCATTATGACGGGCACAGAAACTGCAATGTCTGTTTGTCACCACAAGAAGCTAAAAAGTTGAATAACATCTGCCCTGTATGCAAAAAGCCTTTGACAATTGGTGTCGTGCACAGAGTAGATGAGCTGGCTGACAAGCCAGAAGGATACAAGCCAAAAAATGCAAAACCATTCAGGCACCTAATCCCATTATCAGAACTCATATCCGCGGGAGTAGGGTCAGGAATAGCAACACAAAAAGTATGGAAAGTATATCATGAACTCATAAAAGAATTCGGCAATGAAATGACTATCGTGCTTGAAGCAGATGAAGAAAAACTGAAAAAAATAGTTCCTGACAAAATAGTTGACTTGATACTGCGGAATCGGGAGCAGAAGATAGAATTTCAGCCAGGCTATGACGGGGAATATGGAAAACCCATATTTGAAGGCAAGAAAAAAGAAATAACGCCAATAAAGCCAGCACAAAAAGGGCTGAGTGATTTCTGTTAACGCTGCAATTTCAACGCAGCCCAAAGTAATTCATAAACTTTAAATACTACAAAACACAATATTCAACTCAATGCAAAAAAGAAAAGTTCAGCTAATAATAGGAATAGTCCTGCTAATTATAGTGGCAATACTATTATACCATCAATTAATACGTTCTGAACAAAAAACGCCAAACCAAAAAATCAACGACTGGATTAAAACAAAACCTCTTGTAATTAATGAAGAAGGCGAAGAAGTAAGAGCAACTGCGGCAGAATGGATAGAAACAATCCGGCAATACCTGCTTAAAGACAACAAAGAGAAAAAAATAGGGTATTTAACAGAAGAAAAAATACTGGCTGCACTCGAATCAAAAACAAAACCAAAAACAAGCAAAACACCTGCACCAACACCATTTGCATCACATCATACACCCGCAGTAGTGCCTGTACCTGTACCAATGCCCATGCCAGCTCCTGCAAAAACACCAACACCTATTCCAACTCCTACACCAACACCAGCACTAACTCCGCCTGCTCCTACTCCTGCACCACCAAGCACCACACCAGCTCCTGCGCCAGCAACACCTACTCCTCCTCCCACTCCAATACCATCCGCGCCTGTCTGCGGAAACGGACTGGTTGAAACAGGAGAACAATGCGAGCCACCAAACACAGCAACATGCAATGCAAACTGCCAAATCATAATCACACCGCCGCAACCAGCACACTGCACAAATGGACAATGGGACGGCGATGAATCAGACCTAGACTGCGGAGGAAGCTGCCTCGGGTGCCCGCCGCCAGGAAATCCCACATACTTATCCTGCTGGACAAACTCAGACTGCCAGACAAGAAACTGCGATATGAGCGCTGCAAAACCATTGCCTGCATTAGATATTAACACAGGAAACATATACACAACAGTAACACAACTGCAATCACTAGCAGGACAGAACTGGACAATACCTTATCAAGGAAGATGCAAATAGAATCCTGAAAATCAAAAGATTTATAGATTATTCACTTTTTAAGTTCAGTATGAAAGAGAAAGTCAAGACAATACAAAAAAGAATAAAACAATTAGCCAAAGATGATTCTGAAGTCCCTGTAAGATCCTTTTTTACACAATTTGCAGAACTGTCAAACAAGGAATATGTTCAGGAAATACTCGCAAAAATACTTGAAAAACGCCCGGATGTAACAGGAGAACATCTTGCTTATCTGCTGTACATAGCACTTCAATACCTGACTGAATTTGATTACGACCAACCTGTTGAAAAAAATAAACTAGAGAAAGACCTGAAAAAATACTCAGACAAAATAATAGAATTATGCCAAACAAAAAACATCTCTACAAATGTAATAGAGAGATACGCATTGCTGCAAGTCATTATTTCTATGCTTGACAAGCCTGTTGTCGTGATTGATGTAGGCACAAGCATAGGACTCGGATTGATGGCATTGAACACAGATAGCTTTTCTCATATCGATATAGATAAAGAACTTCTGCCATATGTCCAACAAAAAGTTGAAATAACAGAGGCAATTGGAATTGACATGCAAAAACCTGACTTGAAATGGCAGCTAGCGTGCTGCTTTCCAGACAAAAAAGAAGACCGGCCGGTGCTGAAAAAAACATATGAGAAATTAAAGAAAGAGGGAACTAAGATAAAATTCATACAAGGCAGTGCACTAGAGCTGGATAGATTGAATCTTCCTAAAGCAGATATCGTTTGGACAAGCAATTTCTTCTATGAAATAGAGGGTGATATCAATAAAGTGATAAATGATATCAAAAACCTCTTGAATGAAAAAGGAATCTGGATTGACGCAGACTTCAGACACTCAGACAAGCAGTTTGCAACAAAAGACAATCCTTATCTTGCAAAAGTCAGAAGAAAAGAGGATTGGGACACGACACTTGAAGTCCTGGAATCATCTATTGACTGGGTAAGAGACCTAAAACCAGGGAAAGATTTCAAGAAGTTCAAAGGAATTCTAAAAAAATAAATTAAAAATAAGAAAAAAATTAAGTCGTGATATCATCACAAGCACTGCAGGTCCACTGACCTATGCCATCGCCGTGAGGACAGCAAGGATCACCTGCATTGCACAAGATGTCACCACAGCACTGCTTGCCATAGAATGAAGCAGGAACACCGCAATTACCATCTTCCTGGCAGACACCACTCATACAATCAAGGCCTGCATCACAATGCGTTCCTCTTGTTGAACTACCGTCATCACAATAACCTTCTGAACTGCACCTTGTTTCACAAGGACCGTCTGTTGCACACAAATTACCGGCAGTAGAAGAATCTGGAAGACACTCTGTTCCCTGACAGGTTGAACAACCATTGCCGCCGCAAACCTTGCCTTGCGCAACTGGATCTGCAACACAAGCAGCCTCTCCATTCTCTTCACCACAAGCCTGGCAAGTTCCGCACTCATCAAGGCTTCCTGAAAACTGCGCGCTATAACCACAATCACCTGTCACGCAAACCTCACAAATATCGCAATCAGTATCCTTAAAGCCGTCATCTGCCTGAACACAAGCACCATTTTCACAAATCTGGCAAGCTCCTGCGCCACACTGATCACCATCCTCCTCAACATCCGGCATGCAAGCAGGCAGGCCATTCACCAAACCACAAGTCTGGCAGTCCCCACACAAACTTGAATCAATCTCTGAAAAATCCTCTGGAATCTTGTCACAAACAGCATCAGCACTGCAGACATAACAAGGCACTGAACAGGCATAATCCTCTGCCAAACCGCCTTCTCCAAGAATACAAGCCTCAACACCCATGTTCACTCCATCACACACCATGCAATCACCAGGACAGTCATCAGGCATGCCCTGCGGAGCAGGCAAGGTGCACGCTCCTGCATCATCACAAATCATGCAAACATCCTCTCCGCAAGAAGTGCCCATAAGAACAGGGATGCAAATCCAGCCATCACCATCCATTGCACACATCTGGCACTCAGGACACTCAATAGGACAAAAAATATCCCCTTCAACACCCATGTGCTTGTTGTGCACTAACAAATTGTCTGCAAAAAAATTATTGTAAAAATCAACCTGCTTCAGGTTATACGTCTGCACTGCACCAGGAACATACACCATGCTCTCTACCTCTGCCCAGGAATTACCTGAAGTAAACAAGAAATCACCAATCTCCAATCCAAGAATAGGCTCATTTATTTCAGAATCCTCTTTAGCATGCTCCTTGTCAATAGCAGCCCAGGCAACAGTACCGTCTTTTTTCCTTGCCCTGAAAGGATGCTCATCAGTCACTTCAACCAAACCGTCATTAATCACATAAACACCCTCCCTGACAGGAGACTCAATCTCTGAAACCCTTGAGACAACCTGCCTGTCATTCTCTAAATCATAAGCAATCACTACCTGGCCAACCTCAACATCCTCAATGTTCACCTCACCACCAGGAGTCAGGACCTTTGTTCCTGCAGGAAAACAAGAGCTTCCTCCGCCTCCACCGCAGATAAAGGAATTCTCATCATTGCCATTAACCTTTGTCAATGAAGGAGTAGGACAGTCCATCCTCACACTAACCCGAAGGCCAACCTCTCCTGTAAAAGGCTTTAATCCATCAGGAGACTCAATAGAAACACTTGGGTCTGAACAAGAATAAGTCAACAACAAGCCAAGCTTCTTGTTCAAGGCAAACTCCTCAACATGAAACAACTCAAACATCACATTGCTCGTGCACGTTCCATCCTCAAACTCAACAGACTCTGTCTCATCAACATCAACATCAAGATTAATCCTCTGCTCCCTGTACGTTGCATCAATCTCAGGATCTGTAGTAGGGCACCCGCCTAATTCATCCTGCCCAGGATTTGGCAATGTAAAATCATCATACCAAATCTTGTATTCGTAATTATACAAGACCTGGTCCCAATCCAGGGTGTCTGTCTTTCCCTGGTCCAAGTAAGAATCTGCTGCATAAGAATAATCAATCTTTTCCTCATTCTCAATATGATACTTCTCAATCCTATACTCGCAGGTTATGCCAGTGCCCTCAAACTTTGCATTAAGCTCTTCCAAAGACTTGTCAAGAGCAGGATAAACATCCTCAATCTCAAGCTTCATCTCATCAATTGTTGCGTTCTTGATAAACCTTCCATTCTCGCTCCCAGGACAATCACAATCAGTGCTTATAGCCTGGCACGCCTTGTTCTCAAAAACCTCTGTGTAAATATTCTCTGTCAAGTGACCTGCATTATCCCTCATCCAATCATAAAAATTATTATACATCAGCCAAACCTTAAACGGGTTAGTGTAACGGCTGCTGATATCCTGTTTCTCTGTGAATTCATCAGACTCAACACCAACAATATAATTACTTACATCATAAGAAATACTGTCCATATTCAAGCCAGTTATCTCCAGGCCCGCAACATCATTCTTTATGTCAGGCATGTTAACAAACTTTCCCTGCTCTCTCAAAGCCTGAATATAATTCCTTATCCTTTCATTAACAAACCAGTCAACACTCTCATTAGCCTCATCAGTATAAGGAGGCAAAGGATAGTTGCAATACCAATACTTATTGTTCTTTGAAAAACCATTCAAGGCAAAATCATTGATACCAAGACTAATCGCCCTTGACAAAGTTATAGCAGCCTCTGTACTAATCTCATTCTGCCTGCTCCTGTCAACCTCAAACTTATCATAGCTGTGCAGGGTGAACAAAGCACCTGCAACAACAGCCAACAAAGACACCAAAACAAGGGCAGCGGCACTGGCTTTAACATTCATTTTTTTTCTCATTTTAAGCCACCTCGTTCTTGTTTGGGTAAATAAATAGTTTAGCGTCAGTCATTAACTTATTAGGGAGTGGAAGGCTTCTCTCTGAAACAAACCGCGCAGCATAATCATACTCTTGCCCCAGCCTGAACTTATACTCCTCAATATTATCGTCAATAGCAGTGCTGATATCATACACAAGATTCTGGATATCCTCCAGGTTGATGACTTTTCCAAAAGTCTCATCAGCAACATGATTCATCTGCTCAAGAATAACAGACTCACAGTCAGGATGAAAGCACACGCCATTGTTAACAGAACACCCACCGCAAGCCGCCTCTGAACAGACATTACTTGTTGAGCGGCTGTTAACAATCTCAAAATAAGTATTAAACATAGGCTTGTAATCATAATCACAAGTAAAAGAATAAATCGGATTCACAATATGGCCATTAGCCTTTGCAACCTGAAGCGCTTTTTCAACAGAAGCAGAGGAACGCTCAGCAGGACAGCCTGTATTGCACAAGTCACACATCTTCTGCCTTGGAATATCACTAATGTGAAAACAAGCATCTGGAATAGAGCTCGTGGACAACTCATCACTCACAGGAAACAATACAACAAGCCTGGCCATTCCCTTGTTATGAGCAGAAGCATAAGCAACACCAGCACCCCAGTCAGCCTCATAATAATCCTTCTCACCTGCCTTCCTTATATTCCTCACATAATCAACATCAGAATAAGGAGGAGTCACATTAAACTCAACCTTGTACTGGTCCTTGCTGTTAACATCATAAGTCTCATTATTAAAATCATCAGGAGCAGCATACAACTCCTCTGCACCAATAACATAACAGGTAATGTCAGCGCGGTCAGTATTATAGATATCACACTTCTGCCTGTCTTTCAAGTCATACTTATTGCCAAGAATGTAAACATTAGCAACAACAATCTCCTCACCAGTCTCATAAATCTTTTTCTTCACACCCTCAATAATACTCGGCAATTCCTCTGCAAGCTGCTCTCTTTCATCCTGCAGAGAATTAGAGCCGTCAATCACAAAATTCAGACTCACTTCAATAATCTTAGGCTTAATCTCCATGTAATACCTGCCTTTTCCGATTGCAGCATCAAGAGTTGAAGTAAAAAACTCTCTTGTGTTTATGGTGGTGTTGCCAAAAGTCAAGTTATCCTGCCTATAGTACAAAGCATCTGTGAGCAAATCTGAAAAAGAACGCATAGTAGTAGGCTCTGTGGCCTGAAGCAAGGCATTAAAATCAGAAGAGTAAGCCTCTTCAAGATACTTGTTCTTTGTGAGCTCCATCTTGTCAACAGTGTGCCCTGTAAGATTATGAATCACGATAGCACCAGCTATCAAAAAAATAAACATAACAATTACACCGCCCATCACGTTCTCTGTAACACTCATAGGAAAATCTTTAACCTCCCCAAGCAGATTCTCTTGTCCTCCTGAATCGGAACAACATAAACAAAACTCTGGTCATAACGCGAGTTATTCAAAAAATCATGAAAAGACTCATTACACTGGTTAATGCCAAGCTTTTCAATAGTGTAGCCCTGAATCATTGAAACATTGCAGGACTCATTCAACTTGTTCTCATCAATAGTCTTGCCATAACAGCTGAACAAGACATTTTTTGCATCAGTGACAACAGAGTACTCATTAGCATCCTTTTCAATGCTTCTCTCAAAAGTCACAAGCATGTTCTGGTAAAACAAAACACCAATCGTAGCAACAAGGGCAACAATTATGAAAAAAAAGCTAGTCAAAACCGCGTATACACCGCGCCTATCACTCTGGGTAGAGCTGAACAGTTTCATTTTTCTCAATCACCAAATAAGTAATGTTTGAAAGGTCAAGCGAGATATTGAAATCATCCTCACAAATGAACTCCTTGCACTCAAAATAAGTTGAATTGATGCAGACCTGATTATCCATTACAGTAAGGATTCCTTGCTCAATCATTGGATTGAACTTGGCCCTGTAATAATAACTGTTGCAGGCATTATTGATATTAGTTTGCACCTTTGTAAGATCCTGATGAATCACCTCAACAATCAACTGGCCAGGCTTGACCTGCGCTGCAACAAAACTAACGCAAATCAGGACAGCAAGCAGCAATCCAATCCAGGCAATTATGTTGCTTGCTGAATCCCCTTTCTTTCCCTTAATCCTCAAGTGAAATCTTTCTGATACCATCATCCAAGGCACTCCATCCTGACACCAGGGTCAAGCTTTTCAAAAAAACAATCATAATAATGAACCTTGAACCTCTCAGCCAAAGTCGTGTTAAGCGATAGCTCATAAGGCTCAAGCTCGCAATTGCACTGCACACAGTAACTCAACTCATCAGACAATTCACCGCAGATATTCTGCTTATAAGTGAAAATCCTTGCTTTAGTGGGAAGCTCTGCCCTTGCAGACAAAAAAGTCTCCTCACCAGCAGCACAAACAAAATTACACTGCCCCTCAAGCTTGTCAAGACTCTGCCTCAAGCCCCGCATAACAGAGTCCTCCTCATTAAGATAAACAACATGAATGATTATTCCAAGGCCTATCAAAACCGCAACAATGCCGAAGAATAACCACACAGGCTGCTCCATCTTTAACAGTGCAAGTCCTCTTTAAGCACAGTGAACCAGTGATACTCATCATTACTGTCTGCACAGGTTCCAGGCTGAACCAATTCCTTAAGCCTTGCTGTGGCCTGCTCTGCACTAAAGCCAGACTTTACAAATGAATTGCAGAGTAAAGGAATACAGTCCTTCATTGTCCTTATAGGACCGCACTGGGTCACATGAGGGCAATAAATCGCATCTTCACAAGCAACCATTCCTGGAAGCAGGTTTGTCACACTGTCATCCAATAACTCATTGTTGTTAAGGTCAACACCAATACCATCAATATCACTGGTTACCTGCCTCATGCAGAACCTTGCCCTGTCTGTCAAAGAATCCCCTCTTGAACAAAGCATGTCACACTTTTCCTTTGCCTTTGTAGTCAATTCATCAAGCTTTCTCTCTGCTTCAAGGTCTTTTAATTCCTTTGTTTTGTCAGATATCTGGCCCTGGAACATCTTCAGCAATACCAAGGCAACTGCAAGGATAACGAACAAGGCTATAAAAATCTCTATCGGCTTTTCACTTCCTTTTTTACTCAATGCCAGTTTTGTGTCAAATACTCTATACATTTTTCTCGCCTCCTAACCTTTTACCTTAATCTTATTATCAACAAAATCATAACCAATCCTCACTGCATTCTTTGCATTTGAAAGGTCAACATCAATTGAATCCTCACTGTAAGGATATGCTGCAACAACCTCTGACTCTGAAGCAGAAACATCTCCTAACACAACAAAGCACACAGCAGACTCTGCCTCCTGATTATAGTACTTCTTGTAGCACTCTGCAGCAAGATTCGCCACACTTGTGCTCAAGACAGAGTCAAGCTCAATAATCTTCTCATCATCAACATCCTCATCATTCCAGGCATCAAGCTTGGACTTTGAGTCAGTAATCATGTCACTTGCAAGATTGATTATCACAACACCAACTACAACAGCCACGAACAATGTTATTATCACAGTTATAGGCATCTCCATATTATCACCACACTATATTGACAATACCAGTTTCTCCTCCTGGCATCTGGCATTAATCACAGCAGGCAGGGCAATGTCATCCATCTCTAAATCCTCTCTCTCGCCGCACTCAAACTCAGCGCTCTGCAGAGACCTGCAGTAATTCAACTTCTTCAGCTCAGTGAAAATCTCTTCCTTGGTCAATTCCCCTTCCTCACTGACATAAAACGTGACAGACTTGTTCAGCATTCCAAAACCGCAGTCCTGCCATGCGTCATGCAATTCAGCCATGAAACCAAGCTTGTCAACTTTCTTGTAGCCAACCTCTGCATCATGCTCCTTGAAGACAATGCTTCTCACGTCTTCATAAGTCTGCTGAACATCCCAGTCAAGCAAAAACGTGATTATGAACCCGCCTACCAAAACCGCGATTCCAATGAAGACCACAATTTCCACAACCTCCATCTTAAACAAAACCTCCTGAATACAGGACATTTTTCACTATCATTATCATCACTGCAACAGCAGCAATAGTTATTACCACACCCACTATCTTAAACAAGGTCTTGTTCATGCCAAAACCCCCTGAAACACAAAGTTCCTGAATAATATGAAACCAACAAACAAGATGACGGTATAGATTGCAAAGCCCATCAAGTTAGACTTCATAGACTTAATTGTCTGATACTTGTCATTCCCAATCTTGATGTTAGAGGCAAAAATACTCAAGACAAGCATCATCTGAATCAAGTAAATACTCACAATCACCTCAATAACAGTTGGAGGAATAATCTTTGTAATGTCAACAAGACTCAAGGCAGTTCCCTGTGTAACGCCAAGAGAGTTTTGTATGATTTCAAGCTGTTGAGTGATAAACCTCAGGCTCATGACAATGGCAAGAGACATTATGACTGCAGCAGCACTCAATAAAGGAGCAAGCATTGTCACGGTTATGTTTATCAAGCTGACTGTCTCTGCAAGCAAAGACTTAATGTAATCATCCAGCTGAAAAATAGACAAGGTCTGCTTTCTCATCATCTTGGCAGCCCTTCCAGCACTAGCTTGCGAGATATCAGTAAAAGAAACAATCTGCGAAATATTATTACTGACCTTTTTAGAAGGACAAATCTTAGGAAGAACCCTGCGCGTAAGATTCTTAATAGACTGCTTTGTAGTCCTCAATTTCTGAAACAATTTCCTGAAAATACCAACAACAGGGTGATCCTTAAAGCCATGAGTCTCATAATCATCAACAACATCAGGCAAGATGCTCTCCAATGAACGATTCAGGTTCAAATAAGTGGAAAAAATCTGAAGCAGGTGAGGAAAATCCTGTTCAGTATCATAAACATCCTGCCATAACTTCTTGTACATCTTTGTGTGATAATAAGCATACAAATAAATTGCAAGAATTATTCCCAAAGCAATCAGCCAGCAGATGAAAACAGACTGAAGAGCATACTCTCTTGCAGCAGTCTCAAGAATACTCAAATTAATAGTCCTCAAATGCATCACAGTAGGTATTGCAAACAATCCAATAATCACAGCACCTGCCCCATAAAGCCACAAAGGAACCTGCTTGTACTCTGGAGCATCCTCAATCCTGATAGTATTAACCTGAATCCTTGAAGAGGCAAAATGAAGAGCCATGACCAATAGGATTGAAGGAAAAAACACATTATACACAAACGCGATAACAGGAGGCTGCACAATGTGCGGCATGAAAATAGAGAGCAACGGCAGAATCATCAGCGAGATTATCGGGAGCAGAACACCAACTGCAATCAATGTCTTTGCCTGTGAAGCCAGCTTTTCAGCAAAACGCTTTCCAGACTCGTGATAAGCAAGAATAATAGTCTCCAAAACCTCTTCAATGATATTATTTCTCTCTTTAGGAGGGCTCATTGAAGCTGTCTGCAAAAGCTTTAAAGCCTTTACAAACTCTGGATTGTTCTCATTCCAGACACCAATATAATCCTCAAGAGCATCACCAAGAGTTGTTTTCTCCTTGATGCGCAGTTTCTCAAAAATATCCTCAAACTGAAGCTTAAGAGTCCCTCTTAATTCATCCTTTGTATTAATCATTGCATACTCAAGGCTTGAATTCATTGAAATATAAGTTGAAATCTTCATTATCGCCCTGAGCATCTCTTCCTTGTAATCAATAATCTGCTTAGTATAGTGAATGCTTGTAGGGTAAATATACAATGCAATAGCTGCAATAATTCCCAAGAAGAAAAATGCATACAGGAAAAACTTGGTAATAAAAGAAAACACAAAAGCAAGAACCATTGAAGTAATCAAGACAGCAAGGCAGGTTGAGATAATCTCCTTTGAAGTGTATGGAAAAAGAATAAACTTTAGTTTTTCATCTGCCTTTTTCACGTGAAAACTCGGGATTCTCTTTCCAATTGAATAAATCTTAGTCCATTCCATCTTTTGACTTAAACCTTGACCACACACCCTTGAAATACTCAGCAAGATACTCAAGCCTGTCAACAATCCTGTCTGTAAAACCTCCTGAAGAAGCCTGCAGGCTTGTAATCTGAGCAAGAATACCAGTAGAGTCAGGAAGCCTGCCATCCTTCTGGCCTATGCCTCCTGTATAATCTGAAAGAGGCTTTTGAGAAATGCGCTTCTGCATCTCCTCTTCCTGCTTTTTCTTCTGCTTTTCCAGCTGCTCTCTTGCCTTTTTCTGTGCTTTTCTTAATTTCAGGTCAGCATCAAGCATTGCCTTAAGGTGCTTTTGAAACTTCAACATAAACTCTTTCTCATTCTTTTTAGACTCAAGAGGCTTAACCTGCTCGAAAAGCTTTGCAAACAAAACATTCGCCTTTGATATGTGCTGGGCCTCTAACTGCTCTGCATCATGAACAAGCTTGACATGAAGCTCTTTTGCCCAACCGCGCAGCCTTATGTCATTGATGATATCTTTATAGCCTTTATAGCCGCTTGTTCTTTCCATAATCTGCTTAAGCAAGATAGACTTGCCATTCAAAAGCTCTTTTGTAGGAACCAGCTCATCTTTCTTAGGGTCATAAACCATCAAGTCCTGAAACTTAGGCTCATCCTGCCAGTCTTTCAAGACCTCTGTGACCTGGATTACTCTTCTTTTTCTAGAGAGTCCTGTTGTAGATTTGATCTGGTTAACAATGATGATTAAATCAGTGACCTTGAAAGAACCTTTTGGAACATCCAGGTCATTTACAACCCTGTCATAAACACCATAAGGAGAATCAGAGTGCACTGTTCCAGCAACTACATTGCTCATAGCACCAACCCTCATAGCCTCATACAAGACCTTTGCCTCCTTGCTCCTGATCTCTCCAATAATCAAGCAAGAATCACCCAATCTCAAGCTGGTTCTCAGGCCAGTGTCAAAAGGAAGCTCCATGCCTTCTTTTAACAAAGCAGACCTGACTTTTAACGGCAAAAGATCATATCCTAGTTTTTTATATGCTGCAATCGGAAGCTCCTGTGTATCTTCAATTGTCAATATCCTGTATTTAGGCAGTATTTCTAATAGCAAAGAACCTAACAGGGATGTCTTACCAGAACCTCTCGGGCCTGCGCTCAGGAAAGTCCTGCCATGAGCAATACACAAAGACATCAATCCTGCAAACCAGGAATTAGCCATCTTATTGCTCATAAACAAAGGAAGAGTCCAGGGCCTTTCCCTGTGCTTTCTGATAGAATAGCCAGTGCCAAATACAGAAAAAGGATCTGCAATAGCAGCAACCCTTGCCTTAGTGCCTTTGCCAACAGCAATCTCACCGTCTAACTGCGGCTGGGCCTTGTTAAGAGGACGGCCTGTATTAATCTTTAATCTTGTTGCAAGATAATTCAGGAAATCCTCGCTTGGATAAATATTCGTGACACACTCATCATAATCAGCATGAACAATCCTCATAGGAGTCTTGTTGCCAGGAGGATTAATATTAATCTCAAGAACCTTTGGGTCTCTTAACAAATGCTCAAGTATTCCATAACCCAAAAACCATTTCTTAATGTACTCGTTTTCTGTTATGTTAGATTCCTTGAACTTGTCAAACTCTTTCTTGATATCCATCAATTCCTGAAAAGTGACATTAATCTCAGGAATCTTGATAAAATAAGCATATCCAACATTACTGCCTGACTCACAGATATCAACCTTTGCACCTGTTGTCAAAAAATAAGTCTCCCTTGGCTTCAAATCCTCAGGCCTGTGGTCAAACCTGACATCCATGAAAAAAGGAATGACTGCCAATAATCTTCTCTTCTTGTCATACTCTTTTGTAAACAAGTCATTCTTTAACCTTAAAATCTTGAATTTCCTGTTGCCAATACAATTAATACAATCATCTGACAGAGTGCTTGAACAGATCTTCTCACACTCTTCACAATCCTTTGTAATTATTTCCTCATGCTCTTCCAAGATAATCAATCCCCCTTACTTGACAACATAAAGCAGTGTAATGAAAAGAGCTGCCAGAGCAACAGTAGAGCTCAAAAGGCAGGTAAACACCATCATAATCAAGTTGTCTTTCTTTAGAGCGCGAAAAAGCCTTAGATAAATCCTTTTTGTAATCTCAGCCCTCTGGCCCTCTAAAATATGATGCATGTTCTGCGCAGCATTGTTCATGTCCTGGCTTAATGAGCTTGCCGCACTATTGAAAGAATTTATGTGATGGTTCAGGTTATTAAGCCAGTTCTTGTCCAAGCCGCCCATGTTCTGGGTAATCTGGTTTAATCTTGCAATCTCTGCCTGAAGCATCTCTTTCTGCTCTTTCATACCTTCTGGATTATTCTGATTTGTCTTTAATACATTTTTAACGTATTCCAGATTTTGCCCCAGCTCGTCAACCTTTTCTTTCAAGGCAGCTTCTGCAGGATTCAATGCTGCATCTGGATTTTGATTAAGTTTTTGATTCAATATCTCCAGATTTGTAGCCAGTATTCGTATCTGCTGCTGTATTTCCTTGTCTTTTGACTTTTCCCCCAAAAATTTATCAAACATAGTTCATCCCCTCACATACTTGTTTATGAATTCTTCATAGCTGATATCTTCCTCAACAATGCTCTTGATGTCTTTGTCTGACAATCTAACTGAGACACCATTTCTCACATCATTGAGGTAAGCCTGAACTTGAGACTGAATGTCTTTTGAGTGAAACTTTTTTACAAAGTCCTGGTCCATTTGACTGAGTTCTTTGTTTAGGAGTTCTGCATCACTTACTGAATCCACAGCATTATTGATTGCAGTATTTATCTCAGGGCTTGCCTTGCAGACAAGCACAACATTGCTCTCTGTTCTGTGCTGAGTACACTCATATTCTGATGCACTGAACACTAAAGTAGACATTAAAATCACTAAAATTACTGTTATTGCCAGCCTGTTCATTGCATTTCCCCCTTAACCATTGTATAGTGATGACTGTTTATAAAGATTCGTGTTTTTCTAATCGTTTGGTGGTTAATTTATCGTGTAAAACATTGCGTTTCCTGTAGTACCAAACCAAGAGGCCAACTAACAGCATTGCAAACATTGCAAATACTGTGATTTGCTTGAATCCCACGGTGTTTCTTAGGATATCAATCCTGTCTTTTATTCCCAGAGAAACTCTTTCTGAAATCCTTGGCGCCCTGCTGTTCTGCTGAAAGTCTGTTGCTGCTATGGACATTGTTGTGTTTTCCCACTCCAAGGTTTCATTGCTGTCTATGAATAAAGGTGGAGAGGCTGGCTCAACAGTGCCCTGAATCAAGAGTTCTGTTGAGTTGCCAGCAACTCTCCAAGCCAGTTCGCCGTCCTTAATTGCCATTGGGGGCCTATTGAAAGCGATCCTGTCAATCATACTTGTGAGCTTGTTCTCTGGGTCTTTTAATTCGTAAATAAAATAATCATCTGTCTTTGGTTTGGTCAGTTTTATACTAATAGTCAGTATGTTTCCTTCTAGTGGCAAAACCGAGAGGTCACTCTGGATTGTGATGTTTTCTTCAGTTAAATTGAAAGTCTCTGTGCTTGTGTATGTAGTGAATGTTATTGACTGCTCTGTTGTGTGTTCATCAAATACCAAATTAGGGCCTTCTTGTGCAGTTACTGTTGAGCACAAAAAAAGCATGAACACCAACAATGCAAATCCAATGATTATTCGCTTCATAACAGTTCAGTAGGATTGAACAATATATATAACAGGGATAGAACAAAAGTGAACAAATGCTGAAGTGTAAGAATTCCTATGTTTTAGATGTTCTACAGAATTAGATAGGCGCAAACATGGATGCAATGTAAAAAGCACCGATAATGCCTAGCAATGCACCTAATATCAACGGCAGCACAAGCCAGGCCAATAAAACCCTCCAGAACGACAATTCATGAAGCCTTTCCAGACCAGTAAACTGCAGAATCCAACCATAAAGCCCGGCAATGTAAGAAAGGCCAGGAACAGCAACAAAAATAATTGATGGAGCAGAGCCATACAAAACACTTTGATAAGTTCTCATCAAGCCCTTCCTGCCTCCGCAAATATAAACAAACAAATGACCAACCAATGCAGTCACATTTACCGAAATAAACAAAACGACAACTACAATGCCTGCTGAATAAAGACTTGGCAATACCATCCTATACTTGATAAAATCAAGGATAAAAGTCACAATAAGGGAAATAAACAAAGAAATAAACAAGAAAATAAAAGCAGGCGCATATGATTTTTCTTCTTTTATATGCGTAAAAAATGCTGTAGGCTCAAAGAGCATCTTAACCAATTTCTTAAAATATAGTGTTACTGACATCATATCTTCCTTGATTTTTTAAATTCCTTATACATAGGCATGCCAAAAACAGCCAAACTCCCAAAGAACATCATGGCACCTGCAAGCGAACTAACAAAACCACCGCCTATCACAAAAAAAATTCCTAATCCACAAAAAAAGATAAGAGCAACAATATAAAACAGCCATATTGCAACTTGTTTAGCTTCCATGCGTGTTTTTATAAATATGCCCTATATAAACTTTTCGGTCATAATTCAACAAACCACGGCTGCAGCTTAACAAAATGAGTTGTGTTATCCCTGTCAACTTCCACTAGTTTCTTGTTTTCTAATTGAGACAGTGTTGATGCCAGGCTGGATTTTGCTATTCTTGATTCTCTTTCTATCAAAGAACGCTTTGCTTCATTGTTGTTTTCTATAAGAATTTGAACTACTTTCTTTTCATTGCTTGACAATGTCTTTAAGACATTGTTTTTGTGTGAAGTTTTTACTTGCTTGACCTTCTTTGGTCTTTTTATCACAAAAAATAATCCTATAAGCAAGATTAAGAATAAAGCGGTGATAACAACATAGGTCACGATTGTCTCAAACTTATTTGTGTCCATGTTATCTAAGTAAGCTTGTAGGTTTACATTTTCTATTTGGTATGTAATTTCTGCAGAGCCTTCTGGAAATTCTATTGTCTTAACGTCTGTCTCCTTGACAAATTCCTGCGGATTTATTGATAGAATGTTTGCAGACAATGGTAAAGAAACCTTGGCAGGACCGTCCAAATTAATGCTTAATTTCCAGGCATTTTCTTTAAACGTGAAAGTGCTTGTCTGGTATGCTACAACTGCTTTTTCAGTAGAACCAACAGAGGCTGACAAAATATTTCCTTCCTGTAAGTACAATGCTCCCCTTACTTCTGGCTGGGCATCTACAGGCAATTCTATTGTGTGCAATCCCGCGCCTTCTAAAGTAGCTATAACTATAGAATTACCACTCTCCTGCACCAATATATTATAGCTGGCCCCCCAAACAGCTGGCAGCATTGCTAGAACTAGCAGCACGGCTGCCACTGGCTTAACTAAATTCATACGGGTTTGAAGAAGGCAGTTGTTTATAAAGGTGATGACAAATAATTACTGGAAAGTGATAAGAATAAAAGAAAGAAAAAAATTATTTAAATTTCCTATAGAACTGCGCCAATAGGAATCCAGAGCTGAACTGCATTGCAGGCAGTGTCCAAATCAATGTTATGATTGGAATTGAACACAGAAGCCAGAACAGTCCTGTAACAATGGTCTTAAGTATCATTACGATGTATGAACCAAAGTGACCGAAAACCATCTTTGTTGCAAGACCAATGTCAAAAAAAGCTCCAAACCTTCTCTTGACAGCATAGTTTATTGCCAGGATAGGAACTATCAATACAATATATAAGTAGATGATCCATCCAACAATAGGAATCCGGATAGCTATCTGGACAATAACACCGACGATAAGAGCAAATACGAGATAAAAGAATCCCTGACCAAACAAATTCCAGTAATTCTTGAATTTAGGCAGCTCTTTGTCAGCGCCCTTAACAATATTCTGCATAAAATCCAGCATGTAACCATACAATGGAAACCAGCCGAATATCGGTATTAACATAAGCCAGAACCAGAATGCCCTCTGCATCTTGGCCCAAGGATATTTAATAGCATCCTTAATAGAGTCATTAATTCCGCCCCTCATAGGAGCTGCTCTTTTCACGGTTTTCTTCTTAGCTTTCTTTTTAGCCATTATGACATCACCAACGAGGAAAATGTGAAATCCACTATATAAACTTTTCTTTAATATTATTATGACATTTTTGTCCCACTATCTTTATATACGCAAAACACCTATACTGGCCCATGTGACAAAAAAGTCATATGTGGGTGAAAATCATGGAACAAGAAAATGCTTTGGAAAAAATGCTTGACGCATATCAGAAAATAGCAACAACAGAAGAACTGCCTGCAGAGGTAAGCTTAGCATTATACGGAATGCTTGCAGAACAGCTTCCAGAAGACCAGAGAAGCGGGCTTTACGCAGGACTGGCAGTTGGATATGCAAAGCTGGCAGAAGAGCTGAGCGGAGAGGCAAAGGAAACTGCAATGGGAGCAGCACAGATGTACATGGCAGTTGCAGCAAGCCAATACGAAAGCATAGTGCAGTCAAAGCAGAAATACGCATCACCTGAACAAGTTCTGAATTACAAAGCTGCCAGACCAAACGCAGCATAAAAGGAGGACCTAAAATGGCAAAAAAATCAGCAAAAGCAGAAGGAAGTGAAGAAGAACAAATAGGCTTTCACAAAGGAGCACTTACAACACTTGCAAAAGAAAGACAGGAATTGATGAGAATGCTCGGAATTGTAGAACAATTAATGCAGATGCACATCAAAGCACTGAAAGACCTAGGAATCGACCTAGAAGCAGAGGCTAAAAAAGCCTCAAAGAAAAAACCTTTAGAAGCAGAACTAAAGTAGAATGAGCTATAAAAAAGAAATCAAATATGAGAAACCAGTAAAATACGAAGACAAAAAAGAGGCGCCAATACAACACACCCAAAAACAAGACACGCCTGCAAAAGAAAACTTTCAGTTTTCCAGATACGGCGCAATAGGGAGGCCAACAACTCACAAAGACTATGTCCAGCCAGAAGCAATAACAGTGAATGCAATCTACATGATGCTTGACCCAAGAACAATGTACATGCATTCTGACCCTGCACTGGCAATGAGAAACTACGCAGCACCATCGATGAAAAATTATTCAAAAATGCCTTCTTCAGGCAATTACAAAGGAGGAAAAAAAGCAGCATAAAAATGTACGGCAGAAGCTCAGGCGGATATGGAAGCAATTCTTCAGGCAGTTATGGCAGAAGCATGACTGCAATCTACGGAGGATCACCGCAAAGCATGTACTCCTCAGGACCATCAACAAACACATATGGCGGAGCAAGCTATGGCTTTGCAGAAGGAAAAGCAACAACACACAAAGACTATGTACAGCCAAGCATGCTTGAGACAGAACTAGAGAATGTAAAGCCAATGAAGACATCTGCAAACTACATGTCAGGAAAAGACAAGATACAATTATACTTAAGCAACAAAAACAAATACGTGTCACCAGAAGTGTTCCTGTCACCAACAAGACCAACAACACCAGTGATTGAGAACACAGCAGAGGTAATGCAATACATAAGAGAGGCATTTGAAAGAGTCACAGGAGAAACATTCCCAGAAGACAGCCTGAAAATCCACGTGCTTGATGACAAGGCATTTGAGAAAGCACACGGAGGCGGAAGATACGGCCCAGGAATCCAGGGCTTTGCATTAAACAGGCAGGGAAAAGGAATCAATGAAGTGTTTGTTAGAAAAAATCACCTAGACAGGATGATGCTCACAATCGGACACGAGATAGGACACGTGATGAGCCCGACACTGCCAGATGACAGGGATGAAGAGGCAAAAGCATTTGCATTCTCAATAGCATGGATGGATGCAATAAAAGAGCACAACATTGCAGGAATAGGAAATGCAGTGCTTCCCAACCCAGCAAGAAACGGGCTGCACGACGTAGCGTATGAATACCTGCTGGAATTAATACAAAAAGGAAAGCAAGACGCGCTAAAGCTGTTCAAGGAAATAGCAAGCGGAGCAGTATCCATAACAAAGAGACTTGAGGTGATTCACTTATGAAAGTGGAATACAAAATCAGGAAAGAGACAGCAACAGCAAGTTACGATCCCAAAATAGCATATGTAATATAGGAGGTCATAATCAAAATGGCAAAGAAAAAAACAACAAAAAAAGAAAAGAAAAAAATCAAGAAAGAAGCAAAAGAAGAGAAAAAACCAAAAGAAGAATTACCAAAAGAACTGGCAGACAAACTCCCGCCAGACGTAAAGAAAAGACTCATACAAGTAAAGCAGAAGCTCGATAAATTCAAGAAACAAACACTTGAAAAGTTTGACAAATACATAATGGGAATGGCACTGCTTCCTCCACCAAAACCAAAAGCAGGAGAAGAAGTAAAGCCAGAAGACAAAGACAAACTCAATGTCCTCATTCTTATTGATGACTCAGAACCGCACAAGATGTCAAAAGCAGAGCTAAAAGACAAGCTCACTGCAATAATGGAAAATACTGCTAAAGAGATTGACAAGAACATTGTGCCAGACACAATCCTTATATCTGAACTATGGCAGAACTGCTATGATGGAAAATATGACATGCTTCAGCTGTTTGCAATGGCAGCACCTATCCATGACACAGGAATGCTTGCAGCAATCAAGATAGCAGAAGTGCACAAAAACATGGTTCTCAAGAAATTTGAGAAATACATTGTAGCATATGTTCTGGCAGGAAGCCTTGTACAAGGAAGAGCAACACCTGAATCAGACATTGACGTCTTCCTGATAATCGATGACACAGATGTCAAGAAAATGACAAGAGCAGAATTAAAGGATAAGTTACGTGCGATTATAGTCGGCATGGGCCTGGAAGCAGGAGAGATAACCGGCATAAGAAACAAGATAAACATACAAGTCTACATCTTGACAGACTTCTGGGACAGCATGAGAGAGGCAAACCCAGTTATCTTCACGTTCTTGCGTGATGGAGTGCCTTTCTATGACAGAGGAATCTTCATGCCATGGAAACAATTGCTGAAGATGGGCAAGATAAAACCAAGCCCAGAAGCAATAGACATGTACATGAGCTCTGGAGAACAGATGCTCGGCAGAGTCAAAGATAAATTAAAAAATATTGGCACAGAAGACTTCTTCTGGAGCACATTCACACCAAGCCAGGCAGCACTCATGCTGTACGGAGTAGCACCTCCAGCACCAAAAGAGACTGCTGAAATGATGAGAGAGGTCTTTGTGAAGAAAGAAAAACTGCTTGAAGAGAAGGATATTAAAGTTTTAGAGAAAGTTCTTCAGGTAAGAAAAGATTCAGAGCACGGCACCAAGAAAACAATCTCTGGCAAAGAGATTGACGAACTAGTTGATGCATGCGACAAGTACCTGAAAAGGCTGCGAAGACTTTTCACACAGATAGAAAAAATCAGGCAGGAAGAATCAGTGCTTCACATGTATGAGACAATCATCACCATTGTGAGAGATATCCTGACAATGGAGGGCGAGACAAAGATCTCAGAAACAAACTTAACAAAACTGTTTGAGACAGCATGCGTAGAGCCTGCAAAAATACCTGCAAAATACTGCAGGATGCTGCAGGAAGTCATCAAGGCAAAGAAAGAATATGATGCAGGCAAGCTGGGAAAGACAGATGTAGAGAAAGTAAAGAAAACAGGAAGAGAGCTTATCAAGTATCTTGTAGAATACATGCAGAGAAAACGCGGAAAAGAGCTTGAGAAAGCAAAGATAAAGATAAAGCACGGCGAAAAGTATGGTGAATTAACATTGCTGGGAGACAAGGCATTCATGATAAAGAACCTTGACACTCCTGAAAGAGTGATTGAGAAAGCAAAAATCAACCCAGACGGTTCACTAGGACCTATGCAAAAATCCAACATCGAAGAGATGGAAAAAGCAATTGCAGAAGTCAAGATGCCGCAAAGAGTCTTTATCAAAGAGCCTGTATTTGAGAGCCTAAGAAAGATCTTTGGAAAAGACGTAGAAGTTCTAGTGCAAAACTAGAACAACTTTTATATTTCAAAAGGTTTAAATACTTGCAGAACACATAAATATTCATGGCAAGCAATAATGGGGTGTTCATTACAGATCATTTGAAGCATATGATTAGAAAATATGCTGCAAACCCAGATGCTTTTTTCTTAAATGGAGATGGAAACATCAATCTAGCGCATATAGACAGATTAATAGGACAGTTCATCGATACAAACCCGAAAAGCAATGTTCGCAGCGGACAGGCAAGAATAAGAGGCACAAGAAGAACGGTCTGCGACATAATCGTGGACACCTGGTTCCAGGCAGAAATTCCTGAAGGAGGAGTTCCAAAAGCATATCTTCTAGGGCAGCAATACCCAGACCTGCCGCCAGAAGCAATAGATGCGGCTTATGCATTCTTGATGCGCAACCATGACAGAATTGCAAGAGAGTGCGAAACAAGCTTTGGCCATGCACTTCCGAAAGATTTGTATTAAACTGATTTTCTGTTTCTTTCATGGATACACAAGTATTCTTTTTACTTGAATACAATCTTCAGCCGCTGCAGATGCTTCTAAGAGGCTTTAGGTGCAGCTGCTTTCTTCCAACTGACCAAGAGATAGGCCTGTCAAACGATGCAGAAGACCCAGATATAATTGCCAGAGTGTCGCAGCAAAAAATAGACCTGGGAATTGACAGGATAATAATCACGCGCGACAAGAGCTTTACTACACATCTGGGAAACAACAAGATAAAAGTGATCATCTTGAATGATAAAACAAAAAAACATCTTTTTTATAATATGCGCATGAAATCACTTGCAAAAGAAATTGTAGCAACTGCACAGAATATGCTGCAGAAATCACAGGGCGAACAAGCAATTGCATTATTGAATGCTCTAAATTCTATAAATAACTAGAACAAATATCTTTTTTCTTTTATTTCTTTATCACACCTGCGGATTATTTCCACTGCCTCAAGAGCATACTTGTAGGTACTGTGTCCTCTTTCTTCAAGCTCTATGAAAGTATCCAGTAAATCCCTTTTCAAGTGCCTTTTTTTGGCCTGACTGCAGAAAGAATCATCAGAAGGATACATATTCTCAAACCTGCTCAGTGCAGTCCTTGCAATAGCAACATCATCTTCTACAACAATTCGCTCAAAAGCCCTGCTCGTGCGCGTTTCTACATTATCTGTTTCTGTATTCATCTTCACTCACAAGCCTGGATTTTTTGCACTTGTTTAAATACTTTTTGGTACTTGTTTTCACCACCCAAAAGTTCAAAAGAATGTTTATAAGCTGGAATATGCTCCTGCTTAATGGGGTGATTAAATGGAAACAGGCTATAAAGTCGGTGATGCAATAACAAAAAATCCAGTAACAATCAAAGCAAGCGCTTCATTAAAGCAGTGCGCTGACTTGATGGCAAAAAAACACATTGGTTCTGTGCTTGTTGAAGAAAAAGGAACTATTGTAGGCATTCTTTCTGAACAGGATATTGTGCGGAAAGCTGTTGCAAAAGGAACAGCTGGCAAGAAAAAAGTAAAAGACCTAATGGAAAAGAATCTTGTGACAATCACTCCAGACAAAGACCTTTTTGAGGCAATACGCGTCATGCGGGATCATAATATCCGGCATCTTCCAGTGCTGTACAAAGGCAAATTCTTAGGACTGGTAACAATGAAAGACATACTGAAAATAGAGCCAGACCTCTTTGATTTGCTGGTAGAGAAGTTTGAGGTAAGAGAAGAGAGAAAAATAGTGCAGGCAGAGACAGAGGAAGGCGTGTGCGAATTATGCGGAGAGTACACAAAAGAGATAAAAAACATCGACGGAATAAATGTCTGCCCAAATTGCGAAGACGAATTATGAAACAAATGCATCTGATTATCCATGGACAGGTCCAGGGAGTTTTCTTTCGAGATTTTATCTGTAAATCAGCAGCAGGATTAACTGGCTGGGTACGGAATAATTCTAATGGAACAGTAGAGGTTATTGCAGAAGGTGATGAAGAAAAGCTGAAGAAACTTTTAGAGAGCTGCAAGCAAGGACCCTCTGCATCAAAAGTGGAAAATATTGATGTGAAGTGGGAAAAGGCAACAGGAGAGTTCAGTGAATTTAAGACAATATTTATATAGTAGAAAAAAAGTCAATATGCAAAGAGGTGCTTAAGATAGACTACCATAAAAAACTGCATTACTTGATTCTTGGAGGAATATTATTAGTTGCAATAATAGGCGCTGTTGTCTCACATGACCAGACACCAACAGGAATGACACCGATGGCTATTGAAGTTCCTTATTATGCGCAAAAAGAAAACGGATACTTTCAGCAGGAGCTTGTAAAACAAATGCCAACATACCCTGAAAAAGGGCCTGCACAAGCGCACAAGATAGAAGTCATGGACTATGTAAGGCATTTCTTTGGAACAGCAACATTCTTTTATCCAGAAGATCCCTGCGCAAATGTTATACGAGAACAGCTCAACCACGTAAATCTCCTAGAGACCTCCAGGCTTGAGACATTCAGCGGAGGAGACGGAGGATTAACAGATAAGTACAGAACACTCTTGTTTGAGGGAGAAAAAATGGTTGGTGCAATCACGCTGGTGCAGGGCTTTGGCGACCCAAACAAAGTAAGACTGCATTACGAGATATCAAAAGCAATAGTAAGCATCAATGCGTGGCAGGAAACAATGACATTAAATATAGAGATAGAAGGAATTCATGAAGGAGAAGACATATTCTTTACACACGGAAGCCTTGAAGTATTTGATTTCAAGTGTAGTTTTTAAAGAAAGCTTTTTAAACAAACTAACTTCTTAATTCTTTACCAGGCACAGCATATTTGCTTCGCTCATGCGGGGGTAGCAAAGCCTGGTCAAATGCGCAGGAGAGCAACAGCTCTGCGAAACTTAAGACCAGCAGATGGTAAGCCTGCACCAATCGCTGAGATTGGATATCCTGTCGGTTAGTCCGTCCGTGGGTTCAAATGTGTTCGAGGGGATTCAACTCCCTTCGGTCGTTGAAAGTCCCACCCCCCGCACTATTTTTTTATTTTCAGCCACTGGACAGATGCGCGCAAGATATATAAACTATTTCTGACGACAAATAGATAAGAAAGAGGATGTAAAATGAAAGACTGCACAAGAAAAAATTCAGATTTACCGCTTGATTTGGCAGAGTTTCTTGGTTGGCATGTTGGCGATGGATGCATCAGCATAAACGAAAGATATTCAGAATATAGTCTTACAGGAGATATCACAGAAGAATATCCTTTTTACAAGAGCATTATTACTCCAACGTTTAATACGCTCTTTAAACACAATCTTAAAAAGCCCATCAAATTAAAGAAATATGCTTCTGTTGGTGTGTGCGGAATATATGTATTTGATAAGAAGTTTGTATCTAACCTGCAAAAAAAATTCAGTCTCATAAGTGGAAAGAAAATTAACATTCAGATTCCGGCCAATCTAAATACCAAAAATCAGAAGAAACGGTTTCTCCGCGGTTTATTCGATACAGACGGCAGTATTTATTTTTGCAGAAGTAATGCAAAAACAAAGAAGAGATCACTATGCAATATATTTCATTACAAGCCAAAGATTAAATTGGCAACTATTTCCCAAATTCTCATTAATCAAGTACATAAAATGTTAGCTGATCTGGGCTTCTCGCCACGACTTTATACACCCCGAAAACAAAGAAAAAATGAAAATTTCATGTACGCAGTAGTATTAGATACCAAAAAAGATACCACAAAATGGATTAAAGAAATTGGCTTTCGAAATAGGAAACACTGGACAAAAATCAAGATATGGCAAAAATTTGGATTTTGCCCGCCATATACTACTTTACAAGAACGGAACAAAATATTGAAAAGCGAATTAAATCCCGTCTCATTTTACCAATCTTGCCAGCAGCTTACATTAAACCAGATAAAGAGCAGATTACCACAATAAATACTAAACTATTATTTCAACAAATTCTTAGAAAGCATTTCCATGGCTTCGCCATATTTTTCCTCATACAATTCCCAAGCAGGAAGAAATAATTCAATCACAATCGGCCCCTTGAACTGCTTTATCTCCTCAATTATCTTTGACTTAAGCAAGTCTCCTGTAAAAGGAACAAGATGATCCTGGCCATCCTTGAAATCATGCAGATGAATCACTTTTATCTTTTCCTTATATCTCTTGTAGAGTTCATACGGGTCTACACCTATCTTGTAAGCATGGCCAGTGTCAAGACAAAACATTGCCTCTGGAAAAATCTTCAGGACCTCATCAATCTTCTCAATGCTTGTGCAGACTGCTGAAAAACCCTCCCAAACAAACTCGTTTTCAATACAGAAAAAGATATTGTTATCTTTTAATATTTTTATTAAATTGTTCATCTCATCCTTATGCTTTATCATGTCCTCTGTAATGTGCTGAACATAATAATTGACATCTGCCAAACGCATCATCTCAAGCACGTCATTGAAACGCTCATTAAAAGTCTTGAAATCAAGTGCATAGCAGTGAAACTCCTCAATGCTCATGCCTGCTTTCTTAACAATCTCAAAATCTCTCTTGAAAATTTCCAAACAAGTTCCTTCTCTCACCATCTTATAGATAGTCGTATTAGGGTCATAACGAATCATCTTATAGCCAAGCTTCTTCAGAATACGAATATTATTCTTCATGCCAATAACTGGCCAAGGTTTAGCGCATATAATCATACGTAGATAGAATAATTCAAGATATAAAAAACTTTACTTTGCCTTTGCTTTTGCATGGCCTGCAAATCTGCAAATGCAAAAGCAGAGGCTCATAAACTTTGCCTATTGTCCTATAAACAAACAAAGTTTATTTTGCAATGATCATTGTGGACGTTAATTTAACACCAGGCAAAGAGCGTATCTTTTCCATGACAAAAGTTCCCAAAGCTTCAGGAGCAGTCAACTCAAGTTTTGCTATGATATCCCACTCTCCAAACAAAATGTGCACTTCTTTCACTTCTGGCAAAGCCTTCAAAGCCTCGTAAATATCACTCTCTTTTGCATCATCCAATCCTATCTGCACATAAGCATGCATTATTTCACCCCCTGTGGAAAATTAGTAAGCAAGTCTGCTATATAAATTTTTTGACCAAAACAACAGTCCTTCGGACAGACGGACTCGCAATGCCCGCATTTTATATAATCAGCACTATGCAATTGTATCTGTGCAAAGCACCCAAACTATTAGAAAAACTTTAAATACCACTCACAAAACTTAAGCTATATCTATGCCTCCGTAGCAGAGATAGCTAACCTTTAAGAAAGGTTAGGATCCAAACAAGTGCTACGCAAGGCAGCACAGGCGAAAGTGCAGTAAGAACCGAAATTCGCAATCATTTATTATGCCTCCGTAGCATAGTAGCCATTGCGCAGCCTTGGTAAGCACTACACAAAAAGGCTGAGGTCGCGGGTGCAGATCCCGCCGGAGGCTTTTTTATTGCCTGCAAACAGAAAAATATAAAACATAGCTGATTCTACACCAATAAAAAAAGAGGAAAATGGCAAAAAAACAATACAGTGCAATAGCAATAATTGTCCTTATGCTATTTTTAGGAGTAGCTGCAATGATACTGTATATGCCTTCTGATTCTGGGAAAGCCATGCAGATGCCCCCTATTGAAGACAAGTTCAGGATGTACTTTCTTGCATCTGCGCTCGTGAACCACCAGGCAAACCAGGGAATACACCAGGCAGAACTGGACATCGCGAAACACGGCAAGCTGCAAAAAACACCGCAGCAGTACTTCGGATGCCCTGCAATGCTCTCAAACATAAAGGCAATGAGAGAGGCAAGAGAAGTTGTAATGGATGATTTCAGCCACCTTGCAGAGATGAACTGCTTTTACGCAGTATCAGACGCAGACCAAAAGAAATTCAGGCTTTTGGAAGAGCAGTGCAGCAGCAAAGAATTTAACACAGAACTGCCTGCAGAACTGCAAAAAATATATGATTACCAGAAAAAATCATTGAACAAAGGATGCATGAAGCATTCAGGACTGCAGGAACTGCTCAGGACAACAAAAGTTCTTGTAACAGAAAAAAACGGAATGACAAGAATACAAATACAAAAATGAAAAAAGCAAATAACAAGACGTTCATACGGTTTCTTCGCACAAAAAAATACAAGATAGGGGACTTTATAGAGCCTTTGCTGGTGCTTCCTTTTGCATACGGCATGCTGTTGCTGCCAGGCGGGCTTGACAAGATGGAACTAATAACCTGGCTCGCGCTTGCATTTGTCTACGCACCAATCGCCTATTTCATAATAACAAGGAGGAGAGAATGAAGCCTGCAGTGCTGTTCCTTATGCTTGTCTTGTTAGCAAGCGCTGTGAGTGCAGCAGACTGCATTGACGCACTAGATGGCATGCGAATAACAAATGACACAACATTCTGCTCAGACAGCTATGACGTGCCAAACGGAATATACATCATGGAAGACAATTTGACACTAGACTGCGGAACAGCAGTGCTCAGGGGAAACATGCAGGAAGGAAAAGGAATAATAATAGAAGGAAGAAAAAACGTGGTTGTCACAAGATGCAACATAATCACGTTTGACATAGGAATATTCCTGCAAAACTCATCATTCATAACACTTGAAGACAATGCACTGCTCAAGAACAGGATAGGAATACGAATGATGAATGCATATGAGAACACAATCATAAAAACAGCAGACAAGAGCACACAGACGCCGCTAAGCATGGTGATGTCAAAATTCAACAGGTTTGACATAAACAAGCCAATAGACGAAGAGTATTGTGCTGACAACCTTTGCAATGAAGAAAAAGACATCAACCCCTGTGTTAATGACGACTTTTACTGCAGCCCAAGATGCAATGAAGAAAATGACAATGACTGCATAAAAAAAGAAATAATAAAATATGAAAAGCCTAAAGATAATAAAACAGAAGAGAAAAAAGTTGAAGAGAAAGTAGAGCCACAGCCAGAGAAGATGACAATCACGCCAAAAAAAAGAGGCAAAGGCTGGCTGCTTTACCCAATATTTTACATACTCGTGTTTTTGCTTATACAATTTTACGAACACGTGAAAAAAGACTAAAAAAAAGAGGTGTACACTTGAAAAAAAGCTGGTGGATATTGTTAGTTTTAGTTTTGTGTCCTGCAGTGCTTGCATGCAGCGACCCAATGGACGGAAAAACATATACTTCTGACCAAGAATTCTGCAACAAGAATTATTACCTGCCTGACGGGATTGCAATCGGTGCAGATAATTTAGTCATAGACTGCAATAATGCAGTATTAAGGGGAGATTTCAAAGGAACAGGAATACTAATAGAAAACAGGAAAAATATTGAAGTCAAGAACTGCAACATCGTCAATTACAACAACGGATTCTCTCTAGTGAATGCAGAAGGATCAGACATACACGACCATAATCTGCTCAGGAACTATGTGGGCATAAGGCTGGAGAACTCTGCAAAGAACCATTTCTATGAAATAAGAGACGTAAGCATACAGAGAGAGATAAGAAGCATATTCTCAACAGAGAACCACATCAAATACACCAACAAGAATCTTGAAGGCGAATTCTGCAGGCACAACAGCTGCAATGAAAGAACAGAGAAAGAAGTGCCGTCATTTCCGCTCATGACATTCTACCAGGCAACACTGGAACAAATACTAAAAGAAGCAATAAGACAGTGGATCAGCAGGGATTCACATTCTCAACAATGATTCCCTTATCTGTGCAGGGAGTCAAGGAACCTGCCCTAAGAATCATCGGCGTAATCTTGACCTGCCTTATCTGGCCCACAGGCTCAAACCGGAACATCACTTTCTCAGCATCTGCAGGCATCAACGGCTCTGACAATACAGAATCACGCACTGCAATACCATCTGTTCCAACAATCCGCGCATGAAGGTCATAAATCTCAGTAGAAGGGCCGTTCTCAACAAAAACCTCAAGAACATCATTTCTCACACAAATCTGCGGAACACCGCTAATCTGAATAACCTTGATAAATGCAGCATCACAGCCAGCAACAGTCTCTTGAGTGCCTTTAACAAACTCTGCCTTCTCCTCAATATAAGCCTCTCCCCAGCTCATCACAACAGCGCCAAGCGCTATAGAGAAAACAATTAGCAGAATTGTAGCTATAAGTGGTGAGACAGCTTTTTTACTGCGAAACATCATTTATCACCTTTTTTTTAATACTATATAAATACTTATTTATAAGCTTTTTCATTTTTATACTGGTTTGTGGTTCGTAGTATTTGGTTAGTGTTTGCGGCACTACAAACTGCTTACTAAACAGAGGGCAAAATTTTTATAGTCCCAGCAAATAGGAGAAAATAATGAATCCAGAGAACATGACACCAGAGCAGATGGCTGCAATGGCAAAACAGCAATGCATATTCTGCCAGATAGCATCTGGTGCAGTAGCTTCAAGGAAAATATATGAAGATGACAAAGTAGTCGGTGTTCTTGACATAAATCCAGCAAATCCAGGGCATGTCTTGCTGATAACTAAAGAACATTATGTAGTCATGCCCCAGATACCAGATGATGTAGTTGCACACATAGGAATGGTAGCAAAAGGAATTTCTCATGCTTTACTACGTACTTTAAAGGCTCAAGGGACAACAATATTTGCAGCAAACGGGGTTGCAGCAGGACAGAGAGCACAGCACTTCATGCTTCACATAATACCACGAATGGAAAACGACGGCATAGGAATAGAGATTCCTGAACACCAAATAAGTGACTCTGATTACAAGAAAATCCTGAAAGCACTAAAACCAGGAATAGCAAAAGCATTTGGACAGGAAGTTGAAGAAGAGGCGCCAGAGGAAGAGCCTGAAAAGGAAGAAGAAGTAGAGGAAGCAGAAGATGAAGTGACTGAAAAAGAGGAAGAAACAGAAGCAGAAGTTGAAAAAGAAGCTGAAGAAGAGGAAGTAGAAGAAGAGCCAAAAGTAGTGGAAGCAGAAGAAATACCTGAAGAAGAGGAAGTTGAGGAAGAAGAACCAAAAGAGAAAGTCACGCTTGAAGAAGCTGCAAAAGGAAAGAAAAAAGCAAAAAAGCAAAAGAAAGCCAAAAAAAAGAAAACCAAGAAAAAAAAGGAAGAAGAACCAGAAGAAGAGGAAGTTGATGAAGAAAGACAGAAGCTTGACCAGATAGCAGGCATGATGATGGGACAATAAAATGGGGAAAAAATGCGAGATTTGTGAAATAATCAAATCAAAAAAAGGAAAAGTGTATGAAGACGACAAGGTATTCGCATTCCTAGCCCAGAAACCAGCATCAACAGGACATGTCATCATTACATCCAAAGAACATTATCCCATACTAGAACAAATACCAGACTTTGTAGTTGGGGAATTATTTACAAAAGCAAACAAGATATCAATGGCTGCATTTGAAACCATCGGTGCAGAAGGAACAAACATAATAATGCAGAACGGGGTTGCAGCAGGCCAAAAACACAATCACGCAATACTTCACATAATCCCGCGCAGGGAAAATGACGGCTTGAATTTGACATGGAAGCCAAGACAGCTTGACGAAGAGGAAATGAGCACAATAGAATTAAAAGTCAAGAAAGAAACAGAAGGAATAGGAGCATTTGAACAGGAAGAGGAAACACCTGTAGAGGTAAAAGGACCTGAAAAGATAGAGACAGGGCCTGAAGAAGATTATTTACTTAAACAATTGGAGAGATTGCCGTAAACCAGCAATTTTAAAAGGCAATGCTTTTTCTAGAAAAAAAATGGAAGACATATCAGGAATAATAATGATGCCTGCAGTGATGCGCGAAGCATGGCGGGAACCTGACACAATAGAGGATGCAGAGGCCTGCCTAGAGACCTGCACAGCATACAGCGCAGAACTAGAAAGATTTGCATATTCAGAAGCAGAAAGAGACAAGGAATTCTATGAAAGCTTCAGGAGCATGCTAAACAGATATTACATGATATTTCAAAAAGACTATGCATTAGTTGAATTCATAAAAAATGAACAGATAGACTACGCACTTGCACAAGTAAAAAAAGCAAGACAAGCACAATTAGATGAAAAACTTAAGAATATGGCAAAAACTAAGCAACATTCTGCAGGACAGGCTGTTTCTCGCAAAACTTCAGAATAGCATGAGCATATGCCTTTAATTTCTTAACATGCATTGCCTTGATAGAATTAGGAAGATAAGCATATTCTGCAGGAGCCATGTGTTCCTGCTTAAAACCTTCTGCAAGGAGTTCTAGGGCCTCTTTGTCAGGACCGCAGTATGCATCAACAACCATATCAATAATAGGAGTAAAACCGCCATTAAGATGCACAAAATTACCCTGCTTCAAGGCATTTCCAAGAACAGCATAATCCCAGAACTTTCTGCCATGCAGGGCAAGCAGTTCCTGTATCCAGGGTTTTCTTTCATGCTCATGATCCGCAAAATCATCAATAATATATGGTAAACACAGGAATCTCTTGAATTCACTCAAATGCCAGCCCATATCTTTACTGAACAAGGATTCATCAACCTCTGGAACAGAAGAATACTCAGAAGAAATTATCTTTGCTATATGCGGGTCATTAGCTACCACATCTGCAATATTACCAGCCATAAAGAAAAATAAAGAAAGAAAGTATAAAAAGCTAGTGACTTATTTATGCAAGCCATGCTCTGCAACAAAGCTGTCTACCCTAGAAACAGGAAAAATCTCATAAACATGATGCTCTTTCAGAGTCTCTGCTTCTTCGTAAACATTTCCTGCCTTGTCAAACTGCAATTCCTGAATATACATCGCGCCTGTGGCCTTTTTCAGGTATTCTACTCCTGCACCTGCTGGAACCTCAACAGGATGCCATTCTCTGCCGTCTGAAACACAGAACTTTATTGTCTTTTCAGCAGCCTTTTCAGCAGCCTCTGGCAAAACAGGAGCCTCAACCACTGCAACTGCATCAATGCAATCTGCTGTAATCATTCTTTCAGTCATCTTCAACTCACCTTTATGCACGAAAAAAAAGGGGTTCATTTAAAAAGCTAACGCTTTTTAGCCCAGAAATCAGACAGCCTGTTAAGCCTGAAAAGTCTTGGAATTCTCGAGACAAGTCTCGCAAACCTCGGCATCCTTGACAAAATCCTTGTTGTCTTTGTGGCACTTTCAGCCTTGGCAAGCGCCCCAATATTTGCGGCACGCGCAACCTTTGGAGTATCACCACCAACATGAACCAACAATTGCGCCTCACCAGCCTCTGAAACACGAAACAATGCACCCAAAGGAGCAACTGCAATAATGTCAAGTATAGAGGTCTTTACAAAGCTCTCAAAAGTGGCTTTCTTGAAAAAATTAAAATACAAGTCAATGCAGAAAAAAGCAACAACAAACTGGTCAAAGGTGTGCACAGCCCCTGCATGATGATGAAAGAATTCTGAGATGCTGTCAACCCAGTGCCAGTGGAACACATTAATATAATGTATATATTCCCCTATCAAGACCAGCAGGAGAACCAGCACAAGCCAGGGAATTAACAGTTCAACAAAATTCTCAAGCCACCCAAGATATTTCTCATTAAAATGATTCCACTTAGCCTTCCACTTTGGAAGCTTTTCCTTTTTCTTTCTTAACCTGTGAAGCTTTTTAACAGCCTTTCTAAGCGCCATTATAAAACAAGTTAAATCACAAGTATATAATATTTTCCCAGCAAAAAAAATTCAACAGTTTTATAAACTCCCAACAATTAATACTTTTTGATGAAAAAAATACTGGTTTTAGCAATGATGCTGATTCTGCTTACTTCATGTATTGTGGTTGAAGAGGCTCCTTCAGAAGAAGAGCCTGTAAAAGAAGTTGTTGTAAAAGAAGTTGTAAAAGAGGCAGAAAAAGAGCCTGAAGTAAAACAGGTAATCAAGATTGAGAAGAACCTGCCTCTGGAAAATCCTATTCCTGCATTTTTAGATGCTTTACCAGAAGGATACTGGTATTATACAGTGAATAACAAAATAGAAGCAAAAGTGTTTAATGACTGGAGAGCAAGCATGTGGAGAGAGGTCAGCAGGAAATGGGACCTTGCCAAATGGAATCCTGAAACAAAAGAAGTCTATGTATTATTTGGGGAAATATCTGATTATGGGTTATCTAAAGTTCGCGGTAATGGAACAGGAAGTATAGATGAAACACACATGGCTTATATGAAGATACCAATGGAAGCATATCCTTATAGTCCTGTAGATTGGATGGAGATGTTTTCAAACGGAGTTCCTGCTAAGAAAGATACAGCTGAACAAGTACTGCATGTTGAAGACAGATATTATAGTTCAAATTTATCATTAATATTTGAGAAAGAAAACGGTGAAGGAGTGATTCTAAGGTTTGATAACAAGTACAGAGTTCCTGTAGTGGTTGAAAGAACATTTGAGGGAGCCACAGTAGAGAGAATACAATATAAGTTTGACACAGTTGTTTATGATGACCTGAACAAAAGAACAAAACAGATTACAAAAGAAATGGTTGAGATGCCTGAAGAATTCATAGTGTTTACTGAAGAAGAAGCCAGAGCTTATGTAAAAGGAGAGTATTTCAGAGATCCTTTGCAGGTGAATCCGATTATAGTTCTTGAACAAGTAAAACAAGTGTTTGCTTATAGAGAAGGAATGCCTAAGGCAACATACTGAAAATTTACTAAACACTTATAAAGCAAGAACCATTATTAACAAATATCAGAGAATTTCTGTGTTTTAAAATGGTAGAATACAACGTGGTGAAGTACTGCAGGATGTGCAAGAAGAGATTCCTAGTTGGCAAATCAGAAGCAAAAAAGAATTTTTGTGATGCGTGCCAGAAAATATATGATAAAGGCAAGGAGAACTAATAATCAACAAGCCCTTCAATATCCGGAGGGTGCTCCATGAAATCTGTCCGGTCCTTTGTTGTTCTTCTGTATTCAGCTTCTTTGCCGAATACGATGATACTGTCTTCACAGGTCCTTTCTAGAATCTGCGGCATATAAACTCCATCCTTGAATACGATAATGTCTAAAAGCTCTGGATTGCCTGGCCATTTTCCTGGTTCTATACCAACCCATCTTGCCAAGTCAATCATCTTATGGCCTTCACTGCCCCATAAAGCAGCAATCATGAAATCAACGCGCTTGAAAAGATGAGGATTTCCAGACAAAGTCTTTATCAAATGCTCTTTTGCAACTTTCTCCACAGAATGAGCACCATCAGTATATGCCTCGCCAAAACCAGCCCTATGAAAATAAGCCCTTACTGGCGGAAGCTGCTCAGAAGCATAAGTTAATCTCGCGCGGAAATCAGGAGTGTGTTCTCCTTCTTTTCTTAGATGCTCTAGTCTTTCAAATCTCATGAGTATCACTAAATAAAGATTATTTAAAAAGATTATGCCTCTTCAGACAATCTAGCATTGATATCGTCTGCTGTTACTTTTTTGTCAAACATCGGCATTATAAACTCTGGAATCGTGTAAAACGGAGTGTTCATATAACCGCCGCCAAATCTTTCAAGCAGGTGTTCTGCTAATGGTTTTAGCTCTTTTCTTCCTCTTTTAGAACGCTCATCATAATGCCAGAAACCAATTTCTTGATGCGCTCTTGCTCTCAGAATATAATTGTCTGCATGATTAAATATGAATTCAAGATGCACATCATCATTGTCATCCAAACTAGCGCTGAAACGATTTCCTGGCTTATACCCTGCTATGTACCACTTTCGCTTCAGTGCTTTTTTCACTAGTTTTCCAAGATTAAT
>Ga0180431_10001090_pt1 | contig 38057 bp, 43 predicted proteins | sample SS_ome_11_FD_132459 | JGI IMG/M metagenome (GOLD analysis project Ga0180431, IMG submission 132459) | Hypersaline lake sediment archaeal communities from the Salton Sea, California, USA - SS_1_MS_1 metaG | ecosystem: Environmental > Aquatic > Non-marine Saline and Alkaline > Hypersaline >... | reverse complement strand
GGTGGCCACCGAGTGATGTGAACATCGGGACGGTGAGGCGTCAATCAACAGCCGCCGCCAGGCCAAGCCATCAGCATTGCCGCCACGATCGTTTGCATTGCTCAGGTGGTCAGACGCCCTTCGATGCGGTAGCCCACAAACCCGATTCCCTTAACACCAACCAACACATGCCGCAGGTCAGGAGCAATACCAAAGCCGCGGACCTCACCATTTATGGAGCACGTTAGATGTCGCGTGCCATTGATAGGGTTCACGAGGGTCAGTCTGCCATTGCTGCTTAGGAACCCCAGTAGGCGTCCACAAGGGGAGAATCCGACGTACGATGCATTGCGGATATCAGTCGACCACAGAACATCTTGCTTTGCGCGGGACACAACGCAGCATCGACCGCTGGCGCACGCCGCCGCGAATGTGGTACTCGATGGATCCCATGCCAAGTCTCGAACGAACTCAGTGTCAAGGACAGCTTCACCGAGAGACATCCGCTTGGGTGGGTCCCATAGCTCACACCCGGCCCGCCCCGCGAGCGCGATACACCTCCCATCTGGAGAGCCTTTGGCAACACGAAACGCCTTACCAACGAAATCAATCTCCGCGTTGGCCACAGCAGGGGAGAGACTGTGAAGTCGGCATTTCTCACTCTGGTGAAGGCTCACGAACCCAACGTCGATGCCAACCATCGAGGCGTAGGTGATCCGCTCATCCGAGCGAAGTTGTCTCGCGTTGGAGACAGCCTCCCACCATAGCTTCTGCGTATCGTTGGCTTGCTCCGGAAGCTCGAGACCATGTTCTCTGAGCTCTTCCCCAACATTCATCCAATCCGTGGTGATTGCCTCCTGCAGTGTTTCCACATGGGACCCGTCGGCGCTGTTCCACGCCTCGATCGCTCCGTCCTCGGCAAGACCAATCACCCTATCACCGTCCGAACTGAACATTGCGCTCATGATAGCGCAACCTGGGGGCCTGGTGCGGTAAGAAGATATGCTCGGATCATAGGGGTGTTCCTTCCGTAGGTTGTAGATCCGATACTCACCGTTGAGATCGGTCATCACCGCCAGTTCCCCACTTCTGGAAAACGCCACCGTATGGAAGCCACCCAGCCTCCAAGATGAAACAGGCCGGTACTTCCTCCCTGTCGACACGTCCCACACGATACAGTCATTGTCGAGCGCAGTGGCCAGGATTCTGGCGTCGGGAGCAAATGCGGCGTCAGTACAGACGGACACGAAGTGGCTCATCTTCTCGACAAGCGATCCTGTCTTGAGATCCCAGAAGCCGCATGTTCCCGTGCTGGTCAGGGTGGCGATCTGGCTCTTCTCGGGCAGCCATTGAGCTGCGATGATCGTTCCTTCCTCAGTGCTTATTGTGAATCTCGGGCGTGTCTCCGACCTATTGAAGACAACGCACTTACCCTTCTCGTCTACGACCATTATGTACCGATCGCCTGGCGAGTAGCTGATTATGCGAGCACGACCGTGTGCGCCGGTCAGTGTCCTCTTGGGCGCCAACGTTTCAGAACAGCGGACGTGATACACGCCGGCCCTATCACCGAAAACCACCTCCTGTCCATCATGGGAGCACCCCAAAGGGACGGGTCTGGAGGCCATGCATTCGGCGGTCCCAGCTGATTCGCCTGATGCTACATCCCAGCGAGTTACCTGCCCGTCGCAGGTCCCCGCCAGAACGTGGGTGTTGCCAGGAAAGATCACACAGCCCCAGGGACTGTCCGTATGGCCGCTGAACGCGCGGATGCAAGCACCCGTCCGGCTATCCCATAGCCTGCATGTATTGTCCCCGGAGACGGATGCTACCAACGAACCATCCGGCGAGAGGCAAGCGCCAAAGATGGGCTCCCCGTGCCCTTCCAACGTAACGACACAAGCTCCTGTCTGCACATCCCACAGCTTGCACGTGCAATCGGCGCTGGAGGTCAGAATGCGGTCTCCGCCCTGGGAGAACGAGATGCTGGTGATCTGCCCCGAGTGTTCGACGAGAGACAATCGCCTCTGCTTTAACGCCGGAGTTCTGGTCACGGGCCTCACCCAAGGCCCACGCTTCGACGCGATCGCGCCCCACTTGGAGAGCCACTCGTGGCACTCCTCTTCTTCGCAGAGGTCGGCATGGATCTGCTGGAAGAGAGAGGACGGCTCCTCGCTGAACGTGTGCATCTGCCTTCGAAACGCTGGAACGAGGCACTCTAGGAACCGAAAGCCAGGGACATCAGGGGAGATTCTTGTGGACGCTCGATCCAGTTCGAGCGCCAACCCGTTAACGCCCGAAAGCTCCGCACGACTTACCAGGTAGTCAAAGTTGGTGAGTAGCCGGCACGCTTCCTCGTACATGTGCCCACCCAGGAGCCATGACGGAAGCTGTCGAACATCGATGGCTGGCATCGTGACAAAGGGGTTGCTGCCTGATGAACCGGCCACTGGATTCCTCGCCCAATCGACACGCTCACAACAGTTCTATACGTATTGAAGCGACTCGCGCGTATTGGATATCAGATTGAGACAGTGATCTACTGGGCCAGATCGATGTTTCCAAGCGCGGATCGCGCCAGCAAACGGCTCGCGTTCGCGAGTTCGGGGTCGACCTCCTCTGCAAGGAACTCCCTGAAGCTCTGGTGGTAGATCGCATACTTCGGCTCTCTTTCCCGAGTCCTGTCAAGGAACTCCCGCCATTCGCGCAAGATGCTTACTACAGTGTGACGGTCGATGCCGGTCCAACGAGCTAGGTCCTGAACGGTAACGGGTTCGTTGACGGCGGCCAACGCGCACACGACTCGCTCATATGATGCTGCCAGCCTGTTTCCGGCGAGGTCCTGCATCTTCCTCCAATGGTAGATGTAGTACGACCGGAGACCATTAGGAAGCTCGTTTGGGCCCTCCTTGCGATAGTCGCCAGCCTCAATCTGCGGAAGGACGCACCGCAGGTACATGAAGTTACCTTCGCTCCGCTCAACAAGAAGATCCACGAAATCCGAGTCGGATAGCCGATTCTCAGTGATCCACTTGCGAATTCCCTTCCGCCTCAGGCACTCTTCGAGGTGCTTTCGAACGTCGTCAAGGTTATCCGTAGAGAGCGGCTCAATAGTCTCCTTGGCCAGGCATTGCGCGTTGATCGTCAGATCGGGACGATCACGGGAGGTCACCACAACGAAAATACCTTTAGGCAAGGCTGGTGGAAGGAATAGTGGATTCGCAGCTGGGGGGCGTCCCGAGTAGTCCACTTCGTCCAATGCATCGACGGCGATGAGTAGGTGGTCCGATTCGGTCAGCCTACTGGATGCTTCAGCAAGGACGCGATTGAGGAACTTGCCGTCCTTGTCGAAGTCGTCAGGGAATCTGTCGTAATCGAGCCTGAACTTCTCGATCAGCCGAGCGCAGATGTTACCCAGGAATTGCCGGAGCGTGTTGATTCCCTGTGCGGCTATGTTGAAGTGAAAGACGTCGAGCGGTCTCCTGTTGATCAACTCCGCCAGAAAAGCAGACTTGCCGATTCCTGGTTCTCCGTAGATGACGAGATATCCCGATCGGGATCCGGGATCCTTCACAAGGTCGCTGACTTTGTCAAAGAGGTAGTCGCGGCCCCCAAAACCCTTCCTCCGCCCATCCGCATAGGCGTCGAAGTTACACGTGTTGTTGTGCAAGTCTGCTGTCAAGTAGAACTCGTTCTCGGGGATGTAGATGCGCGTGTTCGCGTTGCCGATCCGGTACGCGTACGCCTTGTCGATCGATTCAACGTAGAAGACACGCTTGAGGAAGTCCTTCAACGGTGCGCGAAGCCCAGGCGCGTCGGCGTGTGTAGGCCCCGGACCGTCGAGTGTGAGGCACTTCCGCTGATCGAGGGATGTACTGCCGTCCCAAGGACGCAGTAGGAATCCGATCCTAGTCGATCTTCCTTGCGTTCTGACCAGGGTCGTCCTGAAGAACTGGTAGAGCCCCTTTCCGGGAGCGTCGGCGTCCCAGTTGAGGCGACGTCTTCGTTTCGGTTCGCCTGGGCGCGTGAGGAGGTTACGTGCGCGTAGCTCGGCCGCCAGTTCAGGTGCAGGTATCAATTCACCCTTCGATCGCAAGGAGAGCTCGGCAACGGTCAGAAGCGCGTTGTAGTGCGATCCACGTCCGCCGCTCGCTTCGATGACCACCTGCTTGTTGACGACGATCATCTCCCCATCCGGGTAGAAGTGCACCGATTGGGGTTGCTCGGCCAGCAGTCTGTGGATTCTCCTCGCGTCACTATTGCCACGATTTCCAGGCTGAAGCTTAACCCATTTCATTGCAACGCCTTGCGTGCGCGGCATAGGGCACATGCGCCCATCCACTAACGGCTTGCTCGGAAGAGAATGGACAGCGTCGGCGGACGCGTCGGCAAGGCCGTTAGGCCAACAGCTGCAGCTGGAAGGCCTGGGAAACCAAAGACCAGGCGTTCCGGGAACGCCGAACTCCAAAGGAGACTCGGCGATGATGGACAACGAAGAGGTCGTTGTCAACAAGGCGATGCTGGCCGCTGCGATCGATGCCTTGAAAGGCCAGCTGGGTAGACTTAGAAAGGAGGTCGGAGTCACAGAAAAGCAAGTCAAGCGGTTCGAGAAGCTGGTAGCCGGCCTACCAGGAAAGGAACGCCACGTTGCGGGGGTTCCGCTGAGCGAGTTCACGGGCAGGCCGTACTACCGTGTGGGCGAAGGGTGCTTGTATGACAATGCGGACGGACGGTTGTTGAAGCGAGGCATTCTTGGCGGCGCCATGAGGGCTGTCGTGGCGCATTTGATCGCCGAAGGTCAGATCCATGACTTGGAGATCGCCTGCCTGCGGGCCAAGAAGCCCTATGAGGACATCAAGAGCTGTCGCCGACTTACGGACTCCGCGATCGCGAATCTGAATCGCTGCGCTGACGACCCTGGGTTTTTGGTTCGCCGTAAGGACGACGACTGCCACAGCCCTTTGCGGGAGCTATGCCGCGATCCGGGTTTGAACGTGCTGTTCTCCGTTGACCTTGCCGTGTGGGTCGCAGGTGAGGCGGAGAAGGCGTTTGAGGCCGGAGATTTCCGTACGGCTGCCTCCCTGTCTATGGAGGCGATCGCTGTGGAAGAGCTGGTCCAGCTTCCCCATGAGCTGCTATGTAGGGCGGTCAACAAGATCAGCGTCGGTGAGTTCGAGGACGAGGACCGTCTCAGGGAATCCGTGTTGTTCCTCAGGAGGCGCATTAGAGGCAACCAGATCGCCGTGCAGATCGTCGACAACACCCCAGCGGACACGCTGCAAGATCCCAAGTGGGAGTACCTGCCGGCGATGCGCACGAAGATGGACCGCGATGCCCATCGCCTGGGCCTGATCATCAAGCCCATCCAGGATTACTGGGCCCAGCGCGGCGATAGTGTCGAGGAAGATGAGGTCAGTGGTCTCATCGACGAGCTCCGTGAGAAACCGATCCCGGTGAATGCTGCGAGGCACGATTCTCGCATGGAACGAGTGCTGAACTGCAACGCGGTCTGTAAGCTCTACAAGCGGATACACGCCAGGTTCGGCATGGAAAAGGACTCGGTGTGTATCTGCGGGGATTGGGTGAACGTCAAGGACATGTTGATCGAGCGCATCCTAGATAAGGGTCATGAGGCCAACATCAGGGCTATCTGCGAGACGATCAAGTACATGTTGCTCTCGGATGGTGACGGGAAAACACCTCCGCCGCCGCCCACGAACGTGTGTAAGTGGCTTGCCTGCCGCGAACGGCTCACGAAGGAGTTCGGACGGCCCCCCACTGACGAGGAGGTCGCTGAGAAGCTGGGGTATTCGCCCAAGCAGCGGCGGGCGGTGCTGGACTGGCTCAAGGCCCACCGCGTTGGAGGATCTAATGTTCTGGATAGCTTCGGCCAGCGCGACGACGACGACGATGAGGACGGCGACGGCGACCATCACCCGGCCGACGACGGATAGTCAGTAGGCTGACGAAGTGACCAACGCCCCTGAGCCTGGCAGAGACCCTCTGCCAGGCTCTTTCTATTGGGTAGTAGCACCGGATCGAAACGATTGACGATCACGCCCACGCCCATCGGTGATCATGGTGTCTAGCCCGCCGGCCGTTGAAGTGGTAAGCCCTCAGAAGTACTTGTCGATCCGATCGACGCGGATGCGACGCTGGTAGGAGTTCAACGTTGGATCGTTCTTCAGGAGCCGCTTGACGGCCTTGCACTCGTCTCCGACGGGACACAGGAAGATGAGCCGCTCCACGCCGCCGGGGCCGGTGAGGCTTTTCATGGCGTTGGAGCACACGTTGGAGCGGGACAGCGTTATCTCAATCCCGGTGGTCACGCCCTTCGGGCTCCGGGCGTAGACGTCAACGGCGTGCGCCGCGGTCCCGACTCGGTGTTCGGTCTTGATCCCCGTCCAGCCCTTCGTGCCCAAGTACTTCGCAACACGGTTCATCAGGAGCGTGTGGACGAAGCTACCGTGCCCGATGTAGTGCGGGGGCCTCGGACGGCCAATGGCCGCGAAACCCTCGTCCATGACCTCTATGAAGCCAAAGGTCTTGCGTCCCAACCGTACGCTGTGGAGGCACACCAAGCCTTCGCGCTGCAGGGACTCGGACACCCGCTGGATGACCTTATAGTCTCTGATATTGAGCCGTGTCTGGCGTTCCCCCATGTAGTCATAGGGGTGGCGTACGCAGTCCAACAAGAGATCTAATTCGTCGTCAGCTGGCCCGGACTCGTCCGTTGCAGCCGGTGTGGCCGATGACGCTGGTTTGTGTCCTCGCTTCCGCGGCCGTAGCTCAGCCATCAGGGGCGGATAGTCCTCGAGCGGCTTGGATGGTGTGGCCGGGAACCGCGCGAGCTTCTCGGCCATCAGGCGCTGGCGGGTCGGCTCATCGACGGCGTCCTTAGCGATCGTCGGCGGGTCGATGTCGACGAGAAACGCGTCGGAGTAGGACCCGCCCTTTCCGATCTCCCGCACCAGGGCTTGGCCCCGGCCCAACCGAGGGATCATGGTCTTTGCCCGTGCAGGAAGGTTCATCATCCTGGAGGCGATCTCGATGCTATCCGAGTCGCCCAGACCGCCGACGGTCATCAACGTCTTGGCCTCGGCGCAGACGACTCGCGAGATGTCAGGAAGCAGATGGGGCACGATGATGAACCCGACCCCCATCTCCCGGCCGGCGATGACGGCCTGGGCCACGGGCGCGATACCGTTGGCCGACGCCCTGTCCGCCGCCAGGCTAAGCACCAACTGCGCTTCGTCGAGAACGATCAGGACCTCCAGCGGAGGGTTGCGGACGTTCCGAGCGATCCGGGCGTGGATGATGTACATGACGATGAGGCTGATGATGACCTGCTGGGCGGGGACGTCGAGCGTCTCCATCTGCAGCACGAAGATCCCGCCGGGCGTCAGCATGTGTGCGTCGATGTCGATGCCGTCGGAGGTGTCGAAGATCTCACCGGTGTCATCGAGAAGCCCTTGGAGTTCGTTGACCAGACTTCCCTTGTAGTCGGCATGCTTGCTGAACGAAGAGCCCGGCATCCGCATGACGTAGTCCAGTGCATTGGGCAGGCTAGGCCACGGCTTGCTCGGGTCCCTGTCGACACCGAAATGTTGGCACAGGCGCTTCATGCCCTGGAGCAAGACGTGGCGTGACTTCTTCAGCCCCCTGTACCCCACAATGATGGTTGCAGCCTTTGTCAGCCATTCCTCGAGCGGCACGCCCGGCGGCGGGCGGAGCGGGTTGAATCTCAAGCTGCGGGCCTTATGGACGTGGACATGCGGATGGTTGTGCGTGGCCTCGCAGGTGAGGTCGCCTTTGATGTCGAAGACGATTGTGGCAACGCTTCGATAGTTCCCAAAGACGCCGTCGATGACGTGCATCACCCCCGTCGTCTTCCCGGCGCCAGCAATCCCAGTCAGAACCATGTTGCTGCAGTCGTGGACGATTCGAGGCGCGTAGGGAACCTGTGTCTCTGTCGTCCTGCCAAATGGGAAGTCCGGGCCACCACCAGGGCCGTACAACTCTTCCTCGTCCTCCGGTGCTCGTTCAAGGTAGTTCGGGTTATGTCGTTGCTCTTCTTCATACTCGTCCAGCATTAGCGATACGACCTCAGCGAAGCTGGGGTCCGCGAGGTCTTCCTCGAGCAAGCACAAGTAATGGTCGATGTCAGGGTCCCTGCGGGCGCCAAGCACGTCGGCCCGTTTTTGCAGGGCTGCAAGGATACGGTACCATCGATTGCGACGATCGTCTGATTGAGCCATAGCGAATTACTCCGGATGCTTGAAGAAGATCCAGCAGATCGCGCGGCCGAGAGCGCAGAGGAACGAGCCGAAGAAAGCTCTGTTCTTCTCCTTGCGGTAGCATGGGATGCAGAGGCGCCGGCCACTGTCTTCTGGAAACGCACGGCTATGCTTCCTACAGACTGAAGCGCCACATTCGCAGACGACATGATGGGCTTCGCAGACGCTGGCATTGGGCTGAGTCTGCACACACACAGAGCACACGCCGTGGACCTCTGTGTCCGGCCACAAGCATCCGCACGCCAACTCGAGCTTGCAGTGTTGCTTGGCCGTGTGCACGTCGCCGTTTGGCGTCATTGCGGTGTGCTCGGTGTAATCCACAGACACACCAGGGCTCATGTCAGCGTTGACAAACTGGGTCGTTACGGTCCTTCCGGAAGATCCTTGCAGCGGCCGACGGTGTTGTCGTCCGTATGGCATGGTTCTCTCCTAGACTCCAAGAGCGAGCCGCATGAACCCAACGACCCACGACAGCATGTCGTAGGCGATGTAGACGGCGATCGGAATGACGACGATCGCGACGTACACGACGACGAGAATGATTAGCCAGCGCGCCACGTTGATGGCGACGTCGAGGATATCCGAGAAGCCCATCGTCATACCTCCTTCGGCTCCGGACCGTTGACGGGCCTGGAGCTGGCGCTGTTCGTCTCGGCGGCCTTGACCTTGACGATCGTCTGATCACCGTCGGGGCCAGGCTTGTTGACTTTGATCATGACGGTCTGGCCCACCAGGTCGGCAAGGTCGAACGGCTGGCCTCGGTGAAGCTGTACGGCGAACGCATCGACCAGCCACTGCTCGAGGGAAGTGCCCGGGGCCAGCACGGCCGGCAACTCGTGGACGAGCACGCGGCCGTCCTGCAGGGGATCGTCTGGGAATGAGAGTTCGAAGCGTACGATCTTGTCATCCGGTCGGCTGACGTCGGCGACCTGTGCCGCAGTCCATCGCGAGGCGGCCAGCGCCGGATAGCCCCCGTACACGAGCTCTGTAGACCGTTTCTTCGCCATGACGGTGTCCTCCGAACAGGGGATGGCCCTTACAGACGTACGACTCCTACAAGCTCAATGGGGAAAGCCTTTCGCAGCGGCATTCCAGGCGGGATAGCACCTCCTGAATCGTCACGCACGTTCCCAGCGGATGCCAAACCGGGCACCCTTCCTCAGATGCCTTTCCTCCTATGTCTTACAGAGCGACTCGAGTCAGGAGGTGCCCATATGAAGTACGTCAAGGTGGTGGCCGTAGTCTGGTTAATCGGAGTCCTGCTGGTCTGGGTGCGGGGCCACGCGCGATTCTCCCTGTTCGACACCCTGCCGTTCGTCGGCCCACGGCGATTCTACATGCCACCCGTGTTCGAGTTGGCGGCGCTGGTCATGATCGCCTACGCCGCATGGATGCTCTTTCGACCGAAGGACGGTTAGCCGTGCGACACACGAACGGAAGGAACGAGCGCGCCCACGCCGGGAAGAAACGCCAGCCTGAGCTGGCGGCGACGGACGTGGATCTTGGGGACCTCGTCGAAGAGTGGCAGCAGCTGACGCGAGACCTCACGCCATAGGCCCCGAACTAAGGAGACAGACCATGCGGTTTCGAAGCGAAGTCATTCTCGTTCCCCTCGTGATAATCCTGCTGGCTGTATTGACCCAGCAGCTCAAGTTCCCTGCCACGTTTCATGAGCTATTCGGCTTGCACAGTGACGCACGGCCACTCCAGTCCTTGATCACGCTCGGAATCGTCCTTGTTGCGATCGTTTGGGCCTTCGGTAAGCGCCGAGACCCCTAGCCATTCTCGAAACAGGAGGAGACATCATGCTCGAACCGGTTCTCTTGGTTGCTTTTGTCATTGCTGTACCGGCCTGCCTGATCGGCCTGGCCCGACGCGGGAAAGGCCGGCGGCGTGATCAGACGCCAGCGTGCACGCACAGGGCGCCGACAACACCGGGCCCGCCCCCGGCCGGCTCGATCCGTGAAGAACTGGTACGGATCGGAGAGCACATCCGGCAGGCGGAAGAGGCGGCCGACGAAAAGATCTGCTTGGTCATCGAACGCGTCACGGCTGACATGGCGCAACACATCCACCAACTGAGCCAATCCTTAAGCGTCGATCTCGGCGAGCGGATGGACAGGCTCCAGCAGGGCGTGACCGCCTCGCTTGAGCGAGCGTTACAAACGGGCCTCGGCGAATTGAAGGATCAGCTCACCGAGGCAACGAGCGATGCCGCCCGGAAGACCATTCTGCGTCCCATCGTCGACCAGCTCGTGGCCATGCGAGACCGCGTCCTGGCCGAACGGGAGTTCCTGAGCGCCTCGTACCATCGAGAGCCTGAGCTTCACGGCCACCTTGGTTGCCGGCAACTCCATCAGCAGGCCGAGGCCGTACTCACATCGCTGTCTCAGGAGCTGTTGTCGATCCTCCGCCAGCTCGACGTGATCCCAATCCAAGCCCCCGCTGGCCAGTTCAACCCAAGACATCAGCAGATCGTCAGCGTCGAGCCCACATCAGATCCTCAGCGCGACGGCCATGTCAGCAAGATCCTAAGGCCCGGCTATCTGTGGTGCGGGACGGTCCTGCGCCCTGAATGGGTCGTGGTCTACAAACTAACCAAGGAGAAGTGACTATGGGCAGGAAGAAGAAGGGCAAGTTGGAGATTGTGCCTCTTAGGACAGGGTGCGTTCTTGGTCTCGACCTCGGCACTGACTACAGCGTCATCGCCGAACTCAAAGCAGGTGGCGAGCCCCGCACATTGGTGAACGCTGAAGGATCAGAATTCACGGATTCGGTGGCCAACTGCAAGGACGAGACAAGTATCCTCATCGGGTCAATCGCCGTTAATAAGGCTCGGTTTGAGCCGGAGTATACTGCTCGCCGCTTCAAGCGGCAGATGGGCAAAGTAGATTCCCAAGGGAATCCCATCCCAGTCCTGATCCACCCGGATACTGGTAACGCCCAGACATCCGTGACGCTGTCAAGCTGTGTCGTCCGCAAGCTCGTTCAGGATGCTGAGGATCTCACCGGGAAGGAGGTTTCTGGTGTGGTCATCACCGTGCCTGCATACTTCGAAGAGGCGGCTAGGTTGGCCACGAAACGAGCGGGGGAATTGGCTGGCGTCAACGTCCTTCAAATCGCGGACGAGCCTACCGCGGCCGCCGTAGCCTTCGGCTTGGATAAGGGCGAGGACGGCACCTTCGTAATCTACGATATAGGCGGAGGAACATGTGACGTATCTATTGTCGGGATCGAGGGGGACAGTATCACCGTTATTGCCACGGACGGGGACCGAGACCTCGGCGGTGGGGACATCGACGACCTTATTCTTGCGAAGGTCACCGAGCAGTTCCAGGTGGAGACAGGCATCACCATCTCGCCCGAGAAGGACCTCGTAACGTGGTACGACGTCCGAGAGAGGTGTGAGCGGGCGAAGAAAGACCTGAGCTCCGCAGAAACTGCGTCCATCATGGTTGCGGCTGAGGGGAAACGTCTGGTGATCGATCTGACGCGCGAGGATTTCGACGTCCTGATAGCCCCCATCGTCGGCAAGACCAAAGCCATCGTCGAACGCGCGATGTCAGCCGCCAAACTCAAGTGGTCACAGATCAACGACGTGATCCTCGTGGGTGGATCCACTCGCATTCCGGCCATCCGAAAGATGCTGAAGGATCTCTCGGGCAAAGAGCCCCGTATCGACATCGTTCCCGACCACGCGGTCGCCCTTGGGGCGGCCGCCATCGCGGCTAAGGTCGCTTCGGACGGAGGAATGCAGATCGTCGATGCCAACGGCCAGAAGGTCCTGCCTCCGCCACTCGAGGTAACCGGCGTCAATGCCCATTCGCTTGGCGTCTTAGCGGTGAACTCCCGCACGGGACACCTCCGAAACGTCGTGTTGATCGAGAAGAACACGCCGCTACCCGCTGAAAAAGAAGACACCTTCCAGCTTGAGCATGAGAACCAGAGCCAGGCCCAGATCACTGTGGTGCAAGGCGAACACGAAGCCGATCCCGAGGATTGTATGATGCTCGGCGAGATGGTCATCCGCGACTTGCCCCCTGGGCCGGTAGATGCAGGTCGCATTCAGATCAAGTACACGCTCAGCACCGAAGCCATCTTGGGGGTATCTGCTACGGACACGATCAGCGGGCAACGCGTGGAGGCGACGATCAAGAGAGCCCTCGAGCTGAACGATCAGCAGCAGTAATCCAGACACAGCGGTTCGGAGCAGGCGGCAGGGGCCAGAACGGTCTGCCGCCTGTTCCCTCGTAAGGAGAAATGCCTGATGTCCTTCCTTGAAAGTCTACGGCGTTCGGCGAGCCGCTTGGTGAAGGCAAGCCCCGGCGCGATCCCCGACTGCTTCGACGTGCCCGACACAAGCTTCGTCATCATAGTCGACCGCTCGGGGAGCATGGCAGAACCGTGCGGGACCGTGACGAGGCTTGACGCCGCGAAAGAGGCCGTTGCATCCCTCCTCGACTCAAGAATCCGGTGCAACACCAACGACCGCGTCACACTGTTGACCTTTAACACCTGGGCCGAGATCCGCATACCCTTCGCATGGGTCAGCCAGGCGCGCCATCTGCTTGAGCCTGTGCTCAGAGGCGTTCATGCTCACGGCGGGACAGACCTCCGAGCACCGCTTCTCACCGTTCAGCAGCTCTTGGCTGGGCGCAACCTCCCTCCGACCCATTTGATCGTGATGACTGATGGCCACGGCGGAGACCCTCGCGCCACGGCAACGGTCCTGAAGGAGCAGGGCGTCGTTATCGAGACGATCGGAATTGGCAATACTCATGACGATGTGGACGAACAGCTGCTCAAGAGGGTCGCGTCGATTCATGAGGGGCACATCCTGTACCGGTTCATTCACGATCGCGGCGAACTGGTCGAGTACTTCCAGAACGAGATCGCAGGGCGTTTGGTCAAGTGAGGGCTCGTGGACATGACACCACGCGAAGCTCTACGGGTGCTTGGATTGGGTCCCAATGCATCGGAGGACGAGATCTCCGAAGCGTTCCAGCGGGTCCGCAAGGAGTACGTCAGCCAAGCTCAGCACGGACTCAAACCAGAGGAACGCGATGCCGCTACCGAGAAGATCCGCAGGGCCCAAGACGCGTACTATACTCTGACTGGGAACGCGTCTCCCACCAGCACTCCACCTCAGAGCAAGCCCACTCGGAGGGCTTCTCAGGCAGCGCAGGGAACAACGTCGGGAGCCGCCCACGCGCGGTCACCGGCCCGTGCGTTCGCAGCGTGCCGACCGAGCCAAGTCGTAGGCCTGGCCAGGTCATTTCTTACGGGGCTCTCGACCGCCATCGGAAGGGTCATCGGAGCGCCGTTTAGACTGGGGAGGGCAGTGGCGTGCCGACTGCAACCCTTCGTGACTGCCAGAACGGTCACGGCCGTCACCGTCTTGGCAGTTTGTGGATTGGCTGTCTGGCTCACTGTGCCCTACGTGGCCTCAGTCCAAAACGCCTGGAACGATGCGTCGGAACCGCCCCCTGACTACTCGCGAGCGAGGTACCGGAGACGGGTGCCGCTGGTCATGCCCGCTGTCGCGAAAACAGCGGTCAGGCTCCTTCTTCCGGATCCTGAGTCACTGGAACCGAAGCGCGAGCCTCGATCTGCAACGGTCTCCATCCCGCAGCAGCGGCATCTGTTAGATGACGGCGCTCACGTGCAGCGCCCCGCGCCCCGTCCTTCGCCCGCCAGCCATGAGATCATCATCCATCGAACGCCGCTCGTCGTGGACCGTACGGCACAGTCGGGTCGCATGGCATCAGACTATGGCTGGCTTGTCCTGAAGACGAACCCTTGGGCTCGCGTCCACCTTGACTCGGTCTACCTCGACGATGCGCCGTGGCTCCAGCCCAAACGCCTGCCGGCTGGACGCCACGAGCTGACGATGGCAACCCGCGCCGGCGTATCCCGAACTATCAGCGTGCTGATTACAAGCGGCATGGTGACCGTCGTGGCCTATGACTTCACGGCCGGACGTTTGACCGTTCGCGCCGTTCGACAGGAGGACTGCCGATGATCAGGGCGACCATCTTGCTGATCGTCGTGTGGCTCCCGAGCGGATGCCAGGCCGTCGGCGACCTCGCCGTTCGAGCGCCCGCCATGGTCGTCTGCACGGCCGTGAACGGCATAACCGGACCGAACCACACGAGACAGCCTCGGTCCAGGCCGAGCCGCGGGACGGGAAGAGGCTGGCGGTACGTCGCGACGCACGCCGTGCCCCCGGCGCCATCGGTCAATCAGATCGCCGAGCTCTACGCCCGATTCGAATACGAGCACTGCCTGATCCTCGCCCAGCAGATCATCAGGCATCCACGTGCGTCGAGAAAGGACAGGGCGGTTGCGTGCCTCTATCAGGGCGCCGTCCTCTTCATCAAGGGCTGTCGCCGCGAAGCCGATCTGAGCTTCCGCAACGCGCATCAGCTCGACCCGACCTGCCGAATCGATCCGGAAGTCTTCAAACCAACCGTAGTGGCGTGCTACGAGCATGCCGTCTGCGATGGAGGACCCTGACTATGGACGAACACTTGCATCCCGCCCACGAATGCGAGCGCTGCGGCTGCGACAGCGTGTCCGAGTTCCGAGACCCGGACGACGGTACCGAATTTGAGGTCTGCAATCGATGCCAGTTCGTTCTTGGGTCAGAGCCAGAACGCATGGACGAAATCATCGGCGGGCTTTGGGCGAGTCACGATATCCGCGGGACACCCTACCCTGAGGACATCCACGCCGTCATGCAGGACCAACAGGCAGCTGCCGAGACCTACGAGCTGCACGGGTTGACCTCTATCGAACTGGACGAGATGTACGACCGAAGCGTCCGGATCTGCGAAGCGTTCGACGTTCTCCAAGGTGGCCACGACGGCCCGCCCGAACCCGACATGGACCCCCAGCTCGGTCCGTACGATCCGGGCATCGAATTCTACCTGCCGTAGTCCCACCCTCCACGAGGCAACGTTCTGAGAAAGGCTTCCCCCACCTACATGGTAGAGGCGGATATCGTGTCCGCCAGGCAGAATCTCCAAGTGGAGGACAGTAACCATGTCGGTACCGTTCGATCAGCCAAACGACGTCGAGGAATCATCCAACAAGCCCCTTGCAAGAAGACAGTTTGATCGTGTCCAGGTGGCGATCTTCGGCCGCCAGAGCAACAGGGATGATACCCAAGAAGTGTGGTATTCAAATCTCGATCACCCGCAGCTACCTTGACCGCGACCATCAATGGCAGCGAACCAGCAGCTTCACGGAACGGGACCTGCCGCACGTCAGCCGGGCTGCGGACTGGGCTACGCAAGAGGTGGAGAGACTGAGGGCCAGGCAATCCGAACGCTCGGAAGAGAAGGAAGCTTCAGACAGCGGCTGGAGCGCATGACGACGCTGAGACGTGACCCGCGCTGCTCTGGATTCCTGAGCAACATCCCCCGTGCCGCGGGTGGTCGGGGAGCCGTTGGCCCAGGCCATCCGCGGGTTATTGGGGCTGAGCCGAACAGTCGCATTCTCTTCGCTACACACCATCTCGGTTCCTCAGAAATGCGTCGACACAAATCCCCAGCACTGCCTCCGGTAGATCGACATCCACGAGACAGCTTCTGAGAAAGGCTTACCCCACCTACAGGGTAGAGGCGGGCGTTGAGCTCGTCTGGCATCGAGCCCCAGTGTTTGCTGAGTAGCAACCCCATGCTCTTTCCGGATGCTTACAACACGAGCCCAGCCTTGCCCGGACTAGGGGCCCTCGGGAACGCTGAGACGATGCGCGGAACCAAGCGGAAGGCTCATGAGAAAGTGAAGCTCTTCCGCCAGGTCATTGCCGGCCACAAAGAGGTCTACGGGACGTACGACGTCGAAACCGGAAGTGCTTGTGTGGTCAACAAGCACGTCAGCTATGAGGTGATCTTCTGGCATCTCCAAGGCAGGCAGCCGTACGTCATATGCCTTCTTGATGGTGACCGGACCCGCACCGCCGTGGCTGTCTTTGATGACGAAGACCTACGTCCGCCAACGGAGTTCGTCGCCGCGTGCCGAGGTTACGGCATCCTAGCCTACGTGGAACGGCGCAAGTCAAAGGGCTACCGCGTCTGGGTCTTCTTCCCGGAGCCCGGTGTCCCGTCAGCCAAGGCCAGGCTGGTCATGCAACACCTCTTGGGTGAGATCGGTCATCCAAGCACGGATGTCTTCCCCAAACAGGATTCGTTCAACACAAGCGACGGCCATGACAGTTTCATCCTCGCGCCGTTGTTCGGTCGGGCCGTACCGGAAGGACGGACCGTCTTCCTCGACTTGGGCAACGGCGCCAAGCCGTATCCGAACCAGTGGGACTTCCTTGACAACATCAAGTCCGTCAGCGAAGCCCTCCTCGACGACATCATCCGCGTCAACAAACTCAACAGGCGTGGTGGTGACCAAGCCAGCATCGCTGTTCCCTCGACGAACCACAAGGTGTGTACGATTGGTCTGCCGATATGCGCTCAACGGATTCTGGCCGAGGGAGTCGCACAGAACCAGCGGTTTGCCTGCTTCCGTCTTGCCGTGAGCCTCCAGCAGGCGGGTCTTCCCCACGACATGGCCATCAGGGTCCTGACGGCCTGGGCCACCAAGAACAAGCCAAAGGACGGCAAGCCGATCATCACGCACGAGGAGATCACCGAGCAGATCGACTCGGCATATGCCAAGGGGTACAGAGGTCATAGGTGCAACCAGCCCGCTGTATCGCCGTTCTGCTCGAAGGATTGTGTCCTGCACCGCGAGCGGCACGGCAACTCGCCGTCAGGTGGGTGAAAGGACCTACGTCCAGGAGTTCTGAATCATGCGCGACCCATTCGACCAATCGGACTATCTGCCTGGTGCACGTGCTTCGGGTGGTTGCCGAGACCCCCTCAGCAACGATCGTTTGCCGTCGATCGGGCGATGGGACCGGCGTGCCGTATCGCCGTGGCGCCCCTTCATTACATGTGTCGCCCTCATCTTGTTGGGCAACTTCCTGATCCATGCTTATGCGCAGAATTGGCGGGTCTACGATTCTGCGCGAGGACACTGCGCCGCGCCGAGTGTTGTTTTGATCGCGGTGTTGTGCACATCCATGGCCATCTGGGCCGACTTCAGGAGGCGATGCATCCCGCCGGCAAACGTAGTGCTGCCGTCAGTCCTCGGCGGCATGATGGCGGTGATCGCCTACATGACGGACCTACCTGGCCTCGAGCAGTGGATGCCCGGCCACAACAACCAGCAGATTCTGAGCGACTTCGAACTCATGGCGATGCCGATCGCGACTGTGTGGCAGGTGTACTTGCTAGGCCGATGGTATCGGGAATCCGTGGACCTGCCCTTCTGAGCAGGACGGCACGACGCTGGTGTAATCGGTCTGGGGAAGGCAATGCCGGGTAGAGCCGGGCCTTCGGAGACGACAGGATGAATCAAATGAATGACTCGCAGCACATAATCGCGCCCGCGATTCTTCCTGGCAATCCAGCGAAGCCGTGCCCTGAGTTGCTCACGGAGGAGGAGGCGATCCTGTACCTACGGCTGAACACGGTGGAGATTGCTGATCCGTCAGCCACACTCCGCCGCTACAGGGATCAAGGAGTCCTTAGGGCTACTCAAGTGAGCAAGCGGCTCTTCTACCGAAGGGTGGAGTTGGACCGCTTCCTTGAACGTGTGACCGAGGAAAATCTGCGATGACGTCCAGCTAGAAATGCTGGCAGTCGCTCGCATTGCGGACACAAGGCCCGACGGGACGAACTCGCGCCAGGCACGGTTAAGCTGCTTCAGCAAGCCGGTGCGTTTACCGTGTAGCGAGGCGTGGAGGACCTTCCTGTTGCGGCGGGAGCGGCCGGCAGGAAAGAGGAAACGCCGTGGGAAAAGGGAAGAGGATCTAGGCAGATTCCGCTGAATCTCGCGAGGCTGACACGGCTCCGGAAATGGCCGACAGGAATTCGAACAACGTGTTCTCCGGGAATCTCCTCGATGAGCTAGTCGAGGTTCTGCACGGGCTTCGGGCGACCCTCGATCCCGTCGAACAGCTTCGGCCCCTCAGTCTGGACGAGGCCGCCAAGTCCATGCGGTGCAGGCGTAACCACGTGGAGAGGCTCATAGCGAAAGGAGAACTGCCTTGTATCCGAAGAGACGGAAGGCGGTACGTCCTTCCATCGGACGTTCAGCAGGTCCTGCGCGCCGAGGCCAAGAGGCGCCCTCAACCCAAGAGGCCAGGCATCAAGAGGCCTCCCGCAAACCTGGAAGACGTCGATCCCGCGATGCGGGAGTTCTTTGAGTAGCGATCATACCTTCTTTTTCCACGCGTCAGCGTTTGAGGCGTCGAGCACCTTATTGACCCAAGCCACAACCTTCTTGGTTGCAGGCGTGAGGGGCTTGAGGTACTCATCGGCGGCGTCGGACTTCCCGTGGCCCAGGAAGGTCCTGAGTTGGGCGATGCCCGTACCGGGCCTCGCGGCGTAAGCCGTTGCTCCCAGGTGCCGCCACACGTAGAAGCCTTCTTCCCAGTCCTCGAGGCCCGCTCGTTTCTTCAGCCGCTTCCACGACTGAGCGACGGCGTCGCTCCGCTTGTAGGGTGTCTCGGTCGGTAGCCTTGACCTGACGCCGTTGATCAGTTCGTCCTCGGTCTTGCTTTTGACCCAAACAAGGGGCTCGCCGGTCCTGGTGACGAAGAGCGGCTCGTCCTCCTCCCTCGGATTCTCCTTCAGATAGGCCTGGAGCCAGGCCCACACCATGGGGCGCATCTCGCCGTATCGTTGGAAGCCGGTCTTGCCCCGGCTCATGTCGTAGCTGTCCTTATCGAAGTGTATCGACCTGGCGCGGGCCAAGTCATCGTTGCCGAAGCCGAGACCCAGGCCCATCCAGATCCAGAGGCGCTGCCGCAAGGTCGCCGCCTTGAGGAGGTCCTGGATCATCTTGACGGTCGGCAGCATCCGCTGCTTGCGTGTTTCCGTACCACCGAATTTCCTCACATCATCTCGATCGAAGGGAAGCACGACCTCGAAGGGCGCTCGTTTTGCGAAGCGAACGATCTCCCAGAACCGTTGCCGATGCTTGTTGATCTGGCTGTCCGACAGCCGCCCGGCGAAGTGCAGCATCAGCGCCTCGTAGTCGGTGGCCGTCATGAGCCGGTCGAAGGATTCGGTCTTGAGGCGATCGCCGAACCGCTCTTTGCACCAGCGAAGAATCGCCACGACTTGCCGCTTGTTGTCGTGAGACACGCGCTGCGAGATCGTCCCCTTGACCCGCCTCCCGCCATCGGGTCGTACACGGTTCTTCTCATGCTGGACGTAGGCGTTGGCGATCACCGGAAGGGATTTGTCGGCGCTACCGGCATCGATCCCGTTGACGGTGATAGTGGCCTCTTCATCGAAGTACTCGACAACCCACCGGTGGTACGCAATTTCGGAGGCGCCGCGGTCGGCAGAGAAACGCTTACGCCGGGGCTTGCCATCCTCCCCGCGGTATGATGTATAATAGCGCCCGGTTCCAGGTTCGGGCTTCTCCGATAGCTTGGGCAACCGTCGTTTTCGGTGCTTCGCCATGACGTCAACAGCATACCAGAAAGAAAGGCGGGTGGCAACAAAAGGGCTGAGAAGGGCCGATTGGGGCCGATTCTGGCAACAAAACCAGGGCCGACCGAATCACACAAGGGCCTGAAAAATAAATAGTTGCGGGCGTAATTCAGTGGTAGAATGCCAGCTTCCCAAGCTGGACGTCGAGGGTTCGAATCCCTTCGCCCGCTGTTGGCCAAGATCGCTGACATGGGTTGACTTGCCTCGTCCTTCACCGTCTGAAGTGCCGCTTGGCTCCTGGCTTCCGCCCTTATCACCAGCGCCGTCACGTCGACGCTCGGGGCCCACCCACTGGCTCCGGTATGGCTGCCGGTGAGCCCCTTTCCGACAAGCGAAACGACAAGCCAGACGACAAGCTCTCTTCCCCGCGCTCGTCGACAAGCGCATGGCCCAAGGAGGCAGCCCTCGGGTCATCCCCTACCCGCCTGGACCTCATCATTCGGGATCAGGAAGCCGCCTTGATAGCTCTGGAAATCGGCCAGTGTCTGAGCATGAATCGGCACGAGGCGCTTGGGCAAGTCATCAAGCGGCCAGAAACGTACCTCGGAACCCTCGACCCCATCAGCGCGGGGCGTTCCGGCCCACTCGCGTACGATGAAGGCTATCGCAAAGCCCTGGACCTCATCCCCATTGGGATACTTGTGGCTCTGGCTGGGGCCGGAGTACAAGGCCATCGGCTCGGCGTGGCGCAACTCAAGCCCGGTCTCCTCTTGCACCTCGCGCCGCAGGGCTTCCACAGCCGTCTCGTCAAGTTCTACTGAGCCAGAGGGCAAGCCCCAGGAGTGCAGGTCGGTCCTGAACTGAAGCAGTACTTCGTCGCGGTCGTTCAAGATGATTGCGCGCACTCCCGGTAGAAGAAGCCGTTCGTGACCGATACGCGAGCGGATGGCTTGGACATAAGGTCCCATGAGCTAATCCCCAGGTCGAGAGCTCCCCTACACGTCATTCACTTGGCGCACGCGTGTCCCATCAGAAGACGCATAGAAGAACACTAGCCATCCAGTACAACTCCCTCCGATACCGACGCCAACGCTTGCTCCAGATCCGCTACAAGCCTTTCGGGCGGCTCAAGACCCACCGAAAGCCGGACCGTGTTCTTCCTTACCCCAAAGATCGTGCGCCGCTCTGGCGGCAGGTAGAGCATGGTCGTGAGATATGGGATACAGATCAGTGACTCGGTAGCCCCAAGGCTAACGGCGTGGTAGATCGTCTTGAGACTCTTGATGAAACGCTTGGCGTCTTCCTCATCTTCGCCCACGTCGAACGCGAGGAGTCCGCCGAAGCCGCGCTGCATCTGGCGAGTGGCAATCGCGTTCCCTGGATGGCTGAGGAGACCCGGGTAGGAGAGCCGCGAAATCTCTGGGCGATCGGACAGGAACTCGGCGACCGTCTGCGCCCCGCGAGCCATGGCCGCGGCGCGCAGTTCGAACGTCTTGAGGCCGCGGTCCAAGAGGAAGGCGGAGTAGGCATCCAGCGTCGTGCCGATGGCCTGGCGCGTGAACCACAGGTCGTTGTAGTGCTGCTTCGATCCGGCGATTGCGCCCGCCATGATGTCGTTGTGGCCGCCGAGGGCCTTGGTGGCGCTATGCACCACGAGGTGGGCGCCAAAGTCGAGCGGGTTCTGGTGATACGGCGTGGCGAACGTATTGTCCACGACAACCATGGCAGCAACGCGGTCGGCCGCCTTGCGGACGGCGGCGATGTCGATGATCTTGCAGAGAGGGTTGCTGGGAGTCTCAAGAAAGATCATCTTCGTGTTTGGCCTGATCTGCTGGTCGATCAGCCCGGCATCGTCGGCATCCACCCAGGCAATGTCTACCCCCAGCCGCTCGAGGATGAGAGAGACCTTGTAGTTTGCCCCGTACGTGTCATGAAAGATGACGAGGCCATCCCCGGCCTTGAGGTACGTTAGGAAGACCATCGCGCACGCAGCCATCCCGGTCGTGCAGATGACGCAGTCCTCGGCCCTCTCCAACGCGGCGATCTTCCGTTCCACCTCACGCACGGTCGGATTGTCATCCCGGTGGTAGGTGTAGCCGTCAATCTCGCCGTCGGTAATCTGGCGAAGGACCTCGAATGAGGCGTATTCGTAGTTGACGGCATTGACGATAGGCGTGACCATCGGGCGATTGCCGTACGGGGTCAGGGGATCGGGTGCCATGCTTGACGGTTCCTTTCATGTTGCATTGCCATCGCTCTCGTCTCGTCCAGCGTTGCGTCAGAGCCGAAGTTGATCCTACTTCCTGTTGCGCCTCAGCTCAAGCCGTGCTGGATTCGACACGCTATGGAGATCCGGCAGTCCCCGCAGTCCCTCTCGACAGGGGTTGACACTCCCGGGGCCCGCCGGGGCTTGGAGAAGGTGTTGGGAAGCGTCGAATCGAACCGCATCCGTTCTGCCGTGCTGCCGAGCTGCTGAAACGCCTGATCGTACGGCTTCGGCGCGCGCGGTGAGCTGCTTTCTCCTCATTCCGGTCGGGCGACATCCGTCCGTGCCTCTTGCCGAGGACCTCCTTTGCGCCGTCGTAGAGCTGACTCCGAAGCGCTGCAGTAGAGCTTGCCTGCAGTCACGCTCTGCGTCGCCCAGGACGTCAATTGGGTTCAGGGCTGGCTTCCTTGAAGCCCGCCGTGATCACTGTTACGGCCCCTGCGCCCGCGTGTGTCGGGGCCTCAACGGCATCTCGAACGACGGCTAAGGGTACAGCGATCACGCTGAGATCGACCATGCCGCCGTACATCCTCAGATCCTTGCAGCAAGGCAAGCCCAGGATCTCCTCGCCTGCGGGGTTCACCGGGACCATCTTGTCTTGGAAGCCTCCCTCCTTCAGGTTTGCAGGAACATCATGGCCATCCCTGCGGGGCGTCCACGGGGCGCCCACAACCGCCACCGCTCGTGGAATCCGCAGGGAGCGCAGCGTAGAAGCCTGGTGTGATAGGCGACTGATTCCAGGACGATGGCCATCGACGCGAATCCCCAACTGATTCCTCGGAGGCGCTTCGAGTGTCTCCTCCGCTTCTCGTTAGACTGCAACTGCAGCGTGCATCATTCGTCCCTTTCTGCCATTCAACTACAAGCACGCATCTGTGGCCCTTTCAGGTGCCAGGCTCGCCGTGCGCTTCGGTCACCATCGACCCCGCCCGGTTCACCCCTGGGGCGGCGAGCGCTAGGCGTCGATTCCGTGGCCACGACCGAACGTTGAAACGATCCATAGAACTGCTCGGCTATTCCTCGAGCTCGAATCCCGCTTGTCGGGCGAGGTCCGCAGTTGCCGAGCGCCAGTCCGGGCCCTGGGCAACGATTCGCTCGCCTGTGGTCCGATCAACCGCAACCAGCTTGATCGTGCGTCGCCCATCTGCCGGGTCCGTCGCCGTGGAAGCATGCACCTTCACACCGGTGCGATGGGTCGCATCCACAAATGTGCGCGTCAGCTCTTCGTCCAGGGTCGGATCGTCTTTGACGGCGTTAGGCATAACTCACGACCTCCGTTTCTGTGATCCTCGGTCAGACCAAGTCCGCGAGCTTCAGAGCACCAACGATCACGAGCCCTAGTTTCGCCGTCGGGAGGCCAGGTCGATCATGGCGCCACCCGCGAGCGAGCCCTATGCCGCGCTTGGCGCCTGCCGCACGCAGACCTCCAACCACCTTGAGTGCGCAACGGGCTCTGCCAGATCACGCACAAACAACGGTCCACGCAACCTGGCTTTTCAGCACCAGACGTGCCAGACAAGAGCATCGCCGCCAGCGGAACACAAATCCTCTTCATAGAGTGGGTTGTGACTTTGGCTATCCTGAGCGCGCGAAGGGAAGACCTGCAATATGCGAGTGTCGCCATGGGAAACGACCGCAGATTCCGGCAGGGGCTGCGGCCCCGGGGCGGGCTCAGGGGCGTCGTGTCCCGTCCGCACACATCGTGCTGCCGCCGTCACACCGACATACACCGCAGCTAGTCGATCCACGATCACGATCTGCACTTGCTCCGCGTCGGGTATCGCCTCGCGAACCACCTACCCACGGACCTGTCGAAGCAAGCGTAGACGGCGGTCGCCGCATTCGTGCGGTTGGTGGGCTCCAGGGCCCGGATACCTGGCCCGCGGTTGGCCCGGCTGGAGAGCCTATCTAGCAGCGAATGCCACGCGTCAGGTCAGCCGAGGAGTCGAGATGCGGTAAAGGGGTGCACGACCTGCCACGGGCAAGATATGGGTCTGAAAGGACAGGAGTCAGACGCTCTGGGTCGATGGGCTTGTGGCTGCGTTGAGACACTGCAGAGGTCTTTGTGAGAAGATGAGGACACGGTCTTGGGGAGCGACAGCGCGGGGCACGCCAGGCCCCCTCGGCGGCCAAAAGATTTGACATTCCACAATATTGCTATACACTATACGTATGCCAGGCGCAACGACGAGGCGGAAGCGGGCCGTACAGCAGGAAACCTTGGATCGGGTCGCCCACACGCTCAAGGCCGTGGCGCATCCGTTGCGCTTGAGGATCGTCGAGTTGCTCGAAGACGACGAGCTGTGCGTGAGCGATCTGATCAAGGCCTTGGGTACCAAGCCGGCGGTGACGAGCCAGCAGCTGGTCCTGATGAAGGACCGGGGTGTTCTGGCCAGCCGCCGCGACGGCAATCGCGTGTACTATCGCGTGAGCAATCCGAACGTGGTCCGTGTGATCCAGTGCATCCGCGATCATTGTGACCGACAAGACTGATCGTGAAGGGCCGGCAGGTCCTGGTCGAGGCGTTCTGCCCGGACGAGGGCAAGACCTACCTTTGCCGTTGGGCATGCCAGATCCACATCGTCCTGGCCGAAAAGAGAGGAGACGGCAACGAAGCCGATGAAGCGATGTCTTGACGACAGACCGACCTCGGTGAGCGACGTGGGTCGGGCCATCGAGCGGATACAGGTGAAGACTGGGTCCACGCTGGACGCCGCGATGCAGGCGAGGATTCGGCGAATCGCCGACGAGTGGGAGGACGGCAGAGGATCTCTCATCGGGCTGCTTCAGCGCATCCAGCTGGCATTCAACTATGTTCCCCCCAGCGCGTTGCCGATCGTCGCCGAGAAGCTCGGGTTGCCACTGGGTCAGGTCTGTGGCGTGGCGACCTTCTACGGTTCATTCAGCCTGGAACCGCGCGGCCGCCACATGGTGACCTGCTGTTTGGGCACCGCCTGTCACGTGCGGGGGGGAGCGCGGATCGCGGACGAGGTGTCCAACTTACTGGACATCGGGCCCGGCAACACCACACGGGACCTCCTGTTCACCTTCGAGACCGTTCGCTGTCTGGGCGCGTGTGCGCTGGCACCTGTTGTCGTGATCGATGGCGAGTACCACGGCAAGTCAACCCCCAGGAGGATCCGGCGCATCTTGCAGGATATCCGCGTTAGGGAGGAAGCGGGCGTTGAGCAAGCTTCTTGAGAAGGGCGATCTGACTGCGCTTCGGAAGCGGATCGGTGATCGCAGATGTCCACCCAAGCCGTGTGTGGTGGTCTGTGACGGGCCCGGGTGCAGCGTGGCGGGGAGCCAGGAGGTCGGGGCAGCCTTCCGAGAGGCCATCGATCGCGGCGGCTCTGCCGACAAGCTCGACGTTCGTCTGACGGGGTGCCTCGGCTTGTGTGAGGGGGCGCCCGTGGTTCTGATTCTCCCAGATGGCATCTTCTACGAGCACGTAGGTCCCTCCGATGTCGAAGAGATCGTTTCGCACGTGGTCCAGGGCAAAGGGGCGGTGCAGCGGCTCCTTCACGTGGACCCCGCGACCGAGCAACGTGTCGAGCGCCTGAAGGACATCCCCTTCTACCGTCGTCAGGAACGGCGCCTGCTAGCGCACAACGCAGACATTGAGCCGGGCAGCATCGAGGACTACATCGCCGTGGACGGCTACTCGGCACTGGCGAGCGTCCTGGGCCGGATGACGCCCGAGGAGGTCATCGAGGAGATCACCAAGGCGCAGATCCGTGGGCGTGGCGGCGCGGGTTTTCCGGCGGGGATCAAGTGGGGGTTTTGTCGGCAGGAGCCGGGGGATGGGAAGGTCGTCATCTGCAACGCGGACGAAGGCGACCCGGGGGCCTTCATGGATCGTGCGCTGCTCGAAGGCACGCCGCATGCCGTCATCGAGGGCATGATCATCGGCGGATACGCTATCGGGGCGTCACGCGGGATCATCTACTGCCGGGCCGAGTATCCGATCGCCGTTCGGAACGCGACGCGGGCCATCGAGCAGGCTGAGCGATACGGGCTGCTCGGTCAGAGCATCTTCGGATCGGGCTACGACTTCGAGCTGACCGTGAGGACGGGCGCGGGTGCCTTCGTGTGTGGCGAGGAAACCGCCTTGATCGCCTCTCTGGAAGACCGGATGGGCGCGCCGCGTCCGAGGCCGCCCTTTCCGAGCGAATCTGGCCTGTGGGGCAGGCCAACGAACATCAACAACGTCGAAACGTGGGCCAACGTACCGATGGCGATCCGCCGGGGCGCCGACTGGTACGCCTCGATCGGCACCGAGAAGAGTAAGGGCACCAAGGTTTTCTCACTGGTGGGGCAGGTCCGCCACACCGGGCTCGTGGAAGTCCCGATGGGGATCAGCCTGGGGGAGTTGGTCCACGACATCGGCGGCGGTCCGCTACCGGGCAGAAGCATCAAAGCGGTTCAGATCGGCGGGCCCTCGGGCGGCTGCATCCCCGCGTCTCTGTTCGATCTGCCCGTGGACTATGAAAGCCTGACCGGGGCCGGTGCGATCATGGGCTCGGGGGGCCTCATCGTCATGGACGATGCGACGTGCATGGTCGATGTCGCCAAGTATTTCTTGTCGTTCCTGACCGAGGAATCCTGCGGCAAGTGCGTCCCTTGCCGAGAGGGCATCCCGAGGATGCTCGGCATCCTGACGGACATCACCGAGGGGCGAGGCAAGCAGAGCGATCTCGAGCTCCTCAGCGAGCTGGGACGAATGACCCAGCGCGCGTCGCTGTGCGGGCTGGGCCAGACGGCGCCGAATCCGCTGCTCAGCTCGCTGCGGTATTTCCGAGACGAGTACGAGGCCCACATCCGCGACCATCGTTGCCCGGCCGGCGTGTGCCGTGCCCTGATTCGCTACGAGATCGACCCGGAGACGTGCAAGGGGTGCGGGGCGTGCAAGAAGGAGTGCCCGCAGGGCGCCATCTCAGGGGAGCGGAAAGCGCCACATCAGATCGATCCAGCCAAGTGCGTGAGGTGTGGCCTGTGTATGGAGGTCTGCCCGCAGGGCGCCGTAATGAAGGTTTGAAGGGATGTTCCAGATAGAGATCAATGACAGACCGTGCGACGCCGAACAGGGCGAGACGGTTCTGGAAGTCGCGCGGCGCAACGGAATCCGAATCCCCACGCTCTGTCACCACGAAGGCCTCGAACCCTACGGTGCTTGTCGCATCTGTATCGTGGAGGTCACACAGCGAGGGCGATCTCGACTGGAGAGCTCCTGCACGCGCCCGGTCGAAGAAGGAATGGTCGTTCGCACGGACACCGATGAGATACGGGAGTACCGTGCGCTGATTGCCGAATTGCTGCTCGCTCGGTGTCCGGACTCGCAGCGTATCCGGGAACTGGCCCGAGAGGTCGGCGTGACCGAGACGCGCTTCAGCCTGCTGAACGAAGACTGCATCCTGTGTGGCCTGTGCGTTCGGGCCTGCCAGGACGCCATCGGCGCCAGCGCGATCAGTTTCATGAACCGGGGCATGGCGCGGAAGGTGAGCACGCCGTTCGAGATCAACTCTGACGTGTGCGTCGGCTGCGGCGCGTGCGCCCAGGTTTGCCCCACCGGCGCGATCAAGATCGAGGATGTCGGCGACAGGCGGTACGTGCGCTACTTCAACACCGAACTGGAACTACTGGCCTGCAACGAGTGCGGCAAGCCCTTTACGACGAAGCGTCGAGAAGAACGGTTGGCGGCCGAGCAGACACTTCCTGAGGACATGCTCCGCCTCTGCCAGGCGTGTCGTCGAAAACGGCTGGCGTCTTCGTTGCGGACGTACGTTGGATAAGCGGAATTCGGAGGCCCGTGCGAGCTTCGGAACAGAAACGAGGAGCACAAGCATGAAACGAGTTCATTTCGTGCCGAATCGCTGCATCGGCTGCGAGGAGTGTGTCGTCGCGTGCGAGAAGGCACACGACTGGCAGTCGCGCGCCTACGTGGAGATCGTGGACGGCTACTTCCCGATCCCGATGCGCTGCTTCCATTGTGAGGATGCCCCGTGCAAGGCCGCGTGTCCGACCGGGGCGATCCACCGCAACGAGCTCGGCGCCGTTGTGGTGGACGAGGAGCTGTGCATCGGCTGCGGGACCTGCGCCGAGGTTTGCCCGTTCGGCGTGCCTCATCTCAGCGCCACCACGGGCAAGATCATCAAGTGCGACTTGTGCAGTGAAAAGGTGGCTGAGGGCGAAGACCCCGTGTGCGTCGCCGCCTGTCCGAAGATGGCGCTAGAGTTCGTCGAAGTGGACGATCCTCTGGAGGCCAAACGGCAGCGAATGGCGCGGCACTTGAAGGAAGCCGTGTCACAGGAGAGCACTGCCACATAGGTAGCCTACACAATCCCATCAAGGAGTTTGCCATGGGTGTCATCACGAGACTTCTGCCGACCGAGGACGTCGTGTCCCAGTTGGACCCGTCCGAGCCGTTGGCGGTGATCAGCTGCAACAACTGCGTGAAGGCCGCCGGCGCGGGCGGCGAGGGGGTTTGGGAGGGCGTCTGCAAGGACCTCGAGGAGCGCGGGTTCCGGATTGAGCAACGTGTGCTCATTACCAACCCTTGCTCTCGGGGCTACTTCGAGGACCTCAAATTGTCCCCTGCGGTGAAGGCTGTGGTCCTGCTGGCGTGTAACGGCGCCCAGAACGGGTTCGCGACGCTCTGGCCGGACATCAAGCTGGTGTCCGCGACGGAGACCCTCGGGCTGTTCATGGCCAGCAAGGCTGATGGCGTCGTCAAGTTGATGATGCCCTTCCCCGGCTATGAGGACCTCAAAGGAACGGAATTCAAATTCGGCGACAGCCGGACGAAGCTCGAGGGCGAGCGGCTGGCCGTAGGACACGGAGAGTGAACCATGATCATCTCAGTCCGACGATATGACTACGAGACGCTCAAGAAGGACCTCAGTCCGGAAGACAAGATCGTCATCTTGAGCTGCAACAACTGCGCCAAGAAGTGCAAGGGCCTCGGCGGCAGGGCCGGGCTGAAGAGCCTCGGCGACAAGCTCGAGGCCGATGGCTACAATGTGACCCTCCGCGAGCTTTGCGGCATCGCCTGCTCGGTGGATCTGGTCCGCAAACGGACGAAGGAGGCGTCGACCCAGAAGTTTTTCGAAGACGCCGACGTCATCATTCCGTTGTCGTGTGAGGAAGGTGAGGAAGCGGCCGCGATGACCTTCCCGCACGCCAAGGTGCTCAGGGTAACCAAGACCCTCGGCATTGGCTGGGGGTCTCCCAAGGAGGGTGTGCGGTTGACCACGCCGTTGGCGGGCGTGGACCTGAAGACCGACGCCCCGACGGGGATCACCATCGACGAGGCGGCCAAACAACTCGGGCTTCTGCCTGGCGGGTTCTGACCTACCTGCGTGAGTGCTTTCAGGGCCATGTGAGCTGATGCTGTGTGGCACAGCCGCCCTCGGCTGGGGAATCCCAGAACAGACAGCCGAGGGCGGCTGTGCTACACTACCCAAGTCGTGTTGCAGGCACTCTAGACCGTACGTCCCACAATGAGGAGGCACAGATGGGTGAGCCTGACCTGAAGATCGTCATCGTCGGTGGTGTGGCCTGCGGCCCAAAGGCGGCCGCCCGCGCCCGTCGGCGAGACCCCAAGGCGAAGATCACGATTATCGAGCGCGGCGAACACGTCTCGTATGCTGGCTGCGCGCTGCCCTACTACGTGGGGGGAACCGTGCCGGAGTTCGAGGGCCTCATCTCGACCCACTACGGAGCGGCACGGGACGCCGACTTCTTCGACCGTGTGAAGGGCATTGACGTTCGGCTTCGAACGCTGGCCGAGAGCGTCGACACCAAGGCGAAGACCGTTCGAATCCGGAACTTGGCTGACGATGCCGTCGAGGACCTGCCGTATGACAAGCTGGTCCTTGCCACCGGTGGGAAGCCCTGGGCGCCGCCGATCGACGGGTTGGATCTCGGTCGCGTCCTGAATCTGCACGTGCCCACGGACGCCGTCCACATGCGCGAAATCATTGAAGGGGGGGAGGTCGACCACGCCGTCATCATCGGGGCGGGGCGGACGGGGCTCGAGACCGCCGAGGCGTTCTTCGGACAGGCCGTCGACGTGACCATCGTCGAGTTGGCCGGACACGTCCTGCCGACGATGCTCGACCCGGATATGGCCAGTTTGTTGGAGGCCAGTCTTCCCAAGGCTGCGGCGAAGATCCGGGCCTCAGAGAAGGTCCTACGCCTCGAAGGCGACGACAGCGGGAACGTCTGCAAGGTGGTCACCGACAAGGGCGAGATCGAATGCGACATGGTGCTGATGGCCGTGGGGGTCCGGCCCAATGTCGATCTGGCTGAGCGGGCCGGTCTCGAGATTGGCCAGACCGGCGCCATCGCCGTGAATGATCGCTGCCAGACGAGCGACCCAGACGTCTACGCCGGCGGCGACTGCGTCGAGTGCTTCCATCGGGTCACGGGTCAGAAGATATTCGCCCCGCTCGGATCGACCGCGAACCGCCATGGTCGGGTCATTGGCGACAACGCCACCGGCGGCGACGAACGGTTCCCAGGCGTCGTCGGGACGGGGATTCTCAAGACGCTGGGCCTGAACGTCGCCAGCACCGGGCTGCGGGAGACGGATGCAAGGAAGCTCGGATACGAGGTGGAGACCTGCCTGGCGCCGTGGTTTGATCGTGCCCATTACTACCCGGGCGGCAAGACGTTCGTGACCAAGCTGGTCGCGGATGCCAAGACAGGCAAACTGCTTGGCGGACAGTTCGTCGGCAAGGGCGACGTGGATAAGCGGATGGACGTCGTCGCGACCGCGTTGACGTTCGGCGCGACGCTGGGCGACGTCGCCGGCCTCGATCTTGGCTATGCCCCGCCCTATTCGACGGCCATCGACAGCGTAGCGCACGCCTCGAACGTGATCCGGAACAAGGCGGCTGGCCTGGCCAGGTCCATCACCCCAGGGACGCTGAAGTCCAGAATCGAACAAGGTGCGTCGATGGTGGTTCTGGACGTCCGTGAGCAGCCTGAGACGGACAAGACCCCCTTCGGCAACGGTGAGGTGCTGCGGATTCCTCTCAGCGAGCTACGCAGTCGACTCGGTGAACTGCCCGCCGACAAGGAAATCGTGTGCATGTGCGCGCTGGGCCTGAGGGCCTACGAGGCCAGCCTGACGTTGCGGGGCGCGGGGTTCTCTCAGGTCACCTACGTCGAAGGTGGCATGCGGGTCTGGTCAGCGGACACCGGGGAGTGACGCGGTCGAATGGATGGGCTGCGGCGGCGAGGACTTCAGGCGATGCCGTTCAGCGATTTCTCTCCGAAGTCGGGGATTCGCGAATGCCTGGGGCGCAACAGCGGGGATCGGGTCCAGGCCGCCCGTGAGCCCGGAAGGCATCGCAGCCCCCTGTGGCGCAAGATCCGTCAGTACGGCGTCGAGGTGTGAGCGCAGGGCCCGTGGTGAGTCGACCACGCCCGCTCGCCGCCGCACTTTGCACCCGGAGCGTGTTCTGGGCCATGGCGTATTGCGAGTGTATCGAACGGTGCCTCTCTCGGCATCGTGATCATAACCCGCTCATGATCAATCAGTTGCGGCGACACGTGGCTGTGGTCTCCCGATCTGGCACGGGTCCTGCAATCTGGCGTGGCGGTGACGACCGCCTCCTCCACGCGTGTCGGCAGGGCTCCCACTGCGCCAGACGTCAGGATGGCATGTGACGCGGGACGTTGCCAGCAGCATGGGAGCTGTTGCGAGGGCATATGATGATCCCCGTAACACGTTGGAGGTCGCCAGGGGCGGGCGCCAGCCCTGGCGCGACGCTGCCCCAGAACCCGGTGCCTGCAGCGGGAGGATCTTGGTGAGCACTACGAGTGGGTCCGTGGCTGAGATCAGTGTCTTCGGACGGTCGTGCCATCCAGCCTGTATCGCTTGCGGCGATTCCGATCGCGGCGGCCTGGATCTCCGGTTCCGCCAGGAGGCGGATGGCAGCGTCGTGGCGCCGTTCGCGTGTGAGTCCCTCTATCAGGGCTACCCGGACCAGCTTCATGGTGGCGTGATTGCCCTGCTGTTGGACGCTGCGATGATGCACTGTCTGTTCGCTCGCGGTATCTGCGGCGTGACCACGAACCTTGAAATCCAGTTTCGGCATCCGGTCCGCGTGGGCCTGCAGGCCCACGTCCGGGCACGACTACGTGAGGAGTCGCCCTCATACTACGTTCTTTGTGCTAAGATCATGCAGGGCGATACGGCTTGCGCGGTCGCAGAGGGCGTCTTCGCGCCGAAGGCGCCCATCCGTGAGACGGGAGGCGAGTCTCGTTGATCAGGCAGCTTCGCATGACCGTGCTGTCCGAGAACACGGCGGGTGCCCGAGGGGTCCTGTCGGAGCATGGGCTGGCCTTCTGGATCGAAGCCGACGGACGCAGCATCCTGTTCGACACTGGCCAGGGAATGGTGCTGACCCACAACGCGAAGGTCCTTGGCGTTGATCTGACGAAGACCGATGATCTGGTCCTCAGCCACGGTCATTTCGATCACACAGGTGGTCTGCTCGACGCGCTGCAGTCTTTCCGGCGGGCAAAGGCCTATCTGCATCCTTCGGCGTTGGAACCCAAGTTCAGCAAGGGGGCCGACGGACGAGGACAGCCCGTTGGCTCGCCGGTGCCGCGCTTGGATCATATCAGCTCGCATGTCGAGGACGTCGTGCTTACAACAGGGCCCGAGGAGTTGGCTGAGGGCGTGTGGGTCACAGGCCAGATTCCAAGAACAACCGACTTCGAGGACACAGGGGGTTCCTTCTACACGGATGAGGGGTGCACGACCCCCGATCCCTTGGTGGACGATCAGGCGGTGTACGTTCAGACGGCCAAGGGCGTCGTCGTCTTTCTGGGATGCGCCCACGCCGGCCTGGTGAACACCATCGAGTATGTCGCAGAACTGGCAGGAGAGGCGGACCTGTACGCGCTACTGGGCGGGATGCACCTGATTCGGGCGTCCGACGACAGGATTGCACGGTCGGCCGAGGCGTTGGCGCGCCGAAACGTGCGGGTCCTCGGTCCCGCTCATTGCACGGGTCGAAAGGCAGCAATGTACCTCTGGCAACGCTTCCCGGACCGGTGTGTCGAGTGCATGGTTGGTACTCGCTTCGTTTTCGACTGAATGCCTTCGTCAAGGGCCGGCCCCAGCGCCTTACGGAACAGGGGAACCAAGGGGGGAGCAGCGCGGAATCAAAGCTGGACGCGGGCTGCGCGAATGGCGAGTATGTTGGCCCTGGCGTAGCGATGACCCAGGCAAGACATTCGTGAAGGAGCCTACCCATGCCGGAGTTTGCCAGTCCTTTCTCAGGAAATGCGTCGGATCGGAAGCTGACCAAAGAAGAGCTGATCCGGGCCATTCGGTACATGATCGCAGCCGAGTATGAGGCGATACAGCTCTACATGCAGCTTGCTGAATCGATCGACGATGAACTGGCCAAGGAGGTGCTGGCGGACATCGCCGATGAGGAGCGCGTCCACGCCGGAGAGTTCCTGCGATTGCTCAAGCACCTCGCCCCCGACGAAGAGAAGTTCTACAACGAAGGCGCTCAGGAGGTGGACGAAGAGATATCGAAGCTCACCTCGCGATAGGCCGATGAAGGGGCTCCCGCGCGACACCAGACGGCCCCCACGGACCCTCGGGAGGCCTATCCGCGCCCCAAGTCAACGCTCGGATTGTGGGCGCTGTTGACTACGACCTGACGTTCAGTGATCGCAGAGGTTCTCGCTGGTCAGAAGGCTACCGTCGAGATACGCCTGAACCACCGATTCCGGCGTGTCGGATGGAGCGCCGACGACGACCGCGATTCCATGCTGCTCAAACAGCTGCTGAGCGCGCTGGCCCATTCCGCCCGCAATGACCAGGTCAGCACGGCGTTCCCGAAGCCACGGCGGGAGAAGGCCCGGCTGGTGATCGGGAGCCGCAACGCGGGTCTGGCCCGCAATGGACTTCGTCTGAGCGTCGACGTCGACCAGGGCGAACTCCTCGCAGTGGCCGAAATGCGCGGCCAGCTGGCCGCCGGCCAGCGGAATCGCGATTCGCTTGACGCTCTGCTTGTCAGGGACGGCTGACGTGGGAACAGCAGCATCGCGGTCGGGGTCCTGGTCGCCAGGGCGCGCCAGGACCGCTTGGGCGATCTCGTTAAACGCCCGCGCTGCAGCCGACTCTGGAAGATGGAGGGGGAACGCCTTTCCCTCATCTCCGGCCAAGACCAACGCCGGATCGATCGGGATCCGGGCCAGGAAGGGCACACCCATCTCTCCTGCCATCTGCTCGCCGCCGCCTTGGCGGAAGATGTCCGACGTGTGCCCGCAATGCGGGCACACGAATCCGCTCATGTTCTCGACCACGCCGAGGACCGGGAGCTCGAGGTGCTTGCAGAAAGTGATCGATTTGCGAACGTCGAGCAGGGACAGCTCCTGGGGCGTGGTCACAATGATCGCGCCGCTCGCGTCATCGATCAGTTGGGCGACTGACAGGGGCTCGTCCCCCGTCCCCGGCGGACAGTCGACGATCAGATAGTCCAGCGGGCCCCAGTCGACGTCCTTGAGGAATTGCTTGATGACGTTCATCTTCATCGGGCCGCGCCAGATCACCGGGCTCGTGTCCTCCGGCAGTAGGAATCCGATTGACATCACCTTGAGTCTACGGCACGGGACCGGGAGGATGTACTCGCCGCGCGTCGCAACCGTCTTTCTGCCCAATCCCAGTAGAGCCGGGATGCTAGGGCCATGGATGTCGACGTCGAGCAGGCCAACGGTTTTCCCGGCCTCGGCCAACGACGTTGCCAGCCGAACGGCCACCGTGCTCTTGCCCACACCGCCCTTTCCGGAAAGCACCAGAACCTTGTGGCTGATCCGCCCCAGCCGCTGCGACAGGACTTCTCGGTCCTGGGATTCGTCCGTCTGCAAGCCCGACTTCCGGTCGCAGCTCGAAGATCGGCTTGATGAGTCCGTCTTGGCCTGTTCTTCTCTCGTATCCATCGTTGTCTCTCCTGGGCCTTGGTGACAGCCGGTACCAAGCTGCATGCAACAAGGATTGAAAACTATGGTGCAGCCACCCTCGGCTGCGTCTTCCGGGATTGCCCAGCCGAGGCCGGTTGGGCCACACGGGACGGTCAATACCCGGGGTCGCGTTCGCCGGTGCTGGCCGTTGCCTCGGGACTAGGCTTGCGGGGGATCAACGCATCCCGCCTTGATCTACAGGTCTCTCCGCCAGCGAAATCGCTTCTGTGGGACATTCCTGAACGCATGAACCGCAGCCAACGCACCGTGATTCATCAATGGTGGCCGCTTCCTGCAGGTTGATGGCGCCCGTCGGACAGACCTCGACGCACTGCCCACAGGCGATGCAGAGCTCCGTATCAACACGGGCGAGTGCATTGGTCGGGGGGCATGACGGCTTGACCGATGGCATCTGGCCCGTGCCTCCTGGCCCGGGGCCCAGTCCTGCACAGCCGATCGGTCCGGCGCCTTGGGAAGTACCGAAGCCCCGTCCACCCCCGCCGCGGCCCCGTCTAAGACCTCCTCCGCGGCCTCGCCCGCGCCCCCCTATTCTGCCGGGGCCACCGCCCCCGCCGCGACCAGGTCCCATGCCACCCCCTCCGCCTCCGCCCATTCCTCCGGGCGGGCCTGTTCCGTCTCCACGAGGCATCGTCTCGGCCTCCCAACGCTGTGGTCGTGACGTAGTCGTTTCCTTGCTGATCAGCCGAGCTCACTAAAGAGGGGCCAACGCGGTCCTGACCTTCGTGGCAGAAGCCCCCGCGGGGGCCGCTCGCGCCAGATACGCGCTGAGCAGATACCACTGTGAATGCTGTTGAAGCGTCCAGAGCTCAAGCCGTGATCCGTTCCTTCGGCAAAGCCGCACCTAATGGTACGGCACTTCCAGTGCCTCATACGCCTTGCGAACGTCGTCTTCGGGATCCTCCACCTCGTACTGCTCGATGATCTTGCCCCCCCGATCGATGACGAAGGCCTGTCGATCGACAAGAAGCGACGGCGCGTCGACGAGGGTCCTGTGCACCAGGGGCACATGGTACCTCCGCGCAATGCTGCAGTCAGCGTCGGTGATCCGGGTGCAGGGCAACGCCCGCTCAGCCGTGTAGGCCCTGGGCGAATCCACCGAGTCGCAGCTGATTCCGACGACGGTGTAGCCCCTCTTGGAGAACCCGCCCAGGCGGTCGCGGAACGCGCAAGTCTGGGTGACACATCCGAGCGTCTCGCCCTTCGGGTAGAAGTAGAGGACCACGCCGCGCTCGCCCATCAGGTCGCCAAGCCTGATCACTTTGCCTTGGTTGGTCATCCCAGAGAAGTCCGGCGCCACGGAGCCCACCTTCAGCGGCTGCTGGCAACCGGCGGCCGCCATCAAGCCCCCGCTGATGATCGCTGCGCGTTGCAGTCGCTGGATCATGTCCGTTTCTCCTCGGGTCACTCGACACGGCTCACCCGCCCCCCGCCGTCGTGCACGGAGCGCGGCCCGCCGCGAAGCCGGCGGGCCCGAAGGCGTTCTTCGAGGCGATTCCCTGGTCCCAAGGCTTCCCGCTGAGGGTCTTGGTTCGAACGCCCCCAGGCTGACCGCCAGCTACGCACGCTACGTGGCCGCTTCGCCACCCGCCGGCGCCTCAAGCTCGCTCAATCGAGCTCGGATCGCCTCCAGTTGCTGGTTGAGCAGTTCCACCTGATCCTGGAGGACAGCCTTCTCTTGATCCGGCGCCATCACCGGCGGCGTGAACGCATACGGGGAGGCCGGATAGGGCCAGCCCCACGCGCCTCGGTACCCGCGCCAGCCACGACCGCCGCCAAAGCCTCGGCCCCCACCCCACGGCAAACCACCCCGGCCAAGCCCGTAAACGGGACCTGCGCCCACGGGATAGCCTGGCGGGCACCATCCAAAGCCTCCCCCCGTTCGCGGTCCCATGCCCATCGGACCTGTTCCATCAAAACCTGGCATCGCAATTGCTCCTCAAGCCAAACGGCCTTGTTCGTTCCTGAAGCCACCCCGCCATCGGTGTCGGTGGCCCCAAGTAAGGAAACCGCATTTCAAGTACCGTGCCCGAGGGAGCATTCTGGGCTCGGCATTGATAAGCTGCTGTTTGGGAAACCTTTATGCGAGCTACTCTTCCGTCATCTACGCTTGGGGAAACGGCAGGATGGTGTATAATGCGTCTGGCGGCGCGGCTACATAGTCGCGTTCTGCGAGTGTTTCGCGGGGCAAGGGCGAGCCCCGAGGGACCCACGCCCCCGGGACTGCGTCCCGGTTTGTGAGGGGCGCGACAGAGGAATGGCGGGGTTGCCCGTGACGTTGGGACGTCGCGGTCATCCCAGCCCAACCGGACGGGATGGCAGAGGATCAGAGCGGCGTGTTCGGTAGGGTCGGGCGAGTCCATCAAGGGGTGTTATGAGCGGCGAATCGGCTGAAAGACAGACAAGGGACGCTATCCTCGACTCCATCGCGGACGGCGTCTTCACCGTCGACGAAGACTGGAGAATCACGACGTTCAACCAGGCGGCCGAGCGGATCATCGGCGTTCCTCAAGCCGAGGCCATCGGCCAACGCTGCTGCGACGTGTTCCGTTCCAGCATCTGTGAGAACGAATGCGCCTTGAGGGAAACCCTCGAAACTGGACAGCCCATCGTCAACAAGGCTGTGTCCGTCTTCGACTCGGACGGGCGACGGATTCCGATCAGCATCTCCACGGCGATTCTGAGGGACAGCCACGGGAAGATCATCGGGGGTGTGGAGACGTTCCGCGATCTCAGCATGGTCGAGGAACTCCGCAAGGAGCTTCACCACAGGTACACGTTCGAGGACATCATCGGCCGCAGCCACGTGATGCAGGAGCTGTTTGACCTCCTACCACAGGTCGCCGACAGCAACAGCACCGTGCTCCTCGAGGGCGCCAGTGGCACCGGCAAGGAGTTGGTGGCGCGGGCCATCCACAGCCTATCTCCCCGGCGAGACAAGCGGTTTGTGGCCGTCAACTGCGGCGCGCTGCCGGACACGCTGCTCGAGTCCGAGCTCTT
>Ga0180431_10001085_pt1 | contig 38106 bp, 37 predicted proteins | sample SS_ome_11_FD_132459 | JGI IMG/M metagenome (GOLD analysis project Ga0180431, IMG submission 132459) | Hypersaline lake sediment archaeal communities from the Salton Sea, California, USA - SS_1_MS_1 metaG | ecosystem: Environmental > Aquatic > Non-marine Saline and Alkaline > Hypersaline >... | reverse complement strand
TGGGGCTCGCCCCCGGGTGATTTGAATCGGTGATCACCCCGGCCTCCCCCCCTAGCAGAGGCCTGGAGTCCAGCCCGACGGAACGAAGTGTCCGGGAGAAGATCGATGCGCAGAGGCGCTCCCCCATCGAGACGATCTCATCCGCGAGGAGGTCCGAGGAGCTCTCGGCGTATCCCTCCAGGGTCTCGCCGAGCATGGCTATCAGTTCATCGAGATCCTCCATAGCGCCCTTCAGTTCATCCCCCGACACGGAAGACCGAGCGGCTTCGCCGTGGGCAACACGCATCTCCTCGCAGAACCCGTCGATATCGAAATCCTGGTCCCGTGCCCGCAGTAGCTCGATTGCGCGGAGAAGTCTGTCCGTCACCCCGCCCATCGCGGAAACCACGACGACAACCTCACCGCCCCTCTCGATCTCGTCACTCACCAGTCCTGCGGAGTGGGCTATCCTCGGCCCGGATGTGAGAAGCCCCCCGCCGAACTTCATCACGATCCTCATATTCAGCCTTCCAGTTTGCGCAGTTGATCCTCCAGCATGGGCAGGAAGACCCCGACATCGGACACCACTCCCAGTACCTGAGCCGATCCCCGGTCCAGGAGCTTGGTGACCGCCGAGTTGCTTATGTCAACGCAGACCGTCTTCACCGACGACGGCAACAGGTTTCCCACCGCGATCGAGTGCAGCATGGTGGAGAACATCAGCACCAGCTCCGCCCCCTCGAGTTCGTCGCGCATCCTCTGCTGGGCCTCCATGACGTCCACTACCACCTCCGGGAGAGGGCCATCATCCCTGATGGAGCCCGCGAGGACGAACGGCACCCGGTTCCTCACACACTCGTACATGATCCCCTCCTTCAGCACCCCCGACTGAACCGCGGAGGCCAGACCCCCCGCCTTCCTTATCTCGTTGATCGCCATCAGGTGGTGTTTGTGACCGCCCTCATATCTCTCGGCGGAGGCTATCTCGGTTCCAAGGGAGGTGCCGTATAGCGCACTCTCCACGTCATGTACCGCCAGCGCATTTCCGGCCAGGAGACCGCTCAGGTATCCGTTCCTGATCATCCATGCCATCGAGGGGCCCGCCCCGGTGTGTACCACTGCGGGACCGGCAACTGCGATCACCTTGGCGCCCTGCTCGCGGAGGCGATGGATCTCGCGGGCTAGCCTCGAGACCACCGTCCCCACCGGCTTCTCCGAGCTAGCCATGCTGGTCATGAACTCGAATATCCCCGTAGACTCCCTCGGCCTCTCCGGGGGAACCACCCTGACGCCCTCGCTGCCGACGACCACCCGGTCTCCCCTGCGCACGTTATTCATGGGGACGCAGTCTGCCCCTCCGTCACCGATGACGATCACGCAATCCATCTCGCTCCTGCTTGTCGCCACCCAGGCCCCGTCTATGTTCACGAAGGTGGGGTGGTTTGTGGTGGAATAGAAACCACGGGGAAGAACCCCGTCCTCGGGCGCGGCCTCCGTCCTCAGCGGCTCAGCCTCGGGGAGGGTTGCGCCCAGCTCCCTGAGCTCGTTGAGCAGCCTGTCGAGGTGGGCCTGGTCCCTCCCCTTGATCAGCATGCTGACGACGGACTGTTCGGTCTTCTTCTTGCCGACCTGAAAATCCAGGAACTCGAAGTCCCCGTCCAGGTCCATGATCAGGTCCAGTACCTTGGGCAGTATCCAGCTGTCTATGATGTGGCCCTGTATCTTTATCTCCTTGACTTCCACGGTTACCACCTAGCCATAGGGCAGTTCGCACAGCTCATCCTCGCTGACCCCCGTAGACCTCAGCAACGCCTCGGCCATCTCGGGGTCGTTCTCCTGTATGATCCTGAGATAGGGCAGGAACTCCTTGTATGCGGAGTTCGCGGACATGTGGCATCTCTTCCCTATCAACCTCGCTACCTCCAGCTCGTCACCGAGCTCGCCCCGGCTCCTCGTCTCCTCGTCGCCCGCCCTCTCGATGCTCCTGGTCATGACCCTGTGCCGAAGGTAGGTTGATGGGTACTTGTAGCGGTAGTTCCTCCTGAAGGGCGAGAGGCGGTTGCCCATAAGCGAACCGAGCCCCCGTGTCATCATCTCGGTGGCGTAACCCCAGAAGCCCCAGTGCATCTCGCGACCCACCCAAGAAAGGTAGATATCGGCCATGGATAGCATCTCGTAGGCATTCGCCCTCTCCCGGGGGTCGCGAAACCTGAAGTGGACGTTCTCCGCTATCCAGCGCAGAAGCTCGTCGGGAGTCATGTCGAGATCCCGCGCCTCCCTCAATGCATCGGGGTCCCCCCTGAATATGAGGTCCAGGACCCTGTAGATGTAGGTCTCCGACTTCCTTGACGCCGGCGTGCGTATACTCTCCCGCGAGAGCTTCCCATCGACCGTCAAGGCCTCGAGGTCGTTGATCGCGGACCTCAGGTCGCCATCAGACCTCTCCGCGATGGTCCTCAGGGCGAGCAGGTCGACCGGGATTCCCTCCTTGCGACAGATATCGCTGAGTACGGACTGGATCTCCCTGGTGCCGGGCCTCTTGAACTCTATCCCCTTGGCCAGCCTGCGCGTGTTCCTCAGTTTTCGGGAGTAGTAATCGTTGCATGTGAGTATGACTGGATTGATGGCCACCCTTATCATCTTGTTTATGACCCTCGCTCCCCCGCGATCCTGGGTACCGCTAAGGCCATCCACCTCATCGAGTATTATCAGCTTCAGGCAAACTCCAGAGAGCAGGCTATACCTGGTTCCGACCGACCTGGAGAGCTCCTCCAGCGAGGTCCTGGACCTGTTGTCGCTGGCGTTGACCTCGACCACGTCCCAGCCCATCTCCTCTCCCAGGGCCAGGGCAGCGGTCGTCTTCCCGGTTCCCGCGGGCCCGTATAGAAGCAGCGCCTTGCGCTTCGCATTCCCCCGCCCCCAGGATTTGGCCCATCCCCTCATCTGGGATACGGCCGCGTCCTGCCCAACTATATCGGACAGCCTTCTCGGTCTGTGATCCTCGGTCCACAACGACGGTTCACTCCTGGGCGCAGATCTCGGCTATCAAACTCTCGCACTGGATGACGTCATTGCTGCCCTCGACCAGACGGAACTCGTAGTCCGCCAGCAGACGCAGGAGCCTGGCCAGCTTTCTGCGGTCGATTTCCATGTTGGATGCTTCCCTGTGCATCTGTGTCACAAGATCCAGCCCCGAAAGCCCCTGATCGAAGATTATGTTTCGCAGGTTCTCACGGGCGGTATCGAAATTCCCCTGAAGGCTGAGGGCCAGGAGGCGCCTGATATCCCCCGGGTTCGCCTCGCCGGAGATCTTGTAGATCATCTCGTTTGTGATCCTGCCTCCGAAGGAGTGAGCCGCCTGCAGGATGTTGGTCGCCTGCCTCATATCGCCCTGGGAGACGTAGTATATCGCGTCGTAGGCCGAATCATCCACGTCGAGCCCTTCGTCCTCGACGATCCGTCTCAGGCCGGCCATGACTTCCTCCCTCTTCAGTGGCGCGAACCTGAGCACCACGCACCTGGACTGGATCGGCGAGATCAACTTGCTCGAGTAGTTACACGAGAGGATGAACCTGCTGGTCGAGGTGTACTTCTCCATCTCCCGGCGCAGCGCGTGCTGGCTGTCCTTGGTGGTATTGTCCACCTCGTCCAGGAACACTATCCTGAACGGGGCATCGCCGAGGACCATCGAGCGGCAGAAGGACTTTATCTTCGTCCTCACCACGTCGATGCCCCTCTCGTCGGAGGCGTTGAGCTCGAGGAAGTTGCTGTCCCAATCCTCCCCAAGTATCTTTCGGGCCAGTATCAGGGCGCATGTGGTCTTTCCCACGCCCGCCGGGCCGGCGAATATGAGGTGAGACATACGTTTCTGATTCACGAAGGATGAGAGGATCCGCATGATTCCCTCTTGACCTGCTACTTCGGCGAGCTCGTGGGGTCTGTATTTCTCGATCCAGGGAAGCTCGCTATCCATCAAATCACCATCTGAAACCAGCCCCCTCTTCGTGACGGGACATAAAAATGGGTTTTCAGGGGGATTCCGTTAATTGATCGCTAACCTGAGCCAGCCGCCAGTGAACCGACGGGAAACGGGATCTCCTTCCTCGTCTCCAGTATGATGGTGGTCACGGTATCCCTGACCCCGGGGCGTGCGTAGAGCCCCTTGACGAAGCTGTCCAAGGAATCCATCGAGGCGAGGAGAATATCACCGAAGAGACAGTAGTCCTCGCCGGTCCTGTACAGCGAGATGAACTCATCCCTGGAGGCCAGGTCCCTCGCGGTCTCATCCGTCTCCGCCGGCTCCGTCTTGACCCGGATGAAGCACCGCACACCGGCGCCACGGCGCCAGACTCTGGGCTTGACAGTGAACTGCCTGATGATCCCCAGCTCCTCCATTCTTGAGAGCCTCCTCTGCACCGTTGACTTTGAGACGCCTCTGCCAAGATCGGCGCGAACTCGCCCCGCTATCTCACTGACGGTCAGCGGGGAGGCGGATTCCTGGGAGCGGATCGCACGTAGAACTGACACCCCGATATTGTCCGGGTGTGCATCGCAGGGACGATGGCGCGATCCCCGCTCCTTGTATGTATCTATCACGTCCAGTATCTCGTACCTCTTCGACTGGGTGGAGGATATCAGGGAGTCCAGGGCAGTGAGCCGTCCGGCCAGTGCCTCCCCGGTCTCGAACATCATCTTGAATATCAGGCCAAACTCGCCGATCACCCCGTGGGATTCCACGCAACAACTCATGGTCTCTATCGCCCGGGGCAGCCAGTCCTCCTTGGGGTTGGTCTTCACCTCGATGTAGACCATCCGCTCCAGTCCCAGCGAATGCCTGTCCACCTCGACCTGGTATCCCTGGAACACGCCGCTGTCGTACATCGAGCGAAGCCTCCTCTTGACGGTGGCTCTCGAAATGCCCAGGGTATCTGCGACCTCGGTCACCGGGACCCGGTAGTCGCGCTCCATGATATCCAAGATGCCGAGTTCCTGCCCTCTCAACGGTATTGATGATCGCTGTGAATTGAATAATGTTACATTTGTCTCAATTTGAATAGCAATATTAATGAATATGCACAACCCTGTCGGTACGGTTGAAATGGACTACAAGGTCAAGGACATCGCCCTCTCATCGGAGGGCGACATGTCGATAGAGTGGGCACAGACCAACATGCCGGTGCTGGGCCAGATCACGGAGGATTTCCGGTCCCATTCCCGGCTCGAAGGGATAAGGATCGGGGCATGTCTTCACATCACCAAGGAGACCGCCAGCCTGATCCTCGCCCTCAGGGAGGGCGGGGCGAGGGTGGCCCTCTGCCCATCCAACCCGCTCAGCACCCAGGACGATGTCGCAGCTTCCCTCGCCAACAGGGGCATAGAGGTGTACGGATGGCGGGGCCTGAACACTGAGGACTACTACTGGTGCATAGAGCAGGTCGCCGGGATCCAGCCCCAGATTCTGATGGACGACGGCGCCGACCTGATCTCCCACATCCACAAGGAGAACCCGAAGTGGATCGACGATGTCATGGGTGGACAGGAGGAGACAACCACCGGGGTGATAAGGTTCAGGGCCATGGAGAACGACGGCGTTCTCAAGTTCCCGGTGGTGGCGGTCAACGACGCCAAGGTGAAGTGGGAGATGGACAACGTCTTCGGCACCGGACAGTCCTCGCTACACGGCATAATGAACGGGACCAAGATCCTGATCGCAGGAAAGACGATCGTGGTGTGCGGCTACGGGCACTGTGGCAGGGGGATAGCCATGAGGGCCAGGGGTCTCGGGGCCCACGTGGTTGTGACCGAGGTTGACCCCCACCGGGCGCTCACCGCCACCATGGAGGGTTTCCGGGTCGCATCGCTGTCCGAGGCAGCCCCGGTAGGCGACGTGTTCATCACCGCCACCGGGAACAAGTCCGTGATCCGGAAGGAGCACATGGAGCGCATGAAGAACGGGGCGATACTGTGCAACGCCGGACACTTCAACGTGGAGATATCCCTCGAGGATCTCGACTCGGTCACCGAGGGCAGCCGCGAGATACAGGATATGGTGGAGGAGAGGACGCTCTGCAACGGACGAAAGATCCTGCTTCTCGCCGAGGGGAGACTGGTGAACCTGGCACTTGCCTACGGCCACCCGAGCGAGGTGATGGACATGAGCTTCGCGGTCCACGCCCTGACCGCCCGATGGTTGACGGACAACCACGACGAGATCGAGAGAGACAGGGTACACCCGGTACCGGCCGAGATAGACGAGGAGGTAGCCAGGAGGAAGCTGGAGACGATGGGTATCGAGATCGACGAGATGACCGAGGAGCAGGAGAGGTACATCAGGAGCTGGGAACTGGGAACCTGATCCGACGATCGCCCCCGGGTGGTGTGTCCGTTGGACCCAATGATTTTATCAATATGGATGGAATTGCCGGGAACAGCCTAAAGCATTCTTTCGGCGCTCAGTTCCAGGAATGAAGGATCACTCTAGATCGGGCGTGGATAGATTCGACAGCTGGTTCAGGATACCGTCTCCCGGCTACACGATCTTCTTGGTCATGCCGGAAACATGGCTAGACCCGTTCACCTTCATATCGAGCTGGATAATGGAGAATACGCGGGAGGCCGACCTGGTTGTTCTGTCAACCCGATCGACGATAGACGGACTCCTGGAGATGCTGAGCCACATCGATCCCAGCTGCTCGACCCACCTCGCCTCCATGGACTCCAGGCTACACTTCGTCGACTGCTACTCGAGCAGGCTGGACCTGTTCGGCTTACCCTCAAGGCACCGTGACGCCGACATCAGGTACGTGGTCAACCCGAGGGAGCACATGGGGGCGGGGACGGTCCTCGGAGTGATGAGGGAGCTTCGCACCCAGGGAGGTCCGCGGGGATTTCTGGCCCTGGAGTACAGCCTCTCCGACATCGCCGTGGATCTGGGGGAGGCCGGACACGTCCCGGTATTCTCCGAGATGGTCCTTAACTCCAGGTCCAGACGGGGCACGGTGATAGGAATCGCGGACTGGTACTCCCACAGGGAGATATACAAGGCGAGGCTGATACAAATCTCGGACGCATCCCTGCTCTGGGGCATAAGCTCCGGGGACCGAAAGACCAAGTACATCCTCCCAATCAAGCGTGGGAGGGTGAACCCGGCGAAACGCTTCGAGCCCAAACCATACAGCATTTCGGGGTCCGATCTGTTCTTCTCGACCTCGGCAACCGTCCCCATCCAGACCCCCCTCGCTCAAGAGGACTGCTATCGGTAGAGATGGATCTCTCGAGAGCCTGAACCGGCGTGGCACTAAAGGCATCAACCCAGTTCCCCGACCTCGGTCTCGTTTTCAAGGTCCAACTCGAGGAGATCGACCTCACGGATGATTCCCCCCTGAGATTGTGGGAGTGTTTCGACGAACTGTGCAGGATACCGCTGGGAGAGCGGCAACCGTACCTAGATGGACTCCTCGCCCTCCCTCTTCTGCCGATAAGAGGGTTTTGCGGATTCGAAGAAATCCCTCAGGCCCTCCGAGGTCCCGAGACAGATCAGGGTCTGGCCCGCCTCGATGGTGGCCTGGGGGCCGGGGTTGGGAACGAAGGTCTCGTCGGGCTTCAGTATGCCCAGTATCCAGCATCCGGTCCTCTGCCTTATCTCCAGCTCCTCCAGCTGCCTCCCGACCATCCCGCTCTTCTCCTCTATCTCCAGGTGACCGATCTCTATGTCCTGGGTCAGGATGATCCTGTCCATGAACTCGGCCAGGACCGGGGAGGTGGCCGCGCTGGCTATCAGGTTTCCGCTCACGGATAGCGGAAAGACCACCCTCGAGGCCCCCAGCGAGTAGAGCTTCTCGGCGCTGTTCTCCCGGTTGACGTTGGCGATTATCGTGACCTCGGGGTTAAGCTTCCTCGAGTTCATCACCACGACTGCCGCGTCCCAGTCCTCCCTGCATATCACGATGAGGTCCGAGACCTTACCGACGGGGGTTTTGGCCAACTCTCCGGCATCCGTGGGATCCGACTCGATGAAGTCGGCGCCCTCGACGCGCAGGCCTGCATCCTTGCTCACTATAGTCACCGCCCTGTGAGAGGCGAGTACATAGCTGGCAACGCGAGGTATCAGTGGCCCGTCACCGCATATCATGATCCCGTCTGCCATCAATCACCCTCCTCCAGGGTTCTCGCGAAGCCGTCCACGATCCTCCTCACGAACTGAGTCAGCGCGCCGTGCAGGAATGAACCTATGTCGTAGAGCACGGCCACCAACAGACCCAGGCATATCCAAGGGATAGCCTTCCCTATCCAAGATGCGAGACCGCCCATGGCCCCTAGTATGGGCGTGACGACGAGCCCGAGCACCACGATGACGACGATGAATGCGATGTTTCTCACTATCCTCCTGGGACCCTTGCCATCTATCAGGGCATCGAGCTCGCTCGCTCTCAGGAAACCGGCATCAACTAGAACCCTGAAATCCGAGAGAATCGAGAAGAGCAGGTACCCGATGGCGGCGAATACCACGAAGAAGATGGCTAGGCTGAAAACCTCCTGCAAGTTGAGGGTCAGGCCCGCTGCGGAGAATATCGGGGAGACGAGCTGGTAGAATACCATGATCAGGATTATGAGGAATAGGTTGGTCACTATTCGAGGCCCCCGGGATCTGAGTTCGCTGGGCAGATGCTTCCTCATCGGCATCTTTGGAACCTCCAGGTGAGTCGGTGCCTCCTTTCCCCCTGAGACATGGTTTCTCAGCTTCGAAGCGTTCTTCCTCTCGCCGAACACCACTATCTGCCCGCCGGCCTCCAGTTTCTCCGACGGATCGGGGTTGGGATGGAGTTTGTTCCCCCTGGTGATCGCAACAACAGACAGCGCGAACCTCTGGGGTATCGAGAGTTCCTGTAGCGTCTTGCCGACCGTGGGGCTGGATTCTGGTATCGAGATCTCGCTCAGCGCGATCGGCCTGGTTGAGAGCTGCGTATCGAAGAAACCCATCGAGAAGTGCCTCTCCGAGGCCACGGTCAGCAGCCTTGAGGAGATGGTGTCGCAGGCAACGACCATGTCAGCTCCCACCTCCTCCAGCCTCCCCTGGTTCTCGGGGTTTCTGACCGCGGCTATGACCCTGAGGTCCTTCCGGAGCCTCTTGGCCTCGAGAACCACGAAGAAGCCCTCCCTGTCATCCAGCACTGTCACAAGCGATATGGCCCGGTCGATCCCCGCCGCCCTCAGCGTCGACTCCTCGCTGGGGTCCCCGATAACCATGTCCTCCTCCCCCGGGATCTGCTCCCTGTTCGCCCTCACGTACGGAACGTTGCTCAGGCTCAGCTCCTTTGCCACAATATCCGCAAGATCCCCCGAGCCGCAGAGTATCACGTGGTCCTTCCGTTCCCGCGGCCTGGTCAGACCCGTCACCGCTATCCTGACCCGTTCCTCGAGAAGCGGACCGAACACGAATGTCAGGGTCGAGAGACCCGAAGATACCCCGATTATGATAACTGGTATGGCGAACAGCTGGCCCGCGGGCGTCTGAGGGTGGATCTCCCCGTAGCCCACGGTGGTTATGGTGACCACGGTGAAGTATAGGGATTCCGTCCAGGTCAGTTCCTGAGCCCTCTCGAAGTGATGAAATCCCACGGTGGCAACCCCGATCGTCGTCACCAGGATCATGACGGATACGATCGCCTTTATCGAAGCCAAGTTGAACGCCTAGATGAGATCTTTGTCGGTCGACTGGGGTTTGGGGCACGCCCTAATATATAATCGCTGGATCGAGACCAGAGCAACCGGTTGAATCTAGACGAGAAAGACCGCCGCCGCCAGTACGGTGGTCCAGAGCCCCCCATCGTCCACCTCGGCGGACTCGCTAATGTTGGAGGTCTTGATTATCTTGCCCGATGCGCGGTACGCCTCCCTTCTCTCGTTCCAGGCGCTTTCGGAATCGAACTCGATACCCAGGCTGGTCGCCAGCATGGTGGCCGCGAGGTCCTCCGCGTGATCGCCAGCCGAGCCCGGATCCCCGTCTACCTCCCTGTACTCGGCGAGATACCCGTACCCGCTCTCATCCGCAGGCTCCGCCAGCCCGATTGCGGATGACACCCCGGCTCCAGGAGTATTCGAGGAGGATCTCGCCATCACAACGAAGGTGATCTGACCCGTCTCCAGGAGTTCCACGCCACGGTCCCTATCGATTATCTCGCACCCCGCGGGCAGGATGCTCGACACGTGAACCAGGTTGCACCTGTCCAGGCCGGCATCCCTGAGCGCCTGTTCGAAGCTCGCCAACTCGTTCCTGTGTTGCCCGGTACCCTTGGTGAAGAACACCTTCTTTGGAACCAACCTGTATCTCCGGAGCGGGTTTGATGCCCGGCTCTTATAAACGAAAACCCCGGGCGGAGAGATCACTCCCTTGAGGCCAGCGCAAGGTAGCTGAGTTCCTTCAGGACCTTCAGCGCCTCCCTGCTCTTCTCTATCGATTTGACATAGTCGAGTTTCTCGTGAAGCCCCTGGGCGTCGCTCTCCAGCTTGGATACCAGATCAAGCTTCTCCTCCACCCCCTCTTCGGGGCTCTTGCTCTTCCCCATCAACGACTCCAGGGACTCCCTCTCCGACCTCACCTGGGCCAACTTCTCCCGGGATTGCCGTCTCCAGATCTCGTAGTACCGTGAAGACATCTGGTCTAGCCTCTACAGATTCATGATGGAGCAGATCTCTTTGCCCTGAGGTATCGTCGACATCTTCGACCTGTACTCGTCGATCTTCAGGTATAGCTCCGTTCTCTTTCCCTCCAGATCCTCGGCCTTCAGATTAAGTTCCCCCTCCACGAGGCCCCTTTCCTTGATCGTCTTGACTATGGGGCCATACTCCCTTGCACACCTCATGATGAACTCCTCGGCCAGATCGCCGGGAACCACGTCGTCCCCTTCGATCTTCACCTCTTCGATCTTCTCCTTCTTGTTGAGGAGGGAGTAGAAATGTCCTAGGAGGAACTTGCAGTACTCCTCGATATCCTCATCGATGTGTTGTTTCAGGGCGGCGTCCTTCAGAACGTCCTTGGTGGTGCCGTCCTCGTCCCTGTATACAAGCGATTCCAGCCGCTCCTCGCCGGGCTTCACGGTCAGCACTGCGCGAGGTGAATCCTCATCCCCATCGTCCCTGGTCACGGTCACCTTGAGCAGCGTCTCACCGTTGGATTCGTACTCGGCGGAGGTCAGGGTCCAGTCATTTATCGACACGAAACGGGGCTTCTTCTCCTTCGCCATTATCGGTTTCTTCATGGCGGCCGGGACCTCTATCGGCTTCTCTATCAGGTCCTTTACCTCCATCTTCCTGTCGAAGAAGCTGAGGCCGAATTCGTAGTAGATGCCGCTCTCGCAGAAGACCTTCGCGACGGAAAGGTACTTGTCCTCCTCAAGCCCCACCGTGATCTTGAGAGTCGCGATCTCCAGCGGGTCATAGTAAAGAAACTCCCCCAGAACCTGGAGAAGGCCGGCCTGCTTCTTCTCCAGGGCCTTTCTCATGTTCTTGACCTCCTCCTTGAACCGTTTCTCCTCCGATTCCCTGAACTGGGTCACGTGTCCCCTGGCATCCTCCTTCACGCTCTCAGAGAGCTCGCCAAACCTCTCCTCTCCGAACCTCGATGTCACGTCGCCGATGGCGGATTCGAGCTCCTTGCCGAAGGATTCGATCTCGGACAGGCTGGACTTCATATTCGACTCGGTCTTGGAGATATTCCTCTTCAGGTCTATGATCTCCTCCTGAGTCGGAATTGCCTCTAGGGCGGCATCCGAGAACCTCTCGAGGATGTCGATGAAATCCCGCTGCAGTTGGAATTCAGTCGAGTCAGCGTACAGATATCTTGGCATGTTTATCGCATATCTCTATAGCTCTCTGCGATAAAAAGCTGCCTACGTTGGTCCCGGGATCCAAATGTGCTGTAAGAATCAGAGACTCTAACACTGTTAACTTGGTTTCACAAAAAAAAGGAATTGCGGGGAGACGGACAAAAACCAGCAGACCACCAGGCCTCCAAAGAGAGGCTCGACCTGGAAACACTGCCAGCAAAACCTGCCCCCACAAAAACCAGGCCGCAACAGAAGAACACGACCCAGCCACGCCTCAAAGGGACAGAACCCTCACAGGAAACGACGCCCCAAATCTTCGCCCCATCAAGGAGAAAACCATCAAGGACGAGTAGCTTCCAGACGCCAAAAAGCCGCCGCGCCCTCACGGACACAGCAACCACCTGCCAGACGCCAAACCGAAGCCCAACGCCTTAACTCGGCAGCATCCGCCTCCTAACCGCTCCAATGCCCCACCACAAAGCCGGACCAGGGATCGCAGGGAAACAAGCCAAAGACCAGGCCACCAGTCCTCTCAAAGAGGCTCGGATCTGGAAACCTGACCCAAACGCCCGCTCCAAACAAGCCACACTACCCGGGATAAACGAGCATGACCCACGCCTCCACAGAGCGAGACCCGTTACGGGAAACCACACTATCCCGACCGCAACCGGGGAAAAACGGCCACGACCGATCAATCCCATGGCTCAAAGACGCCAACCCATCCACCAGCCCCCGAAGGAACCAGCAAACAAGCCAACACCTGTCACCGACCCGGAACCCCCGAAGAGGAACCGAACCGAAATCCCGTGACGCCTGCTTCCTATCTGCCCCGCCGGCAAAACGACAGGGAAAACAACAATAACACCAACCACATAAAAAACTACCGAAAACAAACCCAAACCAAACCCACACCCACCCACACAACCCAAAAAACACCCCCAAAAACCAAATTCAACATGAAAACCAGCCAAAAACAGGTAGAAAAAAGGCCAATCGTGAAAAACAATCAACGATGCTACTCGGGCCCGATCTCCTCCGCCTCCACGTACCCGTGTATGGGCTGCAACCTGGCCTTGGCGATCACCTTGTAGGGACCAACACCGGTTCCGAAGTCCAGGACCACGTGGAACGTCTTGCACCTGCCCGCCCAGTCGGAGACATCCTCAACCAGGCTTCCGTATCCCCACACGCAGTCGATCGGCTCCGCCCAGTACTCGAGGAACAGGTACACCGGAGCCCCGGTGAAGCTGACACACACCTCGAGATCCGCCGAAATCCGCGACGGTTTGCCCGACTCCCTCTCCAAAACCGTGATGTTGCCGATACTCATATCGACGCTGATGTTGGCCAGTTGCTCGTAGAGCCCCCTCCAGTACGCTGCCTGGTTCACGGCGTCATCGAGTTCCGCCTGTCGGGATTCGTAGAGAGTCCTCCAGTATTCGACGTCTGACCCGCAGCTGGCCAGCTGATCCGATAGCTCCGAGATCGTGGCCAGGGCGTCCTCAAGGTCGGAGGCAGCGGTGTAGTACCTGCCCCTCCAGTATGACACGTCCGCGATACAATCATGGTAGAGGCCCTGGAGCTCCTCATAGAGCCCTTTCCAGCGATCCCTCTCCTCAGAAAGGATCTCGACGGATCGGGATAGATTGTCGTACCGGGCCTCGCACCGAGCGAGCTCCAAGAGGAGGTTGGTATGTGTCAAGTCAAGGTCCAGGTATCCCATCTTCCAGCGATCCCTCTCCTCGGCTGCCCTGTTGAACCTCTCAAGGGTTACCTCGTAGAGCCTCCTCAACCTCTCCGACTCCCTTCTGCTCTCCTCCAGCTGATGCCTGAGGCTCTTCATCCGTTTCAGGCACGACTCCAGCTCCAGCCTCATGCCCTCAACCTGAGCCTCGCACGACCGGTACATGCCCCTGAGCCTCTGCAGTTCGATACGGCATATCCTGAGGGAGCAGAGCAACTCTCGATTCTCGAGTTCGAGATTGTGAAACCTCTCGATCCAGGAATCCCTCTCCCCCTCGGTCTGGTTGAGCTCCAACACCGCTTCCCGAAGCCTATCCCGGGTGGAGTGGAGAAGTGCGATGTTGGCCTCGAGTCTCGTCTCCACCGCTACCCTCTCGCACCTCTCCTCGCACAGCTCGAGCCTGACCTCATCCAGCTCGTTCGAAGCTGCCTGGTAGAGGGATCTGATTTCCTCGGCATCGAGGCGGCTCTGGTTGAGAAGACACCTGAGTTCCCTGTTCTCACCCTGGCTCGCGCAAAGCTCGAGCTCCGCCCTCGCGTGCCTCTCCTCCAGGGCGTTCAGCTCGGACTCGAGAGCCCTCAGTGAGTTGCGGCACTCCTCCAAAACCACCTTGAGGGACTCCGATCTACCTCGCCACCTGTCCCTCTGATCCCGTGTTTCATTCAGGAGTGATGATTGATTGGAGTAGAATTCGCCGAGTTCCTCGTGTCTACCCTTCAGGGACCTGTACGCATCCCGCCACAGGTACTTGCCCTCCTCGGCCCCGAAGAGTCCGGCGAGAAAGGCGAGAAGAAGCAGAAGCAGGACAGACACGATCAGGGCGATCGGCAGGATCGAACGTTTGAAAAGGCCCCTGCTGCTATTGCCGCGCCCTCGGCCGTCGTTTCCAATACCGTCCTGGAGCTCGCGCTCTCTGGCCTCAATGCGACGCATCGTTGTGTAGAGGTCGATATCCATCTCCGAGGCCAAGGCGCTCTCTCCGGGATTCTATACGGGATAGTAACCGTGAATGTAACTTAAACCTTGCCTGCGGGCGGCGGAAAAGGATTCCAAGGCTTGATCAAGCGACGAAAGTGGATCTAAAGCCTCTCGCCACTCCCCATCCCGTAGACCGCCCGGAGAGTCGAATCTCCGATCGGTTCAACGCGAATCGTCTCGAGTCTCACGCCCAGTAGCTCGTGGACCTCCCAAACGAAGTCCTCTACGTACTCATTTGGGGCACATGTGGCGCAGAACGATCCCCTGAAATCCACCACTATCCGTTCGCCCCCTGCCTCGACCACCCTTGCCTCGCACTCCGGGCTCCTGAACCTGTTGTAGCGCGCCGCCGCCACTGCAAAGTCAGGTTTTTCGGGCTCGGCCTCTGGCAACTCCCTCACAGCCTGGACCGGATCCTGGTCACGATCTCGCGGATGCTTATCGGCCGTCTCAACGGCTCGCCCATATCCTCAAGCTCCTGGGACAGGGTCTCTCGGGCGCCGGTGAGGAACATCACCGGGGATCTGTCGGAGATGTCGCCGAGCCACTTGACGAACTCGTTCGAGAGGGACGTCCTCCAGATATCGATCAGGAAAAGATCGGGCACGTGACCTCCGATGTAGAGCCACTGCCGCGCGTCCTCCAGCCGCCGAAAGGCCGCGACCTCGATGCCCTCCTCCTTCAGCTGTGCCCTGATGAACGATCTTGTCCTGAGGTCCTGGCTCACGAGAACAACGAGGGGCTTGCGAGCCATCAGACCATCACCTCCAGTCCTCTCCTGTCGCATTCGTTCTCTATCATATCCGCCACCGACTCGAAGTAACCCGGGGTATTCAGAGCTCGCTTGAATCCCGATATGGATATCTCCCGATCCTCGAGGAAATCTCGCATCCTCGGCCAGCACATCGGCTTGAAGCGGAAGGGATCGAATCCGATCCTCCGTACCCCCGCCCGTGCGAGGTCCTCTATCAGCGACTCGAGATCCTCCCTCCGATCGGCTATCCCGGGGATCAGGGGAGCTAGGAAGGCCCACGGATCGAGGCCCTCATCGCAGGCCTCAGAGATCGCCCGAAGCCTATCTTCTACAGACGAGGCATCGGGCTCAGTCGCCTGCCGGATCGAATCATCCGAGCAGTTGATGCTGAAGCCAAGGTCGAAATCGCTGAACTCCCTCATGAGGCCGTAGTCCCTGGCAACAAGATGACCCTTGGTCAGGAGGGATACGGGCCAGTCAACCTCGAGGAGCTGCTCCAGGCATCTCCTGGTTACTGAGTATCTACCCTCTACCGGTTGATAGGCATCGCACACGCTCCCCAGCCATACATAACCCCTATCTCGCCGTCGCAGTTCCTTGGCCAGAACGGTGGGCATGTTTCTCCTCACATCGACAAATGTTCCCCAATCCCTCTTCTCCCTGATTACGCAGGGCGAGTAGCAGTAAACGCAACCATGCTGGCAGCCGCGGTACGGGTTAAGCGAATAGTCGAATCCCTCCAGGCCGCAGGGGCTGAGGGCAGTCCTGCATTCCACCTCTCGAATCGTGAGGCCGCGTTCTACGCTAGTCAAAGCCGAGTAACCGGGGGCGGTGGCCAAGAAAAATATCATCCATGTTGCCGTCTACGCGTGAATCCGGCATCCAGGCGATCACTCTATCAGCAGGGCCTCCCTCATACCCTGGTTCAGGCTCTTGAGGGGTATGATCGCCTCGCCAGCCACCAGGACGTACTCCCTGGCGAGAAGGTGAGTCATTGCCTCCCTGGCCTCCGATGTCCAGCTGGTTGACATCCAGGTCAGGAACCTCTTGGTCCCGTAGTCCGTCACCTCCGGGACGAGGTGAGGGTAATCCTCCATCAAGCTGGTCGCGGATCTTCGATACGACTCCAGCACCGGCGCGAGTTCCTCGCCTATCTTCAGTATCCCCGCCACGACCGCATATCTCTGCAGCTCCATTCTCCTCGAGAGCTTCGATGCCAACTCGTAGTAGATGTTGGATCCGACCGGGGTGTCGACCTCGCTCTTCAGGATGTGGCCCTTCAGGACCAGTATCTTCAGGTAAATCTTGAATGATCTCTTCGAGAGGACGATCGGCTCGGCCCTCCACCTGTGCTTCCGTCCGCAGACCTCGCCCTCCAACACGTCGTGTCTAACCCTGCCGCCTAGGCGGTACAGTGCATCTCGGATGATCGCGTACTTGTCCTCAGGTTCCATAACCTCTTCCAATCTTGTCACCTGCTCGGGAGAACGGTCGGCTCCCGCAGATCCAGTCCCTCGTTTCCTTATAAATTACTGTGCGATCCGCTCGCCGGCGGCCTCTGAAATCCGTAAGAAGAAGAGGGTGTCGGCCCGCCCATCATAAGTCATCGTGTTAACTCCTCCGCTGTAGGCGTCCTCATCCACCCGGTGTATCTTCGAAGGAAGCTTATTAAATCTCTTTCGATCCACGGTTCCCCGAAGGCCTGCGGTAATGACCACTCTCCTAGTTGGAATCAGTGCCCGCGCTGCGGCCCAGTCCGCAGTATCCTCGGGCCACGAGATTATCGCCCTGGACGCCTTCGGCGATATGGACCTCTCCAGAATCTGCAGGACGTTCTCCCTGAGGGGGGAGTTCAGCCATCTGGCCCCCGAACCCGGGAGCCTGACCGAGAAACTGGGGATAGCTGGCCGGGACCTGGATTTCGACCAGGTCGTATATGGTTCGGGTTTCGAGAACCACCCGGAGCTAGTTCGAGGGTGGGAGGAGGAAGGCAGGGTGGTCCTGGGAAATCCCTCCCGGGTGCTGGAGGGATGCCGGGACTGGAGACGGCTCTTCGACTTCCTGAGGTCCCGGGGGGTCAGCTGTCCGGAGACACATGTCGTGGAAGGGCTGGGAAGCGAGGAGATCGCGGATCTCGACACTGCTCGCTACATCGTCAAGCCCGTCAGATCGGGCGGAGGGCACTCGATCCTGCCGTTGGATCGGGTTCTCGATGACCCGGGACTAACGGATCTCTGGGCCGGTCGGGCGGCCCTGATCCAGGAACTGATCCCGGGAACGGCCGCCTCCATCTCATTCATCTCCAGCGGGAAGGCGTTCCTACCCGTCTCCACAACGCTACAGCTGATCGGAACGGATTTCTCCCGATTCAAGTACGCAGGCAACGTGGCACCATTGGATGTGAGTCAGGAGACCGAGGATAAGATGGTCAGGGCCGCGAGACTCGTCTCCAGGGAGTTCGACCTGATCGGCTCCAACGGGATCGATTTCTGCGTATCGGACGGGGAACCTTTCGTCCTGGAGATCAATCCCAGGATTCAGGGAAGCCTCGAGGTGGTGGAGGGGGCCGCGGGAGTTTCTGTCTTCGACCTCCATCTGAGGGCATGCAGGGGCGAGGAGATACCCTCCCGCGTCGCCCGGTCGCAGACCTACTGGGGCCGCAGGATCGTCTACGCTCCACGTGACCTGAGGGTGGGGGACCTGTCCCGAACCCGGTTCGTGAGGGACGTCCCACTTTCGGGATCCCGCGTGGACCAGAGGTCCCCGATCTGCACGGTGGTCGCACGTTCGGACAGCTCCGAGGGCTGTGTCAGGAGACTGCTCGATAGGGAGAATAGAGTTATCAGCCTCTTCACTGACCCGTCGATTGAGTGGAATCCCTAGTCTTTCTCTTCAGCACCGCTTTCCTGATCGGGCTCAGCGGCGCGATGATGCCGGGCCCAGTTCTCGTCGCCACCATCAACCGTTCCGCGAGGATGGGGTTCAAGGCCGGGCCCCTCGTCGTGATAGGGCACGCGGCCATCGAGCTGGTGCTCATCGCCGCCATCCTCCTGGGACTCGGCAGCCTTCTCGAGAGGCAGGAGGTGATCCAGCCGATACTCCTGGGAGGGGGAGCGATGCTGGTTTTCCTGGGCTCCACGATAATGAACGATGTCAGAACGGGAAAGGCTTCGCTCCCATCGGGACCCACGGAGGCCGATGCCGAGCACGGGGACTCGATCTTCACCCCGGTCATCGAGGGGGTAATAACCAGCGTCTCCAACCCCTACTGGTCGATCTGGTGGGCCACGATCGGACTGGCGTATATCGCCATGGCGAAGGACCTGGGACCCCTGGGACTGCCCGCCTTCTACTCCGGCCACATACTCTCCGATCTGGCTTGGTTCAGCCTGGTGGCTGCCGGGGTCGCGGTGGGCACGAGACACATGAACGACGTCGTGTACAGGCTCGTGCTCGGCGGGTGCTCCGTCTTCCTCGTCGCCCTGGGACTGGTGTTCGCCGTCGACGGGCTCTCGGGCATCCTGCAGATGCTGTGACCGAAGTACGATTTTTATCCCGATGGCGAGACCGAGTATCGTGCCGGATCGCGAGGCGGAGAGGGCCCTGCTGGACCCGTTCTCCGACGAGGCCAGGACACTGGCCAAGGATACCCCGCCATTGAATCAGCTCGGAACGAGATACATACGGGGATGCCGTGAGAGGTTGGAGTGGCAGGCCAAGCCAAGCGTGGACGACGACGGCAACCCGATCCAGAGACAGAAGGCCCCGCCGGATAGCATCGTCAGCCCCCCGGACGCCAAATTCGATATCGCCGTCCTATACCTCCTCATGCAGTCATGTGCCGCCTGTTTCTCCCCCACGTCGTTCGAGGTCAGGACCCTCGCCTCCTGCTATCGCGAGATAGTCAGAAGAAGACTGAAGTCCGCGTACCTCGAGAGGAGAGAGGAGGTGGTGGACCTCATCCCCGATATCGGGCTGGAGAGGGCCGGGGAGGGGGATATGCCGCAGGAGGACCTGTACAAGGTGATGGCCCTGCGCAAGTTCGCATCCCATAGAAGCGGCAAATCGACCTACTCCGATATGGATCAGGTCAGGTTCAAGCTCAGATGGTCGGAACTGCTCGGGAGTGACAGCGAGCTGGTCGAGTTCTACATCAAGGACGGGTGGGCCTTCCTCTCCCCCAACGACGCACTCGAGATCGCGGCCCACAGGACGGGCCGGGAGATACAGGATTACATCGGCGAGGTGAAGCGGAAGATGGAGGCGGCCGGCGTCAAGCCCCATCCGATCTTCAGGCGTATCGGGGAGATCGTGTCCGAGGTCGCCCAGCTAACCCACCGGGACCTGGTCGCCATGGGCGGCGAACTGAGGGACGACCTCTTCCCGCCCTGCATCAGGATCGCCGAGAGCGGGGTCGACGCCGGCAGCAGGAACTACGCCATAACCGTTCTCCTCACTTCGTTCCTATCCCATGCGAGGATCTCCCCCCTCGCCGGGGACGCGAAGATCTCCGATTTCGTAGACGACCTTTCAATCGTGACCGAGGATATCCTTCCCCGGATATACGAGGCGGGTTCGCGGTGCAATCCGCCCCTGTTCGAGGATCAGCCGATAGAGAAGGCGAACATACTCTACCACCTGGGGTTCGGCCTGATCCAGAACCCGAGACTGGTGGATGCCGGCAACTCGACCTGGTACATACCCCCAAACTGCGAGAAGATACAGAGGGAGGTGCCGGCGCTCTGTCAGCCGGACCCGCTCTGTCAGCGGATAAAGAACCCCATCATGTACTACGTTATCAAGTCCAAGGGATCTGATCGGAGCTCGCGTGCCAACGAGTCCTGAACTGCCACCTCGATCTGAGTTCAGTCCCTCACCATGCTTGCCGCGATGTTGAACCTGTCGAGAAGCTCCAGGTTCTTCTTCTTCACCACGGCCACGACCTTGCCCTCGTCATCCACCACCGCAAGACGGGTCGCACGGGTTTCGGCGAAGAGGGAAGCCACCTCCGACAGTGTCGCATCGTGCTTGATCTTGTTGAGTGGGTCGAGCTTCAGGTCGCCAACCCTGGCCGAGCGGACATCGACATCCTCGGAGATTGCCCTGAATATGTTCTGGTCCGTGACGAACCCGATGTAGTCGCCGTCCTCGGTGACTATCATCGAGCCGATCCCCTTCTCGTAGAAGTCCCTGGCCACCTTTCGCACGGGCCTGTCGGCGTCGCAGAACACGAGCTCCTTGCGGCTGATGTCGTATGCGGTCGCCAGATCGTATGCAGTGGTCTCCATTACATCATCTCCCATGAAAGATATCTGAGGAGGAAGGCGAGAAAGGCGACGCCGACCATGACGATCGCCGCCTGGAAGGCCTTCATCAACTCCGATAGACGGAGGGCCGGTTTCATGATCAGGTATATGGCGGAGAGCCCGAGCGTGTAGAGCCCGAATATCGCGGTTCCCATCACGACGAGGTCGACCTCCATGATAAGCATGAACAGCGACAGGGCGCCGGAGGCCAGCCCCAGGTTGGCTACTGGTCCTCCAACCACTGTGAGAAACGTCATGCCCCTAGGGTGTTCTCCAACCAACTTGCCCCTCGCCTGCATCTCATCGCCTCCGAAATCAAGAAAAATGTTTCGAGATCACGCCTCCGACTCCCTCTCGGTCAGAATGCTCTTTATCTTCTTGAGGCGGGAGAAGTTCTCCCTCTCCAGCTCCTCCAGCCTGTCCTCTATCATCTTTATCGTACCCCGGAGGCCGGGGACCACCACGTTGTCCAGGGCGCTAACCCTCCGCTTCGTCTTCTCCAGCTCGGATGCCACCTTCCTCGCGGTCTCCTCGGCGGCGGCGAGATCGACTATGGCCTGAAGTGCCTCCTCGAACGCCTCGGCGGCCTCATCGAGACGGATGCTCCCGCCGACCAGCGAGTAGCCCCTCTCGGCGACCTCCCTGGTGACATCGCCCAGCTCCGCGGTGGGAACGATCACCCCCATTATGTTCTTTGACCCAAGCGAGACATCTATCTCGGCCTTGGTGTACGTCGATATCTGTCTCGTCTCATCCGAGCCCATCGCGGCGTAGCAGAGGGTCAGGGAGCGGTAAGCCCGTTCCAGTATCCGGTTCGCCGACTGCCGCTTCTCCTGCACGAGACGCATGGAGTCGAAGAACTCCATCACCAGCGCATCTCGTTTCTCCTTCAGCAGGTCACGACCCTTCTCCGCCAGGTCCACCCTCTTCTTGAGCCTGAGGAGCTCCATCCTGGTGGGCTTCGCCTCCTCCTGGCTGCCTTGGGGCAACTTCATCCCTCCGCGCTATTCGCCTTCGTCGGTCTCGGGCATGTACCGGTCTATGAACTCCTGGTCGATCCTCTTCAGCTCCGTTTCGGGCAGGGCGGAGAGTATATCCCACGAGATTGAGAGCGTGTCCTCTATGGTCCGGTTCTCGTCCGGACCCTGCTTGACGAACTCGTTCTCGAACCTGTCCGCGAACTCGAGGTACCTCTGGTCACGTGGGGTGAGTGCCTCCTCGCCAACCACAGCCACCAGGTCCCTAAGGTCCCTACCCTCGCCGTAAGCGGCGTAGAGCTGGTTGGAGACGTCCGAGTGGTCCTCCCTGGTGTGGCCCTCGCCTATCCCCCTCTTCATCAACCTGCTCAGTGAGGGGAGAACGTCTATAGGGGGAAATATCCCCCTCCTGTGGAGGGCGCGGCTGAGCACTATCTGGCCCTCCGTGATGTAACCGGTAAGGTCCGGTATGGGGTGGGTTATGTCGTCGTCGGGCATGGTCAGGATCGGTATCTGGGTCACGCTTCCCTTCCGGTTCTTGATCCTGCCCGCCCGCTCGTAGGTCATGGCGAGGTCGGTGTACATGTAGCCGGGGTAGCCCCTTCTTCCCGGGACCTCCTCCCTGGCTGCGCTTATCTCCCGAATCGCCTCGCAGTAGTTGGTCATGTCGGTCCTTATCACCAGCACGTGCATCCCCTGGTCGAAGGCCAGGTACTCGGCCGCGGTCAGGGCCATCCGCGGGGTTATCATCCTCTCCACCGCCGGGTCATCGGCGAGGTTGAGGAACATCACTATCCTCTCCATCGCCCCGGTCCTCTCGAAGTCCTGGCGGAAGAAGCTGGCCTCCTCGTAGGTGATCCCCATGGCGGCGAACACCACCGCGAACTCCTCCTCCTCGCCGAGGACTGTTGCCTGTCTGGCGATCTGGGCCGCGATCTCGTTGTGGGGAAGCCCGGAACCGGAGAACATGGGCAGCTTCTGGCCCCTGACTAGGGTGTTCATGCCGTCTATCGACGATATGCCGGTCTGTATGAACTCCTCCGGATACTCCCTGGAAACCGGATTCATGGGGGCGCCGTTTATATCCCTGCGGTCCTCGGCCACGACCTCGGGGCCGCCGTCGAGTGGTCTCCCGAGCCCGTCGAAGATCCTGCCCACCAGCTCCATCGATACCGGGAGCTTGAGGCCCTCCCCGCCGAAGCGCACGTTGGTTCGGCTGGTATCCAGCCCGGAGGTGCCCTCGAAGACCATCACCACGGCCGCTCCCTCGCTGACCTCGAGGACCTGTCCGTTCCTCTTCTCCCCCTCTGGGGTCTCTATCTCGACGATCTCGTCGTAGCCAACGCCCTCGACCTCCTCCACGACCATGAGCGGGCCGGCGACCTCCGAAACGGTGTTGTACACCTTCTCGCTACTCAACTGCCGCTCCCTCCCTTATCTCCTCGGCCTGTCCATCGATCATCTCCGCTATCCTAGGAGACTTATCCTTGAACTCGTCCTCCGGCAGCTGCTTCATCCTCGCGATGTCGTTTCTGACCTTCATCTGCCTGATCCTGTCCACCCCGGTTCCCGACCTCACCAGTTCCCTGGTCACGTCATAGAACTTGAGTATCAGCTCCAGCATCTTCACCTGCTTCCCGAGGGAACAGTAGGTATCCACATCATCGTACGCGAACTGCTGGAGGAAGTCCTCCCTTATCATCCTGGTGCACTCGAGGAGCAGCCTCTGGCTCTCGGGCAGGGCATCGGGGCCGACGAGCTGGACTATCTCCTGCAGCTCATCCTCCCTCTGGAGGAGCTCGAGGCTCCGGGATCGAAGCCCGGTCACGTCGCCGACGTTCTCCCTGTACCAGTCCGCCAGCTGGTCGATGTACTTGGAGTAGCTGTCCAGCCAGTTTATCGCCGGGAAGTGTCTGCGCTGTGCGAGATCGGAGTCGAGGGCCCAGAACACCTTGGTTATCCGCAGCGTGTTCTGGGTGACGGGCTCGGAGAAGTCGCCTCCCCCGGGTGAAACCGCCCCCACCACGCTGACGGACCCCTCCTTGCCGGAGAGCGTGGTCACGCGTCCCGCCCTCTCGTAGAAGTCTGCCAGCCTGCTTCCCAGGTAGGCCGGGAAACCCCTCTCGCCTGGCATCTCCTCCAGCCTCGCGGATATCTCCCTCAGGGCCTCGGCCCATCTGGAGGTGGAGTCTGCCATCAGCGCGACGCCGTACCCCATATCACGGAAGTACTCGCCTATGGTTATGCCGGTGTAGATAGAGGCCTCCCTGGCCGCAACCGGCATGTTCGAGGTGTTGGCTATCAGTATCGTCCGCTCCATGAGAGGCACGTTGTGCTTCGGGTCCTCGAGCGCGGGGAAGTCCTTCAGGACCTCCGCCATCTCGTTGCCCCTTTCCCCGCAGCCGACGTAGACCACGATATCGGCGTCCGACCACTTCGCCAGCTGGTGCTGGGCGACGGTCTTGCCGGTTCCGAAACCGCCCGGGATGGCGGCTGTGCCGCCTCGGGCTATGGGGAAGAAGGTATCGAATATGCGCTGCCCGGTGATCAGGGGCACGGTCGGGTCCTTCTTGCCCTGGATCGGCCTCGCCCTCCGGACCGGCCACTCCCTGAGCATCCTGACCTCGGTCCCGTCTACCTTGGCTATGACATCCTCTATCCGGTACTTGCCCTCGGAGGCTATCTCCTCCACCTTCCCGCTCACCCCGACAGGCACCATCACGTGGTGGTCAACGATCTTCGATTCGTGGACGATTCCCAGGTCCCCGCCCTGATCGACATCATCGCCCTCGCTTACCTTGGGAAGGAACTTCCACTCCCTCTCCCTGTCCAGCGAGTTGGCCTTCACCCCTCTGGATATGAACACACCCGTCTTGTCCTCTATGACCTCCAGCGGCCTCTGCACCCCGTCATAGGTGTTCCCGATCAGGCCCGGGGCCAGCTCGACCGAAAGCGCCCTCTCGGCGCACACGATGCTATCGCCCGGTTTGACGCCGGCGGTCTCCTCGTAAACCTGAACGATCGCGGTATCGCCCTCGAGCCTGATTATCTCCCCGATGAGCTCCTCCTCTCCGACGTAAGCTATGTCATGCATCTTGGACCCGGTGATGCCCTTGGCCGTGACAACCGGGCCTGCAACCTTCTTGACCTTTCCCTCTATCATTCTATCGACTCCAATGAGACCTCCGTCCCGAGCACCCTCTTGATCAGCTGCTGAAGCCTGTCCTCGCCCCTGGGTCCGGCCCTGTCGGGTATCTCCACGAAGACGGGGCTGACCAACGCCCGCTCGCGCCTGACCCGATCAAGGTAACCCCTGATCTCCTCCGCGACCGACTGTGTGATGACCACTATTCCGGCATCTCGATCCACCGCCGAGCGAACGAACTCCCTGGTCTCGGCCTCCCCCCGATGGACATGCGTGTTATCCACGCCTGCGAGCCTGAACCCGGTTACCGTGTCCTGATCCCCGACCACCACCACCTCACTCAATTCGAGCCACCCTCGTTACCATGGACTTGATGTAGTCGGTCTCCACGCCGTCGCCGGTACCCCTGGCCACCGTTCTCAGGTTCCCGATCTCGGAGTGCTTCTGGTACAGGTATGCTACCAGGGTGGCCACGGTGAGGGGCTTCATCAGCGACATGGTCTTGGAGTGATTCAGCACGGCCTCGTTGGTGAGCCTTTCGATCTCGGTAACCCTGTCACGGGCCTCGGCGAAGATCCCTGTCAGCAGACGCCTCAGGCTCGAGCCCAGGAGTATCGTCCTCACCTGCTCCGTGTCCTCGGCCTGAGCGCACTGCCTCAGGGTCTCCTCGGTCAGGTTGGCCTCCACGGGTATGACATTCTTCATTATAAGGTCCGGGTGCACCCCAACGCTCTTGAGCCGGAACAGCAGCCTGACGTTGGCGAGGTCGATCTCCAGCCCGATCAGGTCCCTCGCTATCGACCTGTTCCTCCTGTCCAGTTCCTCTATCCTGTGCCAGAGTGATCTGTAGTATGAGTGCTCTATCGCCCGCATCAGTTCCCTGGGGTCGTATTCCCCGGGCTCCATATACGGCCTCAGCTGCTGGTAGTAGTCCGTCTCGCTAAGCTGCTCCACGAGGTCGGGCACGCTCTCGCTCCCGGCCATTGCCTCCAGCCTCTCCCTCGAGAATACTGTTCCTCCTGTGAGGTGGGAGATTGCGGTCTCACGGTCGACTCCGCCGGATGCGACCTGCACTATCAGCTTCAGGTTGCCCACGTCCAGCCGCTCAGCGAACTTCTCGACGAACGGCCTCACCCTCTCCGGGACCAGCTCCAGCAGTCGATCGTAGGTCTGTACCAGCTCCCGGTTCAACGCGGACTCGATCCCCTCCACATCCTCGCCCACCTCCTCGAGCGCCCTCTCGTAATCTGTTCCCCGGAGACCGGATATGAAGCCTTCCAGCGAACCGGAGGTGGCGAGCCCCTCGAACTTCGAGTCGGTGAGCATCCTGGCCTCCCATGCCCTGATCTTGGCCATCAGGTATGCGTAGGGGGTCACGGACCGGGCCCGGCTGGCAACGGCTAGCGTCACCGCGGCCACGCCCCCCACTATGAGTGGTAACTCGTAGGCCAACTACTCCGATCCCTCCGTCAGAATCCCGGCCAGACGGGGCCTCAGGGAGGACCTCAGCCTCCGCATCCTCGAGTCGTAGCTCCGGTCAAGGATTATCCTCCCCTCGGGATCCGAGACCTTGACGCCCCCGATACAATCTATCTCTTCCCCGGGTATCATCCCGATGTCGCGGCCCTGTACCTCCAGAGCCCCCTCGATCTCCTCCTTGGACCCCTTCAGAAAATCCAGATCCCTGGGGTTGGCATGGACCTTGAATGACTCGCCCCCTATCTCCAGGGCCGCATCTATGACTGTGGACTTGAGCTCCTCCCTGTAGGAATCGTCGCCAACGTAGGCCGAGATATCCTCCCTCGCCCTCCGCCACGCCTCCTCGATCAGCTCCTCGCGTTTCGTGAGCAGCTCCCTCTTCAGCTCGCTCCTTATGGCGCCGAGTTTCTCCTGATATCTGGTTCGAGCCCTGTCCTTCGATTCCTCTACCATCTCGCGCGTCCTGCGTTCGGCCTCCTCCCGGGCCTCCCTCAGGGTCCTGTCCCTCTCCTCCTCAGCATCCCTCAGGATCTCCCGCGCCCTTGCCTCGGCCTGTTCGATTATCGTGTCCCTGATAGCCTCGAGGCCAGTTGTCATCTCCCCGCACCCCCGCCCACGGCCCGAGTGAGCGATCTCTCCGCCCTCAGCGGTTCGAACTCGTCCCCGTCCCCCTCGTAGAACTTGCCGAAGTACTCGGCGAACTCCAGCCTCATGGTGTGAACGAATCCCGTGAGGCAGTTCAGGCCCATGTTAACCAGGTGCAGCAGCACGAACCCTATGGCTAGGCCCACGCTCGCGATCGCGAAGATCAGTATCTGAACAAATCCCCCGCCTGATTCAAGGCCCTGCCAGACGATACCAACTATGATGTAATCTATCAGCAGGGCATTGACCCCGGTCGATATCCCCAGAGCGAGCAGCCTGGAGTACGAGATGACGTCCGCCACATGTCCCAGTATATCGTACAGGAACTGGGGCACTCCGGCGACCCTCGCGGATCCCTCGCGTTCAAGCGTGTAGCCTATTACGCCCATGGCAACCCCTATGCCGGCGCCGTACGAGCTCACCGCCTTCCAGAATGCGTTTGCCGTCGTTATCTCCAGGAACCAAAGGATGAATATCGTCCCGAAGGAGAGGGAGAGCAGCCATCCCACGTGGGTGATGATCCCGCTGAGAAGCTTTCCTTTCCTCGCCGAGGACATTATCGCGGTGACGTGTCCGAGCATCAGGTGGACTATGCCCATCATCAGGGCCAGAACCAGGAGCGATACGGGGTCCTCAATGGGATTTATCCAAGGGGCTTCGAATATCTTGAGCTGGGGACCATAGCCATACTCGCCGCTCAAGAAGATGTTCCCGAACCAGCCACCGGTGAGCCACCCCATTAGGATGGTTCCGAGTCCACAGAGGGTGAAGGCGGTTCCCAGCTCCTTTCCCCACGCCTTCCTGAGGATGAAGAAGCTGACGAGCGCAAGTATTATGCCGTAGCCGGCATCGGTTAGGCAGGTGCCGAAGAAGACCGCAAACGTCGGCGCCACGAAGATGGTTGGGTCGACCTCGTGGTAGTTGGGCATCCCGTACATCTTGGTTATCCACTCGAAGCTGGAGAAGGGCTTCGGGTTCTCGAGGCTGGTAGGCGGATCATCGCCGTCACCCGATGCGGTGGAGCTTCGGAGGACGTATCTCCCGTCGGTGCAGGATGAGGCGGCCTCGTCCAGTCGGGTCAGATCCCTCTCGGGGATCCATCCCTCCATGTAGGCCACGCTCTCGGTCCGGGACAGAAGGGCCATCGAGTCCAGCCTATGACTCTCGATCTCCAGGATTTCCAGCGTGACCTTGAGATCCTCCAGCTTCTCGGAGGCTATATCGAATATCCTTTCGGTTATTCCCGACCTCTCCTCCTCGATGTCGGACAGCTCTTTCTCTATCCTGGCCTCAACCTCTCTCGGTGAATCGTCATATGAGGGGAGTTCGACGATCTCGCCCTCGAACCGGTGTATCTGCGTGAGTAGTTTCGTCCTCTCCTCCGAGAGGCACATCGCCATGACCAGCAGCTCAGTGGTCCCGGATATCACCCTAACCTCGACCGGATCGATGCTCCCCTTTGCCCCGGCGGTGAACGGCTCCAGGGTCTCAGGGGAGATGTGAAAGAAAACGGCGCCGGTGAGCTCCGACTCGCGGAAGACCCTCAGCGGAACCTTCACAGGCAGGAGCTCCCTTATCAGGCTCAGATCCTGCTTCAGGGCGGCCGTCTGATCCGAGATGCGCTCCAGCGAGTTGCCCAGCCTCTCGACCTCCTCGTATACCTCGTTCACCCTCTCGGAGCACCACTCGAGCTGCTCATCAGCCGATCCGAGGTTCACCTCCCTTGGCTCCAGGGCCTCCGGCTCGATCATGCCCCGAACCCTATCGACAAGGCTCCCCTTCTCCTCACGCTCCGACCTCGCATCCTCGAGGATACCGATCATCCTCTCCGCCTTGGCCTGAAGCTCGCCTATGTCGCCGGTCAGCTCGCCTACCTGGCTTTCCTCCAGGGGCTCCTGGACCGGGGACTTGGTGAACTCCACCAAGCCGAGCTCCTGGATCTCCCTCGTAAACCTCTCGGTATCCGAGTCCAGAAGTAGCAGCCTGACCTTGCTCATCGCCCTCGGCTTGAACACGGCTATTTCCCCTTCACCGAACGGAGTATCACTTCAACGGCCCGGTCCATATTCGATTCCGCGGCCGTCTCCATCGAGGATATCCTCTCCTCGTGTTCCCGTCTGAGCTCCTCGCCCTTCTCCTCGGCCTTGGTGAGTTCCTCGGCTATCATGGCCTCGACCCTCTTGTCGGCCTTCTCCTGCGATCGAGACACTAACTCCTCTGCCTTCGACTCCGCCTCCGACCTCAGCCGCCTGGCCTCCTTCTCGGCGTCCGCGACTATCCTCTTGGCCTTCTCCTCGGCCTCGAAGACCTGCTGAAGTTCCTCCTCCAAGTACTCACCTTGGCCTTTCCGGGGGCGGGAACGGGCATCTCAGCCCCATATTCCGAGACCTATCAGCAACAGGAAGGTGCTCAGGAACCCGAGGATCGCGTACGTCTCCACCATGACCGACATCAGCACACAGCTACCGAAGGTCTCCTCCTTCTTGGCGATGGAGGACACACCGGCCGTGGCCACCAATCCCTGATAGTAGGACGTGAAGCCCTGCAGGATCGCCGGCACGGCCGCAACGAGAACCGTCAGGCCAACGCCGGTCCCAAGCGGGGGCGGGCTGCCGCCGAGCCACTCCAGGGCTATCATCACCAGCATTCCGCCGATGAAACCGTAGAAGCCCTGGGTTCCGGGCAGGATCTCGAGTATGAAAGCCTTAGAGAACTTCTTCGGATCCTCCGACACCAGACCGGCTGCGGCCACGCCGACCATGGAGACGCTCAGGGCTGACATTATACCTGGAATCGTTACCGCTAGACCGATGGCGAGAGCGGCTATTACCTCTTCTGAAACCAAATCACAAGGACCTCCTTGGGTCCGGCTTCTATCGCGTACTTATTTACTCTTTTCTACCGTTCCCCGAGGAAGAGGTTTCTCGCCTTTCTGGACTCCTCTATCATCGTGAAGAGCAGCACGCGCATCCCCGCCTTAAGGGTGGTGTCGCCGTGAGGTATTATGACGTCCCCGTCCTCTATCACCGCAACCACGGTGCTTGTCGACATATCCCCCATCGCGGAGACCTCGGCCAGGGTCTTCCCTATGACCGGCGAATCCTCATCGATGTTCAGCTCAAGCATCTCCGCCTGCCCCATCGCCGTGACGTCCTCAACACCGGGGCTCCTTATCAACCTTGATATGTACTCCGCGGCAGCCTTCTCGGGGCTTATGACCCTATCTATGCCCAGCTCCTGGAATGTCTTCTCCATCTCCGGGGTCGACACCCGGGCCACGGTCATGAAGCTCCTCTCCTCATCCCTGCCGTGTCTGGCCACGATACGTTTCGATATCAGACAGGAGGTGAGGTTGACCGAGTCATCCCCGGTCACCGCCACGATGGCATCGGCGGTCTCTATATTCAGGGACTCGAGGGCCGCGGGGTTGGTGCCAAGGCCATGTAGCACGTATGCATCCAAGGACCCAACCTCTCGCACCCTCCTCTCGTCCTTCTCTATCAAGGTGACCTCGTTACCGCCCTGTATCAGTATCCTGGCCAGGTTGTACCCTATCCTCCCAGCGCCGACTATCACAACATACATGCCATCAACTTCCGATGACGCGTCTGACTATCCTGCCGTATGCGGGCCTGGTTATGAGTATCCCGGAGAGAACCCCGACTATCGTCACTACCGCGAATCCCCTCAGTCTGCCCAGCCCGACATATGCCAGGGGCGACATCGCGATTATGGTGGTTGCAGCCGCCGTGAATATGATGAAGAAGGCGCGGCTGATCCTAGTGGCGATCACCAATCTTCGACGTCCCCTGCCCTTGTGGACGGCCTCATCGGTAATAACTATTTGGTGATCCACGCCGGTACCTATGACGGCTATTATGCCGGCGACGCTCGAGAGGTCCAGGTACCATCCTATCAGCACCGCGAATCCCAAGATTATGAGGACCTCGCTCAGGCTGACGCCGAGTATCGCCAGCACCAGCCTCGGCCTCCTGTACCTGAGATACACCACGACCGAGACACCGGCAAGGGCCGCCGCCGCGGCGAGGGCCACCTGTCGGGCGAAGTCACGGCCCAGGATGGGGGGTATCTCTCCCTCCCCCACAGTCCTGAGCTTGGTCGGGAAGGATGCCTCCAGGTTGATGTACAGCTCCTCCGCCCTCTTCCTCGCGTCCTCGTTCTCCTTCGGGCCGCCGGTTATGGCCAGGAAGCTTACCGCGGGCTCCTCCCTCATCGTCGCGGCGAGCCCCTCGGAGAACGAAGCGTTGTAGACCTCGACGTCGTTGAAGTACATTCCCATCTTGTGGGCCTCCCTCACCTCGGCGTTCTCGTCGATAGCGCCGACCTCCTCCGCGATCTGCCTCACCTTCTCCGCCGATGAGCCCCTCAGGGTGAGGGGCACCGCCCAGCCGTCGGAGGCGTAGTAGTAGTGTTCGACCCTCGCCACGTCGGCGGAATCGAAGGCGAGGACCGTCCGGTTCTCGGATACCCAGAACCTGGCCTCGAAATCCAGAGGCTGGAGGATGGAGCTGCCCTTCTCTATGCGCTCCGGAGACTCCACCATTATGTATTCGCTTCCGGCTCGCTTGATCCTGAGATCCGACACCCCGAGGAAGTTCGACCTGGACTGTATCATCTTCTCTACCTCGGACATCGTGTCGCCCGATACCTTGGAATCGTACGAGATGACATCGATATACCCGCTGACGTTGGCCTCGATCTCGGTCTCGGGGGCCTCGGAGCCCTTTCCCTCGACCTTGAAAACGCCGGCCTCCTCGCTTCCCTCGATGACGTCCCACCTGCCCGAGAGCGTCCTGTTGAGCACGGCGCGGAGGGCATTCACGTTGGAGGCGTTCATCACCACCTCGGAGGTTCTGTTACCGAAGTTGAAGTCGACCTTCCTGAGGCTCGGGTAGGTCGAGAAGAAGTCATCGACTATGTACTCCATGAACTCCGGCTGGGTAACGTTCTCGGGGTTCTCCACCTCCAGGGTCACCAGGCTGCCCGGCGACTCGCCCTCGAATGTGGCCTGGGTTCCGAAGAACTCGGATGCCAGGATCGGGGTGATGTTGGTTGCATCGGCCCTGGTCTCGAAGGTCACCCCCACCGGCTTGACGTTGTAGTAGAAACCGCCCAGGAAGTCTATCCCGAGTTTGAGGTTCGTCTTCAGGGTCCGGGGGGTCTCGAAATCCCGGATCCTGGCCTTGGCCCCGAGCAGGGCGGTGACGTTCTCCCTTTCCAGCTCCCGGTCAACCCTCATGGCTATGCTGTCCCTAAGGGTCTGGACCCAGGTGACGCTGACATCTAGCCCCCTCTCCAGATAGCCCACGACCGCCTCTTGATCGGTAACCGTGACGTTGGCATCGATATGGGTGATACCCGACACCCTGACCTCTGGTTCCACGTCCCTCGGGACCATGCCTGAGAGCGCCCGCTCGACCTCGTTCACTATCTGCTCGTACTCCATCGCGGATTCGAGATCGAAGGAGAACCCGTGCATCATGCCCCCGTTCTGGGATATCGAGTAGAGATGGGTCACGTTCTCGAATCTGGACGCCAGCGCGTCCGCCAGGATCAGTGAGGAGTTCACGTCGGAGACCGAGAACTCGGTGGTGGATACCCCGAACCGGGGAAAGAGGGCGAATATAGCCAGCAGGTCGACTGCTATGAGGAGCAGGACCCGCCAATCTCTGAGGAGCTCGTTTTTCATCTTCGTCTTCGACTCCTCCTTTTCAGCAATTGGAACTTCCTCTCCAGAAAGCCCCTGAGCAGGCCGGCGTTGAAGAGCCAGGTATTCAGCAGGTCCGCCACCAGGCCGAAGAGCAGGACCACGGCTATGGAGTCCAGCACGTCGGAGGTGGAGAATATATACAGGGCGGAGACCGCGCACAGAGTGGTGGCGCTCATGGTGAGGCCGGTCTTCATAGCTCCCAGGAGCCTCTCCCGCATCTCCTCCCGTCTCTTCAGAAGCCTGGAGGTGAGCAGGATGTTGGTGTCAACCGAGTAGCCTATGAGCATCAGGAGCGCCGCGACCGTGGCCAGCGACATCCTGATCCCGAAGAGGGTCATGAGGCCCATCGCCTCCGTTATGTCGAGGGCCGCGGCCACAAGCACCGCCAGACAGGGGAGGGCCGAGCGGAAAACCACGTAGACAACGATGGCCATTCCGACGAATGCGGCGACTATAACCACCGGCGCTTGATTCTGAAATGTCTCGGCAAGCGGAACCTCCAGGGTATCTGTGGTTCCAGATTTCCCGTAATTATCCCGCATGTAGTCCAGGATCTCGTCCTCGTTGCTGGCCGTCTGGACGTTCAGGACCCCGCCTCCCTTGGTGACCGATAGCTGAGAGAGGCCCAGCTCCCTCTCGAGCTCCTCCGCCATCTCCTCGGGATCCAGCTCGTAGCTGTCGGGGAAGTTTATGATGGTTCCGCCGGTGAAATCGATACCGTAACGGACGAACTGCCCCGTCTGCGAGTAGTTGTAGACCATTACCGAGATGTTGAGGATCAGGAAGATAACCGGTAGAATCAGCATCTGCTTCCAGGATATCCGCGTGACATCCAGAAAAGAGGGAAACTCGAAATCTTCATCATTTTGCCGTGACAAGAGCACACCGCCGCTGGGACGCAGATAGAATATCGCTCAGATCTATAGTGTTCCCTAAAGCTGATTCGGGCCCGGATTCACGACCCGGTTTTTAAATAGTTCGGTCCCGGTGACGGGACAACGGTGGGCCCGGGACTACCTCCGCGGGCCGCCAGGGCTCCCTTAGCCCTTCTCGATTAGCCTCTTGACCTCCTCTACGACCTCCGGGTTCCGCAGGGTGGTAACGTCCCCTGGAGACTCTCCCTTGACCAGAGATGCCATTACCCTCCGCATTATCTTGCCGCTTCGGGTCTTCGGCAGGTCAGGCACGAAGGTGATCGTGTCCGGCCGCGCTATGGGGCTGATCTCGTTCGATACGTGCTTCACCAGCTCCTTCTTGACATCATCGCTCGGCTCGTGGCCCTCGACAAGTATGACGAAGGCCTGGATCGACTCGCCCTTCACGGGGTCGGGCTTCCCGACGACCGCCGATTCGGCGACCTTTGGATGGGAAACCAGAGCCGACTCCACCTCGGCGGTCCCTATCCTGTGTCCCGCAACGTTCAGCACGTCGTCCGATCTTCCCTGGACCCAGAAATAGCCGTCCTCGTCGACCCTTGACACGTCGCCGGCGAGGTATACGCCCGGGAATCTCGACCAGTATGTTCGCTCATACCGCTCCTTCTCCTTGAACAGCCCTGCCAACATAGCGGGCCAGGGGGTCGTGATTACCAGGTTCCCTCCGTGTCCGGTGACCGGGTTTCCCTCATCATCATAGACGGCGGCATCCAGGCTCGGGAACGGCTTCGTCGCCGACCCTGGCTTGAGGGGCGTTATCGGGAGCGGCGTTATGATGAACTGACCCGTCTCGGTCTGCCACCAGGTATCCATGATCGGGCACTTCTCCTTCCCGATCACATTGTAGTACCACATCCAGGCCTCGGGATTGATGGGCTCGCCCACGGTGCCCAGCAGCCTGAGTCTGCTCAGGTCGTGCTTGTTTGGCCATTCCTTGCCGAAGCGCATGAATAGGCGTATCGCGGTGGGTGAGGTGTAGAAGACCGACACCTTGTACTTCTCCGCTATGTCCCAGAACCTGTTCGGCTCCGGATATGTGGGCGCTCCCTCATACATTACCGACGTTACCCCGAGTATGAGGGGCCCGTACACAATGTAGCTGTGGCCGGTGATCCAGCCGATGTCGGCGGCGCACCACCAGACATCGTCATCCTTCAGGTCGAAGACGAACCTCAGCGTCTGCGAGGTGCCGACCTGGTACCCGCCATGGAGGTGCATGACGCCCTTGGGCTTCCCGGTCGTTCCGGAGGTGTACATGAGGAAGAGCAGATCGGTGGAGTCCATCACCTCGGTTTCGCACTGCTCCGACTTGCCGTCGACGAGCTCGTGCAACCAGACGTCCCTGCCGTCGGTCATCTCGACATCCAGTTTCTCGCCCATCCTGTTCACGATGATCGCATTCTTGACCGTGGGGGAACCCTCCAACGCTTCGTCGGCCTTCTCCTTCAGGTTCAGTGGCGACCCCTTCCGGTAGTATCCATCGGCGGTGATCAGGGCGACGCTCCCGGCATCCACGAGCCTGTCCTGCAACGCCTTCGGGCTGAAGCCCGAGAACACTACCGAATGGACGGCGCCGATCTTGGCACAGGCGAGCATCGCTATCGGGAGTTCGGGGATCATGGGGAGGTATATGCCGATCCCATCCCCCTTCTTGATGCCCAGGCTCCTGAGACCATTGGCTAGCTTGTTAACCTCCCGCTGAAGCTCGCGATATGTTATCTTCCTGACGCTTCCGAGTTCGCCCTCCCAGATGTAGGCTATCTTGTCGCCCTTTCCGTTCTCTATGTGTCTGTCGAGGGCGTTGTGAACTATGTTGGTCTTCCCACCCTTGAACCACCTGTAGTACGGGGCCTCGCCCGACACCACGTTGTCCCAGTCCTCGAACCAGTCGAGTTCTTTGCTCAGTTCGCCCCAGAACCATTCCTGGTCCTTGGCCCGCTCGTAGAGTTCCTCGAGGGATTCAATCCCGTGTTCGTCCATGAACGACTTGATGTTGCTCTTCTCTACGATCTCCTTCGGGGGTTTGAATACCCGTTTCTCCTTCATTAGGGACTCAATCGTCTTTGCCATTGCTTTTCACCAGTTCAGATCGGGATGACGGTGCGGTCGTAGTACTCGTTCCACACGATTCCTATGGCAACGTAGATGGCCGAGAATCCGCATAGGATCCCTTCGATCCCGGTTATGGTATGGAATAGGGAGGATTCGATGAACTCTCCGGCTGCAAGCATGAAGAACAGCACCGTGAGAGTGGAAAATACGACCTGCAGGCCGCGGCCGAGCTTCAGCGTGCCGACGAACATCCAAGCCGTAAAAAGGCCCCACATCGCCAGATATGCGGCCATTGCCGAGGGCTCAGGTGCGGCTCCCCAGCCCATCTCGGGGAAGACCAGCAGACCGACCAGCGATAGCCAGAAGAGACCGTAGCTGGTGAATGCGGTTGTGCCGAAGGTGTTATTGTTCCTGTACTCCATTATGCCCGCGATGACCTGAGCGAGGCCGCCGTAGAACACGCCCATGGCCAGTATCATACTTCCCAGGGCAAACAGGCCCGCGTTGTGCAGGTTCAGCAGTACGGTAGTCATTCCGAAGCCCATCAGCCCAAGAGCGGCTGGATTGGCATTCTCTGGCATCGACCATCCTCCGGACCTTCGGAAGAAGGTCGTTTAATAAACCTTTTCGATCGCGCTGGCGGGGTTCTCACGGTCGCCTATCCGTCGGCTGCGACCTTGCCGCAGGGAAACCTTAATCCGAGACGCGCCCCGGTGATCCTCTGTAACGAGGAGATCCGAGGTGCTCAATTGAATCCTAAGATGCTGGTCATAGATGAGAGGGGGAAGAGCTTCCTTGTGGAAACAGGATCGAGACTCGAGACCGACATTGGCATATTCGAGATCCCACCGGAGCCGGATCCGCCCACCGTGCTCAACAGCCATCTCGATCACTCGGCCCTGATGGTCAGACCCGGTATTCGGGACTATATAGAGAGTATGAGCCGCCCCACCAGGATACTCCACTTCGAGGATATCGGCTATATCATCGCCCGCACCGGCGTCAGGCCTGGGGACACGGTGATAGAGGCGGGAACCGGCAGCGGAGCTACCACCCTCTACTTCTCGGCCGCGGTCGGTGCAGAGGGAGAGGTGATCACCTACGAGAGGAGGGCGGACATCTTCGAGGTGGCGAACGAGAACATAGCCGGGTTCGGCGGCCTGGACAACGTCAGTTCCAGGAACCGAGATATAGCGGAGGCCGGTGACGAAATCGCGAACCTCGTATTCCTCGACCTGGCTGACCCCTCCAGCCAAATCGAGAGGATGGCGGGATCGATACTCCGAGGGGGATTCCTGGTGGCCTATGCCCCGTTCATAGAGGAGGCGAAGCGCTGTTTCTCGGCACTATCCGAGTTGAGGTTCATGGATCGTGAGATGTGCGAGATATCGAGGTGTGAGTACGAGATCCGTCACGCGGGTACCAGGCCCAGATCCACCCAGACCGTACACACCGGCTACATCGTCATGGGCAGAAGGGGCACGCTGTAAGGGATTAAACATTTTTGAGCCCGCCCTATAACAAGGGATTCGATGAGGACCACGGTCGCAGCCGTCTGCATCTTTCTCTTCTTCAGCATGGCGCTCCTCTCGATGTATCAGATAGGCGCCACCGGGGGTGTTCTGCGGGGGGGATACCTCATGATGGCGAGCTACTACATGAACAACTTCGGCGACCGGCCCGACTCGTTCATCCTCGCCGACAAGAGCCTCAGGCCGAACTACCAGGCGACCATAGCCGTATATGATCGCAGGTCGATGCGCTTCTTCAGGTCCAGGCTGGGGGAGGAGAACGTTCAGGCCTACGGGGATTCCGCCTGGATAGTCCAGGGGGTCGTGATGAGTGATTTCTTTGGATACCTGAGGGGAATGGAGATAGGCATCCTGGCCACCGGCTCGGTCATGGTGCTGGCCATGGTTTTGCCCTGGTACTTCGATACCCGATCGCTCTAGCTCGACCGGCGAAGGATGATCACATGAATCCCATGTACCCGGTCCTGAAATCGCCATCGGCATAGGAGGCCCGGTCCCCGAGCTCCTCCTCGATTCTGAGCAGCTGGTTGTACTTGGCGTTCCGCTCCGATCTACACGGGGCACCGGTCTTGATCTGCCCGGCGTTCAGTCCGACCGCGAGATCGGCGATGGTGGTGTCCTCGGTCTCGCCGCTGCGGTGGCTTATGACGACCCCGTAAGAGTTCTCCATACACATCTTGGCCGCCTCGATCGACTCCGACAGGGTCCCTATCTGGTTCACCTTGAGCAGCAGCGCATTGCAGGCCCCGATATCGATCCCCCTCTTGAGCCTCTCGGTGTTGGTCACGAAGAGGTCGTCCCCGACGAGCTGGATCTTGCCGCCCAGTTTCTCGGTCAGCTCGACGAAGCCGTCCCAGTCATCCTCGGACATCGCGTCCTCTATCGAGTATATGGGGTAGCTGTCCACGAGATCCACGAAGAAATCCACCAGCTCGCCCGAGTTGTAGGGCCTTCCCTCCACGGTGTAGGTTCCATCGGAGTAGAACTCGCTCGCGGCCGGGTCCAGGGCGATGGATACCTCCTC
>Ga0180431_10001082_pt1 | contig 38127 bp, 32 predicted proteins | sample SS_ome_11_FD_132459 | JGI IMG/M metagenome (GOLD analysis project Ga0180431, IMG submission 132459) | Hypersaline lake sediment archaeal communities from the Salton Sea, California, USA - SS_1_MS_1 metaG | ecosystem: Environmental > Aquatic > Non-marine Saline and Alkaline > Hypersaline >... | reverse complement strand
GACGTGGTCATGCCGGAGATGAACGGTAAGGATTTATACACCAGGATAAATCAACAGTACCCGGACATGAAAGTGCTCTACATGTCGGGATACACGGACGAAGTGATCGATCATCACGGAATACTAGATGAGGGAACCGATTTCATATCGAAACCCTTTACGGCGCGGATGCTGGTTTCCCGCGTTCAGGAGGTGCTGAACCGCAGCGACGAAGGCCCCTGAATCCGATATCCCTTCGAAAGTGCATGCCGTCGAATCCGATCTCTTCCGCGCCGCCGTACGCCCTGTCCACCGCCGCCTTCAGCGTATTTCCCAATCCCACGACATTGAGCACCCTTCCGCCGTTCGTAACCAATGATCCGCCGTCCCTCATGGTTCCGGCGTGGAAGACGAGGACATCTTCCCTTTCCCGGAGCTTGTCTATTCCCGATATGATTTTGTGCTTTTCATACCGGCCCGGATAACCGCCCGATGCGAGCACCACGTCGCAGGCAAACCCGCTCCTCCAGCTCAGGGTGATTCCCTCCAGGTCTCCCTCGGAAGCCGCGTAAAGCGCGTCGAAGATGCTCGAGTCGAGCAGCGGGAACACCGCCTCCGCCTCCGGATCTCCGAACCTGCAGTTGAACTCCACGACCGAAGGCATTCCTTCCTTTATCATGAGTCCCGCGTAAATAACGCCCCGGTAGTCGATACCCTCGTTCCGAAGCCCCTCGACAAGGGGCATGAGCACGGTATCGATCACCCTTCCCATGACCGGCGTTTCCGCCACCGGGGCCGGGGCTATCGCGCCCATGCCGCCTGTATTGGGTCCAAGGTCTCCGTCGAATACGGGCTTGTGGTCCTGTGAAGATATGAGGGGAAGGACCCGTTTCCCGTCGCACAGGGCGAGCACGGTCGCCTCTTCGCCCTCCAGAAACTCCTCGATAACCACGCGGGACCCGCTTTCCCCGAACGTCCCGGAAAGCATCGCTCCGACGGCTTCGCGCGCCTCCTCCACCGTCCGCGCGACCACGACTCCCTTACCCGCGGCCAGCCCGTCCGCCTTCACGACAATGGGGGCCCCAAGCGAAGCGATATGTTCGAGCGCCTCTTTCTCATCGGTAAACTCGGCACTTCTGGCCGTAGGTATGGCCATGGAATTCATAAGTTTCTTCGCGTATGACTTGCTCCCCTCTATGCGCGCGCCTCCCGCGGACGGCCCGAATATCCTCAGGTCCCTCTCCCTGAAAAGATCGACAATACCGTTTACGAGCGGAAGCTCGGGTCCCACCACGGTGAGGTCGATCTTTTCACGGTGCGCGAAGTCAGCAAGCCCGGCGTAATCATCCGCTTTTATACCGGGGTCTGCGGCAAGCCCCTCGCTTCCCCCGTTTCCGGGAGTCCAGAAGAGCTCGAGCGAGGTGTCCCGCGCAAGGGTATGTACGATTGCGTGTTCACGACCGCCCGAGCCTATGACGAGCGCCTTCATGCGATATCCCTCCCTGTAACGCGCCTGTACACCTCCACGTACTTTTCCACCGACTTTTGAACCACGTCGTCGGGCAATACGGGAGCGGGCGGTGTCTTGTCCCAATCCTGCAGGTCGAGCCAGTCCCTTATGTACTGCTTGTCGAAACTGGGCTGGGGACCTCCCGGTTTATAGGTTTCCCTGTCCCAGTATCGCGAGGAATCGGGTGTGAATATCTCGTCCGCAAGAACCACCTTCCCGTCTATCATGGTGAACTCGAACTTCGTATCCGCCAGTATAAGTCCCTTTTCATGCACCTCCCCGAACGCGTATTCGTACAGCTCGATTGATTTCGATTTGAGCAGATTCGCGAGCTCGGTACCGATCAGGTCCCGGACCTCCTGAAAGCTGATATACTCGTCGTGGCCCGACTGGGCCTTTGTCGTAGGGGTAAAGAGGGGCTCCGGCAGCCGGGCCCCCTGTTTCAATCCTTCCGGCAGGGGAATATCGAAGAGGTTCCCGGACTGCTCGTAGCTTCTCCATCCGGAACCGTCTATGTATCCCCTGACAACGCACTCCACCTCGATCATCTCCCCCTTTTTTACGAGCATGCTCCTCCCGCTGAGCATCTCTTTCTCTTCTTCAGTGAGCTGAAGGGGATATTCGTCGACATCGTCCGTGATGAGATGGTTCTCGATGACCTTTTCCGTTTTTCCGAACCAGTACGCGGACAGGGAGTTCAAGACCCTGCCCTTGCTGGGAATTGCGTTTGGAAGCACCACGTCAAACGCCGATATGCGGTCGGACGCGGCCATGAGTATCTTATCGCCGAGATCGAACATGTCCCGGACTTTACCCCTGCGAATGAGGTTCGCGCTTCCTATCGATATTTCACGATAAGCGGGAATATTTTCCATTTTCACCCTCCCTTTTACATGTTTGATTATTTAAACGCCTTATACGCGTTTAACGCGCCTTAACGGGTTTCATACGGTTCCGGGGCGCGGACCTTCCTTCCGTCGATTTGGAGCAAATCACCGCAGAAGCACCTGACCGCTTCCGGGAAAAGCACGTGTTCCTTACTGAGGATGCGGGATGCGAGGTCCTCCACGCTGTCGGAATCAAGCACGGGAACGGTTTCCTGGAAAATGATGGGTCCCGTATCGACACCCTCGTCCACGAAGTGTACGGTGCATCCGGTGTGTTTTACGCCGTAATCCAGCGCCTGTTTCTGCGCGTCGACCCCGGGAAAGGACGGGAGGAGTGCCGGGTGTATGTTTATAATCCTGTTTTCATAGCGGCGTATTATATTGGCGCTCAGCACCTTCATGAAACCCGCGAGTACGATGAGATCTATGCACAGCGGTTCGAGATAGCCCATTATGGACTGAAAATATGCATCGCGTGGTTGTCCCCTTCTCCTCTCGAACACGGCCGTTTCCATCGACTTTTCACGCGCGTACCCGAGACCGGCTGCTGTCGGATTATCTGAAATGACCGCGACGATTCCCCCGTTTACGTCTCCGCGTTCTATCCGTTCCTGTATGGCCATGAAATTGGATCCCCGCCCGGATATGAATACGGCTATTTTCTTTTTCTGCATCCCGTCAATCTCCTGCTTCCACTATCCCGATCATCAAAGCTTTATCTCCCGTTTCCTCAATCGCACGCTCCAGGGAAACCGCGTCTTTCTCCCGTACCACGAAAACGAGGCCGATTCCCATGTTAAAGGTCCTCCGCATCTCTTTTATGCCGATCCCGCCCGCGTCACGTATTATATCGAAAACCGGAGGAACGGCGATTTTGTCCCAGTGAATCCGGGGCCGCAGCACCTTTCCGAGAACACGGGTGATGTTTGCCTCCATGCCTCCCCCCGTTATGTGCGCGATGGCTTTCACATCCACGCTGTCGAGCACGTGGAGTGCGGTGTTTACGTATATCTTCGTCGGCTCCAGGAGCTCTTCCAGCAGTGTCCTGCCAAGCTCCGGATACTGTCTATCATAATCGGCTTCTCCCTGCTCCACCGCCCTGCGCGCGAGGCTCAATCCGTTCGAATGTATGCCGCTCGACCCGAGCCCCATGAGCACGTCGCCTTTCGCGACTCCCGTACCGTCCAAGACCCGGCCCTTTTCCACGGCACCGACCGCGAAACCCGCTAGCTCGTACTCCCCCTTTTTATACATCCCCGGCATTTCCGCGGTTTCTCCCCCGATCAGCGCACACCCGGCCTCCCTGCAGCCTGCCAGGATGCCGTCGATCACGGCCGAAGCGGAATCGATCCGGAGATCGCTCGTGGCCATGTAGTCGAGAAAAAAGAGCGGTTTCGCTCCGATAACGACAATATCATTGACGCACATGGCCACGAGGTCTATGCCGATTGTATTGTATTTACCCGCCCTGCGGGCAAGCATGAGCTTCGTGCCCACTCCGTCCGTGCTCGCCACGAGAACGGGTTCCTCCATTTCGAGGGAGGCAAGGTCATAGAGCCCGCCGAAGAGCCCGATGTTCGTTTTTTCTTCGGCTCCGAGCTTGCTCCTGACCACGTCTACAAAACGGTCGCCCTTGTCAATGTCGACTCCGGACTTCCTGTACGTCAGTCCCATATCTCCCCCTACATCTCGTTAACCCTGAAATCCTCTAGCAGCATCTTCCCCTCTCCGTCGTCCTCGGCGATGGGTATGGGGTAATCACCGTTGAAACACGCGTAGCAGAGACTGTCAAGGGGCTTGCCGACCGCCTTTGAAAGACCTTCGAGCGTTATATAGGTGAGGCTGTCCACCTCGAGAAAATCCCTGATTTTTTCGACGTTGTTCGTGGACGCAATGAGCGTCTTCTTCTCCGAGGTATCTATTCCGAAGAAACAGGGATGGGTGATCGGCGGCGAGCTGATATAAAGATGGACCTCGGCGGCGCCCGCGTTTCGGATCATCCGTATTATCCTCTTGCTCGTGGTGCCGCGAACAATCGAGTCGTCGACCACGGCTACTTTTTTTCCCCTGAGCGTGCTTTCGATGGGATTGAGCTTGATGGTAACCTTGTCCCCACGCTCCGTCAATCCGGGATCGATAAAGGTCCTTCCCACATAGGAATTCTTGAAGAGACCGATTTCGTAGGGTATCCCGGCTTCACGCGCGAATCCTATTGCGGTCGTGACTCCCGAATCGGGAACCGGTATGACGATATCCGCCTCAATTCTGCAGAGCCGCGCGAGCTCCCTGCCCATCTTCTTTCTGACCTCATAAACGCCGATGCCGTCGATAACCGAATCCGCACGCGCGAAGTAAATATACTCGAATACGCAGAGCGCGTTTCGCTCATGCTCCTTGTATATGATCGAATCCACTTTTTTTCCGTCCGTGATGACGATCTCACCGGGACGCACGTCCCTGATAAACCTGGCGTTCATGGTATCGAGCGCGGTCGTCTCGGACGCCGCCACGTAACCGTCGTAAATCATTCCGAGGCAGAGGGGCCTGAAACCATAAGGATCCCTGATTGCAATGAGACGTCCGTCCGCTATCATGACGATCGAATAAGCCCCGCGCAGTTCCTTCAAAGCCCCTAAAACGGCCTCTACTATGTCACGCTCGCGCCTTCTGGCGACAAGGTGCATGATGAGTTCCGTATCCGAGCTCGAACGAATAACGGCCCCGTCTTCAATGAGCTCGTTCCTGAGCTCCTTCGAATTGACGATATTCCCGTTGTGTGAAATAGCCATCATACCGCCCCAGTAACGGGCGATTATGGGCTGTACGTTCTGAAAGTAACCGGAGCCCGTGGTTGAGTACCGTACATGTCCGATACCTATACTTCCGTTGAGGTTATCGAAATCAGACCGGTTGAATACATTCGTCAGAAGTCCGTTTCCGCGCTTGATATTGACGATATCGTCCCGGTATGCCGCGATGCCCGCGCTCTCCTGCCCCCTGTGCTGGAGAGCGTAGAGTCCGCGGTATATGAGAGCGCTCGCGTTGTATTCCCTGTCCCCGGACGCGACCCCGATAATTCCGCAACACTCTTTGGGGCTGTCGTTAAAATCCGTTTCATTTTCCATCCATGACACTCCTGTAACCGGCGCAACTCTTCTTCAATTCCATGCAGTTCGCTTCCCACAGGGAAGATAACGCGAGAGCCCGCTCTTCGGCCCTGCCCGTATAGCTCTGCGGATCACGGGAGAGTTTCTGCCACTGTTCTATGTCTTTCATCGACTTTAAATCCGTGTCTTCCCCTATAACGTCGAAGATCGATTTTCCCTCTTTCTGCGCCCGCAATGTCGCACGCTTCACCGCTTCATGCGCGTCTTCCCTTCCCTTTGCAGCGAGCAGTATGTAGAGGGGCTCAGCCAGGAACATGCCTCCGGTCAGCTCGAGGTTTCTCTTCAAGTTGTCATGGTCAATGACGAGTTTTTTCAGCTGTTTCAAGAGCCTGTCGACCGCGAGCGTAAAACCGGTGAATATTTCTCCGATAAAACGTGCCGATGCCGAATTGGTTAAATCGCGCTGATGCTCGGAAATCTGGTCAAAATACCGTGTTATGATTCGCGGTACGAACTCTTTCCACATCGACTTGACGTGCTCGAAGTTCCAGGGATTTCTCTTGTGCGGCATGGTAGATGACCCGACCTGCCCCTTCTCGAAACGTTCCCCCAGCTCGCCTATCTCGGTTCTCTGGAGATGGCGAAGGTCGTCCCCGATCTGTGCAAGGATACCGAAGCCCGATATGACTCCGTGAACGAGATCGAGTATATACTCCGGCTCGATTATCTGTGAAGAGAAATTCCCCGGACTGAGGCCGAGCTCCGAAAGCACGTCCTCCTCGAACTTCCTCGGGTCCTCGAATACGAGGGATTGCGCGTTGTATGCGCCTACGGCTCCGCTGAGCTTCCCCCTGAGGTTACTCACCGCATCAGCGATTTTCAGTACCCTTCCGCCGAACCGGTCGGCGTATCCCGCAAAGAGGTAGCCGACGGTTACCGGCACGGCATGCTGCCCATGCGTCCTTCCGATCTGAACGGTCTCCGCTTCATCACGCGCCTTCTGAACGAGTATGTCCATGAGCTCCACGCACTTCGGTATGATCACCTTGAAAAAACAGTCCCGCACCCTGAGGGAGAAAGCCGTTCCCGTAATATCCTCCGAAGTGGCGGTAAGATGTATGAAGGGAGCGATTTCCCCGTCGACATACCGCTGAAGAACATTGACGAGGGCCCTGATGTTGTGCCTTGTTTTTTCCTCTTCAGCATAAACCTCCTCAGGTGTGATCGATTTGCATGCCTCGGCCATCTGCCGGCCCGAGCCTTTCGCGACCATGCCGTACCGCTCCATGACCGTAATAAGAGCGGCCTCAACCGCGGCCTCGTACCGTATGACCGATCTTTCCGAGAGGTACGCGGAGAGCAAATCGATAAGTTCGGCGTTCGACCTGTAGTACCGTCCGTCGAGCGGGCTGATATTCAGAAATATGTCCTTCTCCATCAGAAGCTCCCCTTTGCATTGTTTTATCCGTATTGACGGACATTTCCTCATATGTGGAGTCTTTTATTCTTCCCGGAATGCCCTGTCCCCTTCCACAACCTTCTCCACCTGGCTCTTCCTGTAATCGTCCATCCGTTCCTCGAGGGATTTATCGGACAGCCCAAGAATTTCCAGTGCGAGCAGTGCCGCGTTTTTACCCCCGTTCACGGATACGGCGGCAACGGGTATACCGGGCGGCATCTGAACAATGGAGAAGAGTGCGTCAAGTCCTCCCAGGGTGGATTTCGTGCCTGCGGGCACTCCGATCACCGGCTTTGTGGTATGGGATGCTATCGCGCCGGGAAGCGCGGCCGCCATTCCGGCCACTCCGATAAACACCTTCACCCCACGTTCCCCGGCGTCATGCACGTAATCACGCAGGAGGTCCGGGGCCCTGTGTGCCGACAGTATCCGTTTCTCATAGGAGACCCCGAAATGATCGAGGATCAAAGCTATGGATTCGAATACATCCCTGTCCGAGCTGCTTCCCAGTACAACCGCTATTTTACTCATACCGGTTTTCCCCCGAGGAGGTTAAATTTTTCCATCTCTGCTGCAATGCGTCCGGCAAGCTCGCCGGCGATATCTTCAACCTTTATCTCTTCTTTTTTTCCGGACTTCCTGTAAACCAGCTCCACCATTCCCTTCTGCAGACCCCTGTCTCCCACGTTTATCCTGTAGGGAATACCCACGAGGTCGGCATCCTTGAACTTCACTCCGGGACGCAGGTCCCGGTCGTCGAGCAGTACTTCCAGGCCCGTGTCCTCCAGTTTCGCGCACAGGCTGTCGGATATTTCCTTCATCTTCCCCTCATACTTGATGGGAAGAATATATACCTGATAGGGGGCTACGGGGAGCGGCCATACGATGCCGTTTTCATCGTGATTCTGCTCGATTACGGCCGCTACCGTTCGTTCGACCCCGATTCCATAGCAGCCCATGATCGGCCGCCTGGACGAGCCGTCTTCATCGACATAATTAATGTCGAAGGACCGCGAGTATTTATCACCGAGCTTGAATATATGCCCGAGCTCTATTCCCCTGAACATCTCGAGTTGATGCCCGCATTTCGGACACGGGTCCCCCTCTCCGGCGAGCCGAAGGTCCGTGTATTCCGAAACAGTAAAATCCCGCCCGGCATCAACATTGACATGGTGAAAATCCTTCCTGTTCGCGCCCGTTACACTTCCCTTCATGTTTTTAACACTGTTGTCCGCGATTACCCTGATACCCTCCACTCCCACCGGTCCGGCGAAGCCGAGGGGAATGCCGAGATCATTCCAGGTCTCTTCGATGTCCGCCTTTTTGAGCTCCGAAACGCCCAGATACCCTTTCAGCTTCGTCTCATTGACATCCAGGTCTCCCCTTATAAGTGCCATTACGTATTTATTCCGTTCAGCCCCTTCCGTGCCGCCCTCCGAATCGCCGCCGTCCTGCTCCGTCTCCCCAGCGGTGAACAGCATGGTTTTGATGAAACAGTCGGGATCTTTCTTGAGGAAACCAGCCAATCCGTCTATTGTTTTAACATCCGGAGTACTGACCGTATCAAGGGCTCCGCTGCTTTTATCGGAGCGCTTCTCGAGCATGCAGGAAGCCTTCTCGCGATTGGCGACGTATCCGCACCCCGTACATCGCACTATCTGTTCTTCGCCGACCTCGGCCGGGACCATGAACTCCTCGGACTGCGAACCTCCCATGGAGCCTGAATCGGCCGCGACCGGAATGGTCTCCAGTCCGCACCTGGAGAATATCGCGCGATAGGCGTTCGACATATCGGTATAGGTTTTATCGAGCGAATCGGGCCGGTCCGCCCTGTGGAAGGAATACGCGTCCTTCATGATAAAGGTCTTTCCACGCATGACTCCGAAACGGGGTCTTATCTCATCCCTGAATTTCGGTCCTATATGGTAGACTGTCACGGGGAGGTCCCGGTACGATTTCAGATTCTCCCTGATTATTACGGTGAAAGCCTCCTCATGCGTAGGTGCAAGCACGAAGTCCTGTTCACCCCTGTCCTTCAGGCGAAAGAGCTCTGAGCCCATTGAATACCAGCGGCCGCTTTTCTTCCATATATCCCCGGGTATGAGAACCGGCAGGAGGAATTCGTTCCCTCCAATACGATTCATTTCCTCTCGAATAATGGCCTCAACTTTTCGTACGCACCTGAGGCCAAGAGGAAAAAGTCCGTATATGCCGCTCGACAATTTCCTGACGAGACCCGCCCGGAGCATCAGGATGTGACTGTCGATGGCAGCGTCTTTTGGAGCTTCACGAGTTGTGGGTATGAGAGTCCGCGTGTAGCGCATTTCGTCTCCAGTATGGGGGTATTTTATCAGGTTATTCTTAAAAATACAGGGTGAAAAGATAACACGGCCGTGTCGAACCGCAAAATAAAAACAGGAGATAGAGGGGGATGGACGTTCACGAGCCTCGCATCCGCACTTTCAGGCGAATACGAGGCTCGTTATGGTAAAGGAGGTATGCTTTTACTATAGATTGACTTTCTTCTTGAACCTTTTGAACTCGAACTCCTTCCTTCTCAGTATTTCCTTTGATACGACCCTGGCTCTTTTCTTTCTCTTTATGACCCGGTCGATCTTCTGTACGAGCGACATGTCGAGCGAGTGTCCCGCCTTGTACGCGATAAAATGCCCGGCCAGGTTCGGACCGATGAGCGACAGATCTCCTATGAGGTCGAGTATCTTGTGACGTACGGGTTCATTCTCGAACCGCAGGCTCTCATTGACGAGTCCTTCCTTTGTAAAGAGAACGCCGTTGTCAAGGGACCCGCCGAGGGCGAGATTGTTCTGCTTCAACAGTTCCCACTCCTTATCGAACCCGAACGTTCTTGCGGGAGCGATCGACCGCTTGAATGATTCAGGAGAAATCAAGTAATGCGCGGTTTGCGTGCCCACGGCTTTACTCTTTGAGTTGAAATCTATCGTATAGGTTATCTTGAAACTGCTGTTCGGGAGAACGATGAGATAGCTTCCATTCTCTTCCGTCCATATAGGATAGGGAATATAGAAGATGTCGTTGAACGCATTCTGAGACTCGATACCGGCCTTCTCGAGCCCCTCCACGATTTCCATGGAGGATCCGTCGAGTATGGGCATCTCGTTTCCTGAAACCCGAATGTAGAGGTTTGTAATGCCGAGCGCGTAGAATGCGGCCATGAAATGTTCGATAGTCGTTATACTGAAATCATCGTTTCCGATTGTAATGGCGTTTCGAGTATTGAGAAGATTCGACAGGTGAGCCTTTATTCCGTTTTCTATGCCCGTTCCGTCAATAGAGAAGACGAGACCCGTATCCATGGGCGCCGGGGAAAGAACAGCGCGTGTTTTTCCTCCGCCGTGAAGGCCGATTCCCTCAAATGCCACTGAAGAACACAGCGTTTTTTGAAAGTACATCCATTAACCTCTTGTTGTTCATACCGGGTATTTGAATATACCCGTTTGTTTACACTTATATAGCAATATTTATACCAAAGTCTTAATATTCAGAAAAACTAACTCTATATATTACGATAGATAGAAATGGAAGGGACGGAAGGCCGTCTTGATTGGACACCAGATGTGGTACTTTATACACAAAAACGTATTAAATTTTCCACAAAAATCCCTTTGAATCATACCCCGGGAGAGAGATTTTCGTAATTATTTAAATCAACACCGTCCAAGGAAAAATCGTCCGTTTCACTGACCCTGTTCAGGTCGACCTGCGAATACAATATCTCAAGGACACTTCCTTCCCCCGACATCTCAACGACTATTTTCTGAGGAAACTCGATACCCTCAACGGCACGATATTTTTGAAAAAGGACTTCGTACTCGGATTCTTCAAAGCCGTATACGACACGGCTTATGACTTCATCCTTGAAGTACACGCGGTGCTCGCGGTATGCGCCGGCACCCTCGAGAATGAGAACGTCTCCTTCCGTCCTGCAATCCGTGTTTTCAGCATAGACTTTTCCCATGACCGTGGATATGAGGAGCTCGCGCGGGATGTCGAATCCCGTTATCTTCTTCATGTTTATCTCTTCCCACGAAGCGCTGTAATAGGCCTTTCTGTAGTGCATTACCGCAAGTACGGCGCCCCCGTTTCGCGTAACGGTTACAAGCGGTTTATTGAACACGAAATCCGACAGGTCGAGCCTGAACCCGCCGTTTTCTTCGTTCGATAGAACAAAACCGCGGAAACTGAGCGTCCTGTCGGGTTCTCTGTACACGACCATTGCTTCACCCTTCAGCGAGTAAACCCTCCGGTTGTGAACGAGAAGCTTTTCATATAAAATACCCGCCTCATCGGTCGTTTTCTTTGGAGCGGTCGCGCATGATGTGATGAAGAGTGCGCACACTACTAAAAAGGATGAAAGATATGTTTTCAAAAACCCTCCTTACGGGTTTTCTCTATTTTTTCCATTATTCCTTCAGCGGCCTTTAACTCCAGAGCCCTTTTCCATGCGTCAATCGCATCATCGTAATTCTTCAGCTCGTAGTGCACGTCACCGAGGTGTTCGTAGATCAGATAATTTTCTTCATTCGACAGGTCGATGAACTGCACCGCGCTCGTCATGTACTCCAGGGCGCTGCTGAAATCGGCGAGTCGGTAATAAACCCATCCCATGCTGTCGAGGTAGGCGCCGTTATTCGGATCTTCCGAGAGCGCCCGCTCGATATATGTCTTCGCTTCCTCGAGACGCACACCCGTATCTGCAAGGAGATATCCGAGATAATTCAGGGCCGTCGGATTGGAATCGTCGAGCAGGATCGATTTATCCAGGTATTCGATCGCCCTTTGAATATCGCCGTACCGTTCATAGGAAACACCGAGGTGAAAGTAATAAGCCGCATTCTCCTCATCCAGCTCGACTGCCCGCTCGAACGCCTCGATCGCGCCTTCGTAGTCCTCCAGGATCCTGTACTCGATGCCCAGATAGTAAAACAGCTCGGGTTTTTCGGGATACAGCCTTACCGCTTCACGCAGGTACTCCAGCGCCTTCTCGTGGTTGCCTGCCGTATCATGCGCAATACCGAGCTTGACGTATGCCTCTCCCGGGTCCACGGCGTTCTTCACATAGTATTCATACTCCCTTAAAGCCTTGTCCGTATCGCCCATGGCCCCGTGAATATCACCGAGCAGGTACCTGTTATCGAGGTAATCCCGATCCAGCGCCTTTACCTTCAACGCCTGCTCAAGCGCCCTGTCATAGATATGGAGCCTGTAATAATTACCCGCGAGCATGAAACGCCACTTCTTTTCGTCGGGGTCTTCTCGTTTCTCAGCCACACTGACGAGTCCATACGGTGCTATGACCGAATAGGGATCTTCCTCGAGCGCCTTCTCGAAAAGTGATGCCGCCTCGTCCAGCCGGCCCTCATGCAGAAAGAGCACCGCTTTCGTCGTGTCCGAGAGGTCCTCGTGGTTTTCGATTCTTTCCAAAACCGGGATCGGATTCTGCCCCTCTATGAAAAGGTTCAGTCCGTAGTCTTCAAGTGTCGCGTCGTTCAAAAGGTTCCTGTCATCGAGCTCCTTGAAGTATTGAAGCGCATCCGCCGTTCTTCCCCTGCTCAAATAGATATAGGTGAGATAGAAGAGGGCCTTCTCGTTTGAAGGGTCCTTTTCGAGAACGTTTCCGTACATCTTCTCCGCGCTCTCGAGGTCACCTTTTTTTGTGTAGAGAAAACCGAGATCAATCGCGGCTTCAATGAGATCGGGCCTGTATTTCAGAAGCTGTTCATAGGTTAGTACCAGGTCATCATCCCTTTCGAGAACCCTGTAAGATTCGGCGAGGTAATAGAGGAGCTGTACATCGTCCGGCCGTTTCTGAACCAGTTTTTCCAGATAGCCGACCGCTTCCTCATAAGAGCCCTTTCTCGTCTGAATAAGGGCCATGACCTGCATGCCGTCCTCGTTGTCGGGATCGATCTCGAGCGCTTTCCGTGCATACAGCTCTGATTCATCATCCAGGCCCATCATGTCGGATATCTGGGATAAAATGATGTAGAGGAGCGCGGGAGGATCTTCTTCGAACGCCACGCACTGCTTGAACTCCCGGAACGCGGCCGCCAGGTCCTCGTTGTACAGGTAGTAGAATCCCATGGAGAAGGAATCGAGTGGAGAGGGTGGGGAGGCCCCGAGGTCCAGCGGCAGCACGAATGCGGCCGCCGTTATAAGTATGACAAGCAGTTTCTTCATTGTGATTGATTCGGAAGAGACTTACCGCCGATTCGGAACCTTTAAAAGGTCGCCCGTACGAATCTGCCGGTCACGGGAAGAGTGCCGATGAGCGGCTTTACATACTCTCCGAACTTTCTCTCGTCGATAACGGCGTTCTCAGATATCCACTCACGCGGAAAGTTCTTTGTGTGCTTCTGGACGCTCTGCAGAGGAGTAACGGCTGTCTCTATACCGTAAATACCGCTCATGTCCTTTCTCTTGATTGCGATGCTCCCCTCGTCGAAGTTGTCCTGTACAGCGGCTATAACGGCGTCGACCCCTACCCTATAGGCTTCTTCGGCATCGGTTTCGGAGATGGCGAGGGGAAATGAACGCTGAGGGTATCCGAGGGTATCCGAACGAACACGCTTGATATTAAGCGAACTCTTTACAATGAGAGCGAGAATATCACCCATCATCCCGGATCCGCTGAGGCTTACATTTCCGTGGGAATCGAGCTCGACCGCAGTGCCATTGGATTTGGGCATGTACTTCTCCGGAAGCTTGAGCTGCATAAATTCCAGCAGCCATTGCGAAATGTATTCCGGTTTTTCTCCCTCTTTCAGGTTGTATATACCCTGCCGGTTGATTCCCTCCGACACGGCGATGAGCGCTCTGCCGTGCTCCTTATAGGTCCGATCCACGTCTTCAAGAAACTTGTCCAGGTCAAAGGGAAGCTCGGGAATGTATACGAGATGAGGGCCGTCTTTGGGATACTGCCGCGCCATGAGGCTGGAAGCCGTGAGGTAACCGGCATTTCTTCCCATAACGACATTGATCTTCACGCCCTTGAGCGCCCGATTGTCCTCATTATCGCCGATGAACGCGCAGGTGACGAAACGGGCCGCGCTCCCGAAGCCCGGGCAGTGATCGGTAACGAGCAGGTCATTGTCTATTGTCTTGGGTATGTGCACGACGCGAAGGTCGTAACCCTCATGCGCGGCGAAGCTGTTGATGATATAGGCCGTCTCAGCCGAATCGTTTCCGCCGATATAGAAGAAGTATCGCACATCCATCTTCTTGAAGTTGTCAAAGATTTTCCTGATTTCGTCCTTCGATGGCTTGTGTCGCACCGATCCGAGGGCGGCCGCGGGTGTTTTCGCTATCTGGTTCAGAACGAAGTTCGGCTGATCGAAGAGCGGTACGTACTCGTTCTTCAGCATTCCCTGTACTCCATGACGCGCCCCGTAGAGCTCCAGTATCTCCGCGTGCTTACGGGCCTCCATAATGGCGCCTATAAAGCTCCTGTTGATAACTGCAGTCGGTCCACCCGACTGACCGATGACTGCGTTTCCCCGCGGACCCGGCATTGTTTCCTCCCCGCTGTCGTTGTTATGCTTAATATATATAATACAGGGGTAATGAAAAAGGAAATAAGGAACGCGAAGCTACATCCGTATCCTCTTGCTGAAAAGAGGCTCCGGGGAGGCGGCATAATAGAGTTCGACCGTGCCCGAGTAAGGCAGCTCGGTCCGGTCAAAGAGGAAGACAACGGTGGTGATTTCCGAAGGCGGGAGTACGTCCACTCCCAGCTTTCTCTCCCTTGTCACAACATCATCCCCGAGTACCATCCTGAGAATTACCTGAGTATCAGGGTCCACGCGCAGGTCATAATCCGTGGAGTTCCGAACGGAAAAGCCGACAAGCAGCCTGTCCCCGCTCATACCGGCGACATTCATCTCGCAAATAAGATCTCCCACCCTCTTTTCCAGGGACACCTTTGTAGGGCTGCTTAAAAAATAGAAGAGTATGAGGATAAAGAGAAGGTCCGCTCCGATTATGATAAACCGGATTCTCCGCTTTCTTTTTTTTAAAATTCGGTCCGGGTCGAGCCTCGCCGAGCTCCGTTTGAGCTTTGAAACGCGGCCCGTTCTAGAATAATGGAACCGTACAGTGCCCCCCTCGGTATTTTTCGTATTGGAAGAATTGTCGGGGTTTTCCCTCATTCAGCAGCTCCGCATCCTCTTGAAAGCGGCGGGGAGAGCTTCAATCAGGTCAGGAGCGCGTACGCAATCCTCGAAACCCGTTTCGCAGCCGATTCTTCCGCATTCGGTATGCAGGTAAACGCCCGCCACCGCGGCCCCTTCCGCTGACAAGCCCCTGGCCATGAGCGAACCGATTATGCCCGCCAGCACATCGCCGCTTCCGCCTTTTGAAAGACATGATACACCCCCGTCATTCACAAAGAGCGACCCGTCCGGACATGAAACGAAAGTAACGGCATCCTTCAGAACCACGGTCACACCATGCTTTACGGCGAAATCCAGGGCGATCTTTCTTTTATTTTTCTTTACATCCTCCTTTTTCAATCCGGTGAGCCTGCTCATCTCACCTATATGCGGAGTAATGACGACCTCGCTTTCCACATTTTTCAGTATGCCGGGATCCTCCGCAAGATTATTCAGACCGTCGGCATCGATAAGCATCTTCTTCCCAAGCCGAAGCAGCCGCTTCATCAACCCTGCGGCGGTTTTAAACGTCCCCATTCCCGGACCGACCACGAGTGTGTTCTGGAAAGAGAAAAGAGACGCCAGATCTTCAATCCCGCCGAGCTCCTCAACAGCAGCCGGTAGATACCCGCCGATGATCTCGTCGGGCTTGGTTAAACGAGCGTCCCTTGAAAAAACGGTGACGAGCCCGCAGCCGCACCGTGAGGCGGCACGCGCCGCGAGCAGTGATGCGCCGGTATACCCCCTCTTACCCGCAAGAATTCCGAGATGCCCGTAGGTGCCTTTGTATGAATCCTTTTTCCTCCGGGGTACGAGGCAGTCGGCCAGCGAGGCGTCTATGAAAAACGCGCGTGACGCGACGGACTGGACAACATCGTGCGGGAACCCGATATCCACGATCCTGATCCTCCCGCAATAGTCCTTTGCCGGAAAATCGAGGAGCCCGTACTTCATAAGTCCCACGGTATAGGTGGTGTCGGCGCGTACGGCCCTTATTTTTCCTCCGGAACCGTTTGCATCAATACCCGAGGGAGTATCAACGGAAATGACGGTTTTATTTGCTTCATTGATCAGATCGATAGCCTGCGCGATCATGCCTCTCGGGGTTCCGTGAAAACCTATGCCGAGAAGTGCGTCAACAATAAACTCTTCTGAATTAACGGACCGCTTCACCCTTTCGAAATCCGCGTCACTGTCGACAACTTCCGCTTTAATGGAATAGAATTCCAGCCGCCGCCAGTTCTGCAGGGCCGTGGAGCTCAGCTTCTTTTCAGGAGCGAAGAGGTACACGCGCGGGTCGAACCCGTTCCGCTTGAGCAGCCGTGCTACGACGAATCCGTCACCTCCGTTGTTGCCTCCTCCGCAGAGCACCCCGATTCGCACACCCGGACGAAGCGAATAATCGTCTATAAACGCGCGGGTGATCTCGAACCCGGCGTTCTCCATGAGCAGCTCGCCGGATATGCCGCACTCCTCTATGGTTATGCGATCTATCGTCTTCATTTCATCCCGATCAACGATTCGCATTTTTAAACCCCTCGACCTTTTCGGATATGAACCCCTTCAGCGTCACCTTTTCATCCTTGCTGCTTATGAGCCGGTCGCTTCTCCACCGGTAGAAATGTACATACGTATCGTCGACCTTGATTGCGGACACCGAACCGTCCTCCGATACGTGTACGTTCATCCATATCCCGTCATTCTCGAACGCGAAACTCCGCTTTGCGATAACGTTTCCGTCCTGCTTGAATATCGTTACAATGGCCTTGTTCTCATCCAGGTATTTCCAGAGGAAACCGTTGGAGGCGCCGTCCATGCCGAGGAATTCCTCCGTGCTCTCAACGGCACCGCCGAGCGGAGTTCCCCATTTGAAGGTTCTGCTGACCGTTTCCCGCTGGAGGTCATAATACACAAGCCTGTAACCGAGGAGGTCGCGCATGGTCCGCTTCTCCTGTTTTGAGGATCCCCCTCCGGATGAGTTATAGTCCTCGATTTCTATCTCCTCTCCCCAGAGGTCCTCCTCTTTTTTCATCCTCTTCGTATCGTAAGTCGTTTCATAGTAGGAGACCCAGTATACGAGCTCATCCTCGTTTCCGGTGGGCATGGTATCCATGACAAATACGGCCCTTTCCTCCTCCTCTTCCTCCTCGACAATATCCTCCCGGGTAACGGTGCATTTTGAGATCAGCTCCCCGTTCTCACTGTATTTATAACTGTTCCAGCTCTGCCAGTCGTCCTCCGCCGTTATTACGATAAGGTTTCCGTTTTTATCCACATCGATCCGGTATATATAGTAAAAGGGGTCGGAATCCACACCGCCTATACCGATTTTATGAATAAACGACCCTATCCTGTCGAACTTCAGTATGTATGATTTGTAGATTTCCTCGTACTCCGTTTCCTCTTTTATTTCCTCGTCAAAGCTCAGAATATCGATGAATGATTCCTTCTCCTCCTTGTACAGCTTTTTATCCTCGACGTAAATATTATTCTCTCCGTCAACCGCTATGTCACCGATCAGGCTGAAATCGTAATAACGCCTCTGCTTCGTCTTCAAGGTGTTCACGTCCCCGGCCCCCTCCTCGTTTCCCTTGGAAATAACGAGTATGACGTCGCCGGGCGTTGTTATTTTCATGATTTTCCGGTTGACGTCATCGACCATGAAAAAGAACCCGTTCTTGAAAAGCATTCGGCTGGGGCCGATAAATCTCCCGCTTTCCTCACGAATAATTCCGATTTCCTCGTCTCCGCTTCCGATGGGTACGGCAAAGAGGCCCTCTTTTTTAAGCTCTACTATCTGTCCGCCGCCGCACCCCTGCCATACCAGTACGACAGCGGCCAGTAATGCACAGATGGCTGTATTGCGAAATCTCACGATTGTCCTCCGTCACTCTATAGTAACAGTTTTTTCGGTTATTAAACACCGGAAACCGAGGGCGGAGATTCCCCGCTTTCCGGGATTGCATTGATTTTTAATAACCCGTATAGTACATTCGTTTTATGAAAAATCCCATTGTCACGGTATTCGGGAGCAAGAACGACAGAGAGATAAAAAACCTGCTCCCGCTCGTGAAAAAAATAAACGATCTTGAAGCCGTTATCAAACCGCTTTCCGATGAGGAGCTGAAAGCGAACACCGGGATATTCAGAAACCGGATCGAAGCGGGAGAAACCCTCGACGACATACTTCCGGAAGCCTTTGCCGTAGTCAGAGAAACGGCACGGCGTACGGTCGGCATGAGACATTTCGACGTCCAGCTGATGGGCGGAATCGTGCTCTACCAGGGAAAAATCGCAGAGATGAAAACCGGTGAGGGAAAAACCCTTGCGGCAACCCTCCCTCTCTATCTTATCGGACTCGAGGGCAGGGGTGCCCACCTTATAACGGTCAACGATTACCTGGCAAAGCGTGACGCGCGCTGGATGGGTCCCATATACGAGTTTCTGGGACTCAGCGTCGCGGCCCTCTATCATGACATGGACCACGAGGAGCGGGTAAAGGCCTATAATGCCGATATAACGTACGGCACGAACAATGAGTTCGGCTTCGACTATCTCCGCGACAACATGTCGGATGATGCGGGATACAGGGTACAGAGGGGTCATCATTACGCTATCGTAGATGAGGTGGACAGCGTGCTCATAGACGAGGCGCGAACTCCGCTCATCATCTCCGGTCCGGCCGATTCCGATTCAGGTCCGTTTTACGAGCTCAATCCAAGAGTCGCCAACCTGGTAAGCAGACAGAAATCTATAGTCAACCGTTACCTGAAGGAAGGCGACAGGCTGCTCGAAGAGGACCGTGAAGAAGCGGGCCGCAAGCTGCTCGCTGCACAGAAGGGTGACCCGAAAAACAAGAGGCTTCTCGAACTGAAGGAGAACCCCGAGAATATCCGGCTCATTCAGAAAACGGAGTTTCTCCTGAACCAGTCGAAGAGCATATCGGAGCTGGAGGAGGAGCTCTACTTCGTAATCGAGGAAAAGGGACACTCCGTTACCCTGACCGAACGCGGCAGGTCCGCGCTCGCTCCTTCAAATCCCGAAAAGCTCATACTCCACGATTATACGGACAGGATAGCCGAGCTCGAGGGTGAAGGACTGGCAGGTGAAGATCTTATTCAGAAAAAGGAGCAGCTCGAACAGGAGTATCTCGATGCGAGCGCCAAGCTGCACGTTATAAACCAGCTCCTCAAGGCCTATGCGCTCTATGAAGAGAACGTTGAATACGTGGTACAGGACGGCAGGGTCTTAATCGTCGACGAATTTACGGGCAGGCTCATGCCCGGAAGACGGTACGGAGACGGCCTCCATCAGGCAATCGAAGCCAAAGAGGGAGTTACCATCGAGCGCGCCACCCAGACGCTGGCGACCATCACGATACAGAACTATTTCCGCCTCTACGAAAAACTTGCCGGTATGACCGGAACAGCGGAAACGGAAGCGGAGGAATTTTCGAAAATTTACGGCCTCGATGTAATGGTAATCCCCACGAATGAGCCGGTAGTCCGAATTGATCATCCGGACCGTGTGTACAGGACTTCCAAGGAAAAGTGGAAGGCCATATCGGACGAGATCGAAGAATGCTATTCCAGGGGACAGCCCGTACTCGTCGGTACGATCTCGGTTGATAAATCGGAGCTCCTTTCAAAAATACTGAAAAATCGCAAAATACCCCACGCGGTACTGAACGCCAAGCATCATGAAAAGGAAGCCCATATCATTGAGAATGCAGGTGAGCAGAAGGCCATTACGATCGCGACGAACATGGCGGGGCGGGGTACCGACATCAAGCTCGGTGACGGTGTTATCGATATCGGCGGACTGCACATTATAGGAACCGAGCGGCATGAAGCGAGAAGAATCGACAACCAGCTCAGAGGGAGAAGCGGAAGGCAGGGAGATCCCGGCTCGTCGAGGTTCTACCTCTCGCTCGAGGACGATCTCATGCGTCTCTTCGGTTCCGATAAAATCTCGAATGTCATGCTCAAGATGGGAATGGAGGAAGACCAGAAAATCGACTCGTCCATAGTGAGCAAGGCGATCGGCAAAGCTCAGCAGAAGGTGGAAAACAGGAATTTCGAGATCAGGAAACATCTTCTCGAGTACGACAATGTGATGAACGATCAGAGGAACCTCATCTATTCCAAGAGGGCCCAGTTTCTGGATGACGGCGATTCCTTCGAGCCTATACGTGAAATGATTCGGGACCTCATTCGGAGTGAGCTCGATGAGCTCGATCTGCCGAAATCCGGAATCGGCCCCGTCGAAATGGAGCAGGTTCTCTTATGGCTCTCGGATATTACCAGAAGAAAGCCCGATGCCGAAGCCCTGGATATACACGGGGAGACAACGCTCGATGTATTGAGTGAGAAGCTCTACGATTATATAAACGCGGGACTCGAAGAGAGAAAGCAGGAGCTCGGCCCCGAAATAGCGCCCCAGGTCGTACGCTTTCTCGCTGTAAGGGGAATCGATAAACTATGGAAAGAACACCTCTACGAGATGGACGGCCTGCGCGAGGGGATCGGGTACCAGGCCTATGCGCAGAAAGACCCGCTCGTCGAGTATAAGTTCCAATCCTTCAACATATTCCAGGATCTTATAAAGAACATCAATACCGATATAATTAAAAACATCTTCAGGGTTCGTATCGCACCCAGCCCGAAGCGGCCCGCCATATGGCGTATCAACAAGACCCAGCACGCGGAACACGGCCAGTTCGACGCCTGGAACGGAGGGGCCCGACCCGCTTCAACTGATCCGGGAACCGTACCGGCAAGGGACGAAGGGGGGGTGGTTCCGAAACAGCGTACACAGGTCATTGTCGGCAAGAAGGTCGGCCGAAACGATCCGTGCCCCTGCGGCAGCGGCAAGAAATACAAGTACTGCTGCGGTAAATAATCATACTGAAAGCGAACATCCGTTCACGGGGAGACGGCAAATCCCTTTCCCGGCCGTCCCTTCTACATGCGCCTCGATACAGGTTCTGCATCCGTTTTCCTATCCGGGTTTTCGGCCGCCGGTTCTTGAGCCGCAAGCACCGATGTACCCGTAATAAAGGTGAGATAGGAGGGTATGAGCGGGAGAACGCAGGGAGAGATAAAGGAAATGAATCCGGCGAACAGCGCTATCAGAAGGGAAATGTTATCCGACTGAATAAGTGAAACATCGGGTATAAAGGACAGGAACCGTGAGAGGGCCTTGAACTGTCCGAGCACGAGCGCGACACCGATCGCGAAGAGAAGGGCCGCGCTCACGATCTTGACGGTTCCCAGATGTTTTTTCAAGAATTTCGAAAAAGAGAGGAAGGAACCGAACAGCAGTACTGCGAAGAGAAAGGGTACGCCGAGCCCGATCGAATAGGCGGAAAGGAGGGCCACTCCCTTGAGTGCCGTGTCCTTTGTGGCGGCCAGTATGAGAACACTTGACAGGATCGGTCCGATACAGGGTGTCCACGCAGCGGCAAAAGTAATGCCCAGGATGAAAGCTCCAAAAATCCCCCTGCCCCCCTTTCCGAGAGAAGCCTTTCTCTCGTAATTCAAAAATGGTATGGTAAAGAGGCCGGAAACCTGAATCGCCAGAATGATGATTATTATACCGCCCGCGAGTGTGATAATCCTCCTGTACCGGTAGAGGGCCGCGGAGAGTGAGCTCGCCCCTGCTCCGAGTATGACGAATACAATCGTGAAACCCAGAATAAAGAAGAGGGTGTTGAACATGCTTTTCTTCAGCAGTGTGGAAGCCATAGGACGCCCCGGGTTATGTAATTTTTAAAAGACAGGCACGCAAACTTTCACTCGTCAAATCTCAAAACAAACTCCTGCCTTATGGTTTCTACCTTAATTCATCAACGACTGAAGGGCCATGTTTAAATTAAAAACCGTTGTCGTTTGTAAATTCCATTATAAAACCATAATCCACCTCTAACCGGAAAGCACCGGGAAGATGCTCCAAAGCGCACGTCTCGGTTCATTATTTGATAATTTTTTATAAAATAAAAAAATTACTCCGTTTAAAAGAATTTACTCCTTGTTCCGGCCCTTTATCATCGATAATAAAATCAAACTATGTTTCCGATTCCTTTTGACAGTGCCAGCTCTTCGGCCTACAATGAATAATATGCATGATTCTATCCAGACATACGTTCCCATAGACGTCATTGAAGAGACGCTCATACTGGGCGAGGGTTTTAAAACCGAGTATAAAAAAACGATTGAATCATCCCAGTCGGTCGCTCGAAGTATATGCGCATTCTCGAATGCCATGGGCGGAAACATCCTCATCGGAATAGACAGCAGGGGAAGACCTTTCGGTGTTTCCGATAAAAATGCCGAGCTGTCGAAAATTGAAGAGGCACTCTCGATTATCCTGCCCAGGCCCGTTGTTTCTATTCAGAGTTCCTTCATTAAGGACAGGGAGCTGTTACTTATCAAGGTAAGGGAAGGTGAGAAAAAACCCTACTTTATCAGTACCGGCCATGACCCGACCGCGTTCATCAGAACAGGTACCGTAAATACCAGGGCCACCCGTAAAACGCTTAAGTACTGCGTGAACATGAAATCGGATTATTCAAGAAGAACGAAACATCTCTCCAAGGAAGAGCTTATCATATACGACCTCTTTGAAATCGAACAGAACCTCGCACCCGAACAGATAAAGTCACAGCTCCAGTTCACGAACCGGAAGATAAGAAAATCCCTCCGTATCCTCCAGAAAGCCGGGCTCATCGAATCCGATTCGTACCGCTCGGGCTCTTACTACCGTATCGACCCCCTCACCTAAATATTTGCTTTGGAATCTTTTTTAACGTATTCTGATTAATAATGTTTTTATAAAGATTATTACGGGGACATCGTGATAAGCGTCATAATCCCCACCTATAACAGGGCCGGGGTATTGAAGAGAGCGGTGGAATCGGTATACACCCAAACCTTCACGGATATTGAGATAATAATCGTTGACGACGGGTCATCGGATTCCACGCCCGAGCTCATCGGTTCCCTGGACTTAGCCCCGCGTTTCATACGTATCCCGCATTCCGGGGTCAGCAGGGCGAGGAACGTAGGTATAGATGCGTCCCGGGGCGAATGGATAGCATTTCTCGATTCCGACGACTACTGGCTTCCCGGTAAGCTCAGGAAACAAATGGATTACCTGCGGTCCGCTGTTCCTCCGGACGGAACGGAAAGCTACCTCGTTTGCCACACGAATGAAGTGTGGATCAGGAACGGAAAGAGGATAAACCAGGGAAAAAGACATGCCAAGAAAGAGGGATGGTTCTTCCTGCCCTCTCTCAATCTCTGTTTAATAAGCCCGTCATCGGTACTCATTCACCGCAGCGTTCTCCGGGCCACCGGATACTTCGACGAAGGTTTCAGGTTTGTCGAGGATTACGATCTCTGGCTGAGGATAACGGCCCGCTATCCCGTGGGTTACGTGGACGAAAAACTTGTCGTTAAAACAGGGGGACATGAGGATCAGCTCTCCCGTCAAATAAACGGAATCGAGGGACACAGGCTTAGGGCCCTCCGCAAGCTCATTCTGAGCGGCGGTCTTGAGGATGATTTCCTCGAAGAGGCGATCCGGGCGTACACCCGCAAGGCCGATATTTACATTCGGGGATGCAGGAAGAGGAACAGGGCGGATGAAGTCCGTGCCGTATCGCGCGACCTCCAGAAAATAATCCGGAGCTGCACCAAATGAAAAAAATACTGATCGTTGACGATGAACCGTCCATACGGGAGCTGTTGTCCGTTATGCTGACCGACCGCGGTTATACCATATCAGCGGCCTCTGACGGTATGGAGGGTTTCGAGCTTTTCAAATCCTTCAATCCCGATATTGCAATAACCGATGTCAGAATGCCGCGTATGGACGGATTGACATTGACCAAGCAAATGAAACAGCTGCGCGACGATATCGACGTCATCGTCATGACCGGTTTTGGAACGGAGGAGCTCGTAATCGAAGCGCTTCGGGCGGGCGCATCGAACTATCTCAAGAAACCCATTGATTTTAAGGACCTCCTGCGTATTCTCGAAAACACACTTTTTAAAAGGAAGCACAGGGAGCGTCTCGATATCAAGCGTGATGTGGTGACCCGTGAGGAAAAAACTATTGTAATCGGCAACACTATCTCGGACGTGTGGGGCGTGGTCAATCAAATTATACTGAATATACACTCTGAAACCCCGCACGGCATCCTTGAGGGTTTACGCGCCGGTCTCTATGAGATCATAATCAACGCCATAGAGCACGGTAATCTCGGTATAACCTACGAACAGAAAACCGAGGCGCTGGCCAGGAGCGCTTATCTCGAGATCATTGAAGAAAAAGCCCGTGCTGCTGAAGAAGCCGGTAAAAAAGTGACTATTCACAGTAAATATGACAAAGAACGCCTGTCGGTTGAAATACGTGACGATGGGGCGGGCTTCAACATTCACGATCTTCCGGATGTACTCCATCCCGAGATGATCATGTCCGCGCACGGGAGAGGCATTTTACTGACAAATCTCTACTTCGACAAGGTACTGTACCGCGAGCCGGGCAACACTGTCCTGCTCGAAAAGAACCTCGGCGGCTGATTGAATCCACAGCATTTAATGGACGTTGGGGAGCTCGCGAATTCCTAAGGGGTCCGGTGGACTCCATGCGTGTTATGTATTCGACGGCTTCTAGTGCACGTCGGGGGGACCGGTGGACTCCATGCGGGTTGTATACTCGACAGTTTCTAGTGTACGCCCAGCTTTTCCTCGCCAGCCACTTCGATACCCTTTTTTTCCAATACCGATATCGCTTTGTCGGGATCCTCGAACCTGAATATGAGAAGTGCCTTGTCCTGCGGCTGTTCAAAGAACGCGTACATGTATTCCACGTTAATTCTTTCAAGACAGAGGGCCTCCAGCACCGTTGCGAGCCCTCCCGGCCTGTCCGGCACCTCAACCGCCACAACAGCGGTTTCCTTGACGATAAACCCCCTCTTCCTCATCACCTCTTCCGCTTTTTCGATATCGTCGACAATCATGCGCAGTATACCGAAATCGGAGGTGTCCGCCAGTGAGAGAGCACGGATGTTTATTGCATTCTCACCGAGTGCCTCGGTGATTTCCATTATCCTGCCCACCTTGTTTTCGAGGAATACGGAAACCTGACGTATGGTCATCTCCCCCCCCCTTCGAATTCTTCTTTCTGAGAACCGTCAATCACACTCTGCTGGTCAGAGACTTCTTTTGTCTATTACGCGCTTCGCTTTGCCTTCAGACCGGGCGATTGTCTTGGGCTCAACGAGCTTGACCCCGATCTTGATGCCGAGAACGGACTGTATCTCCGACTTTATAATATTCTCCGTCCGTTCGAGCTCCTTTATTTCATCCGATATCATCCGTTCATTCATTTCAACCATGACCTCTATTTCATCGAGCGTACCGACGCGGTCGACGACGATCTGGTAATGCGGCTGCGTGCCCTCGATGCGTACAAGCACCTCCTCGATCTGCGAGGGGAAGACGTTGACGCCCCTGATAATGAGCATGTCGTCGGTTCTGCCCATGATTCTCTTTATCCGAGTCGAGGTCCTGCCGCATCCGCACTTCTCCGGAATGAGGGAGGTAATGTCCCTTGTCCTGTACCTGAGGAGGGGTGTTGCCTCTTTTGTCAGCGTCGTGATTACGAGCTCACCCACCCCGCCGGGAGCCAGGACTTTGCCGGTCGCGGGGTCGATAATCTCCGGGTAGAAGTGGTCGTCGCAGAGGTGCAGCCCGTCCTTGTACTCGCATTCGTTCCCCACGCCCGGTCCGATGATTTCCGTTAATCCGTATATATCGAGGGCCATGAGCCCGAGACGGGTTTCGATCTCTTTGCGCATGTTGTTCGACCACGGCTCGGCTCCGAAATTGCCCGCCTTGAGCGAAAGTTTTTTCATATCGATGTTCATCTCTTCACCCACTTCCGCGAGGTAGAGGGTGTAGCTCGGAGTACACGTCAGAATCGTGCTCTTGAAGTCCTGCATAATCATTATCTGACGCTTGGTGTTTCCTCCGGATATGGGAATGACCGTCGCGCCGATGCTCCTCGCCCCGTAGTGGACACCGAGCCCTCCCGTAAAGAGTCCGTACCCGTAGGCGTTTTGCACGACGTCAAGGGAGGTCGTTCCGCTCATAGCCAGGCACCGGGCCATTACTTCGCTCCAGAGCGCGATGTCGTTTTTCGTATATCCGCCTATTACGGGTTTTCCCGTAGTCCCCGATGATGTGTGCGTTTCCACGACGTCGCTCATGGGCACGGCGAACATTCCGAAGGGATAGTTGTCCCGCAAATCGTTCTTCGTGGTAAAGGGCAGAAGCTCAAGGTCCCTGGTGCTTCGAATAGATGAGGGCTTCACCCCCCTCTCATCCATCTTCCGCCTGTAAAAGGGGACTCGTTCATAAACGTGCTCGACGAGGTCCTTCAGAGAACCGTTCTGTAAATCCGTTTTCTTTCCATCGGCCAGTGTTTCTCTCTCTTTATTCCATATCCGCATCATCTTCCGCACCGCCACATGGGGTAAGTAGTGAGCTCTTGGCCGATTCTATACCGGCCCTGAATGAAAATGCAACCAAAAGCTGAAACGATTTTACTCGAGTGCGTGCTTCAGTATTTCATTTACTATACCGGGGTTGGCCTTGCCTCCCGTTTTCTTCATAACGAGACCCACGAGGAAACCGAAGGCCTTCTTCTTTCCTCCCCTGTAATCCTCCACGACCTTCGTGTTTTCACTTATAACAGCCTCCACGATCCGGGCGATTTCATCCCTGTTGGTTACCTGTTTCAGGCCCTTCGCATCGACGATCGCCTCAGCGCGTTTTCCGGACGCGGCCATATCGTTGAAGACCTCCTTGGCGATCTTCCCGGAAATGACTCCCCTGTCCATAAGCTCGAAGAGCTCCACGAGCATATGCGGCGTTACGGTAAAACGGTCGATACGGATCTTACGCTCGTTAAGGACGCGTATCGTTTCACTTAATATCCAGTTTGCCAGCTTTTTCGGCTTCCCGTACTCCCCGGCCGCCTCTTCGAAGTAATTCGCCAGAAACGGTGAAGAGCAGATATTTGCCGCGTCATACTCAGTCAGGCCGTAGTCCCTCACAAACCTTCTTCTCTTGCTTTCGGGAAGCTCGGGCAACGAACTGCGGATGGAATCTATAAAATCCTTCTCCAGAATGACGGGAACGAGATCCGGATCCGGAAAGTATCGATAGTCGTGCGCTTCCTCCTTGGAGCGCATGGATACCGTCGCGTTCTTATTGGGATCGAAGAGACGAGTTTCCTGTTTCACTATGCCTCCGCCGCGCAAAACCTTTGACTGCCTTTTGATCTCGAACTCGAGTGCGCGCTTCACATTGGCAAAGGAATTCATGTTCTTTATCTCCTGCTTCACGCCGAGAGCCCCGGCTCCCGACTCACGAAGCGATATGTTCACGTCCACGCGCAACTCACCCTTTTCCATGCTGCAGTCGGAAACACCGCTGTACTGCATTATCTCCTTTACCGCTTCCAACAGGAGGCACGCCTCCTCCGGAGTACGTATATCGGGTTCGGTGACGATTTCAAGGAGGGGGACCCCGCACCTGTTGAAATCCACATAGCTCGGTCCTTTCGGGTCCTCGTCGTGAACGAGCTTGCCCGCATCCTCCTCGAGATGGGCCCGCGTAATCCTGATCTTCCTTGTTTGGCCGCTTTCTGTAGTGATAGTGATATGTCCGTTGACGTTTATGGGTTTTTCATACTGTGATATCTGGTACGCCTTGGGAAGGTCCGGATAGAAGTAGTTCTTCCTTGCAAAAACTGAAAAAGAGGCGATTTCACAATTAAGCGCGATACCGGCCGTCACCGCCTTTTTCACGGCTTCCGCGTTCAATACGGGAAGCGCTCCGGGCAGGCCGAGGCAGACGGGGCAGGTGTGTATATTGGATTGTTCATCGAATTCCGTACTGCATCCGCAGAATGTCTTGGTACGGGTATTGAGCTGTACGTGTATCTCGAGACCGATAACGGCTTCAAAGTTCATCATAGTACCTGCTCCACAATGGAGGCGCCGGTGAATATATCCCCTTCTTTGAAGTGGGGCGCTATGAGCTGCAGCCCTACGGGCAGGCCTTCCGGTGTTGTGCCGCAGGGGACGGAGGCCGCAGGGAGGCCGGCCAGGTTTACGGGTACCGTGTAAACATCCGAAAGGTACATCTGCAACGGATCGTTTATCAGGGTACCCAGGTCCCACGCAGCCGTTGGAGAGACGGGCGTTGCTATGAGATCGACCTCTTCGAAAGCCCTTTCGAAATCCTCCCTTATGAGGGTGCGGACTTTCTGGGCCTTCAGATAGTACGCGTCGTAATACCCCGATGAGAGTGCAAAAGTACCGAGCAGTATGCGCCGTTTGACCTCCTGTCCGAACCCGAAGCTCCTGTCCTCTAGATAGAGCTCGTGGAGATCGGCGGATGGGATCCTCGTTCCGTACCGTATTCCGTCGAAACGGGCGAGGTTTGAAGAAGCTTCCGCAGTGGCTATTATGTAATACGCCGCAATGGCGTACTTCGTATACTCGAGGCTGATTTTTTTAATCCGGGCACCGGCATCTTTCAGTATATCGATACCCGCTTCCACACGGTCCCTGACATCGTTATTGAGCCCTTCACCGAAATACTCGTCCGGTATTCCAATCCGCATCTTTTCGGCCGTTTTTCCCGTGAAATCCGTATACCGGACCGGTTTCTCTCCGGCCGAGGTCGAATCCTTCGGGTCGAATCCGCTCACCGCCTGGAGGAGAAGCGCCCCGTCGTAAACCGTTTTTGTTATGGGCCCGATCTGATCGAGGGAAGAGGCATAAGCCACCAGCCCGTACCTCGAAACCCTTCCGTACGTCGGCTTGATGCCGAAAACGCCGCACATGGATGCCGGCTGGCGTATGGACCCTCCCGTATCCGAGGCGAGCGCAGCCACCGCGAGGTCCGCTTTAACCGCGCACGCCGCACCCCCGCTCGATCCTCCCGGAATCTTCGACCGGTCGACCGGATTTCTTACCGGCCCGAACGCGGACGACTCGTTCGACGATCCCATGGCAAACTCATCCATGTTGAGCTTTCCGGCCGGAACTCCACCGTTTTTTCTCAGGAATTCGATCGCCGTGGCATCGTAGGGAGAGATATAATCCCGCAGTATTTTCGATCCGCAGCTGGTAACGGTTCCAAGAACATTGATCAAATCCTTCACACCTATGGGAACGCCGCCAAGGGGTTTCCCCGGGTTTTCTGAAATCGACTTTTCTATATCTTCCAGGTCAAAAGATACGTAGGCATTGAGAGGCATCGGATCCGTCCTGTCCTCATCAACCGCCGCACTTATGTCACGTACTATGTCGATGGGTGCGATCTCCCCGCTTTCGAGCAGGGGTATGAGCTCCCGCATGGTTTTTTGGTTCAGGGTCGACAAAACCGCCTCCTACACTATTCTGGGTACAACGACATGGCCTCGGTCCCACTCAGGCGCAAGTTTCTCCACGACGTCCCGTGAAAAGGATTCCCTCTCCTCGTCTTGACGGGTGACACTCGTAAAGCCGAGCGTATGAGCCGTGGGCCGGACTGAATCGAGATCGAGCTCACCCAGAACCTCCATGTAATCCAGAATCCCGACGAGCTGCGTCTCCATCTCCTTTTCCTCAACCTCATCCAGCTTCAGCCGGGCAAGCTCCGCAACCCTCCTGATCGTCTCCCTGTCGATTTTCATTCCCGGCTCCTCTCCTGTCTACGTTTAGAATCCTGATTTGCTCCGTTCATAGATAACTGCCTTTATATTAGCGAAGTATTTATTGCCCGACAAGTATCCTGGAGTATCATGCGGGGAATGATCAGCTCTTGAAGTGATTGAATTGAAACTTATTATTCAGGAAAAGGGAACAGCATATATCCACGACGTCCCTGTCGTATTTTACACCCGCACAGCTCCTGATCTCGTCAAGGGCCGCCTCGATGCCGATAGCCGCCCTGTAGGGGCGGTGATAGGCCATGGCCTCGACAACGTCCGCGACTGCGAGTATGCGGGCTTCCAGCATCACGCTTTCTCCGGACAGTCCTCCGGGATACCCCATGCCGTCGAGCCGTTCGTGATGCTGCAGGATAGCGCCTTCGACCGAGAAGTCGAAGTGAAAATCAATGTCCTTCAGTATCGTATACCCGGTTTCCGCATGCATCTTGATAAGCTCGAATTCCTCGTTTTTCAGCTTCCTCGGGTTCGCCAGTATTTCAGCCGGAACACATATCTTGCCTATATCATGGAGCTGCGCGGCTACGCGCAGACCTTCGATCCATTTTCTGTCTTGCGGCCTCATGGTTTGCGCTATCTGTCTGCAGAGCTGTGAAACGCGCTGCTGATGGCCCGCTGTATAGGGGTCGCGGGTTTCAAAGGCCCTGACGAGGGAGTTGACGGTCTTACCAAGAACACCCCTTGATTTCAAGAGCTGTTCCTCAAGCGCTATGCGGGTGTGTATGAGCTCTGAAATATTGCGAAAATGCTCAACTATTCCGGCTTCTCCCGATTTGTCCGTGTATGGGGTGTATAAAATCTGATAGTAATGGGTGGTATCCTTTCCCTTGACCGATATATCCCTGCTTTCAACCTGTTTTTCTTCCAGCACCTTCCTGAGAAACACCTCTTCGTCCGGACACTTGAAACCGGTAGCAATCACATCCAGGCTGTTCTTTCCGATTATATCGTTCCGGTCCTTTGCTAAGAATTCCTCGTATTTTGCATTTATCCAGACAATCCGTAAACTACCGTCTATGATTCGAATGAAATCCGGAAGCGTGTTCAGTATCTGCACAATCTCAATATTCATATTTCGCCTTTTCAGAGAGCCGACCTGTTCAACCGAATCATGTTTACCGTCAAATCGAGAAGTCAATGGAGCGGTCACGTCTCTTTTCTGATAGGCGTATATTTCAGCATGAATTTCATTACCTTGCCGTCGTCAAACCGTATCTCGGCAATATCATTATTGAGACTGCTTACAATGCCGCTCCCAAACACCTCGTGAACCACCCTGTCCGATTCCTTTATCCCGGCACCCGTTTTACGGCCGCTCTTTCCCTTACTATCGTCGGCATCCGGACGTGATAAATTAAACGACGGCATCCTCCTTCCCGTAAATCGTAAGGTCTGCCTTCCGTTTTGCTCCCGAATCACGCCTTCTTTTTTAATGAGCAGATCCTTCGGTATCTCCTCTAAAAATATGGAAGGCTCCCGTTCAACCGTTCTTCCATAGAGCATCCGCTGCCGTGCAGCAGTCAGGTAGAGTTTCTCCATGGCCCTGGTCATGCCCACATAGCAGAGTCTCCGTTCCTCCTGCAGGTCCCGCTGCCGCTCGCCCGCGAGGTAGTGGGGAAAGATGCCATCCTCCATCCCCGCCATAAACACGACAGGAAATTCGAGACCCTTCGCATTATGAAGCGTAATAAGATGAACGGTGTTGCCGAGCTCGAATTCCTGAACGCCACTCAGACTCAGATCTTCCACGAAATCGACCAGCTCCGCACCGGGACTGCTCGAGGCGAACTCGATGACAGCGTTATAGAGCTCTCCGAGGTTCTCTTTCTTCTCATCCTTTCCTTCGTTTATAAGCCATTCGAGGTAACCCGTGCGCCTGTAGATCGATTTAACCGCATCCGGAGGGCTTAAACGGTCCATCATATCTTTTATATCGATCATAAGTTCGATGAAGTCCGTTAAGTTCTTCCGTCTGCTCCCGGCACCCTGAAGGTCCCGCGGATCATGGAAGGGGTGTCCCCGTGCAATGGTTTCCTCGAACAGGACCTGGAGGGTTTTCTTTCCAATACCGCGCGGAGGTTTGTTTATTATTCTCCTCAGCGCGACTTCATCCATGGGATTCAGAGCGAGCCGGAGATACGAGAGTATATCCTTAATCTCCTCGCGCTCATAAAATCGAAGGCTTCCCACCACCGTATAGGGAATATTCATCCGTGTGAACGTTGATTCGAATATCCTGGACTGCGCGTTCATCCGGTAGAATACGGCGAAATCCGAGAATTTATACCCCTCGTCGCGAACAAGACGGGTTATGGTATCGGCTGTGTATCTCGCCTCACCGTAATCCGAGTGAGACCTGCAGTAGACGAGCTTCTCACCCTCTCCCCGTTTCGTGAAGAGTGTCTTGCCCAGACGGCCCGGATTATTCCCGATCACTTTCGAAGAAGCTGTCAGTATTGCCTGATATGAGCGGTAGTTTTCTTCCAGCTTTATGGTTTTACACCCCCGGTAATCGTCGGAAAAGTGCAGTATATTTTCAACACGCGCGCCTCTGAATCCGTATATTGACTGATCGTCGTCCCCTACCACGCAGACCGTCCCTTCGGGAAGTGTAAGCTGTTTTATCAGTACGTACTGCGCATGGTTGGTATCCTGAAACTCATCGACGAGCACATACCTGAATCGATTCCGAAGGTAATCCCTCACATCCGTGTTCCGGTCGAGGGCTTTCGAGAGTTGCATGATGAGATCGCCGAAATCGAACAGGTTTTCGCTCCGCATGATTTTATCGTAGCCGGCATAAACGTCCTGGAAAACGGGATCATGCGAAAACCCGCTGAGGTCCGTTTCCTCCGGTGTGAGCAGTCGATCCTTGGCTCTGTTTATGAGATGCACGTATTTTCCCGGCTGATAGGTATCGGTATCAAGATTCAGCTCCTGAAGAACCCGTCCGATGAGGGTGTTCTGGTCCTTCTGATCGATTATGCTGAAATCCCCCGACACGCCGAGCCGTTTTCCCATGATCCGAAGCAGTCGAGCCGCCGTTGAGTGGAATGTTCTGATCCAGATATCGAAACGCTCACCCAACAGGCCGCATACCCGATCCTTCATCTCGCTGCACGCTTTGTTTGTAAAGGTGACTCCAAGGATCTGCCCGGGTTCATAACCCCGTTCATCGATGAGGTATGCGATCTTATAGGTTATGACCCTCGTTTTACCGCTTCCGGCGCCCGCGAGCACGAGAAGCGGCGAGCTGTCGTAGAGCACCGCTTCGAGCTGTTTATCATTCAGATATTTATCATAGGATATCGTCATCCGCCCATCCGGTTTGAAGGCTGGAATCAAGATACATGCTTTCCCCCCTCGGAGCAAGTATACCGCTTCGCTTTGTCGTAAATCCGGCAGTAGTTAAGGGCGGGAGAGGAATTACCAGCCGGTGAGCAGGCGAATTACCTGAAGAACGAGGTTCGAAAACAGTCCTGAAACAATGTCATCGAGCATTATGCCGGGACCTCCTTTGACCCGCTCCAGGAGGAAAATGGGAAAAGGCTTTAAGATATCGAAAAATCTGAACAACACGAACCCGGCGGCAAGATATAAATAACCCCGGGGAGGTGTAAAGGTGAAGGAAAGGTAGGTAATTAATATACCGGATACCTCGTCTATGACGATTTTTGAGGAATCCTTTTCACCGAATACTTTACGCTCCGCGTATCCGGATACAAGAAATCCAGCTCCGATCGTTAAGAAAACGGTCCAGTAATATGCCGGGATGCGGGAGATCAGGACCCATATGAGAGCCCCGGCCATAGAGGCAGCGGTTCCGCTGCCTGCAGGGATGTATCCAATGAAAAAGAACGAACCCATGGCTCCGGCCGCCGTCCTTAAAAGAGGGGGGCCGGGGCCCCGGATACCACCATCATTTTCCGTTTTCACGCACTGAAACCCCGCGTTTTCCTGTATTTTATATTGATTCCACGGAGTCGGATAAAATATCCATCGATCGCTATGCGTGTAATTCGCACGGTACGCCCCGTTTCAGGACACCTCACTTGAAGAGCGACCGCAGGACTCCCCTGTTTCCGCGGACATATCCCGCCATTGAAAGTACTGCGAGTACGGCACACACGAAAACGAGGACGGCCGGTATATAAAACACGATCAGTCCTCCGGGTCTCCCGAATGCCCTGATCCAGAAGTCCCTTCCCTCGAGAAGAGAAATGCCGGGTTCGCGGGATACTGCCAGGGCCGCCCGCTTCAGAATGAGAAGCAGGAGAACGATCAGAATCGTCCCCATTTGAAATGCCGTTTTGAGCTTTCCGGACCTTTCGGTTTTCATAACGGAACCGGTTCTCATGGCCGCGACACGCATAATTGTCACAACGATTTCTCTCGCCAGTATCACCAGTACAAGTATGAAGGGTACGAAAAAATCGGGCAGGAGAACGAAGGAGATAAACGCACCGCCCACGAGGATCTTGTCTGCAAGGGGATCGATAAATTCCCCGAACCGTGAATCCGTTTTATATTTCCTCGCGATCAGGCCGTCGAAATAATCCGTAATCGCCGCAACCGCAAACAGAATCACGGCTCCGATACCGTGAAGCAGGGTCTGCCCGAAGAGGAGAAGAATAAAAAACGGAACGACCGCTATTCTGAACAGGGAAAGCACGTTCGGGGCGTGACGCATCATGGCCATCGCACTAGTCGCCCTCTCCTACCCGGTTTAACACCCTTTCGAGCCACGCTGAGAGTATGGAGTAGGTCCTCAGTCTTTCCGTTTCATTGAGCGTTTCATGCCTCATACCGGGTATGATCGAAAGTTGCTTGTCCTGGACGGGCATGGTATTAAAAAACTTTTCAGTGTCTCCGGGAGAAGTAATACCGTCATCGGTACCGTGTACGAACAGTATCTTCATGTTCCTGTTTATCCTGTCCCTACCCTCCCATACTTCCCTGCTCAGTCGGCACATGCCCTCGAAGAGTCTGGGGGTTATCCTGGAATGCGAGAGCCCGTCGTTCCTCAACGACTCCACCCGTTCTTCATCATGGCTGAGCTGGGAGGAAGCGATCCTGTTGCTGAATCCAAGGCCCGGAGCGGAAATATTCATGAACTTCGATATCACACGCAGGTGGAGGGGAACGTCCCGTTCCGGACTCAGGGCGGGAGACAATATTATCGCGAAATCATAATCATCAGGATTGGACTGCAGATACGCAAGACACAGGAGCCCGCCGAGGGATTGTCCGATAAGGAGGTTCTTTTCACTGCTTCCGAATAATCCGTGGAGTTTTTTCTGGTCCGCCAGGTAATCCTCGATATAACCGTCTCCCCTTTTCCCTTCCGACATACCGAACCCATGATGGTCGAGGGCGAATATCTCCGTGGAATAATCCAATAGAAACGAGGACAGCTCCTCGTACCGGCCGGAATGATCTCCGAGTCCGTGTACGATCGAAACGGAGCCCAGCCGCGATCCATTCCCCCCTTTGTTTTCAGGGGGTTTCGCCGCTTCCCAGTACCTGTATGTCAGCCGCTTGCCCCTGCTTCCCGGCATGTACTTAATCTGAGCTTGAGCCATATTTTTATCGTTTTTACCCTGCGGATTTCAGCCAATTAAAAGGCCGTTTCACCCTGTCGTTCAAAGGGCGAAACCGAGAAGGGTACGTGACCTGTCGAGCTCTTCTTTAAGTCCTTCCGTGAGGCCGAGCGTTTCCTCGCGATCGATGGGGATTCGGGTGAAAAGGTCACCCTTCAGAGGAGCAGTATACCCGTTACCATCACCGCTGTGCCCGAAACCCAGTGATTTCACCATCTCGTTTCCGAGCCTGATATAATCGATGAAGGTGTCCGACGAAATCGCCAATCCCCTCCTTTCGCAGGCTTCCTGGTGATGATGCTTAACCGTCCCGATTACGTGCAGGGGCAGTTTCCACGTCCTCGCGATCCATTCGCCGACGAGTGTATGATCGATATCGAAGAGAAGATGTTCGGCCTCGATGAAGGATATACCTTCGGCATTCGCCTTCTCAACTACCTGCATAAATTCATCATGGAGATACCCGTCCATGAACACCTTCCCGATATCGTGAAGCAGGCCCGCCGTGAAAACATCATCCGTTAAAACGTACATGCATGCCACGGCTATTCTCGAGCTCATGAGAGCAACCGATATGGAATGTATCCAGAATTCCCGTCTGTCGAACGTCGATTGCCCCGTACTCTTCAATGTATCGAATACGGCAAGCGTCATGACTATATTCGCGACATTCCGTTGTCCGAGGAGGGTTACTGCCTGTTTAATATTCGATACCCGTTCGGGGAGGTTGTACTGGGCGGAATTGACAAGCTTGAGAATTTTCGCCGTTATACTCTGGTCCCTCTGCACGACTTCCGCAAGGTCCGAAGCGTTGGTATCGGGGTTGTAAAGGAGTGCGTTTACTTTTCTCGCCACGACCGGAAGTGTCGGCAGCTCCTTGATCCTCTCCATGGCTTCCCTGATTCTGCTCAGCTTCACATGCCCGTCCGGTATGGTATTGTCACTTCCAATTAGGGTCTCAAGAGCTTCACGTTATTCTTTTATACTATGTAATAGTTTTTAAAAAATGATAATTATTTCTATTTTATTCCACAAATTAATGAAGTCCACCGGAACCGGAAATAGTGTGTCTTAAATATGTGAAAGCTCTACATTCCATATATTTGTTTCAACTCAAAATTCGATCTCATTATAATACACCGCAATCCATCCTTCAATCCCGGAAATCCACTCCGACCATTGTAAAATCATCATATAATCTTCCCTGCCCGATAAATCTCTTTACATCGGCCGCAATTCCTTCAACAGCCCTCTCTATAGGCTCGTTCCGGCCTTTTCGAAAACATTCGACAATGCGATCAGTTCCGTACTGCTCATCCAATTCATCGGCATACGCTTCCGAAAGCCCGTCCGTATAGACGAGACACCTGTCGCCCTTCCTGAAGTGCGTGCTCATGTCTCCGTATTCCGCACTCTCGAACATTCCAATGAAGAAACCTTCCGATTCCAGCAGTTCAACTTTCCCGTCTTTCCGTAGAACCATGGGGGCGGGATGGCCGGCCCCCGAATAAACGATCCTGTCATGTACGGAATCGAATTCGAGGTAGAATGCCGTCACATAATCCCCGGTTTGTATGACCGTACAGTAGTCCCGGTTGAGTTTTTGTAAGAGTTTCGACGGGGAAGCTGATATCGAAGCATAATTGTTAAATGATACCTTGAGCATTGCGGTAATAAATGCCGAAGAGATGTCATGTCCTGATACATCGGCAATAATGAGCCCCGTCGTCCATTCCCCGAGTTGCGCCACGTCCGCAAAATCACCGCCCACCATACCGACCGGCTCATAATGAAAGGCAAAACGCATTCCGCACTGTTCAGGAACATTGAGCGGTACGAGGGATTTCTGGAAACGTGCGGCCAGTTCCAACTCCTTCTTCAGCTCCACATTCAGCTCTTCTATCCGGGCATTTGTCTCTTCCGGTGTCCTCGGGGCGGCTTTTCGCGTTTTTTCCATCACTTCGATCCTGTTTCTCAAACGGCCGATCTCGGCCATGTACCTGTCGATTTCCTCAATGTCCCTGCATACGAGCATGGCTCCATCCGGAATAGGAACGAGTGAAACCTTGAACATCCGTCCCAGCGATTTTCCGAACCGGGCCCGTGCCCGGAAATTCCTGCCTACCCGTTCCCCGCCGCTGCTCTCGACGGCATTACCGTCAGCGACAGTTTTCCCGTAAGCGCCAGCGACAGTTTTCCCGTAAGCGCCAGCGACAGTTTTCCCGTAAGCGCCAGCGACAGCGTCGGCGATTCCGTTGAAGAGATCTCCCGTCATTTTTCCCAGTATTTCGGGTCCCATACGTTCGATAGCGACGTCATTTCCTTCCCGAATACGGCCTCTCTCATCCAAAAGTATGACGAGATCATCCGTACTGGAAAATAGTTTCCGGAAGAGAAAATCTTCCACGGCAAAGTCCTCAATAAATAAATTGAATTACCGCAGCCATGCATTGCCCTGGTGTTTATCGCTTTTACCGCTGCCGCGGGTCATTCCCGTCAGTGTAATTGTAATACATAGATGTGGAAAATGGAGAGAAAAGAGTTCTGAAGCTGATTGACGGAATTCGACGGTTATGGATTAATGCGGCAGTTCTATTTCATGG
>Ga0180431_10001079_pt1 | contig 38144 bp, 26 predicted proteins | sample SS_ome_11_FD_132459 | JGI IMG/M metagenome (GOLD analysis project Ga0180431, IMG submission 132459) | Hypersaline lake sediment archaeal communities from the Salton Sea, California, USA - SS_1_MS_1 metaG | ecosystem: Environmental > Aquatic > Non-marine Saline and Alkaline > Hypersaline >... | reverse complement strand
GTCTTATCGTAGCAATTGAGATTGCCGCGCGATTCTTCGAATCGCTCGCAATGACACAAAAATGCACTTCTCGTCATTGCGAGGAGCGAAGCGACGAAACAATCTCAACTTTAGCAACAGGCCCGAAAGCGGGAATCCATTTCATACGTTACATTCCTGGATCCCTGCCTTCGCAGGGATGACAGCACGTATCAGTCCGTTTGAGTTATTAAGTTTAATTTCGTTCACGTCTCAACGCTTTGATCTTGCTTTGAAACTGCGAAACGTGTACATTCAAGAGGGCGAGCCGTTGAAAATCGTTCATAACGTGAATAACACTTTGTACCGAATCAACGAATGAATGCCGAATCAGATGATACATATATGAAGATCGCGTTGGAGCAGGCGGGGATCGCCGAAGATAACGGGGATGTGCCGATCGGAGCGATTATCGTTTTTCAAAACCAGATCATCGGCAGGGCTTACAATCAACGAGAGCAGCTCAACGACCCGACGGCCCACGCCGAAATTATCGCCCTGACCCAGGCGGCGGCGTTTATGGAAAGCTGGCGGTTGCACGACTGTACGATTTACGTCACGCTCGAGCCGTGCCCGATGTGTGCCGGGGCGCTGGTTCTGGCGAGGCTGGACCGGCTGGTGTACGGTTGCGACGATCCGAAAACCGGCGCCGTGAAAAGCCTTTATACGATTACAACGGATGAAAGATTAAATCATCGGCTCGAGGTCACCAGCGGCGTTCTCGAAGAACCATGCCGCCAACAATTGCAGCAATTCTTCGCTCGAAGACGGCAGGAGAATCGTCATTTATGAATTACTGATACTGACCGCTCCTTGTCGTCATCCCTGCGAAAGCAGGGATCCGGGAACGCAACGAATGAAGTGGATTCCCGACTCCGGGCCTGTTGTAAAAGTCTTATTGTAGCATTTGAGATTGCCGCGCGATTCTTCGAATCGCTCCTAAGAAAATGACGAGCACTGTCATTTCGACTGGAGTCCGCCGAAGGCGGGCGAAATGGAGAAATCTGGTTACATAGGAACATCATATCATGTTCGTCACCAGATGTTTCGACTTCGCTGCGCTACGCTCAACATGACAAATGCGTTTTGAGTACCCTATGATTTATGCAGCAAACGCCGTCACTTTCAATCATAAATCATAATTCATAAATCGAAAATCTAATGGGATTTAACGGTCTCGCTAAGCTCGGCGATGCGAAGCTCGAGCCGCTTGATTTCGCGTTTTAAACCGTTCCTGTGAATGATCTGCCAGGCGAAAATCTTCATCAAGCCCAGAAACTGACAGCACGTGAGAAAGATAGCCGCATACATGATCTGAGACTGAGTCTCGACGTTCCTGAAAAAGAGGATGGCGCTATACACCGCTCCGGCAACGAAGAGAAGAGCCCATACCCAGATGAAAATAATCATAGAGAGCATTCTTTTGTTGTAGAAATCCCTTAACATCGAGCTTATCGTATTTTCTCTCGATTCGTCATACGTCTCTTCGAAAATTTGTTGTATTTCCTGATCGTTCATAATCTATCTCCTTGAGGCTATTCGAGATGCTGTTGCCAAAGCGTTTTGAGCTCTTTTCTTGCGGAGTGAAGCCGCGATTTCACCGTCCCTTTCGGAATCTTCAGGGCAACGCCGATTTCCTGGATGCTAAGCTGCTCGAAGTGATATAAACTCAGAACCGACCGCTTTCGCATATCCAATTTCTCCAGCAATTCTTTGATCCCGACATCTTTGGATTCTCGGACTTCATGATGATCCTGGACATCATCGAGCCGGATGTGTTTCGACGCCCTGTTTTTTCGTATCCAATCGCTGGCCTTATGAGTGACGATTCGGTAAGCCCACGATCGAAATCTCGCCGGATCGTGCAATCTTCTCAAACCTTTAATAATACCCAGCCAGCTTTCCTGCGTAATATCCCACGCCGCCTCGGAATTGCCGGTCAGACGATACGCGTACTTCCAGAGGCGCTTCTGCCACCGCGCGACCAGCGTCTCCAGGGCCTTCACGCTGCCGCTCTGGCAATCCATCACCAGAATTTCGTCAATGAGTTGTTCAACCGGTCTATCCACTCTATCTATCATAGTCTGTCTGTCATGCCTGATGGTTCACTTTTTCCAAAAAATGATGACATAATTTATCTCGCCTTAAAGGTTAATTACGATTGCAAACACCCCATCTTGCTGCTATATTGGCACAATAATCAATAGAGAATAGAAAATAGTAAATTGACAAGGCCCTGGAGAGGTGTCCGAGTGGCTTAAGGAGCAGCCTTGGAAAGGCTGTGTAGGGCTTGCCCTACCGGGGGTTCGAATCCCCCCCTCTCCGTTAAAGACCAAAATAACCGCCCTCCGCCTTCAGGGCCAAGGTTCGCGCATTTTTCCCAGATGAGGCAATAAAATCCATGTGGGAATCGTCTCTATGCTTGAAGCCACTCGTGCTTGGCGTACAATCATTTTAAGGAGATCGTAATGAAAACAATGAAGTCAACGAAAGCTGTAAGTATCGTTTGTTTGTTTCTTATCGTATTGTTGGTGATGGATGCCGCGTTGGGCGGCGAGAACTGGCCCACCTGGCGAGGCCCCGACATGAATGGGATCGCCTCCGGATGCAATCCCCCATCGAAATGGGGTGAATCGCAAAACATCAAATGGAAAGTCAAGCTCACGGGGGATGGGTCGAATTCCTCCCCGGTGATCTGGGGACATAAGATTTTTTTCCAGACGGCCGTGGACACCAGGATAAAAGACGATACTCCCGCGCCGGCCCCGGCGCCGATGCCCCGGCCGGGCGGTCGCGGCGGCACACAGGCAGGTCCCGGCGGACGCCCGGGAGGCGGCGAACGCGGAGCTCGCACTGGCGGAAGACGCGGAGGCGGCGGCAGGGGTTTTGGCATGTCCGCTCCGACAACCCAGTTCAAATTCAACCTGGTATGCCTGGATCGCAGGACGGGCGAGACGTTGTGGGAAGAAACCGCTTGCCAGGTGAAGCCGCATCAGGGGCATCACCGCGACCACGGTTTTTCGTCGTTTTCACCGGTGACGGACGGCGAGCTTGTCTGGGCCGCCTACGGTTCCAGAGGCATCTACTGTTATGACGTCAACGGTAAGAAAATCTGGAGCAAGGAATTGCCCACACTGACCACCATGTTCGGCGAGGGCGGCTCACCGGCGCTGGCGGGCAATGCCGTGATTGTGACATCGGACCAGCGGGGTGAATCGTTTATCTTTGCCTTCGATAAGAAAACAGGCGATATTCTATGGAAGAAGGCCCGCGACGAGGATACGTCATACGCCACGCCATTGCCCGTTAAGGTGGATGGGAAACTGCAAATCATAACCAACGCGACCAATTTCGTGCGCAGCTACGACGCCAAAACCGGCGAGGTACTCTGGCAATGCAGCGGCCAGACGCGAAACGTCGTACCCACGCCGGTCGCCGGCTTCGGCATGGTCTATTGCACGAGCGGATTTAGAGGGAGCAATCTCCAGGCCATCAAGTTAGATGGGACGGGCGATCTGACCAACACGGACGCCGTGGCCTGGCAGGTCAATGCGGATACGCCTTACGTGCCCTCGCCGCTTCTCTATGACGGCAGGATTTATGTCTGCCGCGTCAATCAGGAAGTCATCTCCTGCTATGACGCCAAAACCGGCACACCGCATTTCAGTAAACAGAAGCTGGATGAAATAAAGGGCATCTATGCGTCGCCTACCGCGGCGGGCGGACGCATCTATGTTGTCGGTCGAAACGGGGTCAGCTACGTACTCAAACCGTCCGACCAATACGAGGTGTTAGCCGTCAATACCCTCGACGATAAAATCGATTGTTCGCCCGCTTTTGTCGGTGACGAGATGTATCTCAAGGGCAAACAAAATCTGTATTGTATAGCAGCGTCGAATTAACGGGGGACGTTCACTCTAACTTTTTTGGGAGACAAACAGCATGGAACACAAAACACTTTTGAAAGTTGTACTGGTCGGTATGCTCGTCATCTCGTTCATCCTGCCTGTGCATGTGTCGGCCCAGCAGCAACGGTCCCGCAGGGGCGGGCTGTACGGCGACTGGCAAATCAAAATGAAATTCGGCGAACGGGAAATGGAGTCGATCCTCTCGTTTTCCCGAAACCAGGAAGGCGAGTACACCGGCCAATGGATCAGCCTCTGGGGAATGAACGATCTGAAGGACGTCACGTTCGAAGAGAATAAGCTCAGCTTTACACAAATCACCCGGTTCCGGGACCAGGAGATGACATCGAAGTTCACGGGCACCATCGAGCAGGGCGAGCTTTCAGGGCTTCTGATCAGCGATCGGGGCGAGACGGAAATCCTGGGCAAACGAGCCCCGAGAACGCCACGCGGCGTTGGAAGCTGGGAGATGAAGATCAAGGCCGGCGAGAGAGAATTTACGGGAGTCCTCACCATCACGGCCGACAAGGAAGGCAATCTCAGCGGCACCTGGAAAAGTTCCCGAGGGGAGAGCAAAGTTTCGGACGTGAAATACGAAAACCGTACGCTAACCTTCAAGAGAGCGATCCAGAGGGACAGCGGTCAAACGGAAATGGCCTTCGAAGGCACCCTCGGCTACACGTCGCTCGAAGGGGTCTTCAAAAGCGAGCGGGGCGAAGCGACGGCCGAAGGAACGCGCCTCGGCGCCGAGCTTATCGGCACCTGGAATCTCGACATTGAATCCGAGCGCGGCGCTCGCAAGCAGAGATTGAGAGTCAATCCGGACTTGAGCGCGCTTTTCGGATCAACATTGATTAAAAAGGTTAATTTCGAGGGCGACAAGGTCAGCTTCAAATACACCTTCAAATTCGGCGACCAGGAATTCGAAACGAGCTTCGAGGGTAAAATTGAAGAATCCAAGCTCAGCGGAGAATTGAAGACGTCCAGGGGCACGTCAAAGGTCACGGGCGCCCGGCGCGCATCCAGAAGACGCAGTTCCGGTCAGAGATAAACCGGAATCGTTATTGCATTATCCAGGTGAAGTTCACACGAGAGCCTGCAGGAATATTTCTTCGCAGGCTCTCTTTTTGTTTGGATTGGCTTGCGTGGACGTCCTTCAACAGCAATTGATGATTATTGCTATATTCTTGCAAAATCGTTCTTCGATCGTTTCAATAGGGCCGTCAAACTCTTGGATTGAACTGATATGGACCACAACGCATGACAGAACGCGAACGATTTCTGCGATATATGCATTTTCAGCCGGTTGATCGCATCCCCTTAATGGAGATGGGCGTCTGGCCGGAAACGCTCGAACGTTGGCACCATGAAGGCCTGCCCAAATGGGTCACCTCCCTTCGGCACCTCGAAGATTACCTCCGGCTGGACCGCAGTTTCAACGTGAACTGGCTTGAGATTAACCAGGAAGTCTATCCCCCCTTCGAAGAGCGCGTACTGGAAGAAACCGAGGAAGAACAAGTCCTCTCCGACGCCAACGGCGTCATCTATCGCCAGCGAAAAACCCACAAGACGATTCCCAACTTTATCCGATTCCCAATCGAGAATGAAGCAAGCTACCTGGATTTGCTGCCGCGTTTGAATGGCGCCGATCCCGGTCGATACATCGATGATTTTGACGAGGACCTGCACTGGCGGCGCGAGCGGGGGGAGATCATCGGCGCGAATTTCAGGAGTTTCTTCGGATTCCCAAGGAACTACATGGGACTGGAAAACTGGAGCATGGCGTACTATGACCAGCCCCAACTGGTCCGCCGGATCATCAGCGACCGGCTCCAGTTCGGAAAAGACCTGCTCAAGCGCATCTTATCAACGGGCCATCTGGATTTCGTCCAGATATGGGAAGATATGGCGTACAAAACGGCTCCGTTGATTTCCCCGGAGCTTGTTCGCGACTATATGCTTCCGGCCTACGAAAAATTCGTCGCCTATCTGCGGGAAGGCGGCGTCAAGCTCATCATGGTCGATTCCGACGGGAGGGCGAACGATCTGCTCCCGATCTTTCTGGAGGCGGGGATGGACGGGATGCACCCTTGTGAGATCGCCGCCGGCTGCGATCCCGTCGCGCTTCGACAACAGTACCCGCGCTGTGCGTTAATGGGCGGATTGGACAAGCGCGCTATTGCCGGCGGGCAGGAGGGCGTCGATTTTGAGCTCAAACGCGTGCAGCCGGTACTGGAACAAGGCGCGTATATTCCCATGCTCGACCATTTCGTCCCCCCTGACGTTTCATATCAGACGTATCTCTACTACGTAGAGCGCCGGCGCGAACTGTTGAGCCATCCTCACAGGGGTGGATGAATGTCACTGACCCGGATGGGTATCTCGGAGAATAGTCAACATATAGATGCGATAACGCGGGTCATAAACGCAACGGATAGTCTTAATTCCCCGCTGATTACAAGTGTGAATTTAAATCACTCGACATTCAATCCCAATGCAATAGCTACCTCTTTGTCGATGACGGCTTTTCCCTCTTCCCGATTGACAACGCCAAAACTGCCATCAAATGTCCACATACACCAACCGATGCCGAATTTTTCACATGATTCTCTGACATCCCGCACCCAGGCAATTCGATATTTAGGGGGGCAGTACCGCTTATAAATCCCCCATTCGTTGCAGATAATTTTGACGTTGTGCTTCTTCGCCCATTCGGATGCCTCCTTCATCCTGCCTTCGATCTTTTCGGCGTTCCATCGTTGCTGGCCATAACGTTTTATGTTGCGGGTAATGATCTCATCTGAATATTTTTCAATCAGGCCCGCCACGGCTTCAGGAGATGAAGGATAGGGAACAGCACGTAAGGGTTTGACCCAATCGGAACTCCACGAAGCCCCTTGATGCGTGAATATGTGAGGTTCGTAAAAATGGAAGTTATAAATAATATTGCCGTCCTCCAAGGGTACGAGCTCGAGCAGAGTATCAAGGTTCGACCATCGTGCGCCTGTTGCGAGGATCGAATGTTTCGGAGCGCCTTTGCGCATTGCGGCGATCACCTTCTTCTGGACCGGGGGCCAGTTTTGTTCCTTCCCGCTCAACACCGGCTCGTTCATCGGTTCCAGTATCACCCAATCGGGATCGAATTGACTCAAGTGCCGCGCAAACGACGTCCAGAAACGACAGAAAGACTCTGTGAACGTTTCATCCTGCCCCAGAGGTCCGGAATAATTACTCCCACCCTCTTTTTGAGATATGCTGTGCAGATCAATGATGATGGCCAGTTTGTAAGAGAGGATTTTTCTTATCCCGCGATCCAAACAGGACAAACTTGCTTTGTTTAATAAATCCGGCTGACTGCGATCGTACACGTTCGCCATATCGATTGGGATGCGAACATGCGTGAATCCAAGCTTTGTCATTAATTGAAAATCACCATCCGGATAACGTTTTTCCAGTTCACCAACGGGTCCTCGATTGAGCCAGAACCAACTGGGTATGTTGATCCCTTTCGCCAAGCGGGCGATTCGTGCCTCACTGACGCCCTGCCTTTCAGAAGCGAACGCGGTTGGTGACCCATTCAAAACACACCCACATACTAATCCTGCGAGCCCCAAAAGGAATGGTTTCTGAATCATTCTAAACATTGGAAACCTCTTTTCGTACTATGAACGTCTCATTCGCCTCTGATTAAATCCAATAAAAGGTATCTTTACGGCCTGACGGCGGTGCCGTCGCTTCTTCGCACGGGGTTCCAGTAGCCGGGGTGCTCGGGTAATGGGTATTTCGCGGCGAGTTTCTCGTTGATGTCAACACCCCAGCCGGGCGCTTCGTTGATAAACATATAGCCATCCTTAACGGTCGGGCTGCCGGGAAAGACCTCTCTTGTCTTTTCGCTGAAGTGAACGCTCTCCTGGATACCGAAATTCCAGATGGCCAGGTCCAGATGCGCGTTGGCGGCGTGGCCGACGGGGGAGACATCGCCGGGGCCGTGCCAGGCGCTGCGAACGTTGAACCACTCTCCGAGCGCGGCGATTTTCCGCGCGACACTCAGCCCACCCACCTGGGAAATATGCACCCGGATGAAATCAATGAGCCTCTCGGACATGAGACCGACCCACTCATGCGGATTATTGAATAGCTCGCCCATCGCAATCGGCACGCTGGTTTGCTGCCGGAGCAGTTTGAAATATCCGTTGTCCTCGGGAGAGAACGGATCCTCGATAAAGAACGGCCGGTACGGCTCCAGGCGCTTGATGAGGTTGATCGCTTCCATCGGCGGAATCCGTTCGTGAATGTCATGCAGCAACTCGACATTCGCTCCGAACGTGCTGCGGACGTGCTCGAACATCTCGACGGTCCCTTCGACGTACGGTCTGACTTCCATCATGGAATCTGACGCAGGCGCGAATCCGGCTTCCTTAAAGTGAGCGTCTTTGGATAAATGAGGCGAGCCGTATCCCCCTCGCTGGATTCGGATGTACCGGAATCCTCGTTCCATCCCCTGTCGAACGCTGGCCTCGATCTGTTTGAGGTCCCGGCCGCCGCAGTGGGTATAGCAATCCACCGCGAAACGACACTTGCCGCCCAGAAGCTGGTACACCGGCATATTTGCCCGCTTGCCTTTGATATCCCACAGAGCTTGATCCAAACCGCAGAGCGCGTTGTTCAGAACAGGCCCGTTCCGCCAGTAGGAACTTGTATAGGCGTTTTGCCACATATCTTCGATATTGTCGGCGTCCCTGCCTTTGGCGAACGGATTGAGATACTTATCCACAGCGACGGCGACGGGTAAGGGACGCTGGTTATACGTGGCGCATCCGAGACCGTACAAGCCCGGCTCGCTCGTTTCGACCTTGACGACGCATAGACGTATCCTCTGAGGCGCGGTTAAGATAGCCTTGACATTGGTGATTTTCAACGGGGGCAATCCTCTCGTCGCCTCCGCATAGGTATTGGCAACGGCATCGTCGTTCTTCGAGACCATGCCCAACGTACCCGCTGCTATTCCAAGCCCGACACCTTTCATTAAATGTCGTCGATTCATCTGTTGCTCCTTTCAATGGCGATTCTCGAACAAAGGCCTCAACCATCCCCATAACCGATGGCTTTGAGGCTGCCCCCCTTTCAATAGTCATTTGTCATTAGTCAATTTCTTTTGTTTTCCCCCGACCGGCTTGCGGTGCCACCACGTCGCCAGGACCGACCCGGAGACATTCATCCACGGCCCGAAGATAGCCGGCGCCAAAGCCGCCGGGGCGCTTTTAAGAACATTCATCGCCAGCCCCGAGGCCATCCCGCCGTTTTGCAAACCGACCTCGATAGCGACCGTCCGACACGTGTTTTCATCCAAACGAATGGCCCGGGAACCCCAATACCCCAGGATGTACCCGATAAAGTTATGGGCAATCGCCGCCCCGATCAAATACGGCCCGACGGTCATGAGCTTCTCCGCCGAGCGGGCCGTGATGATGGCGATAATGGTGCAAATCCCCACCATGGATACGATGGGCAACGCCTTGCTCATCCAATTCTCCGGCCCTTTTAACCACACACTGATGATCAATTTGGCCAGCGCCACAACGCCGATCAGAACACATCCGACGACAAAACCGTCTTTCTGCAAAGAAGCTTCGCCATAGGTAAACACCGCCGCCGGCGCCCAGAGAATCATGGCAACCGCCAGCAGTATCCCGGCGGCTCCAATGAGCACCAATACGCCACCGCTGCCGAAAACCTTGTGCCGACTATACAGGATGCGATTGGCAATAAGACCGGCCACGATCGGCACAATAATCATATTAATAATCCCGAACATCATGACCAGGAACTTGATCTCGATAAACTGGCCGGCCAGCTTGTCCATGAGAAAGGGCGTCATAATCGGTGAGGCCAGCGTCGAGCAGGAGGTCATCGTGACCGACAGGGCCACGTTCCCGCCCGCCAGATACGTCATCAGGTTGGAGGCGACGCCGCCGGGACAGGAACCGATTAGGACCACGCCGGCGGCAATTTCAGGTTCAAAACCAAAGCCCTTAGCCAGGGCCAGGCCGGTTAACGGCATGACTGAAAATTGCAGGACGAATCCGATGAAAACCGGCCAGGGCATTTTGAACACCCGCCCGAAATCGGCCACGCTCAAGGTCGTCCCCATACCGAACATAATGATCTGAATCAACGGAACGATCAAGATGCCCAGGTTGAATCCGAACCAGGTCATAAACGCGCCGGGATAAACCATCGAGGCCGCTACAAAGGCAAAAACCCATACGGTGAAAGCAAAGCTCTTGAGGAACGGATGCCCCATGAAATACAGAGCCAGCGAGCCGAACATCGCGATCAACGCCGGCCCCAGCGCCGCCCGGCGACCGCTGACGAGCATCACAACCGCGGCCACAAGACAAATCACAAAGACAAACTTGAAATAATCTAAGAACGATCTATCCTTTTCCATGGCACCCTTTCATAGGATTAACTGTTGAGTATCAAAGGGGGACAGCCTCAAGCGTGGCACGGGCTTCCAGCCCGTGAATACACGGCCAAGATGGCCGTGCCACGTTCCTTGAGGCTGCCACCCAATCAACGTGCGAATAGTCAATAGTCATTTGTCATTAGTCCATGTTTAGCTCCACAGCCGGTCGTTGGAGCGGTCTCGGTTCCATCCATCGGTCGGGGCAAAAAGTTCCTGACCGCGCGAGAGGTGCTCCTTAACCACGTCGAGATTTAATTCGATCCCCAGGCCCGGTGTGTCCGGCACAGTGGCGAAACCATCTGTATGAAGCGGCTTGTCGATGCCGGTCACAAGATCCTCCCACCAGTCCACATCGACCGAGTGATGTTCCAGGGCGATGAAGTTCTCCGTGGCCGCGGCGCAGTGCACATTCGCCATGAAGGAAACCGGCGTCCCGGCGAAGTGCATGGGCATAGCGATTCCCGATTGTTCCGCGTAATCGCCGATCTTCTTGGTCTCCAAAATACCGCCCGCCGTCGCCAGGTCGGGATGGACCAGATCCACGACACGGCCATCGATCAGCGGTTTGAAACCGTCGAGCAGGTAAATGTCTTCGCCGGTCAACAATGGGGTATCGAGGGCGCTCCGGATCTCTTTGAGCATATCGGTATATTCCCACGGCACCATGTCCTCGAGCCATGCCGGCTGGTAGGGTTGGAGCGCCTTGCCGAGTTTGATACAACTGTTGACGCTGATATGGCCGAAATGATCGGATGCGATCGGGATCTTCCAGCCGACCGCCTCCCGTGCCTCGGCGAAACGCTCGGCCAATAACGCCGCCCCCTTGTCCGATAGTTGGATGCTCGTGAAAGGATGCTTGCCCCACCAGTTCGTATCCTTCAAAGGATAACTCAGCGCGCCGGGCACTTTGTAGATGTTCGATATGCCGCAGTCCATTTTTAGAAACGTGAATCCCTGCTCGACTCTTTTTTTCAAACCGGCTACGTCAGTGCTGGGCGTGTCGGCATATAAACGAACCCGATCCCGATATTGCCCACCGAGCATCTGATAGACGGGAACGCCGTAGGCCTTGCCCGCCAGGTCCCACAAGGCCATCTCGACGCCCGAGACGCCGCCGCCCTGCCGTCCGTGATGTCCGAATTGTTTGATGCGTTTGAATATCTTCTCCACATTGCAGGGATTTTGGCCGAGCAATCGGCTCTTGAGCATCAGGGCGTAACGCTCGCTGGCGCCGTCGCGCACTTCGCCGTATCCGCAAATATCCTGGTTCGTGTCGATGCGAATCAACGGGCAGCGCATCGGCGCCCTCGAAACGACCGCGACACGCAGATCGGTGATGCGCAATTTCGAGGGGCTGGAACGTCGCCGGACGTTCTGTGTCGCAAACGCGACCTGTTCTTCGACCGGAGCACCGATCATATGGGCCAGACTCAGACCCGCGACACCGGTACCGAGACGTTTAAGCACCGAACGCCTGGAATATGTAGCCTGTTGAGGTTTGTTACTGCACTCCTTTTGCATAGTTATTCTCCATCATGGTGATTGACTATTGACAATCTAACGGATCGTGCATCACGGTCGGATGTCAGCGTGGAAAGAGTCAATCGTCAATCCAATCACCAGTTCCGCGTCTTCGAGTTCAGCATGTTTTCGATAACGTCCCGCGGAACGGGTAACTCGTTCATGTTCTTCTTCAACCAACCGCGGAAATCATTCTGTATTTCGGGCGTCCACCGGCTGTCGATCTGTCCCGGTGTGTACTTACCTTCCCGCAGGCGCTGATGCCCGAACATGTCCCGCAGCATGATGGCCTCGGATTCAACGACCACCTTCTCGGCCAGATGGGCGGGGATAAAAACGATGCCCTCGCGTTTGGCGAGCACCACGTCGCCGGGACACGCCAATGCCCGGCCGACGCGAATCGGCGCGTTGATGGCGGTCAGCATAACCTCACGAAGAAAACTCGGATCCGCTCCTTTATACCACGCGTTGAAGCCTTTGACGGCTTCGATCCCTTCCAAGTCGCGGACGCCGCCGTCGAAGATGGCGCCGTTGCCGGAATTGGCGTAGATGGCGTTCGCCAGATTATCGCCGATCAAGGTCCCATCGACGACCTTACCGAAACAGTCGGCGACATAAACGTCACCCTTCTTGAGCATATCAATCGGCCAGGAATTGGAGCTGCCGATCCGCCCATCGGCCCGCCCCCGGCGCATGATGCCGCGATTGTAGTCGGGATGCGAGGGCATATATTGAGCCGTCAGCACCCGCCCGACAAGGGTCTCACCGGGATCCACGACAACCCAGCCGGCGGCGTTCTCGTAGCAGTTGGGATAGCCCGCCCCGCGAACAATGCTCCAGGCTTGAGTAATGGATACGTTCTTCATTCTCTTCAGAACGTCATCCGAGACCCGCGGCCGGCCGTCTTCCATTCGCGCCCCGGTCCATTTCGGCGTGCATTGCAACACGCGCGTCGGGCAGGAGACAACAGGCGAGGCCACACCTTCATCGGCCGCCTGGATGCGAATATTTCGCCAGCGCACCTGATACGGTCCGGCGTTCTTTCCCACACCGTGAACTTGCAAACCGATAAGGCCGCGACGCGTCATCCCATCCCTCAGATCGACGCAGGGGACATTGTTGATCCACGTCCGGATTCGGTCGTCCGCGCACTCGATGCGGAACGTGTTCCATTGCCCGTCCTTGAACGCCTTACTCGCCGCCGGATCGGACCGGGTACTCGCAAGCATAAACGCGCGACGGGCCTCATCGTAAATGCTTCCGGACGAGCCTCCCTTCTCAGTAGCGATTTCCACCTGATAGCCGTAAACGCGGTCCGGCGGTATCACCCGTTTTTGAGGCGTATCGTCCCGTCCCCTGAAGATAAAGGCCTTTTCAGCCTCGGCAATCTTGCTTCGTATTTGCACACCCGAGTTCAGCCGGGGATCCAGCGTAACCTCGAATGTCAATACGAAGTCGCCGTACTCCCGATTCGTACAGAGGAACGTATTGGGACTGCCCTTGACCGTCGTGCCGACAATCGCGCCGTCTTCGACGTGATATTTGGCAAAGCCGCTATGAACCGACCACCCGTTTAAGGTCTTGCCGTCGAAAAGAGGCCTCCATTTGGTTTTTTCCCGCTCCCTCGCAAGACCAACAGACGCGGCGACAAACAACAGAACAACGGCACAGAGAGTCCTTTTGAAATGCATAGCATACTCCTTTCAATCACGAATGATCATTGTCTGGTGAATTATATCACGCTGAAGAGAGAGTACAAGCGGTAATAAAGGCAAAGGCCCGCACCTTTGATCGATACGGGCCTCGCGTGAATGACAATTACATTCCGGCCTGCATGTCGTCCATTCGCTAATCGCTTACGGTCGATACAGCCGAATGTCGTCAAAGTACATCGTCCCGGTCCCTCCAGCCGCCGGGCTGTTCCTGGTACCGAAACCAATCGTCATCGAATCGACGTTTGTCAAGTCCACACCCTGATTCGCGAACTCTTGAAGCTCGATGACCCACTCGGTCCACGGAATAATCTTCGTCACGGCAGGCTCATCATGATACACAACCGCCGTGCCGTCAAGAGCCACATACATCCGCTCGATGGCATTCGCCGATTCGCCGCGGAACCATAAGGATAGCCTGGCGACACCGTGCTCGGTCCAGTCACGGGGGGCAACGAATGTCATGGTAGCCTCAGAGGTCCTCATGTTGTTGTCATAGGACACCGGCATGGCCTGGCCGCCGCTATGAACGTTGCCCTGCTCGGTGAGCGGAACGTCCATATTGCCGACAAAAGCGCCGTTCGTCGTGGTTCCATAGCCGTCGATCCATGTCAGGTAGATCCTGTTACTGCCCGGCTCACCTTCGGCGAGGTCGTTGTAGGACTCAAAATCGTCCACGGTCAAAAAGTCGGCGACCGTAAAGCTCCAGGTCCCGCCTCGACTGATCGTCCCATCCGAATTGACCTCATCAACACGCCAGTAATAAGGTCCTCCGCCCCATTCGACACCTTCAGGCGGCGTATATGTGGTTGCGTTCTGACGGTCTCTGTATATCCCGGTCGCATCGGAGGCATCGGCCTGCTCGACGGCCTCCTGGTCGGTGCCGAGATAGACATCATGCTGCGCGGCATTGTCTCCGGCCGACCAGCTTAGGGGCAGAGCATTTCCAATATCCGGGTTCGATCCGGGCGCGGGATGCGGATCCCACGCCAGCAACGGATCGCCTCGCATGAGTTGCAAGATCTGATCCTGGGCCAGCGCCGTATCGTAGATGCGGACATCATCGACCATCCCGACCAGGAAATCGCTGGCGCCGCCGGCATCCCACTCCATGGCGATCGACCACAGGTCACTCGCGCTGAAACTGTAGCCGGCCGCATGCGTGTTTTCGAGAGTGCCGTCTACATAGATACTCCCGGTCGGCCCGCTTCTGACATACGTCAGCAAATGCCACTGATCGTCGCTGACGACCGTCGTGGAGTAGCCTTCATAGACGCTGTCGGACCCATCGTACATCGCCGCCTTTCGATTGTCGATCGACCACAGGGCGACATTGCCGCGACCGCCGGTATTGCAGGAGAGCCAAAGCCCGTGATCGTCGGTGGTTTTCACCCATCCACTGAGCGTAATATTGTCGTCCGTTATATCATCAGCGACGGCATCCATCGTCGCATAATTCGAACCCGTAAATTCCAGCGCACCATTGATGTACCCATCGACCCATTGCGGGCTATCCACAAGGGTGGCGTGATTGTTATGGCCGGACCAGTCCAATGCTTTGGTCCCATGACCTTCGTCAAGCGTCCACCAGCCGATGAACGTTGGGTCCGCCATCGGTATGACGGGCAGGGTCGTGAAGCTCCAGACATCGCCCTTGTGCGTATCCTGGGAATCAAATTCATCGACGCGCCAGTAGTAGGTCCGGCCTAACTCGAGGGGACCGGGAGTGTACGTTGTATCCACCTGAGTAAGCCCCCCGGAAGCATTACTTACATCGTCAAAGTTGTCTCCGAAGTACACCGTGTGCAATTTCGCACCAAAGCCGGCCGTCCAGCTAAGGGTCACATCCGTTTCCACAAACCCGGCGCCGTCAGGTGGAACCGGATCATAGGCCGTCTTGCGTGGAATCGTAAAGCTCCAGACATCCCCTTTCCACGGACTGTCTGTGTTTGCTTCATTGACCTCGTCGATTCGCCAGTAGTAGGTCGTGCCCGGTACAAGGCCATCGGGGTAAGAAAATCCGGGAAAGCCAACGACAAAATACGTTGAGACCTGATTGCCTCGAAACGTGTCGCCGGACCCGTTGTTCACATCCTCAAAATTGTCGCCCAGATACACGTCATGCGAAACGGCATAGCTGCCCGACTCCCAGGCAAGATTGATCCATGTCGCTTCAAGCATAGCCCCGTCCTCCGGGTCAGGACGCCGCGCCAGCGGAAATCCCTCGCCGCCTTCCATGACAATCTGAACCTCCGTCGCCAACAAGGGCCAGTCGTAGAGCCGCACATCGTCGATTGTCCCATGGAACCAGTAATTGTTGATCCCGATATCAAATCCAATCCCAAGATCCATGTTCGGTGCAACCGGGCCGGCCGGCGGAGTCGTGGTGGCCCAGGTCCGGCCTCCGTCAACGGAGATACTCTGTGTATTCCGATCTCTATCCAGAACGGCCGCCACAAACACCCATTCTTCCAGCGGCACCACCAAAAACGGGGTGTCTTTTCTGTTCGCGCCGGTGTCTCCCAGCATGAATCGGTATCCGGTTTGGCCGGCACTGCCCTGATTTCGGTCCGCCCCGACGTAATAGCCGACACTGCCCGAATCCCGTTTGTTCACCGCCAGGTCCCAGTTGGTCGATCCCTGGGTGCCCGGCGTCACTTCCACAGCCCCCCAGAACGTAAACGTGAAGCTGCCGGTCCCCGGATTCAAGCTATCCTGTTGTGGAACCCGGACATGCGACTGGGCGCCATCGAAGAACAAACATCCTCCGTACACACCGTCCTCTCGCCACACGGGATCGTCAACAAGCGTACCGTGCATGCCATGTCCGCTGGCATCGTTTGCGATCGTTCCGGAACCTTCGTCAAACCTCCACCAGCCGACGAGGCCGGGGTCGGCGGCCTTGGTCTGGCACGTCCACACCAAAGCCAGCACTAAAACGAATGAAACCTGATGAATCAACTTCTTGCACATAATAATCCTCCTTCAGTTTGTAGTATGTGCCCCATGAGAGCATTTAGAGAACGCTTTACGGTTTCACTACATACAACCGAATATCATCCACATACATCGTTCCTATGCCGGCGACCGATGCGCCGCCTTTGTCACCCAGCCCAATCGCGATCTTGTCCACGTTAGCCAGGTTGATCCCCTGATCGGCAAACGATTGCAGCGGGAGGGTCCACTGCGCCCATGCGCGCGATTGCGCCGCCTGCGAGTCATCATGGGCGACAACGGCGGGCGATCCGGTTGAATTGGAGATCGCCACATACAACGGCTCGGCGGCGTTGTCGGAAGCACCCCGGAACCAAAGTGACAATTCACCGACACCGCCCGCCGTCCAGTCGCGCCGCGTCGTTAATGTCAGCACCGCCTCGGAGTTCGAGATACCGGCTTCGTTCGTGTATAACAGCGGCATGGACTGGGCGCCGCCGTGGACAATCGCCTGCTCGGCATAGGGCGGCATGAGATAGCCGACTTGCGCGCCGTTCCCGGCGAGACCGAAACCGTCGATCCAATGTTGCCAGATGGCCTCGCCGGCCGCGTCGTCATCGGTATAACGCTCGAAATCCTCGACCAGAAGATACGCCCCGGTCGTGAAGTTCCAGACGGGACCTTTGACCGGACTGCCGTTACTAACGGCATCGACGCGCCAATAGTACGTCGTATTGGCTTCGAGCAAACCGGCATCATAACTTTCCGCACCGAGCGCCTTGGATCCCTGAGACTCCGGCGAGCTGGTATCGGCGCTGCGCACGGTGCCCTTATCCAGTCCGAGATAGACCTGATGCGACTCGGCACTCTCCGCCGGCGCCCAGCTTAGGATCGTCGCCATCGCCATATCGGCGGCGCCGTTAGCCGGTTGTGGATTGCCGACCGCCCCCGGCGTCGTAAAGGTCCACACGTCGCCTTTGTACGTGGCCGCGCCGTCAAACTCATCCACGCGCCAGTAGTACACCTTCTCTCGCGCGATCGCATCGGGCGAGTAGGACGCCGATCCAAGCGGCACGCCCACGGTGGCATCCTTCACCTGGTTGTAATCTTCGCCGAAATACACGGTATGCAATTTCGCACCGAAGCCCGGCGTCCAACTGAGCGTCACGGCGTTCGCATCCGCCACCTGATCCCCTTCGGCCGGACTCGGATTGTAAGCGGTCTTGGGCGGAATGGAGAAGCTCCAGACCTCGCCCTTCCACGGACTCTCCGGATGCGTTTCGTTGACCTCGTCGATGCGCCAGTAGTAGGTCATCCCCGGAACGAGACCGTCCGGAAAGGCAAATCCCGGGAAACCGGCGACATAAAATACGTCCCCCTGGCTGCCGCGGTAGGTATCTCCCGATCCGTTGCTGACGGCGTCGAAATCATCGCCCATATACACGTCATGCGAGACCGCGTATCCGCCCGGCTTCCAGGAAAGGTTCACCCAGGTGTCGTGATGCAAGGCGCCGTCTTTCGGATCGGGTCCGAAGGCATACGGCCAGACCACGCCGGTCATCGTATCCGCAATCTCGCTTTCCGACAATGCATGATCGTAAATACGCACATCGTCCACAATGCCGAGCAGCGTGCCGTTGCCATCATCCCTCTGCCCAATCACCAGGGGGACGTCACAATCGATGTCTCCCCAGCCGATCAGGCTGTCACTGGACGGCCCCCCGCCGCCGGCGACCCAGCCTTCATTGCTCCCGTTAAGATACCCCCGTACCTGGTTCGCCTGGCGATCGAGCACCAACGCCACATGATGCCATTCGTTCGCGGTTAAGTTTGAAATGTGTTGCGAGGCCCGTTGCGCGGATGTGCCGTCGGCATTGCACCGGGCTAACAGGTTGTCGGACTCGGTCCAGATCGACCAGCCGATCATTCCCGACGTCCGATTGCCCTTGCTGACGATAAACTCATAGGCGTGCGTTGACGTCCCGTCGCCCTGATTGAGCCATGCCGTCACGGTCATGCCTGCCGATCCCGGATCGAGAAGGTTATTATCTTCCTCCCATAAGATGCCGTCCCCGTCGCCGTCAAAAGACACGGCGTGCATAAAATGCCCGACCACGAATGCGGCGTCCCCCTCCAACAATCCCTCACCTCCGTTGCCGACCACATCATAAACGACCGCCCCGTCGCCCTCATCCAGCGGCCAGTGGGCGACAAGATCCGCCGAGACAAGACCGGCCAGACTCAACAAAACAACCAGAGAGATGATGACATAGATCATTCTTTTAAACATAGGAATCCTCCATCACATCGAGTTAATAAAATCAGGATCGAAATCGTAGGGACGGCACCCCGTGGCCGTCCGAATCAGGCGATAGAAAACGGACAGGCACAGGGACCTGTCCCTACGATACGAAAATCATAACTCATAAATTCCATATCTACTCATGTATCCCCCCAATGATTTTAAGACTTGTCCCCCTCCTTATAATCCAAAACCTAACTGATCGTAAAAAAACGATAGTTTTGAGCAGTCAACTGCCCAAGTACGGCAGAATACACACATTATATTTATATAGAATCGAGCGGTTGGCGTCAAGAAAAATCTCGGTTGATTATTGCGGATTGCGCCCTTGTAAAAAACACAAAAAGGGCCTGTACCGAACGAATCAGTACAGGCCCGCAACCAAAGCATTTTCAGTTTGTACGCTCTATCGAGACAGCCGAATGTCATCAATGTACATGGTTCCCGAACCGCCGGACGCGGCGATACCGGCCTTATCGCCCAGACCAATCGCCAACGTATCCACGTTGGTCAGGTTAATGCCCCGGTCGGCGAACGCTTGTAACGGAATCACCCACTGCGACCAGAAGCTATTCCCTGCGGTGCTCGGATCGTCATAGGCAACGATCGCCGGCGACCCGGCGGCGTTGGCAACCGCCAAATACAACGGCTCAGCCGCATTGGCCGAATCGCCCCGGAACCACAGCGACAATTCACCAACGCCCGCGACCGTCCAGTCGCGCGTCGCCGTTAACGTCAGCGACGCCTCGGAATTCGATACGACGCCTTCGTTGGTGTACAACAGCGGCATGGATTGGGAACCGCCATGAACCCGCGCCGGAGTGGACTCGGCATACGGCGGCATGAGGTATCCGACTTGCGCGCCGTTGTCGGCGGCGCCAAAGCCATCGATCCAACTTTGCCAGATGGCCTGATTGTTCGGATCATCATCGGTATAGCTCTCGAAATCATCGACCACAAGATAATCACCCACCGTAAAGCTCCAGACGGGCCCTTTGACCGGGTTGCCGTCATACACCTCATCCACACGCCAATAGTACGTCGTGTCCGCCTCCAGGTAGCCGGGATCGGTGAGTTCCGCTCCCAGCGCCGCGGAACCTACATATTCGGGCGAACCGGCATCGGCATTACGTACAGCGTCCCTGTCCAGCCCGAGATAAACCTGATGCGACGCTGCATTATCCGCCGCCGTCCAGCTTAAGATCGTCGCCATCGACAAATCGGCGGCGCCGTTGGCCGGCTGCGGATTTCCGACGGCGCCCGGCGTTGTGAAGCACCAGACGTCGCCCTTGTAGGTCCCGATACCGTCAAACTCATCCACCCGCCAGTAGTACACCTTCTCTGTTTCAAGCGCGCCGGGCGAGTAACTCTCCGTTCCGACGGGTACGCCCACGGTCGCATTGCTCACTTCGTCATAATCGTCGCCGAAGTAAACCGTGTGCATTTTCGCCCCGTATCCCGCCGTCCAGCTAAGAGTCACCGTCGTTTCCGTTAGTCCGGCTCCATCGGCCGGATTCGGATAATAAGCCGTAGTGGGCGGAATCGAAAAGCTCCAGATATCGCCTTTCCACGGGCTATCCGGATGGGCTTCATTAACCTCGTCGATTCGCCAGTAATACGTTGTCCCCGGGACAAGACCATCGGGATACGCAAATCCCGGAAAACCGACCACATAAAAATCGTCTGTCTGATTGCCGCGGTAAACATCGGAGTCATGGGTGGCGTTATCCACACCGTCATAATCGTCGCCGATATAGACATCGTGCGAAACGGCGAGATCGCCCGCCCGCCAGGAAAGGTTGATCCAGGTCTCGGTGTGGAGCGTGCCGTCCTTCGGGTTCGGACCGGAGGCACAGACCAACGGCTCATCCTGCATAATCGAAAGAATCTCAGCGTCGCTCAGCGTGTGATTGTACAGGCGGACATCGTCAATAATCGCGTCCGTGCCCTTTCGGTTGGATTCGTTTCTCCGACCGATACAAACAGAATCGGTATTGAGAGGGATGCCCCCGGACGAGATTTTCGACTCTTCCAGTATGCCGTCCGTATAGAAAGCCACGACGCCCGTTGAACGGTCATACGAGGCGGCGACGTGATGCCACTGACCGTCGTCAATGGGTATGGCGGTCCCGCCCGCGTAGTAATCGTCACCGTCACCCTGATCCAGGCCGTTAAAGACAACCCTCAAAAAGTGTGTATCCCCGGCCCTGAGAATCATATATTGGTGCCCTTTCGAGAAGACATACTGATAGGTCATCGTAAAGGCCTCAATCTTCACCCAAAGCGCGAATGTAATATTGTCCGTAATGTCGAATAGCGGACTATTCCCACAGTCTATAAGGTCGCCTTCCCCCGCGGCCGTACCGCCGTGGAATTCGAGCGCCGCCGTACCAACTCGAAAATCGCCAACGGTCGTCTTCCACTCGGGAAAACCCGCGGCGCCTTCCGTCAGCGTCCCATCGTTGCCGTTGCCGGAACTGTCGGTAGCGGTGATACCGGAACCTTCGTCCAGCTTCCACCAGCCGACGAGATCCGATCGAGCTGCGCCCACGAAAATAAAACCCAGACAAAACGCAGTAAAAACCAGATACATGAATGCCCTATACATCATAAGGCCCTCCTGAAAAAGTGAAAACAATTGTCATAATGTGACACCCCGACACACCTTTCATATTAAACAAAGAAGCAACATCAAAGCAGCACTAATCCGGGTGTGCCGGGGTGACTTCTATCCGTTAGAATATCCTTTACCTCTACGTGTTGTCATGCTCTTAGGGCCGGTACAATCGGATGTCATCAATGTGCAGTGTTCCCGAACCGCCGGACGTTGTTATGCCGGCCTTACTGCCCAAGCCAATCGCAAGGGTATCCACGTCGGTCAGGTTGATACCTCGATCCACGAAGGTTTGCAGCGGGATCGTCCAGTGCGACCAGAAGCTTTTCCTGGCAGCGGTCGGGTCATCATGGGCGACGATGACCGGCGTTCCGGCGGCATTCGAGAGCGCAACATACAACGGTTCCGTTGCATTCGTCGGACCGCCCCTGAACCAAAGCGATAATTCCGCGACGTCTCCCGTCGTCCAGTCCCGCAACGACGTTAAGGTTTTCACCGCCTCTGAATTTTCAACACCGGGCAGATTAATGTAAAGCAACGGCATGGACTGAGCGCCGCCGTGAACGATCGACTGCTCGCAATACGGGGGCATTAAGTAGCCCACCTGCGCGCCGTTGTCGGCGATGCCGTACCCGTCGATCCAGTTTTGCCAAATCGCCAGGCCGGCGGCGTCGTCATCGGTATAACTCTCGAAATCCTCCACGACGAGGAAATTGGCGGTCGTAAAGCTCCAGACCAGCCCCTTGACGGTACCGGAGTTGTAAACCGCATCCACCCGCCAGTAGTACGTGACATTCCATTCGAGCGGACCCGGATCATAACTTTCTGAACCCAGAGCTTTATTGCCTTTGTATTCCGGCGAATCCACTGTGGCGTCATTGACCGCATCTTTATCCATACCGAAATACACCTGGTGCGAGCCGGCGTTTTCCGCCGGCGTCCAGGTCAGAATCGGCGATTGCCCGGCATCCTCAACACCGTTTGCCGGTTGCGGCGCCCCGGCCGCACCGGGTGTCGTAAAGGCCCAGATATCGCCTTTATACGTGACGGCGCCGTCGGACTCATCGACACGCCAGTAATAGACCTTTTCCCGTTCGAGCGAGCCGGGCTTATAGCTTGTCTTCCCCGCCACGATACCGACCGTGGCGTCATTGACTTCGTCAAAGTCATTACCGAGAAAGACCGTATGCAATTTAGCCCCGAAGCCCGCCGTCCAGCTTAAAGTCACATCATCCGGGCCGACAAACTCGGCGCCGTCGGCCGGGTCGGGATCGTATGCCGTCTTGGGCGGAACCGTGAAACTCCAAACGTCGCCCTTCCACGGGCTGTCCGGATACTCTTCGTTAATTTCGTCAATGCGCCAATAGTACGTCGTTCCCCCAACCAGACCGTCGGGAAAAGCAAATCCGGGAAAACCCGCCACATAAAACGTCACGGTCTGATTGCCGTGGAACACGTCGGAATCTCGTGTGGCATTTTCGACGTCGTCGAAATTGTCGCCCATATAGACATCGTGCGAAACCGCGAAATCCCCCGCCGTCCAGCCAAGATTCACCCACGTATCCTCATACACGGCGCCGTCGGCCGGCTTCGGCCCCCGGGCTTTCGGGAATGTCAAAGCGCCAATCTTCGACAAGCCTCGTACATCCTCCGGCGATAATGCCACGTTGTAGATATAAACCTCGTCGATATCCCCTTCCCAAGGCGTTCCTGGTTGAGGGCGTCGACCGATATTGATCGGCAGATCGTTTTCGATCCACTGGACGGTTTCGGCGGTCGGTTCCCTTTTGGCAAGCTCACCGTCGAGATACATCTCGACGGATTCGCCCGGGCGAAAAACACCCGCCATGTGGAACCATTCGCCGGCACCGTAGGATAGAGCATCGGAATCGGCTCGTATTCTTTCCGTCGGACTGACACCGACATCAAAGCGAGCGAATCCTCCTGCGCTTTCGAGTTGGATGGACCATGAGCGCCCGCTGCTGGGGCCTTGTTTAGCGACGACCCGGCCGTTCTGCAACATAGTCTCGGCCCGTACCCAGGCCGCGACGGTCATCGCGCCTTTTATCAGCAGCACGTCGGGTTGGCCCAGATCGATGTAGGAACTCGTATTACCGGGAAAGTTCATAGCGGAATCAGCCGTGCCGTTTCGATCGGCAACGGAAATGACATCTCCCACGATCGTTCCATCATTGCCGTTGCCGCTCAAATCTTCCGCATCTCCATCCAACGGCCAGTATCCGACAAGACCTGTTGTCAGATCCGCTTTTACAGAACCAACGTGAATCGCCAACACCAAAGCCAATGTAATGACAATGATAACTTTTCTGTTCATGACAATCCTCCTTTTGATATGGTTTACAATGGGTTCGTTCTATTCTATGGCACGGTCTCTGGAGATGAAATGCTCGATGAGCCAACGAAGGTCTTCGTTGTCGGGCGAGGAGGTTTGGATGCCGGAATGAGATCCCGGATCATGTTTATTCGTTTCGATAAATGCGAGAGTTCGCTCGTCCATCCACTTGCGCCGGTCGGCGTGCCCGTCGGCAAAACCAAAGGTGCTCGATCTCAGATGGTAGGACGCCAAAGGATCATAAAAAGCCCATGCACTGGGATTGGAAGGTTGCTCAACCCCGCGGAGTGCCCAGCCTCCTTCGTTCTCGCCGTAGCGGCTGCCGTTATGCTCCTCTTCCACAAAAACGTAATAGAGGGCGCCGTTGCTGATTTCATGTAGTTTCTCATACTCGCGATACGCATGGCCGCTGTTTCCAAAGGCATAGGAGATCGAATAGCTGCGCCAGCAATCCCGCGGCGGAAGCTGGGTGCTCCTGCGATTGTCACCCGGGCAATGGTAGGCGCCGACATCCTTGACATATTGCCATAACGTCCCGGCCTGGATGCCGCGAAAACGGTCTTCTTCCGTGATCGTCGCCGGGGCCGGATTATTGGCCAAATCGTTTCCCGCAACATCCTTGGGACGATGCACCCAGGGACTCTTGTCGGCGGCGGTGTCATAGCAGGCCCGGTTACTGGCCAGCCCGCCGTCGTTGTCGTCGGCGTACATGATCCAGGCGGTCAATAGGGTCTTCTCGTTCGCCAGGCAGCCCGAACTCGACGCCAGCCTCTTGGCGGCCTGGAGCGAGGGCAGCAAAATGCCCATTAATAACGCGATAATCGCAATCACCACCAATAACTCAATAAGGGTGAAACCTCTTGCTCGTACTCTGTCTCGATTCGTTCTCATCGTGGCCTGTCTCGTCAGAAGATGTATAGATTATCGGTTTAGCTCAAGACGTTCTTTTATGAAATGTCACAACCTCCTAACTGTTCGCGAGTCCGGCACCGGCATCAACGGAGATGAAAAAACCAACGGCCCATTCTCATCCCCGATTTTTATTCATTTCTTATATCATATTCCAAGTCCCGTCGCCAACAAAAAATCGCCACAATTTCAGGAGTTCCTGGATAAAACGCAATAAAAAGTCCGATATCGGCCTTAGAACGCCATAAGTTCACTTGACACGGCCTTAAAAATTGTATACAATTTGCGAAATAATAAAATACAGATTCTTATACGTTTCAAGAAGGCGGCTTAAACTCATGGACAATCATAACGATTCTCAATGCGCGGCGCTGGATCGACGTCACTTTATAAGACTTTCCACCGGTTTGATTTCAGGTTTATCGTTGGCAACTAACGCTCCGGCTCAAAGCCTGCAAAGACGCCGGCTTTTAAAGAAAGCCATGCAAAAAGACAGGACGGGACTGGGCATATAATCCGGAGAAGCCGTTATGATAAGAAACGGTCATGCAAAACGAAAGGCCTACGAAAAAATCAAGGACCTGATCCTTCGTTCACAGCTTCAACCCGGACAGGCCGTGACGGAGACCGCCTTATCTGAAGGCCTTCGTTTGAGCCGAACGCCCGTTCGAGAAGCCCTTCACGAGTTGGAGCGGGAAGGGCTGATTATCACGAAAAATCGGCGGAAGCGCGTTTATATACTCACCGTGCACGAAATAGAAGATCTCTTCGACTTGAAAATAGAGATCGAAAGCGCCGTCGCCGGCTGGGCCGCCCGGCGGGGAACGAAAAGACAGTGTCAACGATTGAATACCATTTTCAAGCAGATGAAACAGTTAGCTCAACGTCGCCCCAGCGACGAACGGAAAGAAGACGCGTGGTTGAACAAATGGCTGTCAGTCGATCAACAACTCCACGAGTTGCTTTTTCAAATGGCCGGAAACAAGCGCGCCCGTCAGACCATCCGGAATTTCAACTCGCAATGGCACCCCATGAAACTGGGCATGCTCACACTGGAAGGCCGGATTGAAAAGTCCGCCCTCGAGCATGAGCGAATTGTCCGGGAAGTCTGCGCTCAGCGCCCCGCCCAGGCCCAAAAGCAGATGCGAATCCACCTGCAAAATCTAAGAAGAGAGCTTGTGAAAATCATGAAATTGGCGCACTATCCTGGAAACGAATAAAACATTGACGATTAACGATTCCATGCAGATGATTGGGCACGATCGACAACAAACCGGTAGGGACAGGTCCCCGTACCTGTCCGTTTTCTATCGCCGGTCACAGTCTTATCGTCGAATTCGGACGGCCACAGGGGGCCGTCCCTACGTTCTGCAAAATGGGATCCCTGTCCATTGTCAATAAACGAAGGAATCGAGAATGCATCCATTGATGATTTTGGGAATCGGAATCGCCATCGTCATCGGCATGATCGTCGTGCTGCGCATCAACGCGTTTATCGCGTTGATTAGTGCGGCGCTCGTCGTGAGCCTGCTCGCCCCGGGTCCCCTGGCGGACCGCGTCAGCCGGGTCGCCCTGGCCTTCGGCCAGACGGCGGGCAATATCGGCATCGTCATTGCGCTGGCCGTGGTGATCGGCCGGTGTATGATGGACAGCGGCGCCGCCGACCGTATCGTTCGAGCGTTTCTCTCGCTGTTAGGTGAGAAACGCAGCGCCACCGCCCTGATGGCGAGCGGCTACGTCCTGTCCATTCCCGTGTTCTTCGACACCGTCTTCTACCTGCTCGTCCCGCTGGCCCGGTCGATGACCCGACGGACCGGAAGGTATTATATGAAGTATGCGCTGGCGATTGTCGCCGGGGGCGTCATTACCCATTCGCTCGTTCCACCGACTCCGGGTCCCCTGTTCATGGCCGAAAATCTCGGCTTGGACGTCGGTGTTATGATTTTCGCCGGGGCGCTCGTGGCCCTGCCGGCGTCTTTCGTCGGAATCCTCTTTGCGAGCTGGCGCGACAGGCGGATGAATATTGAAATGCGCCCGATGGCGACAGGTGAATCCGAACCCGAGCCTCTCGACGACAGCAAGCTGCCCCCTTTGTATCTCTCATTGCTCCCGATCGTTCTGCCCGTGGCCCTGGTCTCGGCCAATACGATCGCTTCGGTTTTGGCCAGGACCGCCGCTGAAGGAGCATTCGTTCTTCGTATCGCCGATGTGACGGCCCTGATCGGCAACGTTAATCTGGCGATGCTCCTGGCCGCGGCCATTGCGATGTGGATGCTGAAATCCAAGCGGGGATTGCCATTTGCGGAACTGGGTAAAGTCGTCGAGGTCTCCCTGATGAGCGGCGGCATTATCATTTTGATCACCGCGGCCGGCGGCGCGTTCGGCGCGATGCTGAAGGTCGCGCAGGTTGGTCCCGCCATCCAGGAGCTTTTCGGCCAAAGCGGGACCGAGGCAACGGGCGGCCTCATGTTGCTGATCCTCGGCGCGGTCATCGCCTCGGTCATAAAGATCGCCCAGGGGTCCGGAACGGTGGCCATGATTACGGCGTCCTCCATGATCGCGGCCATGATCCCGTCGATGCAATCTCTGGGGTATCATCCGGCGTATCTCGCCACGGCCATCGGCGGCGCATCGATGATGGGATCGTGGATGAACGACAGCGGGTTTTGGATCTTTGTTAAGATGATGGGCCTGACCGAAACCGAAGGTCTAAAATCCTGGACCCCCTTGCTGGCGATTGTCGGCTTCACCGCCGTCGTGTCGTCGATACTCCTGGCCATCGTTTTACCGTTAGGATAATACCGTGTATGAAGGGACACAAGATGTATCATATTCAGAACCGAGTTCTTACGTGTATGGGCCTTTGCGTGTGTCTGTCGTGCATCGCAACAGCCGGCACGACAGAACGCGGCCTTATACGAAAGATGGAACAGCACGCCGCTAACAAACAGAATGTTCTATCGCTACTCAAAACCACTTCACAACTGGAGATCGCTAAGCGTTTTAGTTGCGATTATAGAGAAACATGGCGAAGGATCCTTATCGACGGTCCTTACGAAGGCGTTGAGAAGGAACAATTTTTGGAAACATCATTAGACAGCTTTACGAACTCCCAACAAGCGCTTCCCAAAGCCCTCAAGTCGCTCTTAGAGTCGCATCATCAACTTTTCGGTTTAGGCCGAAACCGCGAACGGATGATTCGCCATGCCGCCCAATCGGCCTTCACACCGTTTGGCGTTCAGATATCTCTTGCTAAGGCCATCGCAACAATGTCCACCGGAAATGATGAACCCGTTCAGGCCTTCAAGACGATCTTCGAGACCGGCCGGAACACCCGGGGATACGTTCATAAGCTGGAGTGTCACGCCGAAGCCGTCGAATACATTTACGCCGTCACGGATATCGTCTATGGCGTCATGCTTCCAAACGATTTGCATTTCGGTTCTGACCGTGTCGTCGCCGAGCCGGCGAACGTTCGATTGTTCTACGTCAAGGCCGGAGAGGTGATCGCCCTGCATCCCTACGTGCTCCACAGCGGCTCGCTTTCGGTGGAGCCGGACGGAAGTTTCTCCATTATCATCTATAAAAAGCCCGCAAAAGCCGAAGACTATGTCGTTCGGCTTCCGAACGCATGGACGGATGGCCAAGCGCTGATTAAACGACCGGACATCGACAAATATTATTTAACGCTGGAGGAATTGCATACGCCCGAATTACAGGACAACAAAGGATTCATCGCCTCACGCAGAACGGTAGGGTGTGCCATTTATGGGCCACCCGGTTCTATGCGAGAATAATTCAGCGTACACAAGAAAAGAAAAATATGAATCCACTCGATTTCAAACAATTCTGGACACCGTTCAGGCCGAACACCCGGCGGTTTCACGAGGTCTTTTCCCATCACAGGGAATTCGCCGACCTCATCGAGCAAACCGAAACGATGGCCTATCTGATTCGCAGCTATGCCGTGTACTCGATGACCTGCGCCGCGTTGGGCCATCCGGGGGGCAGCTTCTCGGAGGCGGACCTTCTGGCGGTGATGTACAACTATGTTTTGCGATATGATCCACAAAAGCCAAAATGGCCGGGGCGAGATGTTTTATACTTGTCAAAATGTCATGCCTGTCCCGGTTTGTATGCCGCGCTGGCCCTGGGCGGATACTTCCCAATCGATGACTTGACGCGCTATGGCGCCTGGGATTCTCATCTGGAAAGTCACCCGGACAGCACAACCACGCCCGGCATTGAAATATCGGGCGGCTCGCTCGGGCAGATCCCCGGCGTCGCGGTCGGACGGGCGTTGGGTATCCGGCGACACGGACCGGACGAAGGAGATCGCATGGTGTACGTCCTCATCGGCGACGGCGAGTGCAACGAAGGCTCCGTATGGGAAGCCTTTATGGCCGCCGGGCATTATCACCTGGACAATCTCGTGTTTATCATCGACTACAATAAGGTCCAGGCCAAGGGATTCGTCCACACGGATATGTCCATCGAGCCGCTGGCGGATAAGCTGGCGGCCTTCAACCTGCAACCCCGGCAAATCGAGAACGGACACAACGCGGCCGAGCTGGTGAGTCTTTTTAATACACTGCACACGCAACGACGCGGCAAACCCAATGCGATTATCCTGAACACGATCAAAGGCAAAAACATTCACATGTGTCAATACAATCCCAACTGGCACACGAGCGCCCCCCGGACGACCGAAGCGGCCCGGCTGTGGCTGCGCGAATTGTGGGAGCGCGACGGCCGCCGGCTGGGCATTCCGGAGGCCTTTCACGAAGCCCTTGGCGAGGCGATCCGGATCGTCCCGCCGGTGCATGAAAATCCGGACCACATCGTGGAAAAACAGGCGTGAAAGAAGATAAGACATGGCACAGTTTTCCATACCCCAACGCGATCAAACCCAGGAAATGCGATACCAGATGGGCTATGCCTTAGCGGACCTGGCGAATGAATACGAGAACATCGTAGCGGTCGATGCCGATCTGCGGAGCAGCAGCGGTCTGCATATCTTCGAGCACTATCACCCGGATAAGCTCGTCAAAGTCGGTATCGCCGAGCAAAACATGATCAGCATCAGCGCGGGCCTGAGCCAGGAGGGATTCATTCCCTTCCCCTGCACCTTCGATGCCTTTTGTCGCCGGTTCATGGATCAGCTCTATATCTCCGTAGCCTATGGCCAATGCAACGTAAAGGTACTCGGCGCCTATGTCGGGCTTTTCACGGGCAAAGCCGGAGCGACGCATCAAAGCGACAAGGAGCTTGGCCTGCTTCTTCGCATTCCGAATCTCCGCGTCGTCGAGCCCGGCTGCAATGAAGAAATGCGGCAAGTCCTCCGCGTTGCGGTGGAAACGCCCGGCCCCTTCTACATTCGTATCGTTCGCTGTGAGGTCGAGGACAACGAGATCGGATCCGACTACACATTCAAACTCGGCAAAGGCGTCACGGTCTCGAACACGGGCGGTGACATCGGCCTGGTGAGCACGGGCTATATGATCAAAACGGCGAAGATCGCCGCTGAAAAGCTTAATCAAAAAGGATACGGCGTCCGGCTCGATCATCATCCGAGCCTGAAACCTTTCGATAGCGATCTGCTTTGCGATATGGCCTCGAACGTCTCGGCGATGGTCACGCTGGAAAATCACTGCGTTAGCGGCGGATTATTCTCACTCGTCGCCGAAGCGCTGGCGCGGACGGGCCGGCAAATACCCGTCGGGACCATCGGCACCGACCCGGAGGACTTCATCCACACCGGCCACGTCAACGATCTGTTGGCCCATTATAAAATGACCTCCGACGACGTCGTGCGCCTGGCTGAACAGATGATCTCGAAGTCCCGCACATAGGAGATGACAATATGTCACAGTTTGCATTTGACGTCGATCCGATTCACCTGTTCGGCGACTACATGAAAGTCACGGGCGTTCCCAATCCGGCGCCGGAGCAAGGTCCTGATCCCGAACTGTCCGGCAAGAAGCTCGGCGTCGTCAACGGCGCCTCGTGGACCAGCCTGTGGTCGAACTACTTCGGCAAGACGATGCTCCCGGGCGTCAAGATCATTAACGTGGGCAATGAAGCGGTGCAACTCAACTTCATGCAGGCCCATAGCCGAGGGCTTGCTTGCCCACCGCAAATTAATATCGATTTGTTCTGCAAATACGCCAGAGACCTCTACGATTTATACCGGGTCGATGCCGTGATGATCTCCTGCTCGACCATGAACCGGGCCTTCGGGCAAGTGAGCGAGACCATGAAGCCGCTCGGGGTGCCCGTCATCCAAATCGACGAGGCAATGATGGAACAGGCCGTCGGCACCGAAGGCAAAATTCTCATCGTCGCCACACACGGCCCGACGGTCAAGAGCACCCGGAGTCTACTCGAAGAAACCGCCGACCGATTGGGTAAAAACGTCGATTTCGCCGGGGCGACCATCGAAGAGGCCTTCGAGTTATTAGGCCGGGGCAAGATCGCCGAACACAACCAGGCCATCGCGCGAACGATTCGCAGTGCACAAAGCCGGGATGAAGTCGATATCGTCGTTCTGGCCCAGATGTCTATGTCGGTGTTTTCGTTCTCGTTTCCCGATCCAGTGAAGGAATTCGGCGTCCCCGTGCTCAACAGCGGCCAAACCGGCTTCGCCCGAGCCGGTGAGATCCTCAGACAACGGGAATGATCGGGCGATATCGGATACTTGACGCCTTGACTGAATCAGATTATAAAAACAACATGCTTATACGAATATGGAGGCACGCGTCAAATCGGATGGTCACCCATTTGACCGTAATCCTTGTTGCATTGTGTCTGTCTTTGGCCATTCCGACACGCGGTGGTCCGGCTATAGAGGAGGTCATTTTTGCCGTGCGCCAGCACAAGGGGCCTCACTGGTATGAGAACATAGGCTACGCAATCACGGATGTTAATAACAAAGTCTATGGCTCGCGAGGGTACTTGTGCAAACTCGACCTGAGAAGCGGGAATGTTTCACGACTGCTTGAAGACCCGCAAGGTGCGGTGCGCGATCCTCAAGTGCATTATGACGGCGAAAAAATCCTCTTCTCCTACCGCAAAGGCGGAACGGACACTTTCCATCTTTACGAAATCAACTCGGATGGCTCGGGCCTGAAGCGGCTTACCGACGGGCCTTTCGACGATATCGAACCAACCTATCTGCCCGACGGCGGCATTATCTTTTGCTCAACCCGCGCGAAGCGCTGGGTCCCCTGCTGGTACACGCATGTGGCCACACTGCACCGCTGTGACGGCGACGGCGGGAACATCCACATGCTATCGTCCAATATCGAGCAGGACAACACGCCCTGGGTGCTGCCGGACGGACGTATTATGTACACTCGCTGGGAATATGTCGATCGCTCCCGTGAAGACTTCCATCACCTGTGGGTCATGAATCCCGACGGGACCGGCCAGATGACCTTTTACGGCAATGCCTATCCGAGAGATGTCTATCTCGATGCCAAACCCATCCCGAACACCGAGAGCATTGTCATGGTCAATTCACCCAGACACGGCCAGTCGGAACACCGGGGCCGAATTTCCATCGTCAGGACGGAACTGGGGCCGGACGAAAGGTCGGCCCAGGACATGATTAACACAGACCGCGAATTCCGCGATCCCTATCCGCTTTCGGCGGACGCGATCCTGGTGGCGGAAAAGACCCGGCTGCTGCTGATGGACAGCAAAGGCCGGACGAATGAGCTTTACCGATTGTCGCCGGAGTTGGCCCGCGACGGCGCCTGGCTGCACGAGCCTCGCCCGCTGCGCTCCAGACCCAGGGAGACGGTGATTCCGCCTCGAATCGATTCGACACAGGCCACGGGACAATTGATCGTTCTGGACGTCAGGATCGGACGAAACATGGGAGGCGTCGAGCGGGGGACCATCAAGAAACTGCTGATTTTGGAGAACCTGCCTAAACCGGTGAACTTCACGGGTTCGATGGATCCCATCAGCTATGGCGGTTCTTATACGCTTAACCGCGTACTCGGGACCGTGCCGGTCGAGCCGGACGGCTCGGTGAATATGAAGGTGCCGCCGCTTCGCAGCCTGCAATTCGTGGCGCTGGATGAAGACGATCTGGCCGTCAAGCGCATGCTGAGCTTTTTGACCGTGATGCCCGGCGAAGTCACGACCTGCGTCGGCTGCCACGAGAATCGTACGAACCCGCCTCCCGTTCCGCCCGCGATCCGGGCGCTCGAGCGTCCGCCCAGCCCGATCACGCCCATCGGCGGCACGCCGGAAATCTTCGACTACCCGCGTGACATCCAGCCCATCCTCGATAAACACTGCCTGCGTTGTCACGACGCCGGTACGTACGCAGGGCGCGTCCTGCTCACCGGCGACCAGGGGCCGATGTTCACGCACAGTTTCTTCACGCTCTCGGCCCGGCTGCAAATGGCCGACGGGCGCGACCTGGCGCGCGGCAACTATGCGCCTTACACCATCGGCAGTTCGGTAAGCCCCCTGATAGACAAATTGTCCCCATCCCACTACGACGTCCGGCCGACACCGCACGAGCTTCGGATGGTGAAGCTCTGGATCGACGCCTCTGCGACGTTTCCCGGCACCTATGCGGCGCTGGGCACCGGTATGATCGGCCCGTACGCGGCGCTTCAGTATAAAACAAAACAGGAGCCGGACTATTTAAGCTGGCCCAATATGAAAGCCGCCGAGGAAGTCATGAACCGCCGGTGCGCTTCGTGCCACTCCGGCCCAAAGCAACTGCCGCGCCATCCGGCGGACAACCTCGATCTGCGCCTGCACCACATGGTCTATGGTGAAGGCACGCCCCGCTTCTGGACGCCGCCCTGGATCGAGCCTTACGACGAGACGCACCGAATCGGCTCGAATGAATGGATGAAGAAATACGCCGATCCGAGGTTGCAGTTCTCGCGTCACATTCTCTATAACCTGTCCCGCCCGGAGAAGTCTTTGCAGTTATTGGCGCCGCTGGCCGAAGAGGCGGGAGGTTATGGTATCTGTGGGCCCGTTTTCGAGAGTACCGACGAGACTGATTTCGGACTATTGTTGGCGGCGATCTGCGATGCCAAGGCCTATCTTGAGAAGATCACCCGTTTTAATATGCCCCATTTCCAACCCGCACCGGAATACGTTCGGGAGATGAAGCGATTCGGCATTTTGCCGGCGAGTTATAAGCCGGGCGATCCCATCGACGTTTATGAAACGGACCGCAAGTACTGGCAATCCATGTGGCATCAGCCGGCGCTTATCGGGCGCGAACGTCATAACACGCCAGCAGGTTATCATGCCGCAGGTAAAGCCTCCCCCTGACGATGACCGGATGCGCCCAGGCCAGTTCCGATTCCTTCTCCGGTAGAATTGGCATGAAGGTCCCCTTGAGACGATAGGCTTCCGGTGTCGCCTCGATCAGTGCGATCAATCCACGGTCGTATCGGAACCAGAGATGGCCATCGGCATAGAGCACGGAGGCGGAACCTTTTTCCGGCGCCTTGCTCTGCCACATGATCTTTCCTGTAGTTACATCGACACAACGCGGCGCGCCGCTACTGTTGCCGTGCCCGCCGTACACGTAATTGCCGACGCATACGATCCCTCCGTGATGATTCTCGAATTGCCGACCCTTTAGCGTGTACAATTCCTCCACATGGAACGACTCTCCCCCGAGGGAGATTCGGAGCAATGCGCTTCCGGTGTTGTAATCCGTCGTGGTGAACACATACCGGCCGCGTATCACCGGCATCGGGATGTTGGCGACTCTGTTAGCGATTGCGTTGTATCCCCAAAGGAACTCTCCGCTCTCGGCCTCGACACCGACAAGACCCCGCCCGATGAGCTGAACGTACTGCCGGACGCCATCGATTTCAGCGACTAAGGCGGAGGCATATCCGGCGCCGTCATTGCCCTTTTTACCCAGGGCCGGGACCGCGCACGTCCAGATAACGTCACCCGCCTTTTTATCGAGAGCAACGAGCGTGGCTTCCGCGCCCCCCGGCGTGCAGATCAGTTTCGATCCATCGACCAGCGGAGATTCGCTGAACATCCACCGGCTCATCATTTTCCCGCCGAAATCGTTCGGAAAGCTCTTTCGCCATCGCTCCGCGCCGGTGGCGGTTTCGAGGCAAACCAGATCACCTTCGGTGCCGATAGCGTAAAGAAGCTCGCCATCGACGGTAGGTGTCGACCGGGGACCGTCTTTATGACGAGGTCCGACCTGCGCCGCCCAGAGTTCTTTACGTGTTTGCAAATCGAAGGCAAGAACGAACTGCCTCGTCTTTCCATCATCTCCATGTCGATCGCCCATCGTAAAGATTTTATCGTCGGTAATGGCCAGGCTTGAATACCCCGTGCCAAGGCCCTCGAGCTTCCACAAAAGTGCCGGCGGTTTCTCTTTCCAATCGGTGTTTAAACCCGTTTCGGGGCACCGGCTGTCGCGGTTCGGACCGTGGAATTGCGGCCAGCCCCGCTGATCGGCGGTCAAAGGGGATTGCGGAGGCAGAACGATCTTCTCAACGTGCCGTGGTTCACCCGCCGCATCTTCCTGAGCGCTGCCCTCGATCTTTGCCAGTGCCGCTTTAATCCAACTGTGCAGATTTTCCGGCTTGTCCTGAAGACCTTTGCGCAGCTCCGGCACAGCCGCTTTCGCCGCCGGGCCAATATTACCCAGCACGCTCGTCGCACGAATCGGAGCACCGCCGGGACCGTTGCGATAAGCCTCAAGCAGGAACGGCACCGCCGGCTCGCCGATAGCCTGCAACGCATGCATACACGCCATCCGGACTCCCGGTTGGGGATCATCAAGCTTCGAGGCCAGTACTTGTCCGGCCCCGGCTCCGTCAGGGCCAAGCGTTTCGATCACATCCGCCGCGTCAACAACGACCTTCGCATCATTGCTATTCAGAGCCTGGATCAGAGCATCGATCGTTTTATCAAGCTCCTCGTTCGCCTCACCGCTCTCGGCTAATTGTTCCGGCGGTTTTCCCGTGTTTTTACCCGTCGATTCCACCGGCTGATCGGCCTGTTTCTTGCATCCGAATATCACAACAGCCAGAATGATAATAACATTCAGTTTTTTCATGACTCCTTTCTCCGGCACTCGAATTCGTTTTCCCTTCGTCACTACGTCAGGACCTGGATATCCAGGAGTTGGCAGAACGTCCGCAGTTGTTTGGCGTAGTTGCCATAGAAAATAATCTGGTGCATGCCCTTGACATCGCACACGTCATCCACTTCGTTGATGGTCATTTCAACGTTCGTACGGCAACCGCCGGTCGCAGGAATCGGCGGGCAATCCACAACCTTTCCGCTATACACGTACATCCGGGGCGTTTTACCCGACAGGTATTGGGCCATGGTGACTTCCTGTCCGACCGGCCAGAGAACGCGGGGGACACACCCCCAGCCCGCTTCGGCGTGGCTCATGAGAATATACGGCTCGGAAGGACCGGACGGGCCGCTGAGCTTCGAGGCGCACGTGCAATGCGCGCCGAAGTAATGGTTCTTCTCCGTCTCCATCGAGGCATTCTGCTGGAATCCCGGCTTGTCGAAAAGACTCTGGACCAACATCAGCGTGAGCGTCGCATTCAGATCGGATTGACAGCCGGCGGCGATCCCCTCGTCTCGCAAACTCATAAAGCCCATGCAGGGCGGGCAATGCTTGTGGGGTCGCCGGAGCCCCGGCAAACAATCCATCATGAGTGCGTCCGCCTTTTCCGTCTCAATCACTTGCTTGAGAGCAAAAGTGGCTCTTGCGGCATCGAGAATGTCGTCTTGTGTCGGCTGGACGATGTCCTTTGCATTGCTCTGATATGCGTTCGCAAGCTTCCTCACATCCTTCGTGGCTTTGATGCTGCCGAATACCTGATAGAACTGCTCGTGCGGCACGGTCCGTATGTGAGTGCCTAAATGGGGCACATGCGTCTCTTTGATTCGCGAGCCTGCAATATTGACGATCCGTCCGTCCTTCATCCAGCGCGCCGTCTTAATCATCTTCATCCCGTCCTCGACGGCATCGAGATTATTCAGCGAATTGATCAGATAGACGCCGGGCTTTTGGTGCAACTGCCGAATGTGGTCCACAAGCAAAATACCCAACGTCGCCAGCACGACGGCGGGGAGTTTCGTCTCTTCGACGATCCGGGTCACCTGCGGCCAATGTCCTTTCTTAAAGGGGATAAGCAGCAGGCCGTCGGGTTTCGACCGTTTCACCTCGTTGATAAATTGAGTGACACTCTCGGCTGCATCGAGCGGTTTTTCATTCATGGAGATATTCATCCCCAGCTTTCGCTCGATTCTCTTGATTTGCTCCATATATTTCCTTTGGCGTCCTTCGGCGTCGAAGCTGGAGCCCGGCCAGCTATAGTAGCCGACCTTCCTGAGAGATTCGGTTGGAGGATAGATAAAGGCCCCACGGACCGTGGGTCGTGATGCCTGTGGGGCGGCGCCCGGCGTCGAAGCCGTTGCGGCCAGCACTCCTTTGGAACTCAGCGAAATGCCCGCCGCCGTGCCGCCAGCCGCTTGAAGAAAGTCCCGGCGGGATATCCCGGTGCTTGTCGGTGATTGTGATTGTCTCATCGTATGTCCTTTCCAGTTTGATCCGTGTGCATCGGGTATTGTCCGACATCCAATCCGGATCGTCAAGAAGCTCTATCGTTGTTGGCAACACAATTAGGCTGTCAAACCCGTTAAATCAGGCTCGACGCGACGGTTCTCGGCAATCAATTCATCCCAGGTTATCCGCGCGTTTCGTCTGCCGGCTTCCCGGCCGAGGATGGTCGCCAATGTGCTGTTGACGCTGCGCTCGACGGTCGGATTGTCATATCGCTGACGCCGAACAGCCTGCTCGAACCGGCTGAGGTTCCGCTCGATGCCCTGGACGTACAGATCCTTCACCTCACCGCCGCGATAGCCCCCCTTGTTGCCGCGCAGCCACGCTTTTCCCTGGTAGCCGATTTCCGCGAAACCGTGCTGACCGTAGGCAATACAATTACACGTAAAACCGTGGGTGTTCTTGAGATGCTCGCCACGGTGGTTCAGGATGAGACCGTTCTCAAATCCGTAGGAGATGGAATAGACATCCGCCGTATCGCCGTGGGGATTTTCCCTGACGATTCGCGAAAGACCCATCGCGTGGGCCGGCGGCCCGCCCGCCATCCAGAGGGCGGCGTCGATGGCGTGAATGCCGGCATTGACGAGGAATCCCCCCCCGATATCGATATCATTGACCCATATCAGATTCCGAAGCCGGCTCTCGATCGTCGCTGTTTTGGGCGGATCGGGAAAAGCCTCGTCCGTATAAAAAGAGCTGAGCATTCCCGTTTCACCAATCAGACCGTCTTTGTAACGCTTGACGGTCTCGATATTGAACGGATCCGTGGGCACCTGAAAATCCACGAAAAAGACCTGTCT
>Ga0180431_10001077_pt1 | contig 38193 bp, 41 predicted proteins | sample SS_ome_11_FD_132459 | JGI IMG/M metagenome (GOLD analysis project Ga0180431, IMG submission 132459) | Hypersaline lake sediment archaeal communities from the Salton Sea, California, USA - SS_1_MS_1 metaG | ecosystem: Environmental > Aquatic > Non-marine Saline and Alkaline > Hypersaline >... | reverse complement strand
ACGCAGCTCGCGGAGGCGCTCAAGCTCTCCGGTCCTGTGGCGCGCGCGCTCGGGCTGAGCATCGAGGAGACGACGGCGGCGATCGGCAAGCTCGGCGACGCGGGTCTGCAGGGCTCGCTCGCCGGCACACAGCTCCGCGGCATCCTCGCGGCGCTCTCGGCGCCGACGTCGATGGCGCGCCGCGAGTTCGAGGCGCTCGCCGAGCAGCTCGGCGTGTCGGTCGACCTCTTCGACTTGACGCAGGAGAGCGCCGACGGCGTCACGCCTCCGCTCTTCCGCATCCTCCGCCTGTTCCGTAAAGCGGGGACGAGCGCGGAGCAGTTCTTCCGCATCTTCGGTCGCCGACAGGCGGCGGGCGGCATCATCCTCAGCGAGTCGATCGACGCGCTGGAGGCACTCGTCGAGACGCAGAACGAGGCGAGCGGTACGGCGCAGCGTCTCGCGAACATCCAGGAAGACACGCTCGCAGGTGCGTTCCGTCGACTCGCGGCTGCGACCGAGGCGCTCGTCCTGTCGTTCGAGGAGAGCGACGGCGCGCTGCGTGCGATCGTCGACACGCTCGCGGAGGCAATCCGCATCCTCGCCGGCGCGGAGGGTGCGATGGAGAATGCGTCGACCGCGGGACTCGTGCTCGCGCGCTCGATCCAGGTTGCCGGCCTCGCGCTCGGCGCGCTCGCGAGCATCAAGGTCGTGGGCTTCTTCGTCGCCGCCGGCGGCGTCATCCTCACCCTCGCCACGGGTCCGGTCGGCATTGCGGTCGCCGCGCTGGCGACACTCGCCGGCGCGTTCAAGCTCGTCGAGGATGCGTCGATCAGCTTCGGCGGGCGTAGCTCGCGCGTCGGCGACGTCTGGGCCGCCACGTGGGAGGTCGGCGTGCGTCGACTCGGCGCAGCGTTCCGCGTGCTCGCGACGCTGTTCACGGTCACGGTCCGCCTCGCGGTCCAGTTCGCGCGCGACTTCATCGAGGTCATCGACCGCGGCCTCGTCCAGAAGGTGCGGGCGCTCATGCTCATCCTCGGATTCAACTTCGGGGATGCGATGCAGGTCGTGTTCGACGTCGCGCGATTCTTCCTCAACAAGGTCATCGCGCTCTTCGTCGGCGCGTTCAACACGATCAGTAGCCAGGTCGAGAAGATCGCGAACATCGGGGACCTCTTTGCCGACATCGACCTGTCGAGTCCGCGTGCGATCCTTGAGTCCATCGCGCGCTTCTCGTCCGGCCTTGAGGCGGGGCTCGCGCCGACCGGCTTGCTGCGCACGGCCGGCGAGGAGTTCGCTGCTGCGTTCGAGCGCGACTACGTCGGCGAGATCGCCACGGGCATCCGACGCGCGCGCGCGCTCATCCGCGCGGCGTTCGGGCGCGAGGGCGAGCAGTTCCTCAACGACTTCGACCTGACGTTCAACCCGGCGCGGATCCTCGCGGAGATCGACGAGGCACTCGGGCGCATCGAGCAGGCGCGTGTCGAGCGGCGCGAGGCGATCGCGGAGCAGGTCGGCGGCATCATCAGCGACGGGCTCCAATCGTTCGCGCGCAACCCCACGCTCGGCGGTCTCCTCGGCGGCCTCGGCCTGTCCTCGCGCGGCGGCATCGACATCCCGGTCATCCCGACGGTCGACCCCGAGAAGCTGGCGGACATCGAGCGGCAGCTCGACGAGATCGCGGAGGCTGAGGCTGCTGCGCGTGAAGCTGCAGCCGAGCCGGCGCCGAGCGGGACGCTGCGCGGTGGGCAGCTCGGGCTCGCGGTCGCGCTCCAGACGGTCGACACGATCCAGACCGAGATCGACCTACTCCAGCTCGCGGGCGCGGAGAGGCGCACGGAGCTGACCATCCTGCAAGCGCGCGACGAGGTGCTCCGGTCCGCGGCGGAGCTGTCCGACCGGGAGCTTGAGCGCGCGCTCGATCAGGTCGAGGCGCGGCGCGACGAGATCGCGGCGCTCGAACGGCAGGTGGAGCTGATCCGCCAGTACGGCGAGATCGGGGAGGGCGTCGGCCGGACGATCGGCGACGGGCTCGCGGAGCTGGCGCTGCGCGGGGGCGAGCTGGAGGACGTCATCAACCGGGTCGGCCTCCGCATCGCCGAGATCGGCTTCGAGCAGTTCGTCACGCGCCCGCTCGCGGAGCAGCTCGGGCAGCTCGGCGCTGGCATCGGGGCCAACCTCGGCTCCGGCGAGGTCGCCGCGGCGCAGGCTGCCTCCGCAGCGCTCTCCACGGCCGCCCAGTCCGTCGCAGCGTCCCTGGGGTCCGCCGGGTCGGCCGCGGCCTCTGCGCTCGCCTCAGGCGGCCAGGCGGCCGCCAGCGCGATCCTCTCGGCTGCGTCGCAGGCGGCGTCGATCCTCGGGACGGGCAGCGCGGTCGGCTCGGCCACGGCTGCCGGCGCGCGCGGCCTGGTCGGCGGCGGCGGGCGGGTGACGGCGCTCGCCCGCGGCGGCCGGCTCGACCGCGGGCTGTCGGCCGGACTCGCCTCGGGCGTGGTCTCCTCGCCGACGATGGTGCCGCAGGCGCTCATCGGCGAGGGCGCGCGCAAGGAGGGCGTGTTCCCGCTCGAACAGCTCGCCGGCGGGGGTCTCGGCGTGATGGCCTCGATCGGCGGCCGGCGCGTGGCTCTGCCGATCGGGCGCCTGTCCGACGGGAACCTCGGCGTGCGGACGGACGGCGAGCTGACGCCGATGCAGCGCGGCGGGCTCCTCGGCTCGACGCCGGCGGCCGCTCCGGCTCCGCGCCCGGCGCCGACGCGCGACCGCGACCCGCTCGGCCGGAACGTCGAGGGTCCGCGTAGCATGACCACCGTGTTCAACATCACGACGCCTGACGCCGACAGCTTCCGACGGAGCCGCCGGCAGATCGACGACGACCAGCGGCGCAGCTTCCGCCTCGGCCGATGAGCTTCCACGACGTACGCCTGCCGGAGACCTACTCGAAGGGCTCGACCTTTGGCCCCGGCTTCAACACAAAGGTCGTGGAGCTGCGCGCTGGGCCGGCGCGCGCGGTGCAGTTCTGGCCGAACGGCCGGCGGCGCTTCGAGGTCTCGCGCGGGATCGCGAGCATCGATGACCTCTACACGCTCTACGGGTTCTACTTGGCGCGCGAGGGGCGGGCCAACACCTTCCGCGTGAAGGACTGGCTCGACCACGCGACGACGGCGACGGGCACGACGTACCGCCCGTCAGACGACGCCGTCACGGCGACCGACGAGCTGCTCGTCGAGCTGACGAGCACCACCTACCAGATGGTCAAGCGCTACGTCTCGGGGCCGACGACGAAGCTGCGGAACCTGACGCACCTCGTCGACGGAACGGTGAAGATCAGCGAGGACGACGTCGAGACGACGACCGGCTGGAGTGTCGACCTCATCTCGGGCGTGGTCACGTTCTCGTCGGCGCCGTCGGGGACGATCAAGGGCGGCTGCGAGTTCGACGTTCACGCCCGGTTCAGCCGCGAGGCAGACGAGTTCTTCGGCATCGCGCTTGAAGCGCTCGACGTCGGCAACCTGCCGACGATCACGGTGGAGGAGGAGCTGGCGACGGCTGCGTTCAACCACGAGCTGGACCGCGGCGGCAGCTTCGACCACGACGACATGCAGGACGCGGACGTCCAGCTCAACGCGGCCGGCGCGCTGCTCAACGTGTTCCAGCCCGGCGTCGCTTCGCTCAAGGTCATCCTCCCGGACACGACTGATCTACCGGAGGGCGGTCCGTGGTTCGTGCTCACGAACCGTGGATCGGAGACGCTCTCGATCGAGTCTGCCGGCGGCGCCGTAGTCACCTCGTCGTTCCTCATCAACACGACGGTCGAGCTGTACCTCGGGACGTTCTCGGGCACGCGCACCTGGTTCCTGATCTGATGAGCATCTCGCGCGAAGCACGGTACGGCGGCGTGAACCTGCTGGAGTCGCAGACGGCCGACGTCGCGATCACCCCGCACTCGAACCTCGTCAACCTCATCGAGGCGGACGCCGACCTCGATGTAACGCTGCCCGACGCGCGGCTGCTGCGTCTCGGCGGGATCCAGTTCATCGTGTGCAACATCGGTACGGGGGGCTTCGACGTCACGGTGAAGGACGCGACGGGCTCGACGGTTGGCACGCTCGCGGACGGGGAGAGCTACAAGCTTAGCCTCGCGAGCAACGGCAGCGCCGCCGGCGACTGGGTTCTCGACGCGCGCACGATCGGCTCCGCCGGCGACCCGAACCCCAACTACTCTGCGCTCTGGGGTGAGAACAACACGACGAGCGACCGGACGGTTATCTACTACGAGCACATCTCCCAGGTGAGCACCAAGTCTGTCGCGGCGTCCAGCCCGCAGACTACGCGCTTCGTGGGCGGCGGCGCGTTCTTCCTGTCGAACATCTGCCATCGCGCGTACGACGACAGTTCGAGCGCGCAGCGGCATTGGCAGTACGTCGTCGACACCTTCACCGAGAAATCTCGGTTCACCGCGAGCACGACCAGCTCGTCCGTGAAGTGCGCACTCGTCAACGCGAGCAAGGCCATCTACTTCCACATCATGGGGACGGACATCTTCGAGTGGGACGTCACCGATACGTGGACGGAGCTGAGCAACGTCGGCGGAGGAACGAGTGTAGTACGCGGGTGCGCTGGAACGGACGGAGCGACGACTGGAGTGCAGTTCGTCACGGAGCTGAATCCGAACCCGAGCACGCCGAGCAACTGGAACCTGATCTACGAATACACCCGTGCGTCGGAGACGGGCGCGACGGCGCCGACGAACCCCAACGTGATTCAGCAGGACGAGGGCTGCGTCTTCGGCGACGACTCCGGCAACCTGCACATCGTCGGCGGCTACCCGAGCCCGACGACGGCGGACGCAACCAACCTGCACTACGCATACGACATGAGCCTCGGGACCGCAGGCGCGTGGAGCGTCAAGCAGGTGCACGGGAACGCGAACGTGCCGAGCCCCGGCGCGTCGAAGCATCCGACGGTGACGGACCGCGCGGTCCTCATGGGCTGCCAGTCCGGCACGAATGTTGGCGTCTCAAACGATGACGTCTGGTACTACGATGAGGGGGTGGCCACCTGGACGTTCCAGGCCAACCTCTCCGACTTCTACAAGGAGTGCTGCGGCATGGCCGCGCAGCTCCAGTTCGCCTGACCATGCAGCACGCGCTCCTCGACCTCCTTACTGCCCACCGCTCCGGGCATACCGACTTCCAGGTCGACCACTTCATCGTCCAGAAGGCGGGGGCGTGCGACCTCTGGGGGATGTACCAGCAGGCGCTTCGCGAGCTGGAGACGCGGGCGGTGACGATGGCCGAGGCGTTCGCGGGGAGCACGGGCGGGGGCGTGACGTACCTCGCCGGCAAGAAGTGGCGCGACCGGCTGCGCGAGTTCGTCCGGTTCTACAACCACGCGCTCGGACTGCATGAGCACTTCGAGCGCCTCTTCGCCGACGACGTTGCCGGCGAGCTGCGCGCGGCGACGGAGCGGGACTCGTGGCTGAGTCGCCTGCGCATGACGGCGGCGCTCGACCTCCGCACGACTGGGCGCATCCAGGGTCCGCTGTGGGAGCTGCTCCCGACGCTGCCCAAGTCGATGCGCCTCGCGCTCTTCGAGGACTTCACCGACCCGCCGCGCCTCCTCGACTGGCACGAGCAGCACATCCGCAACGGCGCGCCGGAGATCCCCGAGCCGAGCACGCCCCTCTCGCTCTCCTCCGCGGCGAGCATCATCGAGCAGGTACGTCCCTATGTCCTTGAATCTCACGCCGGCGATCGACTCCAAGGTTCGGAGCGCGACTCTGATGCGCCCGGCGACTTGCTGGGAGATCCGGCCGACGCGCAGCCAGACCGCGGACATCTACCGCCTCACGGATCACCCGCACGAGCTGACGCTTGGCGTCGACCAACAGACCTACCGGCCGCAGGCTTTTGACGCGAGCGCGGTCCGCGGTGAGGTCGGCTTCAAGGAGGGCGACCGCGAGGTGGTCGGCGTCATCTCGTCCGACGACTTGACCGACGAGCTGCTCCGGTCCGGCGTGCTCCTCGGCGCGCGCATCACGGAGTACCTCGTCGACTGGCTGATGCCGTACCTGCCGCCGGTCGAGACGCTGCGCTATGACGTCGTCGACATGGAGTTCAACGGCGACGTCTGGAACGTCCAGGTAGGCAACCTCATGACGGTCCTCTCCGAGCCCATCGGTGAATACTACGGGCCGCGGTGCGGCGTCGAGGTGTTCTCGCTCGGCGCCGGCCAATGCAACGCGGACAATACCGACTTCGTCGCGTTCCGCGACGTCACGAGCGTGACGAGCGATGCGCCGTTCACGCAGTTCGTCGTTCAGCAAGACCTCGACCTCTCCGTCATCCCGAGCAACGAGAAGTGGCGCGACGGGAAGTGTGTCTGGGTGACGGGCGCGAACCAGGGGCATGTTAGCTACATCCGGTCGGTCGACCTCGTCGACGACAGGACGGTGACGCTTCACCTTCCGACGCCGAACCCCATCGAGGTCGACGACCAGTGTTCGCTCTCGATGGGGTGCAACAAGCTCTCCGGCGCCGGCAACACGGACGGCGACTGCCGGAACCTCTACGACAACCTGGCCAACTTTCAGGGCGACCCGTTCATGCCGACTCGCGACGAGACGACCCGTGGCATTCCTACTCCCTGAGCAGCGCGCCGAGATCGTGCGCCTCGCTCGCGGCGAGGTCGAGGCGCGCACGCGCTGGGTCCACCTCGCGCGGCAGCCGGGCAAGGCGCTCGACTGTGGCGGGCTCGTCGTCGCGTGCTACGCCGGCGCGGGGACGCCGATCAGCGACGAGGGGATGTATTCGCGGCACCCGTGGCCGCGGAAGATGGAGGCGGCGCTCCGCCGCAGCTTCGACCCGGTCGAGGCGATCGAGGACGCGGAGCCCGGAGACGTGCTCTGGTTCTGGATCCAGAAGCGGCGCCTCCCGCAGCACCTCGGCATCTGGACGGGGCAGGGTACGATCATCCACTCGTGGGCCGACCACCGCTTCGTGATGGAGTCGCCGTGGGACCCGTACTGGCAGGAGCGACTCGACTCGATCTGGACCTATGGCAACCCTGATTCTCGGAGCGATCGGCAGTAACGCATTCGGCTACGCCGGCGCGCTCGTCGGCTCGCTCATCGGTGGCCTGATCGACCAAAAGCTGTTCGGCGTCGAGCCTACGCAGCCGGAGGGGCCGGACTCGCTGACGACCGGGCGCGACGAGGGCGTGCCGGTGTCGTGGGGCAGCGGGCAGGAGGTCGTCGTCGAGGGGACGTTGCGCTGGGCGAGCCCGCTGCGCAAGGTCGAGGACAGCGAGAAGGGCAAGGGCGGCGGCAAGAAGGAGACGACGACGATCACCTACAAGGCGGACGTCGCGCTCGCGTTCATGAAGCAGCCGACCGACTCGATCCGCCGGCTCTGGATCGGCGGCGACCTCATCTACAACGCCGACGCTGACGTCAGCCTCTCCGGCGACACGGTCGAGGTCGCGTCGGTCACGGCCATCTACCGGCCGTCGAACAGCGAGCTTAGCGAGCCCGAGATCGACAGCTACGAGATCCGGTATGAGTCGAGCGCGGGAGGCGTCGACCTCTCGCTGCTCGTCGCCGGCTATGACGTCACGGTCGATGGGTTCACGGACTCGGACAACAACGGGACGCGGCGCGTCATCTCCTCGTGGAAGAACGTCGACGGCTCGACGGTCTGCATCGTCGAGGACCCGACGGATACCACCGGCGCGAGCACGGAGGGCGACGGCGACGATGTCACGTTCGAGCAAGACCTGCCCGAGTTCTCGCCCTCGCGCCTTGGCTCGCTGACGTACTTCAACGGCGCCGCGGATCAGTCGGTCTCGTCCACGATCGAGGCGTTCGAGGGGAGTGGCAACGTGCCGGCGTGGCGTGGCTGGAGCTACGCCGTGCTGACCAACCTCGATGTGACGAAGTGGGCCGGCACGTTCCCCACGATCCGCGCGCTCATTCGGCAGGACGCCGACGGCGACCTCGCCTCGATCGTGAGCGACATCTGCCTGCGCTCGGGCAAGCTCTCGGCGGACGAGATCGACGTCACGGCGCTGGCCGGCATCGAGGCTGCGGGCATCGCGGCGTCCGGCCCGCAGGCGAGCACGACGCTCCTCAAGCAGCTCGCGATCACGCACAACCTCGAAGCGCAGGAGCGCGACGGCAAGATCCGCTTCTTCACGGCGGACGAGGCTGACGTCGTCGCCGTGAGCGAGGAGAAGTGGGGCGTGGTCGAGCCGGGGGGCGCGCGCGCGTCGCGCCTCGCGCGTCGACGCATCCCGCGGCAGCGTCTCGCGTCGGGGCTGCATCTGACGTTCTTCGACCCGGACCGTGACTACAACCAGGGCTCGGCACGCTTCTCGATGATCGACAACCCGGTCGAGCGCGAGTCGAAGATCCCGCTCGACATGGTGCTCACGCGCGAGGATGCGCTGATCGCGTGCAAGCGGCTCGTGCTTCGCGCGATGCTCGCGGCTGAGGAGTTCGAGCTGACGCTCCCGCCGGAGCTGATCGAGGTGCTCGCCGGCGACATCCTGACTGTGACCGAGTCGAGCATCGACTACTCCATCCGCGTCGAGCAGATCACCCGCGGAGACAACGCGCTCGTCGTCGTGCGCGGCGTGCGCGAGGCGCTCGACAGCTTCACGCAGGAGGTCGACGTCGAGGAGGTCTCGACGGCGCTCGCTGAGTCGACGGAGCTGGTGCTGCCGAAGGAGGTCCAGTGGACGCTCGCGGACATCCCCCCGCTCGCGGACAGCGACGCGACCTCGGTCGGCGTGTACGTCTTCATGGGCGCGTCGTCGCCGGGGGATGCGTTCACGGGCGGCGTCGTGTTCCAATCGCTCGACGGCGGCATTAGCTTCACCGGCTTTCAGACGATCGCGGCCGGCAGCCTCTACGCCCGCGTGATTGGGACGCTCGGCGACGGCGATGCGCACTTCATCGACAACGCGAACACGCTGACGGTCGAGCTGCTCTCCTCCTCGGCGACGCTCTCCGCGGCGTCCGCGGCGCAGGTGCTCAACGGCGCGAACCAGATGCTCGTCGGGCAGGAGGTCGTTGGCTTCACGCAGGCGACGCTCGTGAGCGGGACGCGCTACGAGCTGACGGGGCTGCTCCGCGGCCTCCGCGGAACGCACAACCAGACGACGACACACGAGTCCGGCGAGTTCGCCGTGCGCCTCAGCTTCCCTGCGTTCAAGGAGATCGGTGTCTCGGGCTCGAAGCAGCTCGGGACGTACGTCGGCATCCCCGCGGGTGGAAGCACCGACGACTACTCGACGCGCGAGCGGACGCTCGTGGGGCGAACGGCCGAGCCGCTCGACGTCTACGCCATCGCGGGCTCGCGCGACGGCTCGGACAACCTGACGCTCACGTGGAGCCGGCGGACGCGCATCGGGTACGCGGTCCTGACCTCGGCGCTCACACCTCCGCAGGTCGAGGCGTCGATCGCATACGAGGTCGACATCCTCGACGGCTCGACGGTCGTGCGGACGATCACGGCATCGAGCGAGACCGCGAGCTACACTGCGGCGCAGCAGACCACCGACGGGCTCACACCGGGCGACCCCGTCGACGTTCGCATCTACCAGATCGGCTCGCTCGTCGGGCGCGGTCGAGTGAGTGAAGCAACCGTATGAGCACCTCCGCCAAGCTGGGATTCACCGAGCTGTCGAGCGGCGTCGATGGCACCGTGTTCGCCAACGACGCCTTCCTCCGCACCGAGCACGCGCTGTGCATCAACGCGCTCGACTTCGACGACAACAGTCCGCCGGGCTCGCCGTCGAAGGGCGACACGTACATCCTCGAAGGCGGCAGCGCGAGCGGCGACTGGTCGGGCGAGGACGGCAAGATCGCTGTGTTCGACGGCACGAGCTGGGTCTTCATCGCGCCTGACTCCTCGATGATCGCGTACATCGACGACACGCAGGAGCGGTGGGCGTACGACGGGAACGAGGCGGAGTGGTATCCGCTGCAACCGATCTGGAGCACGACGGAGCACTGGACGGGCAAGTTCAAATCCGGGTCGAAGGTCTACTCCAAGTCGATCGACTTCGGCGCGCTACCCAACACAACCTTCAAGAACGTCGCGCACTCGATCACCGGCTTGGACCTGAGCTACACCAAATCGCCGACGTTCGAGGGCTCGATCAGCGATGGGACCACGGTGCGCGAGCTGAGCTCCGTGTCCGTGGCCGCGGCGATCCACCTCGTCACAATCTCCGCGTCGAACCTGACGATCGCGACCAGCTACAACGCGGCGAGCTACGATGCGTTCGTGCGGCTGGAATACTGCAAGACCTGATCCCGCGGCAACACTTCGGCGCGTACCTTTGTCGGCGCATCGTCGCAACCCACACAACGGAGGATACCGATGCGCTTCCTACTGTCACTCGTCGCTCTGCTGGCCTTCGCCGGCAGCGCGTTCGCCCAGCTCACCGTCCAGATCGCTGCGCCCGGCACGGGCACCGCGACCGCCGATGCGGTCGTGCTCCGAATCAAGATCAAGGACACCTGGGCCCAGCCGATCAGCCTCTACGGCTTCCAGTTCGACGGCTCCAGCCGCGGCTCGTTGCAGGCGCGTGACTGGTGGGCGTCGCCGCTCGACGTCGACCCCGCTGCGCTTGCGACGGATCGCTGGCGCGACTGGCGTGTGAGTCCGACCGGCGTCGGCCTGTTCAGCTCCGGCCCGTACGATCGAACGATCGACACGCGCATGATGATGGAGCCGGGGCAAGAGCTGATCGTCTGCCTGACCAACGCCAACTTCGAGTACGTGCCGACCGCAACGCCGACGGTCTACACCGACCTGGCGTTCGAGATCGAGACCATCGCTGTCGTGCCGAGCGTGACGTCGTCGAGCGCGTCCGGCGACGACATCCCGCCGTTCGGCGCGACCGTCACCGGCGACTTCATCGGTGCGCTCTCGTTCGCGATCGGCTTCGGTGGGCAGTCGGCGACGCGCCTCTCCATGAGCGGCGTCGCGATCGACGGCGTCCTGTCCGATGACCTCAGCATCGGCCGGTACTACGACGTCACGGTGCCGGTCGCGCAGGTCGGCGACAGGTTCACCGTGGAGGTCGACTACCCGCACGCGCCGATCGTTGGCTTCGTCCTGCTCGGCGCGCTGCCGGATCCGGCGCTGCCGCTTGGAGGCACGCCGTTGGACTTCCGCATCACCGGCATCGACCCGACGACGTACAACTACTTCATGACGACGACGGCGACCGGGGCCGAGTGGACGATCGGGGTGCCGTCGACCTTCACGAACCTGCTCGGGCAGCCGCTCTGGTTCCAGGAGGTCGTCATCCCGTTCGACACCTTCGTCGCGGAGTCGAGCTGCGGCTGGGCTGGGTACTTCCAGCCGTTCTGATCGAGTTCACCTCGCCGCTGTGGCGGGGTGGTGGTGAGGCTCAAACGAGCCTGGGCGCGTCGGCCAGGGGTGGTCGGCGCGCCTTTCGCTTGCCGACGTACGTCAGCGCGGTACACTCGCCGCATGACCTACGCCAAGCTGCTCGACTACGCGGCCGTGGTTCTCGCTCCGCTCGCGGAGCAGCCGACGGCGACGGCGCAGGCGCGCTTCATTCAGGCCGCGGTGCGCGAGCTGCGCGGGGCGGTCCGGCCGGAGCCCGGCACGGTCTCGCGCCCGTACGGTCCGGCGTCAGACTTCATCGACCTGCTCGCGGGGGCGAACCTTCACGCGCCGCCTCGTGTCGGCGCCGGCCTGTGGCGCTCGCTCATGACGGAGTGGCCGATGGCGCAGTACGCGGAGGCGATGGCCGACTACCTCCCGCGGTCGATGGAGGACATGCGCGTGCTTGAGGTCGGCGCCGGCGTCGGGAACACCACGGCGCTCGTCGAGGGACGCGCGTTCGGCGAGTACGTGCGCGCGGACCTGAACACGGAGCAGCAGCCGGGGCTCGTCCAGTGGGACTTCAACGACCCGCCGCCGATCGGCTGGGTCGGGCGCTTCGATCTGGTGTTCGCAACGAACGCGGTCCACTGTGCGCGCGACGTCGCGCGGACGATGGACTACCTGACGGCGGTCGGCTCGCGCGTCGTGCTCGCGGAGGGCGCGCCGTACACGCCGGCGCCGTGGGCGCTCACCGCACCCTTCGGCCTGATGCGCGGGTGGTGGGATCGCGGCGGGTTCCTCCCGGCGTACCGCTGGGCGGGGCTCGGCGGCGTCGAGGTCGCGCGCATCTACGACGGCGAGCACTGCCTCGGGGGGCTGTTCGAGTGGCGCTGATCGACTCGCTCCTGTCGGTCCTCGACGTCGACACGTGGGAGGACGCGCACCGCTTCTCGATCGAGCGGCCGGCGGCGGCGTGGTCGCGGCTCGTCCAGCTCCTCGACCTCGACGAGCTTGGGTACGGCCCGGTGATCCGGCGTGTCGATGAGACCCGCGCGGAGTGGTGGCCCGAGGCGCGGCTCAACCTCGCGGCGTCCGTGCTCCGGCGCGCCGGCGACATCCTCTGGGTGCGCGAGTCCGGCAGCCTCGTCGCGCTCTCGGCCGCGGCGATCGAGCACGACGTCCGCGTGCTCGCAGCTGAGCTCCTCCGGCGGGGGGTCAAGGAGGGCGACCGGGTGCTCGTGCATCTGCCTCCGTCACCGGCCGCTGTCGTCGGCCTGCTCGCGCCGGTGTGGATCGGCGCGGTATCGGTCCCGACGTTCTCCGGGTACGGCACGGCGGCTCTGGAGAAGCGCACGGCGGGCGCTCGCGTCGCGGTCTCGGCGGAGAGCTACCAGCACGGCGGCGTGACGTACGGGCTCGCGGAGTCGCTGCCCGACGGGCTCGACGTCGTGCGGCTGCCGTTGAAACACCGCGGCGGCGCGCTCCCCCAGGCGCGGCGCGTGCGCTCGGAGACGCCAGCCTTCGTGTGCTACACCTCGGGGACGACCGGCGAGCCCAAGGGCGCGGTCCACGTGCACGGCGGCTTCCTCGCGAAGACGGTCAGCGAGACGGGGCTGCAGCTCGACCTCGGCCCGGGCGACACGCTCCTGTGGGTGACGGACCCGGGCTGGGTGATGGGTGTCTGGCAGACGGTCGCCGGTCTCGCGCGCGGCGCGAGCATCGTCTGGGTCGAGGGCAAGGCGGATCCGTTCGCGGCCGGCGCGGTGGCGCGCGCGACGCACTTCGGATTCAGCCCGACGCTCGTGCGCGCGGGCGCGCGACCGTTCGCGTGGCCGGAGCTGCGTCGCTTCGCCTCGACGGGCGAGCCGTGGGACGTCGAGTCTTGGCGGCGCGTCGCTGCGCTCAGGCTGCCGATCTGCAACCTCTCGGGCGGGACTGAGGTCGGAACCAACTTCCTCAGCCCGAACCCGCACACGGAGCGCTCACTCCACCCGTGCTCACTCGGCGGTCCGTGCTTCGGCATGGACGTCGACATCGTCGACGAGGACGGCCGTCCGACGGACGACGGCGAGCTGATCTGCCGCGGGCACTGGCCCGGCATGACGCGCGGGCTCTGGGGCGACGAGGACGGCGAGCGCTTCTGGTCGACGTACTGGCGGCGCTACCCCGGGGCGTGGCACCACGGCGACCGGGCGCAGCGCCAGGGTGGCCAGTGGTTCCTCCCGGGGCGGAGCGACGAGGTGCTCAACGTCTCGGGCAAGCGGGTCTCGCCGGCGGAGGTCGAAGGCTACGCGGGCTGCGACTGCATCGCGTCCGAGGACGAGGGCGGGCTCCTCGTCCGCGTGGTCGACGCGGACCCGGCCGCGGTCGAGGCGCGGATCCGGGCGGCGCTCGGCCGCGGCTTCCGCGTGGAGGTCCGCCGGGTGGAGACCCTCCCTCGGACGGCGAGCGGGAAGGCGATCCGCTGAGGCGCCCTGAGAGCGCGCGTGTGGCCTTGGCCGGCCCCGAGGACTCCGAGGTCCCCAGGGCCGGCCGGCGCAGCGACACGAGCGCACGCGAAGCCACCGCGGCCGCAGGCCCCCGGCCTCCGGTCAGTACGGCCAGCCGGGGCCGAGGATCGCGGCGCGCTCGGCGAGGAGGTCGGCGATGGTCGCAGCCTGGGCGGGGTCGCCGGAGAGGTCGGTCTGCTCGAACGGGTCCACGGTCAGGTCGAACAGCTCCAGCGGGAGGGGGCCGGCGGCCGTGTCCATCTGGAGGAGCTTCATCCCGTCGTCGCGGACGATCGCCCACCGGTCGACGGTGAGCGTCGGCTGGACGCCGTTGTTGGGCGAGAAGCGATGGACCCAGGCGTACTGCCTCGGGCTCCCGCCGACGCCGTCGAGCGAGTCGGTGAAGCTGATCGAGTCATCGAAGTCTGCCGGCGGCTGCGGCAGGCCGACGAGGTCGACGACGGTTGCGGGCAGGTCGACGATCGAGACGAGGTCATCGTCGATGCCGGGCGTGACGCCGGGGCCGAACACGAGGAGCGGAACGTTGCAGCCGCCCTGGTACGGAGTCAGCTTGTAGCCCTGCTGGAGTGGCGTCGCTGGCCAGACGGAGGTCTGGTGCGGCGTGCCGTTGTCGCAGAACACGAAGACGTAGGTGTTGGAGAGGTCGAGCACGCCGAGGATGTCGACGAGCGCTGCGTCGATCGCGGTGATGGCGGAGAGGTAGCGCTCGCGGTTGTTCGTCGGCGTGGGGTAGCTCGGCGGGAGCATCCCACTCGGCACCGCGGACTGGAACGGCTCGTGCGGTGCGAAGAACGAGACGCACGCGAACTTGCCGCCGGCCGTGCTCCCCCACCAGTCGACGAACGCATCGGTGACCGCACGGGTGGAGTACGTCGACTCGCCGCTGCGCGCGCCGTCGTCGACGCGCGACCACGAATAGTGGTCGCTCAGGTTGCCGGCGGCGCCTGCGCGCCAGGTCTCGAACCCGTGGATGCGGGCGGAGTCGTCGACGGCCGGAACCGTCGCGGCGCCGGAGACGTGCCACTTGCCGAACAGCCCCGTGGCGTAGCCGTTCGCGGCGAGGTACTCGGGGAGCATCGTGTCGGAGACAGGCGCGCCTCGCTCGAACGGCTGCGTCACCGACAGCGCCTTGCCGATGAACGCGCGGTGGCCGAGCTTGCCGGAGACCATCGCGTAGCGCGAGGGGCTGCACACGCAGCCGGCGTAGAACCGACAGTAGGAGCGGCCGACTGGCGCGTACGTCGCGAGCGTCGGCATCGTCGAGGGGAGCATGTCCTCAAACCCGGCGTCGTCGAGGATGACGAAGAGCACGGACGGAGCGCCGGCGATGCCATCGCCGTCGTTCGAGGATGCGGGGAGGGCGAGCGTCGCGGTCGACAGCAGGGCAAGCAGGAGTGTCTTCATGGCGTGTGCTTCCAGTACCCCACTCGGGGGCCAGGCGTGAGGATGTAGACGAAGCCCTCGTCACTCGAACCACGGTTGTAGTCGTCGACGTAGGGGCGGGGAGTGTAGTAGTTCGCTGCCGTGCATCGCTCGCCCTCCTCGAAGCGCGGGGCAACGTGCTTGTCCCACAGCTCCTTCGCTCGATCCGGCCAGTCCTCGACGTTAGATGCGTTGACTGCGACGCGCTCGATCTGGTCGTTCTTCATCATCCGTTGTCCGGGTGAGCGGCGTAGGTGTTGAGAGCGGCGACGATGCCGCCGCGCGTGGGGTTGACCTCGATCGGCTCTGCGCAGATCGAGCCGTCGAGGTCGCCCTCCTGCTCGGCCTCGCGCCACGCGCGCTCGGCGTCCTTCTTGGTGCGGAAGAATGCGTAGCCGTTCGACTCACCCTGCTCGTCGACGTAGTGGTTGCGGTAGAAGCGCACGGGACTACCAGCCGATGCCGCGGCGGATGAGGATGCGACGCGCCGCTTGGACGCTCGCGTTGTCGGGGTGCCCGTTCGCGGTCTCGCGCAGGCGCTCGATCGTCGTCGGCCTGCGCAGCTCGCCGGCGGCGAGCTTCTCCACGTACTCCTCGCGGAGCTGCTCGCGGCGTGCGAGGAGGTCGGCGTCGGCGTCCGCCTGCATGCGGAGGAAGCTGCGCCAGCGCGAGCGAGGCACGTGGCCGGCGGGGTTGTGGAGGGCGGGGTTGCCGAGACCGAGCAGGCTCGCGCGGTTCCGCGCGAGGTACTGCTCCTCGGTACAGGTCTGGGGGTCGCCGGCGAAGGCGCGGCGGGTGGCGGTGTTCATCGGATTCGGGGGATCTTGGCTTCGGCGGCGAGCGCGCGCGCGCGCCACGTGGCGACCTCGCGCCGGAGCGCGGCGGTGTCGGAGCGGTCGGCGGCGAGCGCCACGGTGGGCTCGCTCAGAAGGCGTGTCGCGGCGTGCGAGGCGAGGGCGCCGGCGAGGGCGCCGACGGTCGCGGCGACGAGCACGCGGCGGTGGAAGGTGGTCACGACTGGCCTCCGGGCAGGTCGGCGAGGGTGAGGCGGATGCGGCTGGCGGCGGAGCGGACCGCGCGCTGCTCGGCGGGCTCGCCACCGTTGCCGAGAGCGACCGGCGACCCTTCGAGCAGGTCGAGGATCCGGCGCGCCTCGGATGCGCGCACCTGGTACTGGCCGCCGACGACACGCCCCTTGCGGCGCGTCGCGCGGATCGGATCGGGGATCGGCGGCTCGGCGACGTCGAGCCCAGCGGCGACGAGCGCGCGATCGCTGATCGGGAACTGGACGAGCGGGTCGTTGCGGTCCGCGTTGACCTCGTCGTGGAGGTCGCGCAGCGCGGTCTCGCACTCCTTCGCGCTGAGTCCGTCGATGCTCACGCCGGCGGAGCGGCACTCGTCGAGGAAGGTCTCGACGTCTGTCTGGGCGGCGCGCATGCGCAGCAGCGCTTCGTGGTTGAAGAGGGTCATCGGTCTGCGGGGTATGGGGTGGTGGTGAGTCCGGCGCCGGGCGTGCGGTCAGTCCGGCGCCGGGCGTGCGGTCAGCTCTTGTAGATGAGGTCGGCAAGCCAGTCGTTGCGGCGGTCCTCGTCGCTCGGCTGTTCGAGCGCGCTACGCTCGCGGCGAGCGGGGCGCGGGGCGCGCGGCTTGGCGTAGCCGGTCAGCGTATCGTCGTCGCCAAACTCCGCGGCGAGCGACTCGACCAGGCGGTTGAACGCGGGGCGCGTCGTGTACACGGCGGCGAGTCGCGAGGTCGGCCCCGGGGTGAGGTGCACATCGAGCCCGGGGAAGCCGACGGTGATCGAGCGGTCGATGTGGGTCTGCTGGTCGACCTGCGGGGAGACGGTGCGGAGCGTCGCGATCAGGCGGCGGGAGTCGAGCTTGGCGGACATTGCGTGGCGGGGTGTGTGGTGGTGGCGTGCGGTCGAGGTCGGCGAGGATCAGCGGATGATGCCGCGGTCGATCGACTTGGCGTCCTTGAGGTTGATCGCGCCGCGGCGGTATGCGAGGCGCAGGTCTTGGATCGTGAAATCGGCGGGCTCGCCGTCGATCGTCTGGGTCAGGAAGATGAAGCCGTGCTCGTCCTGCCAGCGCTTGCCGTTCTTGCGCACGAGCGCGGCGACCTCTTTGAGCGTGGAGGCGGTGGCGAGGGGAGCGGCTTGCTCGTCGGTGGCGATGGTGAACATGGCTTCGAGGGGAGGTCGGTTGGGGGTGGTGGCGGCGCCGGCTCGCTTGCCGACTGAGGAGATCATCGCCCGCTCCCCCGCTGAGCGCAAGAGGAATCCGGCAGAATCCGACAGAGCGCCGCAAGCTGAGACAGAACCCCAGCTTGCGGCGCCCCAGGCGGGGTCAGGGAGCCTCGGAAACCGGCCAGACGTAGTCGAGCGCAGGCTCCTCGGACCAGCCCAGGGGCCCGTAGTGCCCGGGCGCCTTCGCGAGCAGGGCCGCCCGGTGGCTGGCGTGAAAATCCGGCGCGCCGAACCACGGCGGGCGGGCGGGCGGCGCGTCGGGCCAGTGCTGCTCGACAAGCGCGCGGATCTTGTCGCGGCAGGTGTCCCTGTAGCCGCGACTGACCCACTCGTCGCAGACGCAGTAGCCGTAGAGGGCGAGGCTGCGCTCGAACCCACGCCACATGCGGGTCGCGGGGTGGCTGCGCCAGCCGGCCGTCTCGCAGGCGAGCGCGCGGAGGATCTGGAGCACCTCGACGCGCTGCTTGCCAAGGCGCTGCCGGTCGAGCACGAGCGCGGAGTCGTGGAACGATGCGTAGGGGAGGAAGGTCTGCATGACGGGGTGGAGTGGTGGTGTGCGGGGAGAGGGCGAGCGCGGCCGCCCAGGCTTCGCAGGAGCGCGCGTGTCGCACGCGGCCGGCGCCGGCGCCTCGCCGGCCTCGGCCACGCGCCGGCGCGCTCAGGAGGTCTCCTGCGGGGGCACGCGCGGGACGGGCGGCACGTGCCCGGGGTAGTGGATCGGGCGGTCGGTGGGCAGCTCGAAGGCGTTGCGCTCCTCGACCGCATCCGCGGCCGCCCGAGCGTGCGCGAGCGCGGCGTGCTCGCGCGCCTTGCGCTCAGCCTCGGCAGCGCTCGCGACGGTCCGCTCCTCGTCGGCGACTGCGCGGCGGTGGTCGGCGACGCGGTCGGCGGCGCGTAGCGCCCACTCGTCGATCAGCTCATCGAGGACGATGCGCGGCTCGCGCGGGATGCCGGAGCGGACGAGGTCGCATACCGCGGCGTGCATCTGGTCGAACGTCCACGAGCCGTCGATGTAGCTCTCGGCGTAGCCTCGCAGCAGGGCCGCGACCTTCTCGATGCCGGCGACGGCGAGCTGGTCAGCGGTGGTCGGGCTCGGCGCGCTCCGCCGCTCGCGCTCGACGGCAAGGACGGTGACGCGCTCGGCTGCGCGCCCGAGCGTGTAGGCCAGGTCGGCGCCCTCTCGGTAGGGGCGCGTGTCGTGTTCGGTGGTCATGGGTCTGGGGTGGTGAGGGTCGAGGCGAGCCGGCGCGACGCACGGGCGCCGCGCCGGTGAGATGGGTCAGGCGAGCGCCGTCAGCGGCGTGCCCGTGTGGCGGCGTTGCTCGCCGGCGAGGATCCGGCGCGCCTCGACCGTGCCTGCGTGGCCGGTGCCGAGGCGGAGCGCGTCGACGGCGTGCCACAGCGCACCGTCGGTGTCGCCGATCAGGCGAGCGACGCGCCGGAGGCGCTGGCGGAACAGCGGGTGCCGCGCGTCGCAGCGATCGAGGAGCCGGCGGAGCCGGATGGCGTGCGCAAGCTGCAGCTCGATCGACGCATCGGCGAGGAGGGGAGCGGTGGGGAAGGTGAGCACGGAGGACTCCGGTGTGTGGGGTGGTGGTTGGCGCCGGCGTCCTTGCCGACTGAGGAGATCATCGGCTCTCCCCAGCCTGAGCGCAAGAGGAATCCGGCAGAATCCGGCAGCCGGTCTCAAGCTGGGATCCTGACTCACCTTGCGGTGTCTCGACCCACCCCACGGGGGCATGGGGCGGGTCGGGCGCCCTCGTCGGCCGCGGCGCGGCCGGTCGCTCAGGCTTCACAGGAGCGCGCGTGTCGCGTCCGGCGCCGCCGGCGGCCCGTCACTCGCCGCCCCGGTCGACGCGCGCACCGACGAGGTTGAGGAGCGCGACGGCCCAGCCTGGCGTGAGCCCCTCGAACGCGAGCTTGACCACGCCGTCACCGCCGGCCTCGACGCGCGCGCGCGCGTGCTCGCCGGCCTTGCCCGGCAAGAGGATGAGCGCGCCCGGCTGATCGAAGCCGGGGAGCGACTCCTCGATGACGGCGGCAGCCTTCGCGCGCGCGACGTCGCGCGCCTGCTCGCGCTCGCGCTCGGCGGCCTGCTCCTCGGCCTCCTCCAGCAGCGCATCGCGCAGGCCGAGGAGCGCTCGCGTGAACGAGCGCGCCTTGATCCCGCGGCCGGCGTCAACGCCGATGCGGCGCGTGCGGCGACAGGTGTTGTGTGGGCCTGTTCGGATCGTGAGCAGGACGGCGTCGATGCGCGCGTCCGGCGCGCCCGTCTCCTCGTGCAAGGTGCCGATGAGCGAGCCGTGCCACGACGTCGCGACGAGCCGGAGCGAGATGGTGCGCAGGCCGATCGGCGTGTCGACGATCAGCTCGTGACTCCACGGTTGGCTCGGCGACTCCGGCGCCGGCCGCGGCTCCTCGATCCATCCTTGCTGTACGAGCAGCTCTTGGACCTGTTGCCAGGCGTGCGAGCGGGTGTCCTTGAGGGTCATCGGTCTGTGGGGTGTGGGGTGGTGGTTGACGGCGAGCGGTCACGCGACCTTCTCGGCCTTGGTCGGGCGGCTGTAGAAGCCGAACCCAGCATCCTTGGGCGTCACCTTCGCGGCGAAGCGGACGCGGTCGCCGCGCGCGACGTCATCGAGCGCGGCCGGCAGCGAGCCGTACAGGCGGAACGAGCCGGCGTCGGTGTCGACGCGCACCATGAGCTTGGTTCCCCAGTCGGTCGACTTGATCGTCACGACCTCACCCTCGATGTCCTGCCGGCCCTCGACGGGCGTGACCTCAACGGGTGCAGCCTTGACCTCGCCGGCGACCTTGAAGGCGAACGCCTGCTGCTTGTCGGTCAGCGAGCCCCAGCGGAGCGCGCTCGCACGGAGGTCGGCGAGGATCGGGTGCTCGACGGCGAGCGCCTCGCTCAGCTCAGGGCGCGCGGCGAGCCACGCCTTGCCGGCGGCCTGCCTTTCCTCGCGCTCCTCGCGGCGCTGCTCAGCCTTCCGCACGGCGCGGCGGTCGGCGGCCTTCTTGGCCTGGGCGTAGCTCTTCACGGTCTGCGTCCGCGTGCGCTTCCGCGTGTCGACTCCGCCGCAGGCGTAGCACCGTCCGCCGTCCGGCTGCCAGGAGCCGAAGCCCCGGCCGCCGCAGCGGTCGCACGCAGCGCTGAGCGTGAGCGTCACGCCGTCGTCGTTCAGGTGGGAGAGGATGGCATCGCGGCCGGTCGCACGGAGGTACTCGATGGCGTCGGCGGCGGAGCGGATCGGGGCGGCGGTCAGGGCGTTCATCGGATCGGGGTGGTGAGCGGTGGTGGTGGTGGGGTGAGGTTGCCGGCGCCGTCGCGGCGAGCGGCTCGGGTCGCGGCGGATCAGCCGGCGATGATGTCGAACAGCTCGACGGCGATGAGGCGGGCGGCCTCGCTCTGCTCGGGAGCCATCCCGCGGCGGGCGTTGACCAGCTCGCGGCGCGCGCCTTCGAGGTCGGTCGCGAAGTCCTGCCAGTCGACCTGGGGGAGCGTGAGCTGCACGCTTGCGTGGTCGAGGAGGCTGAGAGCGCGGTTGAGCGAGCCCTGCGCGGGAGCGGAGAGCGCGCCGGGGGCGAGGGATTCGGCGCGGCGGGCGATGGCGAGGATGTCGTTGGCGTGCATCGGATCGTGGGGTTGAGGGTGGTGGTGGCGCCGGCTCGCTTGCCGACTGAGAAGATCATCGCCGCTCCGCAGCCTGAGCGCAAGAGGAATCCGGCAGAATCCGGCAGGCGGTCTCAAGCTGGGATCCTGACCCACCTTGCGGTGCCCGACCCCGGCTCACGGCCCGTCAGGCGGGGGGGGGCGGCCGGCCGGCGCGCCGCGCGGGGCGGGCGCCGGCTCGGCCTCCCTGCTCGCGCTCAGGCGCGCGCGGGCGCCGCGGCCGGCTCGGCGGTCGCCGGCAGCTCGCGCGCGGCACCGAGCGCCGCACACAGCGCGTCCGCGGCCGTCAGCGCAGCGATCGCGTTCGCGAGCGTCGCCTGCACGGCGCCGACCTGGAGCGCCTCGGCCGCCTCGTGCCGCACCTCAGCCATGTCGTCGGCGGCGACGCGGGCGCGGTCGAGCGCGCGCTCGATGCCGGTGCGGACCAGCTCGAACGCATCAGCCGCGGGCGGCGGCTCCGGCGCGCCGTGCTCGATGAAGTCAACGAAGCGCGCCGCGGCGACAGCGAGGTTGCCGTACAGCGAGACAAGCTCGGGCCTCGACCCGGCGGTCTCGGCGATGGCCTTGAAGTGCCCGAGGATCGAGCTGTCGGTGCCGTCGCGCTGAACGTCCCACCGGCCCTGGTAGGTTCCGGTCTCGCCGTCGATCGTCGTGTAGGCAAGCACGATGCTCGTCTTGTCGTACGCGCCGCCGGCGGGCGCGTCGGTGCGGATCGCGGCGAGGATGGCGTCAGCTTCGGCAACCGTCTTGACCACGGTGCCCTCGGCGACGTTCGCGGACTCGGACCATTCGAAGGTGATGGAGTCGATCGAGAGGATGGGCTGCATGATGAGTAGGGGGTGCGGGGTGGTGGTGTGAGTCGACGCGCCACGCGGCGCGCCGGTGTGCCTGCTGCGGTCAGTCGGCGAGCGTCTCGACGGTCGAGCGGATCGCCTCAGCGCTACGCGCCTGGTAGCCGAACCAGTCGCCGAGGAGCCCGGTGACTCCGGCCATCTCCTGCGCGGAGTAGAACGCCTGCGCGCTCGCGGTCAGGAGGTCGAGCGCGCGGCGCACGTTCTCGGCGGTCGGCAGCGTGCCCGGGCGGTCGCCGCCGGCGGGAGCGAGTGCGAGCGCGGCGCCGCGGGCGGCCTGCGCGCCGCGCATCCACGCCGCGCGGACGTCCGGCTTGAGCGCGCCGGCGGGCTGGAGGATCGACAGGATGTTCAGGTCGTTGACGGCGTCGCGGGTGCGGGCGGCGAGGGTGTCGGAGATGCTCATCGGATCGGGGCTGGGTTCGGGGTGGTGGTGGCGCCGGCTCGCTTGCCGACTGAGAAGATCATCGTGCATCCCCAGCCTGGCCGCAAGGGGAATCTGGCAGAATCCGGCAAGCGGACGCAAAAGGGGGCCGGAGCCCAGGTTGCGCCCGGACACCGGCCCCTCACCACCACCGCGGGAACCACCCCACGGTGTTCAGTCGCCGGCGCGCAGGTCCCCCTGAGTCGCCTCGGCGGTCAGAATCCAGACGCCGGCCTCGACGGCGGCGGCCTGAATCCGGGCGCGGTTGTCGGGGTCGAGCCCTTCCCACGCCTCCTGCTCGATCGCGAGGAGCCCGCCCTCGCCGACGGCGGCGATGCACGCCGGGAGCGCGACCGACCAGCGCTCGCCCTCGGACAGCTCCGAGAACGGCACCGTGCCACGGTCCGTGTCGATCACGAGCCGGCCGTCGGCGAAGCGGAGCCCGCCCACGCCGAGCTTGGCGACGGCCTCGGCGACGACGTCCCAGCAGCCGCGCGCGGCGGCGCGCAGCTTCTCGGCGTGCGACCTCGCGCCCTGCGCGGCGCGGAGGTGCACGGCCGCCTCGTTGTGCCGGCGGCGCGCCTCGCGGACGAGCGTCCCCCGTTCGAGCGCGGCGACGGCGTCCTCGTGGGCGCGCTGCAAGGCCGCCAGGCTGGACTCGTCCGGCCCGGGGTCTCCGAGCCCCGCATCGACCACGGCGCGCGCAGCGTCGACCTGAGCGAGCGTGGAACGGACGAGCGCGAGCCGCTCCGCCTTCGCGGTCGCGGCATCGGCGAGCCGGCGCGCCTCCGCGCGCGCGGCCGACAGCGCAGCCTCGATGCGCTTGACCTCGTCGTCGGCGGCCGCCTGCTCGGACACGGCCGCGCGGTGCTCCGCCTCGGCGTCCTCGACCGACACGCCGGCGGTCTGTTCGAGCGCGCGCTCAAGCTCCGCCTGCGCGGCGGCGTGCTTCTCCGCCCGCGCGGCCGCGCCTCGCGCGGCGCCGCGCGCCTCGGCGAGCGCGTCGGCCGCAGCCTCGACAGCGGCGCGCAGCTCGCCCTCGTCCGACGGAGCATCGAGGTCGACGTCGGACAGGCCGGACGTCAGCCCCATCGCGCGCGACTCCTCGCGCTCGACGGTCTCCTCGGACGCGCGCGCAGCCTTCTCGATGTCGCGCTTGAGCAGCCCGGCCATCGTCGGGAGGTCGGACGCGCCGGCGGCCTTCGTGCTCGCCAGCTCCTCCAAGACCTCGCTGCCGCCGACGAGCCGCGCGAAGCGGTCGAGGTCGGCGGGCGCGCCGGCGAGCGCGCACAGGACACGGGCGCGCCGTCCGTCGGCCGCCTCCTCGGACACGAGCCCGGGGTCGACGAGCACCGACGGGTCGACGTCGGAGCCGAGGCTGCGTGCGACCAGCTCACCGCCGCGGGTCTGGCGCTTCTTCGCGGCGACGCTCACGTGGAGCGACGCGCCGAGCCCGACGACGTTGCCGGCCGGCTCGCCGTCGCGCACGGTCAGCTTCTCGTCGCCGCCGGCGAGCGCGTGCACCGCGCGGATCGCCGACGACTTGCCGGCGCCGTTCCGGCCGTGAAGGACGACGACGCCACCGCCCTCGGGCAGCGGCAGGTCGAGCGACTCGATCGGCCCGACGTTCTCGATGTGGATGGTGTTCTCAGACATGACCTGCTGGGGTGGTGGTGTGGGGTGCTTCGACGCCACCGGCTGTCGCCGGCCCCGACTCGGGTCGGGCGCGCCGGCGCGGGGTCCTTGTCCAGTCCCCGCGCGCGGCGCTCGCACGCATGAAGCTCGGCCTCAACGAGCCCGATCAGTTGAGCACGATCCCGTTCTCATCGACCGGTGCGGCGAGTGCGTCCTCGAACCCGCCGACGCGCGCGATCGTGCGACCGAAGCGCTTGATGACGTTCTCGGATGCGCGCGGCGAGAAGCCCTTGGCGACCTCGGTCAGCGCGTTGTAGAGCGACCAGCCGGTGCGCTCGGCGAACGCCTCGTGGTGCGGGTGCTCCTCCTCCTGGTACGCGGTGAACACCCGGTCGATCCGGCCAACCTGTCGGTTCGAGAACGCCTTGTCCCGCACGCCCTGGAGCAGCAGGTGGTCGGCGTCGCGGCGGTCGATGTCCATGCTCTGCATCGACTCGACGACGCGGCGGAGGTTTGCGGTCTGCTCCTCCCACTTCTCCATCCCCTCGTCAATCGACTGGTCGAGGTCGCCGACGCGGCCGCTCGTGTGCTTCATCCCGAAGACGAAGTCCCCGACGATCATGCCGTTGTCGCAGATGAAGACGCGCGAGCCGGACACGCCGAGGAGCCCGAAGCGCTGCAGGTTGGACGAGCGGAAGCCGAGCACGGGAGCCTGCCCGGGGACGCCGAGGTCGAAGCCCTCGAACTGCATGAACCCGTAGACGTCGTGCGTGTCCTCGGACAGCGCGAACGATTCGCGAGCGACCGACAGGCCACGGTCGCCGGCGGCGCGGTGAATCTCATCGATCAGGTCCGCGTGGTGGAGCGGCTTCCAGCGGTTGCCCGCGGTCTCGGACTTGCGCGCCTCGCGCAGATCCTCGACGGTCGGCACGGTGTAGGTCTCACGGATGGAGTCGAGCGTGGTGGCGGAGGCGCCGGCGTGAACGTAGAGCATGGTGTGGTGTGTGGTGGTGGGCTCGCGCCCGAGGGTGGTGGTGGTGGCGGCGACGCGCGCCGCCCGAGTGTGTATCGGACTGACTCAGCGGTCAGGCGTCAAGGGGCTTGCCAGTCAGGAGGTTGTGGAGCCGGCTGGCCTCGGACTCGTCGGCGACGTCGGTAACGTCCTCGCAGTCGAGCGCGAGCGACAGCTCGAAGAGCAGGTTACTCGCCGCCGTGATGAGCTGCTTCGCTGCGCTCAGCTCCTCGCCGTCGAGCGCCTCGTCAGCGCTGCCTTCGCTCTCGATCAGGTCCTCGACGACGGACGAGCAGTCTTGGAACGCGAGGAGCGTGTTGCGGAAACGGCAGTAGGACATGTTGGCCATCGGACTGTGGGGTAGGTGGTTCGGGTGGTGGCGAGGTCGACCGTGGCGGCCGACTGAGAAGATCATCGCCGCCCGACAGCCTGAGCGCAAGGGGAATCCGGCGGAAACCGGCAGGCGCCCGCAAGATGGCCACTGGCCACACCTTGCGTCGTCTCTCCGGCAGTATCCGGCGGAATCCAGCCGCGGCGCTGGACCCCGGGGCGCCGGCCACGTAGGCTCCCCGCCCCATGAGTACCACCCGCAAGAAGCGCCAGCGCGCGACCGTCCGCCGAGGACGCCCGCCTGGCAACGAGGCTGGTCGCAAGGCGACCCGCACCGCCCTTCCCGGCCTCGCGCGCGAGCGAGCGCGCGCCGGCCTATCCACCGCGGCACTCGCGGCGCTGCTCCCCTCGATCGAGGTCCGCGGCGTGAAGGGTCCGCGCTACTCGCGTTCGGCCATCACCGGCTGGGAGCTAGGCGACTGCCTCGCGCCGGCCGACGTCGTGCCGTTCCTCGCGCGGGCGCTCGGCTGCTCGGGCAAGCGGCTCAAGCAGGCGTAGCCGTGGCGCGTCGCAGGAAGCCGCCTGTCCACGTGGAGGTCCCGGGTCGACCGGACCCCCTCCCGCCGTGGAAGCACCAGGCTGAGGGCACAGCGAAGGCGGTCGAGGTCCGGCGCCTCATGATGCACGCGGACATGCGCACGGGGAAGACGCGCATTACGATCGACGCGGTCGAGAAGATCGACGCGCGGCGCGTGCTCATCGTCGGGCCGAAGATCGTCGTCGACGTCTGGGCGACGCAGTACGCCGAGTGGGCGACGAAGCCCTGGCGGCTCGTCCTACTCGACGAGCGCGCCGGCTCCGGCAAGCAGAAGGCGGCGGCGGTGCGCGACGCGATGAAGCGCTACCCCGGCGAGCGCATCGCCGTCGTCGTCAACTTCGAGTCCGCCTGGCGCAAACCGCTCGCGGACGCGCTCGATGCGTTCGATCCGGACGCCGTCGTGTTCGACGAGTGCCACAAGCTCAAGAGCCCGGGCGGCAAGTCGTCGCTCTGGGCGCGCGAGATCGCGAGCGAGCGGCGCGAGATGGTCCTCGGCCTGACAGGTACGCCGATGCCGGCAGGGCCGCTCGACCTGTACTCGCAGTTCCGAGCGATCAGCCCTGGGCTGCTCGGCCGCTCGTTCACGCGCTTTCGTGCGCGCTACGCGCAGCTCTCCCCGCGCGCCGGCTACGTGAAGGTGACGGGCTACAGGAACCAGCGCGAGCTGGCCGAGCGCATCGCGCCGGCGACGCACCGGATCCGCAAGGACGTCCTCGACCTTGTGCCGACGACGCACCAGCAGGTGCGCGTGCAGCTCTCGCCGGCGGGCGCGCGTGCGTACTCCGAGATGGAGACATTCCTCCGTGCGCAGGTCGACGGCGGCGAGGTCACAGCGAAGAACGGGATGGTCATGCTCCTGCGCCTCCAGCAGATCACCGGCGGCGTGGTCCCGACCGACGACGGCGGGCTGTCGCGCGTCGACACCGCGAAGAGTGAGGCGCTCCAAGAGCTGCTCGAATCGCTCGACCCCGACGAGCCGGCCGTGGTGATTGGACGCTTCATCGCCGACCTCGATGAGGTGCACCGCGTCGCGGCCAACCTCGGCCGCGGGTCGCGCGAGCTGTCGGGTCGCCGGCGCGAGCTGGACGAGTGGAAGCGCGGCGCCGCGCCGATCCTCGCCGTGCAGATCCAGGCCGGCGGCATCGGCATCGACCTGACGCGCGCGAGCTACTGCTGCTTCTACTCGACTGGCTTCTCGCTGGGCGATTTTGAGCAGGCGGTCGCGCGGATCCACGGGCCGGACCAGAAGCGCCATGCCCACTACCACTACCTCGTCGCCGCCAACACCGTCGATGAAGCCGTGTACGGCTCGCTCCGGCAGAAGCGGAACGTCGCCGAGGACATCATCGAAGGCTACCTCAAGACCCAACGGAGACAGACCGCATGAGCCTGGACGTCGAACGACTGCGCAAGTACGTCGCGCTGTGGAAGCGGTGCGAACGGCTGGAGCGTGAACTCAAGGAGAGCGTGCACGCGCTCGCGAACCTCGGCGTCGTGTGCGCCGACAGCCTCGTCGACGAGGGCGTGCTCGGCTTCCCTGTCGAGGTCGACGGCGAGCCGTTCCACCTGTACATGCACACGAGCCTCTCGGTCCGCTCGCAGCCCGGCGTGACCGCAGAGGAACGAATCGCTGCGCTCCGTGAGGCGGAGCTAGACTGGATGATCGAGCCGAGCTACTCACCTTCGCGCCTGACCGCGTGGGTGAAGGAGCAGCTCGGCGAACACGAAGAGCAGATCCCCTTCGCGCTCTCGTCCGCGTTCGACATCAACGTCGAGGACGAGCTGCGCGTGCGAGGGGGGACGCAGAAGAAGAGCCTGGCGGCCAAGGCCGCGTCCTTCTACCGCAACTCCGCGCGTCGGGAGGCTCGCGCGCGGACCCAAGAACCCAAAGACCCGAAGACTCAAGAGTCATGACCAGCAACAACAACGCGCTCGCCATCATCGAGCCCGGATCGCTCGCCATCGCGGCGACCGACGACAACGCCGACAACTTCCCCACGCTGTTCGAGGAGGCGGGGCTGTCGTTCTTCGACCTCGAACGCGTGAGCGTGCCGACCGGTGGCGGCAAGTTCTTCACCGTTGAAGACCTCGACGGCGAGCGCGCCGAGTCGGAGATCGAGGGCGTCATCGCGCTCATCCAGGCGAACCAGCGCAGCTACCACGCGACCGCGTACGGCGAGGGCGAGTCCGGCCCGCCCGACTGCTCCTCGACCGACGGCGTCGAGGGCTACGGCAACCGCTACCTCTCCGGCGTCGAGGATGGCGCCGAAGCGCACGAGTGCGCGTCGTGTCCGCACAACGCCTGGGCGTCGCGCGTCCGGCCGGACGGGACGCAGGGGAAGGGCAAAGCGTGCCGCGAGTTCATGCGGCTCGTCGTGTTCACCAAGGACGCGCTCGTCCCCACCCTCGTCGTCGCTCCGCCGACGAGCCTCAAGGGCGTGCGGCGCTTCATGCTCCGCCTCGCGAAGTACGGCATCCGGCCGCACGAGATCCTCGTCAAGATCGGCATCCAGGTCGAGGAGATCGGTGGCTACCCGACTGCGATGCTCAAGCTCTCCGCCGGCGGCCGGCTCTCGGACGAGGAGGCTGCGCGCATGCTCCGCCTGCACGACAAGCTCGGCCCGCTGTTCGAGCCGTTCCTCCGCCCGGCGCTCCAGGCCGAGCGGCCGCAGGAGGAGCGCGAGGTGAAGGATGAGGACGAGTGGCGCGACGCGCCGAGTGTCGACGTCGCGACGGCCGCCGAGACTACGGCCGCCGCGGACGCGAGCGACGCACCCTCCGAGTCGGAGGTGGCCGAGGCTGACGAGGTCGCGGGGCAGTAGCCTCGCTCGCGTGAACGACAGCCGGCGCTTCCACGGGGGCGTCGGCTGTCCTCGTCCAACCCTCGCCTCCGCCTCGCCCCCCAGCCTCGATGAACAGACGCGGCTTCCTGCGTACCCTCTACCCCGACGGCATCGACGACGACGCGCGCATGGTGTTCTGGCGCAAGTCCGACCGAAGCACGCTCTGGATCGACAGTCTCAAGAAGGTCAACGAGCCTGACGACTCCGAGACCGACCACTACTTCAACGTCTGCCTCCAACGCGCCGACGCACCCGAGCGCGACGAGCGTGGACGTCCGCTCCGCGGCAAGGCGGAGACGGCGCTCGTTATGCCCGGCGTCTGGGTCGACCTCGACGTTGGCGAGAAGCCCGACGGCAAGAAGACGTACCCGCCCACGGTCGCTGACGCGAAGGCGGTACTCGCTGGTCTGCCGGCTGAGCCGACGCTCTCGCTCCTCTCAGGCGGTGGGGGGTTCCACTGCTACTGGCTGTTCAAGGAGCCGTGGCGCTTCGACTCCGACGAAGAGCGCGAGCGCGCGGCGCTCCTCTCCGAGCGGTGGCAGCTCATGATCCGGCGCGCGATGCAGCCGCGCGGGTGGGACCTCGACTCAACGTTCGACCTCGCGCGCGTCCTCCGGCTCTACGGCACGCACCACGGACGGACGGGGCTGCGGACGGAGATCGACGAGCCCGTGGGGACACGGTTCAACCCGTCCGAGCTGGAGGAGATGCTCGACCTGATGAGCGTCCCCGTCCCGACAGGGCTGCGCGAGGCGCGCGCGCGTGCGACCGCGGCCGAGCGCGTCGCCGCCGGAGACCTAATCCTCGACCCGAACGCGACGGCGCCGCACGCCCAGATCGCCGAGCTGGTCACGCTCGACGCAGCGTTCCGGCGCACGTGGGACCACGCCCGGTCCGACCTCTCCAGCCAGTCGGAGTACGACCTCGCGCTCGCGAGCCGGCTCGCTGCCCTGGGGCTCGCGGACCAGGAGATCGTCGACGCGCTGATCGAGCACCGGCGGATCGGTGGGCAGGCGCCCAAGCTCCGGCTCGACTACTACCGCGCGACGCTGACGATGGCGCGCTCGTCCGGCGGCGGCGACGCGCCGGCGGACCGCCCGGCGCGCGAGCCGGTCGATACCGGGGGCTGGCCGGCTGGCGTCGCTCAGGCCGCGCAGGCGGCCGCCCCTGCTCCGCCGGCGCCTCCGGTCGAGCGAGAGGGCGGCGACGCGGTGCACATCGACACGGGCGCGCCTGCGGCGCCTCCGCCGGCGGCGCCCGCTCCGGCTCCCGCGCCGGCTCCCGCGCCGGCCGCCCCGGCCGCCCCGGCTCCCGCTCCCGCGCCGGCGCCCGCTCCCGGCGGTGGCGGCGGCGACGACGAGGGCGGCGGCGGCGAGCCCGGCGACGACGGCGACGAGGGCGGGATGCCTGACGACGCGAACGGGTCGCGTGAGCTGATCCGGGCCGGCATCGGATTGGAGGTGCTCCGCGTGATCCGCTACCCTGGGGCCGATGACCGCGGGAGCTACACGATCGAGCTGGCCGACGGCCGACGCATCGCCGTCGGCGCCGCGGACACGCTGCTGTCCCAGGCCAAGCTCGGCGTCCGCATCGCCGACGGCGTCGGCATGCTCCCCCCGGCTCGACAGCCCGCCGTGTGGCGAGGCATCGCGCGCGCCCTCCTCGACCTCGTCGTCGAGCACGGCATCGGCCCGCAGGGCAACCTCGGCGCGCTCGTCCGCGGCTGGATCCTCGACTGGACGGACGGCCGCGAGCTACCGCCGCGGAGCGAGGCGGTCGCCGGTCTCCCGCACGAGCACGACGGCGCGGTCTGGTTCCGGCTCGAAGACCTGGGGCTCTGGCTCTACACGGCGCGGCACGAGCGCGTCCCCTCGAAGGACCTGGCCCAACGTCTCCGGCGCGTCGGCGCGCGACCGATGGGCGTCCGGCTCGATGGCCGGGTGCAGAACCTCTGGCGCTACGTCCTCACCCCAGACCCCGATGGCGAGTAGCGCGCCCCTCCGCGAGCGGCGGTGTTCCACGTGGAACACCGTCGCTCTTGCGTTCCGGCTCCAGTTCGGCGCAGCCGGAAACGCAGTTCCGGCTCTCGTTGGGCGTGTCGAGGCTGGATCCGGGGCAGGGTCGACAGCGCAAGTCGTGTCGAGCGCGGCGCTTCGCGCAATATTCCGGCTCTAGCAGACGTTGACCCTAGCTCGTTGGGGTCGGGCGATGCAGCCTCAACGTCCGGGGAGAGCCGGAATCTTGACGCAAGTCGAGAAGCGATCGGTGCTTAGGGTGTAGACCCTGGCGCGCAGCCAGCCCCAACACGGCCAACGAGAGCCGGAATCTCCGGCCCCTCTCACGCGCGCGTGTGCGCGAACGCGTGCGCGCGGGGGCGCGCGCGAGCGCTTGCGCCGGAAGGCGGAAGCCGGTAGCCTCGGCGCATGACCGAGCCGAGTGCACCCGCCGAGCCTGGCGACGACGAGCCGACACGCTTCGCGCTCGCGCTCGCTCGCGTGGCGAAGGCGACCGACCTGCCCATCCGTTCGATCGAGCGCGCGGGGCTCGACCCGCTCTCGGGCGTGACGTTCACGATCCGCTCGACCGACGACCGGTGGGTCCGCGTCACCGTCCGGCCGACCGTCCTCCTCAACCAGACCCGCTTCCGGGTCACGGTCCTGATGCCGACTGGCCGCGTGACGCGCTCCGTGTCGGCCGCCGAGTGGGAGACGATCGTCGGAGACGTCGTCACCGCCGCGACGCCGTGCACGACAGCACAGGCCGTTGCTAAGGCGCTCGCCCCCACCCGCCTCGCCGGCTTCCTCCGAGACGAGCCCGGCGCCGTGGTCGAGTGGCGCGGCGAGCGCTGGGTCCGGCTCCCCGAGGCCGCGGAGTACGCGCGCGCGCACGGCTCCCCGGTCTCCGACCGAGAGGTCCAGCTCGCGTTCCGCTCCGCCGGCATGGTCCCGCGGAAGATCGTTCACGAGGGGAAGCCCGGCAACTTCTGGTCGCTCCCCGCCGGCTACCCTCCCGCGACCGATGGTTGAGCTGCACCGCATCCACGGCCCGCCCGGCTGTGGCAAGACGACGAAGATCGCCGCCTGGGCGCGTCGCGCCTGCGAGGTGTTCGGCCCCGACGCCGTCGCGCTCTGCTCGATGACGAAGACCGCCGCGCACGAGATCCGCTCGCGCGGGCTCCCCGTCCCGTCCGATCAGGTCGGGACACTGCACGCCCTGTGCTACCGCGCGCTCGGCCGGCCGCCGCTCTACCTGGAGCACATCGAGGACTGGAACCAGCGCCACCCGCGCTACTCGCTCTCGTCCTCCGTGCCCGGCGTCGACGAAGAGCAGCCCGACGGTCCGCGCGGGAACGGCGCCGGCGATGACCTCGACGCGCGTCTCGGCCTGCTCCGTGCGCGGATGACACCCGAGCGGCTCTGGCCCTCCGACGTCCGTGCGTTCGCGAAGGCGTGGGGCGCGTGGAAGGAGGAGCTGGGCGTGCTCGACTTCCACGACCTGATCGCCGACGCGCTCGCCGCGAACGTCCCGCCTCCCGGCGGTGCGCGCGTCCTGTTCGCTGACGAGGCGCAAGACCTCTCCGCGGTCGAGCACGCGCTCCTCCGCCAGTGGGCGCCGCAGACGGAGTACACCGTGATCTGCGGCGACGCTGACCAGTCGCTCTACGGCTGGCGCGGCGGCGACCCCGAGGTGTTCCTCGACCCGCTCCCCGCTGGCCCCGGCGCCGAGCACCCGCTCACGCAGTCCTACCGCGTGCCCGAGGCGGCGCGAGCCTACGCCGCGAAGTGGATCGGCCAGTGCTCGCAGCGCTTCCCCGTCGACTACCACGCGCGCGTCGACGAGCACGGCGCCGTGGTCAACGGCGCGCTCGCGCGGACGCAGACGACGCTCAAGCAGGTCGAGATCGTCGACCTCGTCATGGCCGAGCTGCAGCGTGTCGAGGGCCAGGTGATGCTCCTCGCGTCCTGCTCCTACCTCCTCGCGCCGGCGCTCGCGAAGCTCAAGGCCAACGGCATCCCGTTCGCCTGCCCGTACCGCACGCGCAACGGCTCATGGAACCCGATGCGCGGTGCGGTCGACCGGCTCGCCGCGCTCCTCGCGCCCGCGCTCTCGCCGGGCTGGGAAGAGCCGACGCTCTGGACGGCGCCCGAGCTGTGGGCGTTCCTCGAACACGCCCGCGCTGACCGGACGATGGCGCGCGGACTCAAGGGCGTGCTCAAGTCGCGCGCCGCCGAGGAGAAGGGCAAGCGCTGGAAGGGCAAGGAGGTCGAGGCGAAGCCGCTCACGCTCGACGAGGTCCGTGGGTACATGCTCCCCGATGCGCTCGCCTCGCTCCTCGACGTCGTCAACGCGCCGCGGGATCAGGTCTACGCGCGAGCGTGCGCGTGGATCGACGGGCACCTGACGCCGGCGCACCGGAAGCGCTGGGACTACGCGCTCGCGATCCTCCGGCGGAACGGCACGGCCGGCCTGTTCAACGAGCCGCGTGTCGTCGTCGGAACCTGCCACGCCGTCAAGGGCGGCGAGGCTGACTCCGTGATCCTCTCGCCGGATGCGTCGCCGGCGGCCGCGCGCGCGTGGGCGCAGGGCGGCCGAGGGCGCGACGACGTACGGCGCACGTTCTACGTCGGCATGACGCGCACGCGCGACCGGCTGACCATCCTCGGCTCCGCGTCCGGCTACCCCGGCGCCATCCCCATCTGACCCCCATGAACATCGAGACCCGCCCGATCGACAGCCTGACCCTCGACCCGGAGAACGCGCGCCTGCACCCCGAACGGAACAAGGCCGCGATCCGCGACAGCCTCAACCGCTACGGCCAGCAGAAGCCCATCGTCGTCGACTCGAACGGCGTCATCCGCGCCGGCAACGGCGTCTACACCGTCGCGAAGGAGATGGGCTGGGAGCAGCTGCAGGTGGTCGTCTCCGACCTCTCCGACGCCGAGCTGCGTGCGTTCGCCATCGCGGACAACAGAGCCGGCGAGCTGTCCGAGTGGGACGAGGACGCGCTGACCGCCGCGCTCAAGACCATCGCCGCCGAGTCCGGCGCCGAGGCACCGACAGGCTTCTCGTCCGAGGAGGTCTCCAGGCTCCTCCAGGTCGCTGCGTTCGACGAGGAGCGTGGCGCGGGCGAGGAGTCGACCGAGCCCGCCGGCGCAGCGCACGCGCCCGCAGGCGAAGCGAGCGCGCCCGCCGCGACGAGTGCGCCCGCGGAAGGTGCGGCCGGCGAACCGTCAGCCGCGGGAACAACCGCCGCGGCCGGCGAGGAGCAGGCGAGTACGAACGAGGAGCCGCAGCTCTCGGACATCTTCCCGTTCTCCGTGGACCTGACCGAGCGCGGGTATGGCACCCTGATGGACGCGATCCGAGCGGTGCGCGCGGAGCGTCCGAGCCTGACCATCGCGCAGGCGGTCGAGGACGTCGCCGCGCTCGCGCTCGCCAACATCGACTCACTCGACGAGATCAGCCCCGCTGACTGACCCGACATGCACATCGAGACCTTCACCGCCTGGGACCCCGAGCCCGGCACCGACTCACTCCTCGGCACCGTCGACGACGGCGACGCCGGCCGCTCGTCCCTGTACGCCGTGCACGGCTCGATGCGCAAGCTGCCCGACGGCGGCGGCTGCTTCGGTATCAACGTCGGCCCGGGCGAGGCGAGCGTGAACGGGCGCAACGTCGGCCCCGGCCAGTTCTTCTCGACCGCGACCGGACCCGTGATTCAGGCCGATGGCCTGCTCGTCGCAATCCAGCTCGACGAGTACCTCGGCACGAACCTCATCGGTGGTCCGCTCGAAGCGCGCGGCCGGCTCCGCTACATCGACGGCTGCACCGACTCGCTCCTCATCGCGCCGCCGGTCCTCGGCGACCCGTGCCTGAACCTGCTGCACTTCCCCGTCGGCATCGACCAGACCGCGCACACCCATCCGTCGGTCCGCTTCGGTGTCGTCGCGCGCGGCCGCGGTGAGTGCGTGTACGAGGAGGACGGGCGCGAGGGCGTCTACGCGCTGGAGCCCGGCGTCGTGTTCTGCATCCCGCGCGACTGCGTCCACAAGTTCCGCACCCTCCGCGGCGAGGAGATGACCGTCGTCGCCTACCACCCCGACTCCGACCACGGTCCGCAGCACGACGACCACCCGATGCTCAACCGGACCTGGGTCGGCGGCGTGAAGATGGACAACGACCACTTCGAGGCCGACTTCATCGTCGGCCGCGGCGGTCTCGCCTGATGGCCGGCGCCGGCTACCTGCACCTGGACGAGAACGTCGTCGACCTCGCGCGTGCGCGCATCGCGCGCGCCTACGATGTCTGCGACTGGCTCATCGTCTACTTCTCGGGCGGGAAGGACTCGACCGCTGTCCTCAACCTGACGGTCGAGGTCGCGCGCGAGCTGGGCAAGCTCCCCGTCGAGGTCGCTTTCTTCGACGAGGAGGCGATCCCGATGGTGACGCAGGAGTACGTCACGCGCGTGGTCGAGCGCTTCGGCGACGAGATCAAGCTGCGGTGGTACTGCCTCCCGGTGAAGCACCGCAACGCGTGTTCAAACCGCGAGCCGTGGTGGTATCCGTGGGCGCCGGAGAAGCGGCACCTCTGGACGCGCGAGCTGCCGCCGCTCGCGATCACCGAGGACATGGTGCCCGGCTTCCAACGGCTGCCGATCCCGAAGCAGGGCTCGATGGTCATGCCGCGCTCGCGCGGCATCGCCGGCGCCGTCCAAGGCATCCGCGCGCAGGAGTCGATGGCTCGTCGGCGCGGCGTGATGAAGCGCGGCACGGACAACTTCATCTCGGGCCTGCCCGACGAGCCGTGGATCAAGCAGGTCAAGCCGATCTACGACTGGCGGACCGAGGACATTTGGACCGCGCCCAAGGTGTTCGGCTGGGACTACAACCGAGCGTACGACCTCATGCGCGCGGCCGGCTTCTCGTTCCACCAGCAGCGCATCAGTCCGCCGTTCGGTGAGGAGCCGCTCCGGCAGCTCTGGCTCTACGCGCAGTGCTTCCCCGCCGAGTGGGAGAAGATGACGCAGCGCGTCGACGGCGTCGCGACCGCGGGCCGCTACGCGAACAGTCCGCTGTACGGCGTCGGCGGTCTCCCCGCCGGCTTCGATCACACGCTGCCGCCGGAGCCGCAGATCAAGCGCGCGCTCCAACGGTGGGCGCCGACCGAGCGGAAGCAGATCGCGACCGCCATCCAAAAGTACGTCCGACTGCACTACCGGAAGACGGACAAGCCCCTGCCGATGGTCGACCCGTCCGAGTCGCCGACCGGCTTCACCTGGCTCAAGCTCTACAAGATCGCGGTGATTGGAGACCTCAAGGGGCGGCGCGCTCTGTCGATCCTCTACAAGGGCGACGGCGACCGCGACGACGAGATGCTCGACCGCAAGACCATCGTCTGACCATGACCCGCGAGAACCCGCTCGAACGTCTCCAGTGGCTCGACCCGCAAGAGCTGGAGGCGAACGACTACAACCCGAATAACGTGTTCCCCGCGGAGCGTGCGCTGTTGCGCGAGTCGCTCCTCGCCGACGGGTGGACGCAGCCAATCGTTGCGCGCCGCGTCGGCGAGCGACTGGAGATCGTCGACGGCTTCCACCGCTGGACGCTCTCGCGCCAGTTCGCCGACGTCCTCGACCTCGGCCGCGGCAAGGTGCCCGTCGTCATCCTCGACGAGACGAGCGAGCCCGACGCGCGCGCGTCGACGGTCCGGCACAACCGCGCGCGTGGACAGCACGCCATCCTCCGCATGTCCGAGATCGTCCGCTCGATGCGCTCCGCCGGCGAGTCCGTCGAGACGATCATGCGCAAGCTCGGCATGGAGCGCGAGGAGGTCGACCGGCTGATGGAGGCGCGCCCCGCCCCCGAGGTTGCCGGCAAGGACAGCTTCGGCAAGGGCTGGGTCCCGGACCCGAAGGCGACGCACCCGAGCAAGCGGAAGTAGTGCCCGAGCACACCTACAACCGCGCCGTCGGCCGGACGCGCGAGACGTACCCCGAGGCGAAGGTGTGGACAGCGAAGCGCCGCATCGCGCGCTTCCTCGAAGAGCATCCGCGCTCGTTCCTCGCGTTCTCTGGCGGCAAGGACTCCATCGTCGTCGGGCACATCATGGGCAAGCTCGGGCACACCGACGCCATGAGCGAAACGTCGTTCAACTTCGAGCGGCAGATCGGCGACTTCAAGCGCTCGTCCGATCAGCTCGGGCTCGATACCGAGTGGCGCGTCTCGCTCTCGTGGGAGTGGCTCGAACGCAACCAGCACTTCATCCTCCCCGACCGCTCGCTCATTCAGCCGTGGAACGCAGCGCGGCAACAGAGGACCGTTCGCGTGCACGCCAAAGAGCGTGGGTACGAGGGGATCATCTACGGCCGGCGGACCGAGGAGAACACCGTCCCCGACGTCACCTATCAGACGAAGGAAGGGCTCTGGCACCACCACCCGCTCAAGGAGTGGACGACCGGTGAGGTCTGGGCGTACATCCAGCGACACGGCCTGCACTTCCCCGACCTCTACAACCACCGCATCGGGCAGAGCCAGGGCAACTGTCCGTACGTCCCGCTTCCGCCGGCGGAGCTGCACGACCCGTTCGGTGCGATCCACGACTACGATCCGACGGTCGTGCCGCGCTTCGCCGAGTTCCACGAGCCGGCGCAGCGCTGGCTCAAGGAGCGCGGCCTGTGAGCGACGAGCGAGCCGATGGGTGGCGCGTCGAGGTCGAGGTCGACTACGACTCGGACTGGAGCAAGAACCGCATGTGGCGGCGCGGCAAGGGCGGCGTCTCGACGTACGCGCGCAAGGAACCCAAGGCGCACCGCGAGCGACTCGCGACCGCGCTACGCGCGGAGATGTCCAGGGTCGGAGCCGTCGCGCGGCAGGACCGGCTTCATGTCGAGCTGCTCGTGTTCCGGCAGGATCATCGCGGCGACTCGCACAACTGCATCGACCTCGCGCTTGACGGCGTCGAGGACGCAACAGGTCTGAACGACAAGTGGTACAGCGTCTCGTGCGACTGGGTCTGGACGAGGAGCCACGCGCCAACGATCCGCGTCGTGGTCTCGCAAGGACCCGACCTCGGCACCGCGCGCTGTCCCGACTGCCTCCAAGCGCTACCCCGCGACTCGTTCGCAAAGCTCAAGAGCGGCCCGATGGGGCGCGCGTGGATCTGCCGGGCTTGCACCCGCGAGTCGAAGGCGAGGGCACGCGACCGCAAGAAGGCGTGCGCACGCGCTGCGTGCGAATCCGCAGGTTCGCGCGACTAACGTCGCCGGCGTGCGCTACGCTCGTCAGCCGCGGCGCGCTGT
>Ga0180431_10001075_pt1 | contig 38215 bp, 40 predicted proteins | sample SS_ome_11_FD_132459 | JGI IMG/M metagenome (GOLD analysis project Ga0180431, IMG submission 132459) | Hypersaline lake sediment archaeal communities from the Salton Sea, California, USA - SS_1_MS_1 metaG | ecosystem: Environmental > Aquatic > Non-marine Saline and Alkaline > Hypersaline >... | reverse complement strand
ACGGCCCTTCCCGCCATGCCGAAGGTACAAAGACCATGGAGGATAGGGCGGTCGAATCCTGCCTTTCTGGCAAAATGAGGGTCGATGTGGAGGGGGTTTTTGTCCCCGCTCAACCGGTAAAGGGCTGCCTGTTCAGGGGAGGTTGTATAGGTGACCTGGAAATCAGGAGGGGTTCCCCCGGGCGGGGAAAAGGCCACCGAGCGGGGGCCCCCTGTCTCCTCCGAAACGGGCCGCACTCCTGTCCACCAAGACGGCCCTGTTTTCAAAGATTAACCCCCCCTCCGGATTCCGGGTCTGGATATGGAGATGAATAAGGGCGCCTTTGTCCGCCTTGTCGTAAATCGCCTCACACCTGGTCAGGCTGGTTAAGGTTCCCGAGGGGGGTATGGGTTTGTGCAGGATGACGGTGTGCCCCCCGTGGAGCACCGCGTGCATGTTGAGTCCCGCCTCCCTGGCAAAGGGGATAAAGGCGGGAAAATAGGGGGTTACCGCAAAGGTGGGGAAGACCTTTAAACCTTTTTCATAGACAAATTCGAGCTCTTCTGTGCCAGCGCCGATCCCGAGTGCGTAAAGAATGACCCTGTCTTGATCGTAGGTATGGGCTGCGGGGTCCATGGTTTTACCGATAATATCCAGGTTAAGGGCCATTTTTGTCTCCCCATTTCGAAGAGGAAAAAATCATAAAAGGGCACCCTTTCAGGGGTCGTCCCCCTTTTCAGGAATCTGACTCATGACATACTCTGCCAGGGCCGTGATGGTGAGGGCGGGGTTTACACCCAAGTTCACCGGAACATTTGAGCCGTCCACCACGTAAAGGCCGGGATAGCCGTGGACCTCCCCGTTGTAACCCACCACCCCGGTCTCGGGCCCCTCAGACATAACGGCACCCCCCAGGATGTGGGCTGTGGTGGGGACGTCAAAGAGGACCTCCGCCCATGAGCTCTTGGGCCGGCCTTTCATCTCGCGGGCCATACGCCTGGCGATATCATTGGCCACCGGATTGTAGGTGGGGATGGGCCTGGCCCTATCGGCGAGATGGGAGGTGAGGCCCCGGAGACCCAGATTCCACCACCGGGGTTTGTACTGGAAGCGGAGGTGGTTTTCGGTGGTTTGCATGACCAGGAGAATGGAGGCCCGGGCCCCGAAGCCGAAAGGCCACAGGCAACTCAGAAATTCCAGGGGGTGCCTCAAAACATTGCCGAAGAAGCGGAGGAAACGGGGGATCCGCCCGCCGCCGTCGGTAAGAGGTGCGGTGAGGAGGCCCATGAGATCGGAGCCTTGGGCAAAGCGAACCACCTCCACGTGGGTGTCCCCGTCCGGGTGGATCCCCGAGGTGATGGAAATCTGGTCGGCCGAATCGGCCTCTTTTTCCCCGGCAACCACGCCTACAAGGGCCTCGGAATTGGTCCGGACAAAGTTTCCGAGCTGGGGTGAAAGCTTTGGGAGGAACCCCTCATCTTTGCATTTCATGAGCAACTTCACCGACCCCATAACCCCGCCGCTGAAAACCACGGCCCGGGCCCGGAAGGTGGTTTTGGGGTGGGCCAGGCCCGTGGATTTCCGGGCCAGGACCTCATAGGCGTGCTCAAGGGGCCGGACCCCTGTGACTTCGGTCTCCGGCAGGATTCTCACACCGCGTTTTTCCGCCAGGTAGAGGTAGTTTTTGTCCAGCGTGTTTTTGCCCCCGTCACGGCAACCGGTCATACAGGCCCTGCAAAAGGTGCAACCCGTCCTCTGCGGACCCTCGCCGTTGAAATAGGGGTCGGGTGCCCTCTTACCCGGTTCTCCGAAATAGACACCCACCTCGTTGATATGGAAGGTGTCCTCACCTCGGAGCTCACGGCCGATTTTGGCGAGGAGTTCATCGGCCTTGCCCACGGAGGGACTGGGGGTTGCCCCGAGCATGGTCTTTGCCTTTTCATAAAAGGGCCCCAGCCTGGCCTTCCATTCTCCCGGGCCCCACTCGGGTTTTTCAAAGACCTCGGCCGCGGGAATGAGCAGGTTGTTACAGTAGTTGAGGCTCCCACCTCCTACGCCCGCACCGTGGAGGATGAAGATATGTTTGAGCAAGGTGAAACACCAGATGCCGTAAAGGCCCATTTCCGGGACCCACAGGCTCTTTCGGAGGTTCCAGTTGGTACGGGGGAAATCCTCGGGCCGATACCGTTTCCCCTTCTCGATCACGGCGACCCGGTAACCCTTTTCAGCCAGGCGGAGGGCGGAGACGGAGCCCCCGAACCCGGAACCGATCACAATGAAGTCATAGTCGAAAACTGAGGCCTTCATGTCTTTCACCGCCGTGAGGGGGTCGAACGGCATCTAAAGGGGTTGCCGGAACGGTTCAAAAAGTTAAGCGAACTTAACCAAAATCGGCGAATTCGTCAAGAAATCCTCCGGGACCGGACGTTTTTGTGGCCAAAGCCCCTGCCGGGGGCCTGAGACCAGGGCCCGGGATCGAGCCTGCTGGGAGGAAAGAGGTCCAACGCCATTGACATAATGTGAGATAAGGGTAGACTAACCCCGTTCCTGAGAGGTTTTGTGCCCATGACGTCCGATAAAGACTATCAGATTCCCCAGCATGTCACTGAAATCATCCTGGACAGCGTTTCCGACGGGGTGTTCACCGTGGATCATGAATGGCGGATTACCTCTTTTAATCGGGCCGCGGAGCAGATCACCGGGATCTCCCGGGATGAGGCCTTGGGTAAGCACTGCTGGGAGGTGTTTCGCTCCAACATGTGCGAAACGGACTGCGCCCTTCACAGGACCATGAGGCAGGGCAAGACCTTTGTGGACACCTCCACCTACTTTGTGAACTCTGAAAAGCGACGCATTCCGGTGGTGGTGTGTACCTCTTTGCTCAAGGATGAGAACGGGCAGGTCCTTGGCGGGGTGGAGACCTTCCGGGATATGAGCCAGGTTGAGGAGTTGCGCAAGGAATTGGAGGGCCGCTATCAGGTGAAGGACATGATTAGCCGCAGCCCGGAAATGCACCGGATATTCAAGCTCTTACCCCAGGTGGCGGAAAGTAACAGTACGGTCCTGATCAAGGGTGAGACGGGGACAGGCAAGGAACTCCTGGCCCGTGCCCTCCATGGGCTGAGCCCCCGGAGTCGAAAACCTTTTGTCGCCATCAACTGTGGGGCCTTGCCGGATACCTTGCTGGAGTCCGAGCTCTTTGGATACAAGGCCGGGGCCTTCACCCATGCCGTGAAAGACAAACCGGGCCATTTTGCCCTGGCCGAGGGGGGGACCATACTCCTGGATGAAATCGGGGATTTGAGCGCCGCCTTTCAGGTCCGGCTCCTGCGCGTGCTCCAGGAGAGGACCTATCAGCCGCTGGGCTCTACGCGTCCTGTCAAGGCGGATGTGCGTGTCATCGCCGCTACAAACAAGGATCTTGCCGAGCTGGTGAAAAAAGGCAAGTTCCGCCAGGATCTCTTTTATCGAATCAACGTGGTGTGTTTGGACCTCCCCCCCTTGCGGAGACGCAAAGAAGATATTCCCATGCTGGTGGACCATCTTATCGGGAGGCTGAGACGGCTGAGGGGCAAGGGGGTCACCGGGATCAGCCAGGAGGCCCTTTCTTTGCTCATGTTTCATGATTACCCCGGGAATATTCGGGAGCTGGAAAATGTCATTGAACATGCCTTTGTGCTTTGCCCGGAAGGAGAGATCAGCGTGCAGTGTCTCCCTGAAAGCCTGCAGGTTTTCAACGCTCGGCCTGCGCCTCAGGCGGGGATGGACGCGGCCCTGAGATCCACGGAAACCCGGGTGATCATGGATACCCTGCGCCGCAATAATTACAACCGCACGGCCACCGCCCGTGAACTCAATATGCACAAGAGCACCCTGTATCGAAAGATCAAAAGGCTCAATATCGATCTCCCGGCCAGGGATGGGAGGGCCAATTCAGGAACAACTCAAACATGGTCGCGCAAAAGCGACTAATGAAAAATACAACGTAGCTTGAATGCACTGGACTCCCCGCCCCTGTATTTCTAATAACCCTTTGAAAAAAAGCATTATTTTAGAAGAGGCCGGGCCTTTTTTGCCTCGGCACAGGATTTGCTTTATTCTGGTAAGGGGGTTTAAAAGGCCCTCGTCCCCATCTTTGGGGGGGTGACTTTCAGGAAAACGGGGGCAGAGTCCCCCGGAAAAAAAGGACGATCAATGGGGGAGCGGAAATATCTCTTCGGACCGGTGCCTTCAAGGCGCTTGGGACGGTCTCTCGGAGTGGACCTGACGCCTTATAAGACGTGCAGCCTGGATTGCATCTTCTGTCAGTTGGGCCGCACCACGGATAAGACCCTCCACCGCCGGGAGTATGTGCCCGCAGAGGAGGTCATGGCGGAACTGAAAGGGTGGCTGGAGGGAGGCGGCCAGGCCGACTACATTACCCTCTCGGGCTCTGGCGAGCCTACGCTTCATTCCCGTTTTGGAGAAGTGCTGGACTTCGTCCGATCCCACACCACCATTCCCGTGGCGCTTTTGACCAACGGTACCCTTTTGACCCTCCCGCAGGTGAGAGAGGCCGCATCTCTTGCGAATGTGGTCAAGATGTCTCTCAGTGCCTGGGATCAGGCCTCCTACAGATGGGTGAACCGGCCTCATCAGGAGCTCGGCTTTGCTCAACTGATCGAGGGGGAGACGGCCTTCCGGGCCCGGTTCAAGGGAGATCTGTGGGTGGAGGTTTTTCTGGTGGCGGCCGTGAATTCCGCGCCTGCGGACGTAAGCAAGATCTCAACCCTGGTCCGGGAGATCCGTCCCCATCGGGTCCATCTTAATACGTGCGTACGCCCCCCCGCAGAAGGCTTTGCACAGCCCATTTCCAAGGATCAAATGACTGCTCTCTGCCCCCTTTTTGACCCTCCCGCCAGGGTGATCGCTGAATTCACCACGGATGGGGATTCTAAGGTCAAGGCAAACAAGGATACCATCCTTTCCATGTTGAAGCGCCGCCCCTGTACGGCGGAGCAGATCGCCAGGGTCTTCGGCATGCACCCCAATGAAGTCTCAAAATATCTTGGCAACCTGCTGGGGACGCGCCAAATCCATGCGGAAACAGAGAACGGCGCCATATACTATAGGGCGGTAAGAGAAGAGATTGAGGGAGTCAATAATGATTATCCGAATAGCTGGGGGAAAGGGCGTTTTTGAATGTGACGGCCAATCCAAGGGGGCCGAGGCCGTCAAGTAGATCTGGGAGGAAGTGGCGGAACGTCTGGAGAGATGAAAAGGGGCGCCCCTTAGGCATACTGGAACTGGGCCGGGTGGAATCCGGGCCTGGGCGGGGAAAAATAACGGTTCCTTGGCATGCCGTTATGCCTCCTGAATAAAGTGTATAAAGAAATCAATGATTGCGGATCCTCTCCCGCCCAGGCCCGTTTTATCCCATAACCTCATGAAAATCCTTGAACACCTCATTTCTACCCTCGACATGGATGCCCCGGTAAGGGATATCCGCCAGGGGATATTCCACACGGGCGTGCTGACCCGGTGTTGCGGCCTGGCCGCCACCCTCCCAAGGGATGCCCTGCGCCAGGACCTCCCCCTTGTGAAAGAGCCCGGCCTTCTCATGGATAAGAGCGCCCGCGATCTCGTGCAAATGGCCTTTTCGGAGAGCATCCTTGAGGCGGCCCTGGGAATGGCGGCCCTCAATTCGGTCCTGGACATTGATGAGGATGCCTGTGAAGAGCTCAATGCCCGGGATCTCATGCTCCAGAAGGGAGAAAACAAAAGGGTCGTGGTGGTGGGGCATTTCCCGTTTATACCCGAGGTCAGAAAGGCGGTCAGGGAACTGTGGGTGATCGAGAAAAACCCCAGGGAGGGGGACCTTGAGGAAAGGGAGGCGTACCGCCTCATCCCCCAGGCAGACCTTGTGGCTCTTACCGGGACCTCCCTCACCAACCATTCATTGGAGACTCTCCTTGAACTGTGTGACCCGAAAGCCTATGTGATCATGCTGGGAGATACGGTCCCCCTCTCCCCGGTACTATTTGACTACGGCGTGGACGCCCTCTCAGGCACAAAGGTGGTGGAAGCGGATCTGGCCCTGCGATGCATCAGTCAGGGGGCCAATTTCAGACAGATCATGGGAACGAGGCGGCTTACCCTGATGAAACCCTAGGTCCAGACCCTTCCCCCGCCCCCTGGAACCTGGCGAGTTTCTTATAATCCGGCGGGCGCCGGCCGTCAAAGAGGTGACAGGCCCGGTAGTAGGAAAGGTCTTCCCTCCAGATTCCAAAATATTCATGGTCCCCAAAGAGCTTTTTCAGGAGGCTGAAGGGCGACGACTTGATCTGAAGAAGGGGACCAAATAACTCGGAAGGGTCCCTGAAGCACTCCCAATCACAGAGCCTGCAACCTTCCTTGCCGTTTTGTTTTCCAGGCTCCAGGGACCAAAACTTGCCCATATTTTCACCGCCTCTGTATCCGCAGGGATAGGTATTTCCTCCGGTGGAATCCACGAAAAAGGCGTCAAGGCCTCCACGACAGGGGTAGGCCTCCTCTTCCCCGCCCGCATAAGACCTAAAGAGGGCGCGCAGCGAGGTGCGGGGAGAAAAAATCCTGAGTCTGTGGCGGAATTCCGGAATGGTCAGGAACAATGCCCTGTACAGGGCGGCTTTCTCCCGGCTGTTGTAACGCACCAGGTTTTCCCGGGAGGTGGCGGCGTACACGGGGTCCAGGCCTGAGTCGCCGTCGCCTATTTCAATACTCATGGGATAGCAACTGTTGACAATGGTGAAACCGAGGCCGTCCACAAAGCGGTAGAAGGAACGAAAGGCCTCTCGGTAGCTCTCTTCAAAATGGGCGAACTCCTTTGGGGATCCGCCTGCAATGGTCACGGAGCGGGTCAATTCTCCCCCCACGTTTCGGTTTATGCCCAGGTTGGCTGAAGGGTATATGCCGTATTCATGCAGGATGGGTAAGGCTTTTTGTATTCCTTTGACGATCCCTTTGAACCCTCGCATTTCTTCATGGACGTGGGGCAGGGCTGAGTCGATGCTTATCCAGAAATTCCTGAGCGGGGTTGCTGCAAGGGCCTCGGCAAGGCGGTTGATGCGGCCATGAAATCCCGGCCCCTGGGGCCGGGAAAAGAGGAAGCCGTTTGTGCCTGTTCTTATGTATTGGATTCCCGCCCGGCCTGCATGATTTATCAGGGTGATCAGGTCTTGAAGGTGGAGCAGGGGTTCACCGCCCGTGAAAGAGACCACCTGTATCCCCTTTCGGGGCGCTGCATCCAGCATCCTTTTGATATCATCCACATTTAACCGGTGTCTGGGAAAGTGATTGGTAACACGCATGCCGCACTGGGGACAACGGGCATTGCAATGGTCCGTAAACTGAATGATGAGCTGGCCCGGTATGCGGCCGGCCCAAAGGGAGGAGATGACGCGAAAGAACTGGGGGATCTTGAGTGACATTTTATCTCTCTTTTTCCGGCGAAGCCTCGCATGGTGAGGGGGATGGGGGCCTGCCGCAGGGAAGCCGGGAGTAAGACTTGATATAAGCGGATTTATTCACGATAGACTTCTATGGCTGTTCCAGAGTTGGATGTAGGCCTCCTCGAAAGATCGGGTCTCGGTATATCCCCGGGCCTTTTTCCTCATGGCCTGAAGCAGGGACGGATTGTCAACGAGTTCGAGTACGGATTGAACAAATCTATCCGCATCCTTCGCGGGAACCACGAACCCTGTTTCCCCGGGGATCAAGTTTTCTTTGGGCCCGCCCTCATCGGTAACCACCACCGGCAGACCTGATGCCTGGGCCTCAAGAATGACATTGCCGAAGGTGTCCGTGGTTGAAGCGAATACAAAGATGTCACCGGAGGCATAGGCCTGGGCCAGGTCCTCCCCTCCAAGGAATCCGGTAAAAGTAACAGGGAGCCCGGCCATCTTCTTTTTCATTTCAATGCAGTAGGGACCTTCCCCGATGATTACCAAATGAACGCCTTTTCGTAATTTGTTTACCCGCCTGAAGACGTCTTCGAGGAGGGTGATGTTTTTTTCTTTAGACACCCGCCCCACGTAGAGCAACTTGAGCACATTGTCTTGAAGACCGTAGTGCTGTTTAAAAAACCCATTCCTTTTGGAGGGATGAAACCGCACGTTATCGATGCCCCGGGAATAGAACTGGATTTTTTCCTTGGGAATGCCCTTTTGGGCAAGCTCTTCTCCCATGGCCACCGAAGGCACATAGACGAGGTCCGTCTGGTTGTAATACCAAAGGACATAACGCCACATAAGTTCTTCCATGGCGGGATCTTCCGTGAGTTGGGCCACATATTGCGGCAGGGCCGTGTGATAGGTGCTGCATATGGGCCGCTTAAGAATTCTGGCTATGACAAGGGCCGCAATCCCAATGGGGCCGGGTGTTGCCGAATGGATGTGGGTGTATCCCTCCTCGTAGCACTTCTGAAGCATGGTCAGGAGAGGGGGGTAGTAGAGTTTTAAATCCGGGTACTCGGGCAGGTCAAAGGTGCCGATGGGGGTGAAGTTGATCACCCCTGTGGTGTCCGGCTCGGGGCTGCAGGTAAGGATGGTGTGATGCTTATTGTTTTTCAACGCCATCTTTACGTGCATCTGAAGGGTCTTGGCCACACCGTTGACCTCATAAAAGGTGTCCGTAAAGTGGGCCAGCTTCAATCTCGTTGGGGAGGATGGGGCCTGCTTTTTCCCCAGCCTGTCCCCGCAGAGGGCACAGAACCGCCTGTCCTTTGTAAACACGGTGTAGGCCACAAAGTAGGGGGCGAGCATGGTGTAAAGGGAGCCGGCGGATCCGATGGTATTAAAGATGTGGAACACATTCGCCCCTGAAAGGCTGTCCATAATGGTGTCTGCAAACTCTTTCAGAATTTTGTCCGACATGCTGACTACAAACTCATACCAGGCCTCTTCCGCGACCTTCGGATCCTTGGATGGAGACTTAAGGATTAGAGTCATCTTCTGATTGCCGGACAGGATTTCCTTGGCTTCCCGCTGTAAAAGCCCTGTCAAGGTATTGGGGGCGGATCGATGGAAAAGACCCCGGGGCATATGGTTGGTCACGGTGGTTTTTAATCGGTTCATCAAGCTTTCTTCTTCTCCGGAGGGAGGGGTCAGGGTGCGGTCCACGAATCGGAGGAGAAGTTCCCGGCTGAGATAACGATCAAGGCAAAGCTTATTGCGGTAGAATTGATAGGCGATGCTGTATAGGTTATGGGCCAGGGTCTTGGGAGAAGAATCCCTCCCCGAAGTCCTGGCCCTTCCCTCCATGACGGCGGACAAAAAGTCTTGGACGGCTACCGCGCCCTCAACCTCTGTCCAGGTTGTGGCGATGTTCAATGAGGAGTGATCGTCGGAGCCGGCTATGAGGCGCTTGTTCCACGGGTCGCTGCCGTAAGGATCGAGACTGTATTTTTCGGCCAAAAAATGGATGTCTTCCCGGTTCAAGGGCGTGATTATTTCCTTGAGGATTTCATTTTGATAATGGTCCCGGGAACCGTTGAGCTCAAATACATTGAAGAGGAGAAACATCTGCTCCACACGCTCCGGGGTGAGCTTGTCGTTAATTGAATAGAGGGGATGGGCTACCGCGTGGGAGATGCCTTCCTTGTTCAGATATGGAACAAGGTCGAACACGTTCTCGCGGAGTTTGGTGATGTCCTCATGCTGGCTCTCGGTGATATCATGGACAAGGACATGGAGTTTGCAACGGTCCTCGGGGAAATAGGTGGTCACTTCTTCACTCACAAAGGTGTCATCCAGATGGGCTATCTCGAGGCTTCCGGCCAGGGTGTTATGATCCGTGATGGTCACCAGGCCCATGCCCCGGGCCTTGGCCATTTGGTACAGGTTCTTTGGGTCGGTGTAGCTCTCCGAGCAGCCGAGCTTTCGGAGAATCCACTCCGAGGGCCTTGTAGAGTATTTGGAATGGACATGAAGGTCTGCCTTTAAGACGGAAGTGTTCATCTATCCTTCCTCCTTTGATATGGGTTGGTTTGAAAGGGTTTCCACGAGAATTGATTCGCCCGCTCGAACTTTCATGCCGGGCCGTACGCGCAGATGCATTGTAGGCTTCCATGAGATCACCGTATCGACCTGGGAGCCGATCTTGATTCTGCCCAAGATGTCTCCCCTCTTGAGGGTGGAACCCGGCCGGGCAATGGACTCGATGCCGCGGACGCTTCCCCCCGCGATCTGATTCACATGACAGGAGAGAGGTTCTCCACAAAAGAACCCTCGGATGTGCGTCACAGTGCGCTCGTTTGTTATAAGGTGGGGGCTTCTTTCGTAGAAAGGTGTGAAGTTAAGCAGGGTGCGCCAGTGCATGGAGGTCATGTTGTGGTTCTTGTGGACCGGCGGATAATGTGTGACGGACTGAACGGTCCCGCCAAGGGGAGACCTGTTTACGTGAACGTCAAAGGGGCTCATGAATACCCCTATAAGGAGTTTTTCTCCATCCAGGTCTTTACGAAGAAGGTCTGATAGTAGGATGGATCTTTTATGCTTGGTGGAGATCACGGATTCGCCGGATCGGACCTTCCGCACATAGACGACTTTTCCGTCCGCCGGGCTCAGGATGTTTTCTCCCTCGGGGGGGGTTCGCTTGGGGTTGCGGCTGAACCAGACGTAACGCCAAAAGACAAAGGCCAGGGATATAAGCCCTCCCGCCGCAAGAAGAATTAAGATGAGAGTTCCAAGCCTTTCCATGCCTCGTCTTTCAGCACCCGCACAAGAGCAACACCCGAGGAGAAAGGAAAATTGACGACCTCAAAGCATTCCGAGTCCCCCTTGATCAGGGAAAGCCATCGCTTGACACCGGCGTGGTGAATGATTTCCCTAAAGGAGATGTTTGTATCGTGGAGCAGGATATAGCCGTTTTTCCCCATCCTCTTGGCTATTTGGAGAAAATCATGCTTCACGTGCTTGAATGCGTGATTGCCGTCTACGAATCCCAGGTCGATCTTGGGCAGACCCAGTTCTTTGTACCGGGAGAAGAAGGATTCGCTGGTGGCCTTGTAGTGGGTTACGAACTTGCCGAGACCGAACCGCTCAAAATGCTGGGCCACCGAGTCAGGATCACTCCACATGCCCCGTCCCCCGAGGGTCTTGAAGGGTCCGTGTTTTAGAACGTCGTAGGAGGGATCCACGAAGGCGAGTTGTCCCAGTCCGTTGTCTTTGAGCCCCAGGGCCAGGCAGACCACACTGAACCCGAAACCGGAGCCGATGACCATTACGTGATGAGGCCGAAGGGCCCTGACCAGTCCGTAGTATAGAAACCCGAAGCCGAGATTCAACTCCTCCGGGTCCTCGTTATGACCCAGGGGTTTGGCAAAAGAAAAGATGGATTGAATCATCTCCAGGTTGAGGCTGAACCCTTGCAAGTAGGGCCTCCTGAAATCAGTTTTTTTGCATTTTAAGGGCCTTTGATTTTGTATGTATTAGGTTCATGTACGATTTTTGTTTGGACCCGGTCTTTTTCGGAAAACCGTGAATCAAAAACACTTCACAATGCCGATTTTGCACGTCCCTAACACAACAGTAATATTTTCCAAATCTTTGTCCCCTTAACTGGAAATATCCAATGCGAAGTCTAAGGAAAGATTTCGTTCCCCCAAAACAGCTCATGACAAACACACACCCCGCTTATTCAATTTCCCGGCCCTTCATCATATTTTATTCCCCTTTACCGGAAGGAGGTGTCTTTCAATGCCCAAGACTTATGTCCTGGACACCAATGTCCTGTTGCATAATCCCATGGCCATCTACGCCTTCTCGGAAAACCATGTCGTCATCCCCCTGCCTGTCATAGAAGAAATCGACAATTGGAAGAAAGCCCAGAATGAAATCGGAAGACACGCCCGGATCGTATCCCGTGAGCTTGATCGCCTGCGGGAGGCGGGCAAACTCTCCCAGGGCGTTCATCTCAAAAATGGAGGCCGTCTTGAGATTGAACTGAATCATCAAGAAATCCTGGATTTTCCCGGAGGGCTGGATTGCGGAAAGTATGACAACCGGATTCTTGCCGTGGCCCAGGGATTGAGCCTGGAAAGAGACGGGCCTGTGTTTCTGGTGACCAAAGACCTGAACCTGCGGATCAAGGCCGATGTCCTCGGCATACAAGCCCAGGATTTCAATACGGACAAGATCGAATATATGGATCTCTATTCGGGTGTGGAAGAGATCTATATAGAAAGCGGACAGATGGCTCTTTTTTTCACCCACAACCGGCTGGCATGGCCTGGAGGGGAGACCCCCTATCCCAACACATTTATCGTTTTGAGAAACCCGAATGAACCGTCCCAGTCCGCATTGTGCCGTTATGCCGATGGAGAGCTCCACCCCTTGATCCACCCCAACGCCCGGTGCTGGGGGCTGAGGGCCCGAAACAAAGAGCAAAAATTCGCCATGGAACTCCTCCTGGATGATTCCATCAGGGTGGTCACCCTTGTGGGTAGCGCTGGAACCGGCAAAACCCTTATGGCCCTCGCCGTGGGATTGGAAAAGGTCCTGGAAGAGGGAGCATACAGCAGGCTTCTTATCACCCGCCCGGTTATTCCCATGGGCAATGATCTCGGGTACCTGCCGGGATCCAAGGAAGAGAAACTCCGGCCATGGATGCAACCCATATACGACAACCTGGAGTTCCTGTTCCGCAATTGCCCCGACGCCTTCGGGTTGTCTGATGATCTTTTACGAAGGGGCGTTGTGGAACTTGAAGCCCTTACCTATATCCGGGGCAGGAGTATACCCGGGCAGTTTATCCTTTGTGACGAAGCCCAGAACCTCTCGCCCAACATGATCAAGACGCTGGTCACCCGGGTCGGACAGGGCAGCAAAATCGTATTCACCGGCGACCCGGAGCAGATTGATCACCCCTACCTGGATTCAAGCAGCAACGGGCTCACTTATCTGGTGGAAAAGCTGAAGGGTGAACCGACAACAGGCCACATCAGCCTGTTCAAGGGTGAACGTTCTCAGGTGGCGGAGATGGGGGCAAGGTTGTTGTAGCAAGAGGCCCTAAAGCCTGATGGGATTCAAGGCGCGGGCGCTTGCGCTCTGACGAAGCCGCTGGATTTCTCCTTGACGCTTCTTGAGCTCCTTGTACAGGGCTGCCTCGTAGGCGTGGCTCCATCGGTCGTAATGGCCTGCGATCTCTTGGGCCGTACAAATAGCGCTCCGGTGAATCTCGTCAACCCGTTCCTGTTCTTCTTCCGACAAGGCTGAATCTGCCATTGCCTTTCTCATCAGTTCCTTGATCCTTTCCCGTTTGGATGCCATCGCCATTCTCCCTCCCAGCGTCTTTTCAAGATTAGTTAACCTCCGCATGTTAAGCTCATCTTTGAAAACGGTTAGAAATGGGATAGGCCGGGGGTGCTCTTTGATGGTCTGACTGCCGTTGGTACTGCATAGAAAAGTCACAGACCGATCCGCCGGCCCGTAGAACAGGCCCTGTTTGTTCTTTCATTCTCAGGCAAAACTTGATAAAGAAAAGGCCGGGCTAATGGATTGTGACTGCGAGGACGGTGATGAAATCAAAGAGACCCAAGTTGTATCTGGCCAAAAATGCCGCATCTTTTATCCTTCTGGCCTTTCTGTGTCTTATCCCCTGGGCGTGCTCCAAGGAGGAACCGGCCACAATTCGGGTTGCAGGGTCAACCACCATCCGGCCTTTTATGATGAGGATTTCAGAGCTCTATTCCGTGAAAAGAGAAATTGACATCCTGGTGAGTTCAGAGGGGTCCATGAAAGGATTGGAGACCCTTATCCATGGAAAATGCGATATGGCCATGTGTTCATCCCCCGTTCCCCCCGGGATGCTTGCCTACGCCAAGGACAGGAGGGTTCAGATCAAGGGTTTTTCCTTTGCCAATGACCTGATCGTCCCGATTGTTCACCCTTCCAATCCTGTCAACAACCTCTCCCTTGATCAATTGGGCAAAATCTATAAGGGAGACATCAGACGGTGGGATGAGGTCGGCGGCCGGGCCTCAGGGATGAGTGTGGTCACCAGGGCCCTCTCATCTGGGACGGGCGAGGTGTGGAAACAGGTTGTCCTGGGATCCAAAGAGCCCAAAAGGGGCTGTGTTGTTCAACATAGTAACAGCGGGGTTTTGGCCTACGTCGCGGAGCAGCCTGACGCCATCGGTTATGTCAGCTTTGCCCTGCTCAATCATGAAGTGAAAGCCCTTTCTGTGGACGGTGTGGGACCGACGGTTGAAAACGCCAGAAAGGGGTATTATCCCATATCAAGGCGGTTGTACCTCTATGTGAATGAAAAAACCCTCTCCTATGACATCAAATCGCTCATCGTGTTTGTCCTGAGCGGAAAGGGGCAGGGAATCGTAAAAGCATCGGGTTTTATTCCCCAGGAAGAGGTTTTTTAAAAAGGGATTTGATGCGAGCTTTACGGCCCTCTTCCGCTGGCCGAACTTGGCTTTCCGGACGGAATCGCCTTTGATGAAGCAGGGAACCTGTGGATCACCTTCCCGGCGTGGAATGCCGTGGGCTTTATAACGCCCCCCTTCTATTCATTTCTTAATAAAATCTTCATTACAGACTAACCAAGGCCTCCTACATATCCCTTCTCGATGGTGTACTTGCCTCGTTTTACCGGCGTTTTTCTTATAAGGCCTGGGAGGATTGCCATGACACAAAGGGAGACCTTGAGGACACTGATTCCCCTTGAGGGGCAGGGCGGCCTGTCTATCAGACAATGGGTTATGACAGGGGTGAACGGCCTTTTGGAGAAGATCTTCTCGGTGGATAAGGTCAGGAGCCTTTACGACACACTCCCCGAGTGCAGCGATCCTTTTCAATTCCTGGAATGCACCCTCCAGAGATTGCATATCCGGCACAATCTGGACGAGAAGGAACGGGAAGCCATTCCTCTATCAGGGCCGGCCATCGTGGTCGCCAATCATCCCTTCGGGGGCATCGATGGGATGATCCTTGCTTCCGTGCTTTCCTCCGTCAGAAAAGACATCAGGATTTTGGTCAATTATTTTCTTGAAGACATCCGGGAGTTGAAACCCCTTTTCTTTCCGGTAGATCCTTTTAACCAAAAGACATCCACCTCCAGAAATATTGTCTCCATCACCAGAGCCATACGCTGGGTCAAGGCAGGGGGCATTTTGGTGGTCTTGCCGGCCGGGGAGGTCTCCCACTTCTCGTGGAGGCGGAGGAAGATCGAAGATCCGGCATGGAGCTATACTGTGGGACGCCTGGTGCAACTGACAAAGGCCCCGGTGCTGCCCGTGTATTTCAAGGGCAGGAACAGCGCCGTTTTTCAGATTGCAGGACTCGCCCACCCGATGCTTCGCACGGGGATGCTCCCGCGGGAGACGCTCAAGAAAGAGGGGACGGAGGTGGAGTTCAGGATCGGCCGCCTCATTCCTTACAAAAACCTGGCCCCGTTGAAAGACGCGGCCCATGTGACCGAATACTTGAGATTTCGCACCTATCTCCTGGGGATGGCCGGAGTCAAAGGCCGGACCAAGGTCCTTCCAAAGATGCGCCGGTCCTCTGAAAGGAAGATGGACCCTGTCGCCTGTGCCGTGGATCCAAAGGTGTTGGCCCGGGAAGTCCAATCGCTCCCCCATGATCAGAGGCTTCTCCAAAATTCCGATTTTTCAGTGTATTACGCACGCTCGAGCCAGATTCCCATGATTTTTCGGGAAATCGGGCGGCTCAGGGAAAAGACCTTTCGGCTCCTCGGGGAAGGGACGGGGCGCGCCATCGACCTGGACCGGTTCGACAATATCTATCTTCACCTTTTTTTATGGAATCATCGCGACAAAGAGCTGGTCGGGGCCTACCGCCTGGGGCCCACTCTCGAGATCCTTCCCAGGTACGGGAGGAAGGGGCTCTATACCCATACCCTTTTCAAATACCGTACCCGGTTGCTTGACAGAGTGGGCCCGGCCCTTGAACTGGGACGTACCTTCATAAGGGTTGAATATCAAAGGGATTACTCGCCCCTTCTCCTTCTCTGGAAAGGGATCGGCCAGTATGTGGGGGCACATCCTTATTACAAGACCCTTTTTGGAGCGGTCAGCATATCCAACGAATATGGGCATTTCTCCCGCCAGCTCATGGCGGCCTTTCTAAGGGTGAACAGCTTTTCCCCTGAGCTCTCCAGGATGGTCAAGGCGCGAAGGCCTTTTCGCCGGAACAAGGTCATCTCCCTGATCAGGGACAAAGAGTGCCTGCACCGCAATGATCTGGATGAACTCTCATCGTGGATTTCGGGCCTGGAGGCGGATGGAAAAGGGGTGCCCATCCTCTTAAAGCAGTATCTGAAGCTGGGTGGAAAAGTCCTTTGCTTCAATGTGGACCCCCACTTCGGCGACACCTTAGACGGCCTCATCTTTGTAGATCTCACCAACACCGATCACAGGATGCTCAAACGCTATATGGGGGCGGAAGGATTCCGGAGATTTAGAGATTACCACGCGGGGATGGGCCTTGGCCCTGAGCGTGTCGCGGCCTGTCATCATATTCCAGCAGGCGCGGAGCAGGCGTCATGAGGGAAAAACTCAGCGAGAGACCCTCTGCCCTGTTTGGGCATCGATAATGGCGGCCGTAAAATTTGCGGCCAATTCATGGGCGCCGCTCCGGTCCTCGGGGGCCTTCACATTCAGTTTATACCGGCCACCCCGCTTTGCCTGGAACCGGAGGGTGATATAATCTGAAATGATCTTTTCATGGTCATAGTCATCGATGTCCCAGATGTCATTATACCGGATCTCTACGACGTGTTCCCCTGCAGGGAAAGTCAACTCCCTCTTCCCCTCATAGATAATCCGAGAGATCATGTTTTCCACACTGTCTCCGTCAAAGCTGCCGACCTGGACAAAGTTCGGGACGGTGAGGCTGGCTGTGTTCTCTCCCTGTTCAGACATGGTGTACGTCTTTTTTCGGCTGCAACCCTGGAGGATGAGCAAAACCCCAAAAAAGAGCGTAACTCCTATAAAGAAATGCCTTTTGTTCATATCCTCCCTCGCGGTGAAATCATTGGCCTTTCCTGGGGGGACTTTATAGCAGCCGGGGCGGGCAAGTCAAGATGCTCATCCAATCCTAACAAAAGGCTAATTCTCGTCCAACCGCCCCCTGTTTTCTTTTCCTGGGTGGTCTTGTCCGCCCTATATCGACGCCTGGATCAATTGCAAATACAGCACCGCCTGCGTCCTTGAACTGGACCCCACGCCCTTGGAGGGGCACAGATCCGTCGGCTGAGCATCCTGACGTGCGGGACGGTCACACCTTTTTCTTGACAATTTTTACCTAGCTAGCTATCCTGGCTAACATTAAACAAACCCGTGCTCGCGAGGAGACTGCCATGGAAACGCTTCAGGTCAATATTCATGAAGCCAAGACGCAACTGTCAAAACTGATACAGGAGGCGCTTAGGGGGAAGGAGGTCATCATTGCCAGGGGCAATCAACCGGTCGTCCGCCTGGATGTACTGCCTGAGGTGCGAAGTCGCCGGAAAATCGGAAACGCAAAAGGGCTGATTCTTTCCATGTCACACGATTTCGATGAACCTTTGGAGGACTTCAGGGATTACATGGAATGAAAACCTTGCTGGATACCCATGCCTTGCTATGGCTTATCACGGGAGACCAACGGCTCAGCAATACGGCAAAAAAGTCTTACCTGGATCCGGGAAACGCTCTTTTTTTCAGCGCTGCCGGGTTTTGGGAAATCTGCATTAAGAAGAGCCTGGGAAAACTTTCGCTTCAGCCCGGATGGGTGGAAGTCATCCGTGATGAAATGAATGCCAATGCCATTCACTGGCTTCCGATAGAGACGGCCCATTGTGTCGAATTGACAAAACTTCCATTCTATCACAGAGATCCCTTTGACCGAATGTTGATTGCTCAGGCCTTGGTGGAGAGCATGCAGGTCTTGAGCTGCGACAGGCGCCTCTCGAAATATGAAATCACACGTATATGGTAAAGCCGGCCTATCCTGGATATGAGGACGGTCATGATGTCCTTGAAGACGTCTTGAAATGTCTCGGGGAACTGGGCAAGAAAGAGCTCATCCGTGTTTAGCCGGGAGTGAACGCGGTCTGTGAGCATGCTCCTTTTGAGAACAGAATAGTCTACCCCCTTGTTGCAAAAAAAAGGCGCTTAAGGATTCGGCATTTCGGCTTCTATGACTTCAAATGCCGCTTTTAACGCTTTAAATCTGGAATTCACCAATAGTGATATCCAGACCCTGGATATAAAATGACATAACTTTCTTTTTTTACTGCAGTTGTATGTCTAGGAGCTCGCTGCGTTTGCAACAACGGGGTCTATCCATGAGGAAGTGATCCGCTTCCCCTCCAATGGTGAAGGCGGATCACTTGAAGAGGAGGGCTAAAAGGCGTTTTCCACCTTCCAGGCCTGCCACACCTTCCCCACCAGGTCGGGTCCCGGGGTGAGGGTGGGTTTCCCCGGCCGCCAGCCGGAGGGGGTCGCCTCGGCCCCGTTGGTCTTTCGGATATGTTGAAAGGCCTGGAGCTGGCGGATGAGTTCATCCACGTTTCTACCCACGGGCGGGGTGAGGGTCTCAATGGCCTGAACCATCCCGTCGGGATCAATAATGAACCGGCCCCGCATTTCCACGCCGGCATTTTCATCATACACACCGTAGATCTTGCCGATATTTCCCGGACCGTCGGAGAGCATGGGAAAGGGGACGCCCCCGTCCACCATCTTGGTCAGCTCGTTGTCCTGCCACATCTTGTGGACGAAATGGCTGTCTACGCTCACGGAGAGGACTTCAGCACCCAGGGCCTGAATGTCTTTATATTTGGACGCAACTGCGGCCAGTTCCGTGGCTCAGACAAAGGTGAAGTCCCCTGGATAAAAACAGAGGATGACCCATTTTCCCCCGTAATCTGAAAGCTTGATCTGACCGAAATTTCCCTCATGAAATGCAGGTGCCTCGAAATCCGGGGCCTTCTGGCCAGCCCTGACAACAGACATGGCGCTCTCCTTTCCCTTTGGGGGTTGATCTTGAACCACTTCTTTTTTGCCTTCATCACCGACTTTTGCACCGGTGGGCTTGCCGCACCCAATCTTGAGTTCCTTCATTGACCCACCTCCTTTTCAGCTAAGGTTTACTGTTCTATCCTGTGTACTATAACACCCTGATATTTTAATGCGTAATATTTATCCTTACAAAAGACAAAAAAATTAGCCGCTCTGTTTCTCCTCCCGGCATTCAGGACAAATGCCGAAGAAATCAAGGCGATGGTTTACGATTTCATACCCTGTCTTCCGGGAGATATCCCGGGCCATCCCGGTCAAGGCGGGGGCCTCAAAATCCACAATCCTTTTGCATCTCATGCAGATCAAATGAGGGTGAGGATGGGGATTGCTGCCGTCATAGCGGCTGCTGTCATGGCTGAACCCCAACTCCAGGATCTCTCCCATTTCCTTGAGCAAATTGATGGTCTTATACACGGTGGCCAGACTGGTGGTGGGAAAATCCTTTTTCACCTGGGCATAGATCTCCTCTGCACTGGGGTGGCCTTTGCCGGCCGCCAGGATTTTCACGACGCAAAGCCTTTGAGGCGTGATCCGAAAATGCTGCCTCTTGAGCTTGGATAACATATGTTCAAGACGAACGTTGGAGTCTCTCATAATTTTATGGAAAATTATTATTTAAAAAGAGGCTATCTGTCAAGATAATAAATGTCAATCTTTTTCAGGACCCATGCTGGACATGGGCTTGGGGGTGCGCTAAACTCCTCCACGTGATCAACCCGGGCTGGACAGGGACCGCGCCCTTTGTAAAAGAGCTGCAGTTCTGTTTAACCAAAGGCCCGCTTACAAGGAGATAGAGAATGACCAATCGGCTGGATGATGTGGAGGCCCTGACCCTCAAAGGACAGATTGCGGTTCCTTATACCTGGTGGGTGGGTGAGACGGGGAGCCGTTTTCTCCGGGGACTGCGGGATGATAAAAAGATTTGGGGCAACCGGTGCCCCGGGTGCAACACGGTGTATGTGCCGCCCCGAAAGAATTGCGGCCGGTGCTTCGAGGACATTAAGGAATGGGTGGAACTGGGCACCGAAGGGGTGGTCACGGCCCATACGGTGGTCCGTTACACCGGTCCCGGACAACCGGCGGAACCCCCCTTTGCCTATGCCCTGATCCGGCTGGACGGGGCCGATGTGGATCTCTTGCATATTGTGCGACACGATCTGGAAAGGCTCAAAAACGGGGTTCGGGTGAGGGCGAGGTTCAAAGAGGAACGCACCGGTCACATCCTGGACATTGCGGATTTTGAGATCGCAGAGGCTTCGGACTGATTTGAATCAGATCCGTAGGACGATTTGGCACCTATTGAATCGAGAGGCGGTATTATGGAGAACATAGCGATCGTCGGTGTGGCCCAGACCCCCTACCGGGGGCGGATGCGGGACAAGACATGCTACGACCTGGTCTACGAGGTCACCCGGGATGCCCTTGAGGATGCAGGGATGACCATTGAGGATATCGACAACGTGATCACCGTTTCCAATGACTTCCTGGACGGCAGGACCATCTCGTCCATGGCTGTGGGCGAGGCGGCCGGGGCCCATGATAAGAACGTGTCCACGGTGGAAGGGGACGGCACCTTCGGGGCCTTTTACGGGGCCATGCGCGTTCTGGGAGGATTCGACACCACGTTGGTGGTGGCCCACGGCAAGGGGAGCGAGGGCGACATGAAGGTCATCACCAATGCCATGTTCGACCCCGTCTACCAGCGGCACCTGGGCATCGAGGCCGTGAGCGCCGCCGCCCTCCAGGCCAACGCCTATATGGAGCGGTTCGATCTGAGTGAGGAGGATTTTGCCCGGGTCTCGGTGAAGAACCACCAGAACGCCCGGAACAATCCCCTGGCCCACCTCCCCCTGGATATCACCGTCCAGGACGTGATGGCCTCGGAAAAACTGGCGGACCCCATCAAGCGTCTGGACTGCAGCCCTATCAGCGACGGGGCCGCGGCCGTCATCATCGCCCGGGAAGGGGTCGCGGCAAAGGCAAAGACTCTTCCGGCATGGATCCGCGGGGTGGCCCATTGCTCCGAGGCCTTTTTCCTGGGCGACCGGGATCTGGCCCAATCCCCGGCCCTGAAAAAGGCGGCCCAAAAGGCCTATGACATGGCGGGCATCAGTGATCCCCTGAAGGAGATCCATGTGCTGGAACTCTACGACGCCTTCAGTTACATGGAGCCCCTCTGGCTGGAGGGCATGGGGTTTTGCGGGGCCGGTGAAGGGGCCCGGCTCCAGAGAGAAGGGGTGACCGCCATGGGGGGACCCCTGCCAGTAAACCCGTCCGGCGGGGTCCTCTCCGCCCACGCCCTTTTAACGGCCGGCCTTGCCAGGATCGCGGAAGCCAGCCTCCAGGTCCGGGGACAAGCCGGGGACCGGCAGGTGGCAGGGGCCCGAACCGCCCTGGCCCACGGCATCAACGGCCCCTGTGGACAAAGCCACTGTGTATGGATCGTGAGCTCGGACAAGTAGGGCGGGTCACCCAACCCCCCGTGGGACCGGGTGAGCCTGCCTTTCAGAGGAGCGAATATGCCAAGAAATGTAGCCATTGTGGGAACGGGACAGACCGATCACAAGAGCCATCGGCCGGATGTCAACGGCCGGGAGATGATTTACGAGGCCGTGGTTCGGTCCCTTGAGGACTGTGACCTGACCATAAATGAGGTAGACGCCGTTGTGATCGGCAACATGGACCACTTTGAGTCTATCAATTATGTGGACACGTGGAGCGTGGAGGGCTCGGGGGGCTTCATGAAGCCCATCATGAAGGTCACCACCGGCGGCACAACAGGAAGCTCCGTGGCCATCGCCGCATACTACCACGTGGCCTCCGGCCTTTTTGACAGGGTTTTGGCCATCGGTTGGGAAAAGAACTCCGAGAGCGACACCACCGCGGCCATCGTCACCTGCAGCGATCCCGTCTGGGACCGGTTTTCCTATTCCGGCGCCATTCCCAGCCTGGCCACCGAGGCCACGGCCTACATGGAGCAATACGGGGCCGCCCAGGAGGATGCGGCCTGGGTGGCCGTGCGGGACCGTACCCATGCGCTCAACAACCCTCATGCCCACCTGAGGAAACCCATTACCCTGGAGGATGTCATGGCCTCGCCCATGCTGGCCTATCCCATTAAACTCCTGGATGTATGCCCCCGCACGGACGGGGCCTGCGCCGTCCTCTTTGCCGCCGACGGTGTGGCCCAGAGACTGGCCCCCAAACCGGCCTGGGTCCGTTCCTGCGCCGTGCGGCACACCTACACCTGGTTCGGCGATTCATCGGATTACAACAAAGGGCTGGTTTCCCTGAAGCGGGCCTCCCGTGAGGCCTATCAAAAGGCGGGCATTACCCGGCCTTCAGAGCAGTTTGACGTGGCGGAACTCTACCTGCCCTATACCTATGCGGGCCTTAAGTGGATCGAAGACCTTGGGTTTTGCGGTCCGGGCCGAGGTCCTCGATTCGTGGCCGACGGGCACACGGACATGGACGGCACCATTCCGGTGAACCCCTCGGGGGGGGTCATCAGCACCAACTGTATCGGTGCCACAGCGCTTCTGCGGGTGGCGGAGGCCTCCATCCAGATCATGGGAAAGGGAGGGAAACGGCAGGTCCCCGATGTGCGGCTGGCCCTGGCCACAGGTTTCGGGGGCTGCTTCTGGTCCGATGTGATGATCTTGAGCGCGGACAAACCGTAATCTCCATGGATCTTCTCAACCTTGAACCTTTTGTTGTATGAAAGGAACCAGTGAACCATGACCACGGAACGCGATTATGGAGATTTGCTCACGGTGCGCTTTACCACACCCATGCCCTATGAGTGGTCCATCGGCAAACACGGCAGCCGGTTTTTTCAGGAGATCCGGGAAAACCAGCGTTTCATCGGGATACGGTGCCCCTCGTGCGGGATGGTCTATGTCCCCCCTCGAAGGCTCTGCGGGCCCTGTTTCAGGGAACTGGACGAACTGGTGCCTTTGCCCAATGAGGGGGTCCTCACCGCCTTTTCAGTGGTCAACTATCCCTTTATCGACCCGGATACGGGGGAGCAGCGGCCCATTCCCTATACCTACGGCTATATCCGGATTGAGGGGGCGGACGCCATTTTTTCCCACATCATCAATGAGACGGACCTAAGCAAGATCCAGGTGGGCATGAAGGTCAAAGCGGTTTTCAAGAAGCCCGAAGAGATGCAAGGCAACATCCAGGACATTCGATACTTTGATATCGTTCCATAGGGCGAGCCCCTATAAAGAAAGGACACCTATTTCCCTTTCATTTGAACAGCCCCGCGGGGTGGGTGCACGGATGAGGTTGGGCCGGGGTGGTCCCCAGGGGGAGGACGCCATTTTCATGGACCTGCAACAAGGCCTTTTTGCCGTGGCGGACGGGTCTGAAAGGGCGAGTGGTGCCTCTCAACGGTTGACGAATAGATTGGCCCGCATGGCCGCGGACTTCAGGGGCGTGGGCCGGGCCCTGACCCGTGGCTCCGGCGATGTGACCCGTGTGGTGGAGCGCTTTAAGGGAGCCGTGGAATCGGTCCTGGCAGCGGTCCCTTACGGTGACGCCACCACATTAACCGCGCTTATGGTGGTTCGCTGCCCCAAAGAAACCATGGGGATCCTCTGTCACTCTGGAGACAGCCTCCTGTACCACTACAATCCGGAATCGGGCCTTCGGCAGATCTCCCAGACCAACTTCTGGATGGCGGGGCGGTCAAAAAAGGTCTACCAGGCCGAGGCCTTTCCCTCCCCTGCCGGTTCGGTCTTCCTCCTGGCCACGGACGGGATCTGGGATCTTCGGTTCCCAGGACCTTCGGGCATGGAAGGGTGCCTTGCCGAATCTATTCAGGAAACCCCTGTGGCCGGTGTCCCGGGCGACCTGCTGGCCCGATATGATTCGGGTTCCGGCACCGTGGACGACGTGGCATTGATCGCTGTCCGGCCGGAAGGCCTGCGGCGGTCCAGGGAGCAGATATTTGTGGATGTTCACGGGGTGTGCCGCCGAACCTTAAGCCTTTGCTCCTGAGGCCTCTGAGGTTTTTGAGGGATAAAAAGGCTGGAAGCGGCATGAACAAGAGAAAGGAGAGGGAGATGCAGGATCGATATGACACCATTGTGGTGGGCGCCGGCATTGCCGGTCTGGGCGTTGCCGCCATTCTGGCAAAAGAGGGCGGGCAACAGGTCCTGGTTCTGGATAGATTCCCCAGGGCCGGGGGCCGGCTCATGAGCTATGAGGGCTATCCTGAAAAGGGGTGGCGGGTTGATGTGGGTCTCCATTTGATCGAATTGGGGGAAAAGGCCAGTTGCACGGAATTGAACAAGCGGGTGGGCAAGGAGGTCCAGTGGGCCCCCTTCAGCCAGACCGTGGACATGTGGAACGGGGAGCGCTTTATCAATGTGGCCGAACTCGTCCCCATGAGCGATGAAGACAAAAAGGCCTTCAGGGACCTTTTGCAGAGGATCGCCGGGATGGGGGATGCCGATATTGAAGCCTGGGACAATCGTTCCCTGGAGGAATGGTTGATGGAACACGTGCCCCAGCCTTCCATCAGGGAATTGTTCACCGACATCGGCATGATCATGACCACCATCCCCAGGGCCATTGATATGGCGGCCGGAGAGGTGCTCTATATCGCCAGGGATAATCTCCAGAAGACCAGACAGGTCTTGCAGGCCAGTTATCCCCTGGAGGGCATGGAGGGCATCACCCGGGGCCTGGTGGAGGCGGTCCGGGAAAAGCGGGGGGAGGTGGAGACCCATTGCGAGGTGGATGAAGTGGTTATCGAAGGCGGGCGGGCGACCGGTGTCCGGGTGCCGTCCCGGAAACACCCCTACCAGGAAGAATACCGTCTCCCTGAAACCCGGGTCATCTCCGCCCATCGAGTGGTCTGTGCCCTGCCTATTTACCAGTTACCCCATGTGATGGATTTTAACCCGGAGACCGGTCCCATGCCCGGGTGGTGGCTCAAGCGCATCCTGGATATCCGGCACGAAGTCACGGGCCTTATCGGCTACATGATCGGGCTTTCCGAACCGATTGTGGAGGCCGGAAAGCGTTGTTTTTTCACGGCCCTGAGGACCAGGCACGCCGGGTTCCCCTTCCAGGGGTTTCCGGCGTCTAATTTTTCACCCTCTGTGGCCCCCGAGGGGAAACAGCTTCTGCACACGGATATCGTCTGCGAGCATGCCGAGGCCTCGGACAGATTCAAAAGGAAGCGATTGCTCGACCTCATGTGGGAAGACGTAAAAGAGATGTTCCCCGGAATCCAAGACAAGATGGAATGGCGGCTCCCTTATTATGTGGACGGCTGTGACGGCCTGGCCCGAAAGCCCGGCCTGGTGGGCCGCTTCAAACCCGGGCTCCAGGCCCCCGGCATCTCCAACCTCTTCTTTGCAGGCGATACGTACCAGGGCAGGGGGTTGGCCACCAACGGCGCCGCCAGAAGCGCCATGCTTTGTGCCGACCTCATCCTGAGAGGGTGATCAAAAAGGACCGATTTATTGACCTTGAATAAGGGCTGTTTCGTTCTCCTGGCCGGCCCGGGCACGGCCTTTTTCAGGTCTCGTAAAAGGGGTCCCAACGGATGGTCAGGTTTTCAAAGGCCATGGGAAAGACCCCCTGCTTGATGAACAGGTTGTAGTAATGCCTTTCTTTCCTGGAGTTTAACTTTATTTTGGCAATGGGGGTATAGGGCATGGCCTCGAACTGGGTTTCGCTCACCTTTGATCCCGCCAGTTCGTCCATGAGGGAATCCACGCCCACGCCCCTGGCAAAACGCATTTTCTTGCGCCATGCGATTTCCGGGGGCAGATACTCCTGGAGGGCCTTGCGCAGGATCCACTTCTCGGGGACTTCCCCTTTTTCCTGATCATAGTTTTCATTGTACTTGTATTTCATGGGGATCTTTTCAAAAAGGGCCACCAGCTTGGGATCAGGAAAGGGCGTCCGGGGCTCGACCGAAGCGGCGTGCCAGCCCTGGTTCAACCTCCGCAGGCCGGTGTCGCCGGCGATATCAATGAGTTTTTGATACACCCGCTGCCTTTGTTCAGGCTCCGCCCATTCATCATAGAAGTCCTCCAGCTCTCCAAAATACCCCCCGGCTATCTCGTCCGCGGTCTCCCCCACAAAGACGCAGTTGGTGTACCTGGCGGCCAGTTTGGCGGTGAAGTAGTTGGCAATCCAGCCCGAGATGCAGTCCTGATCAAAGGATTCCAGATACCACACGGCCTTGGGGAGTATCTTAAGGATCTGTTCATCGGTTATTTCCGTGATATAGTGATCCGCCTCCAGGAACTCGGCCATGACCTTGGAAAAATACAGGTCCGGGCCGGGGGTCCTCTTGATGGTGGCCGTGAATTGGGGAAACTTGATGCCGTATTCCTTGGCCATGATGCCGGCCACTACAGAGCTGTCAAACCCGCCGCTCAACGCCACACCGCCGATGGCGCGGTCTTCCACCAGCCTCCGGGTGGCCTGGAGCATGGTTTTCTTGACCAAACGGGCGATTCCCTCTGCATCTTCCGGATCAAAGTCAGGGGTCTCAGGGGTATAGGGCTTATACGCGTGGAGCTGGTCATCCGCCGAAGAGTAGTAGTGCCCAGGGGGGACGAGTTCCACGGAGGGGACGTATTCCCTCAGGGCCTTGGCCTCTGAGGCGAAATACAATTCATCTTCTTCGATCTTGGAACCATAGACCAAGTATCTTACACCGAGGGGATCCCTCGCCAGGAGGATCTTGTCCTCATCAATGATGGCACAGGCGAAATAGCCGTCCAATTGTGAGAAACAGGCCTCTCCGTATTCCAGGTACAGCTCCATGAGCAACTGGACGTTATTCTGGTTTTTTTCATGCGGGTTATAGAGGAGTCCATCCAATAAGACGATACAATTTCCTGCCGCACAAAAGGCATATGTGGACCGGGGAGAGGTGTTGAGTTCAACACATCCCACCGCTCCTCCGGTAAAACTCCTTATGAGTATGTTATCCGGCCCACGGTGCCTTAGGATATTCAACATCTTTCCCACCATGGTAGGATCTACCCTCTCTTTGGACTCCATGTCTCTTTTTACAACGCCCACTATCCCTGCCATATTTTCTTCCTCCCAACTGGTGCTTGCTTTAAATGGACTTGTTCAACCATTCCTTGACCTCTTTCTCCATGTCTTGACCATGACCTCGCTGGGTCGCTTTACGGCTTTGAAAGGATAATGACGACGGCTACCAGGATCCCTGCAGCCAGGGCGAAGAGGCTGTATTTCTTGTGCTCCGTTTCCGCCTGAGGCAGAAGGTGTGTGGCCCCCACATAAACGAGAGCCCCCGCGGAAAAGGCCAGGAGGGCCCCCAGAAAAGGTTTGCTGATTTGACTGATGTAGGGGTAGGATACCAGCATCCCCGCGGGTGTTGTCACCGCGGCGGCCAGAAAGGCCAGGACAAAGGATTTTCTTTCACTGAATCCGCCGCGAATGAGGAGCAGGTAGGTGATGATCCCTTCGGGAAACTCGTGAAGGACCATCCCCGTGCCTGCCAAGAGGCCCGTAAATACGCTGACCGTGAATGTGATGGAATAGATGAAGCCGTCTATAAAGGAATGGAATCCAATCCCGAACATGGGGATGAGCCCGATGGCGTATTGCTCATCCGAACTCTTGTCGCACACAAAGGCATTGATGAAGCGGTTGAAGAGGTGAAGGCTCAAATAGCCGGCAAAAAGGTAAACCGGCCCGTTTTGGTTCATGGACAGGGCCTTGGGAATGATGTGGAGAAAGGACACCGAGATCAGCACACCTGCGGCGAAGCAGACAAAATAGATGCTGTTTTCACGGCCCCATCGCTCAAAACGGCGAATGACGTAGATTCCTATGGTCGTTACAGATGCGGCCAGAAGGCTGGCACCGAATGCCGTCCAGAAAGTCCCTGCCATGAAATTCTCTCCAACTTATACTATACCGCCGCCGGTGGCTTTTTTCAAGCTCTGCAATTTTGGAGCCGAGACGACGCCGCCTCAAGACCATTCACCCTTGCTCTGCATATCATGGAGCTCATCAAAGGATTCCAGGTATCGGGAACCTGAGAGCTTTTTTTCAAAAATCATTCGGCACCCTTCTCTGGTGAGAGATTCGTCACAGATTTCGGGAACTATTTCAGAAAAAAACTCTTTCTTTTCCGCTTCGCTCAATGCCTCCACGGCCTTTTTGATCTCTTCAAGCTTCATCATCCACCCTCCTTATCTATGTTTCAAAATTTAGATCTCCAGATCGTTGGTCCACAGGCCATGGATGTTGCAATAGGCCAGTGCATGAAAGCCCTTGAAATCCGTAATCTGATTGATTTGAAATCGTACATTCGGATTTGAATAGAAAGGGGCCCAGGTCGCACGCCCCAAGGCGATGACCTGGCCAGTATCCTTTTTTACCCCATAAAGTTCAATCCAGGCAATATGGTGTTCTATCGTGTTAGGGTGCTCCTCCTCATGTCCTACAACCACCCGGACGATGTCTGTCCCTTCCTTGTGTCCCTTGTCTATAGTTATTGTCGGGATATGTTTTTCTTTTCCTTCAGATTCCTTTTCCTTAATAATCTCTGAAAAGTCCACAGTGTCCTCCTTCTTTGTATAGGGGAATTTTTCAGTGCTAAAGCCGCGGATCCAGATGGTTGGGTCCGCCGCACTCCGGTGTATAACAGGTTATATTGACAAATTCACATTTCTCACCACACTCCGGGCAGACATCCGGTGGCTTCCCGGCGGTGATGGTAAACCCGCAATTGCGGCATTTCCAGAAAGTGAGGCCGCATTGAGGACAGATATCACCCTCAAATCTACCATCGGCCGTGTAACCGCAATGGGCACACACCCAATTCTTCTGTTTATCTTCCATGCTTGTTCTCCTTTCAATCAAAGTGAGATTCTTCACCATCATCCCCCTGCGTTTTCGTCCCCAATGCTGCCGGTAAAGGGTAAGCCCCATTTATAGATCTACACCTTCAACCTTTAGCCCGCATTCCGGGCATGATCCATCCTTTATCCGGTTTTCCAGAATCCCCATCCCGCGGCGGTGAATAAGCAGGGCCCCACATGCGTGGCAGTAAGTGTTTTCTTCCCCCTCTGCGGGAACGTTGCCTTCGTATACATAATGCAATCCCTCTTCCAGACCGATGGAACGGGCGCGGCGCAGTGTTTCTACCGGAGTCGGCGGAGGGTCCATCAGCTTGTATGTGGGATAGAACCGGGTCACATGCCATGGGATGTTGAAGTCGATCTCTTTAAGGAAACGGGCGATGTTGCGCAGTTCCCCATCGTCGTCATTCACACCCGGGATGATCAGGGTGGTGGCTTCCACCCATATCCCGAGTTCTTTCATCAGTTCAACCGTTTGAAGCACCGGTTTGAGGCGCGCACCACAGATCTCCTTGTAGGTCCTCTCATCAAAAGACTTCACATCAATGTTAATGGCGTCCAGATAGGCACTGATGTGGCAGGCGGATTCAGGGCTCATATAGCCGTTGCTCACAAAGACGTTTTTGAGCCCTTCCTTTCGGGCCAGGACAGCGGTCTCATAAGCGAGTTCATAAAATATGGTGGGTTCAGTGTACGTGTGGGCAATGGATTCACAGCCCGCTTCCTTTGCCGATGCCACAATCTGTTCAGGTGTGCGCTCGTGGCCGACAATCTCGCCGCCGTGGTCACGGGGGTATTGAGAGATATCAAAATTCTGACAGTACTTACAACGGAAATTACAGCCTACCGTGCCGATAGAATAGGCCGTTGACCCGGGCAGGAAATGGAAAAGGGGCTTCTTCTCAATGCCATCCACGTGCTCTGCAATGACCTTTCCATAGACCAGGGTGTACAAGGTGCCGTTTTGATTCTCCCTTACCCCGCAAATGCCTCTTTTCCCGTCTCCTATGATGCAACGGTGACTGCAGAGGTTACATTGCACCTTGTTATCAGGCAGTGACTCATAAAACATGGCTTCCATAATCATCCTGCTCCGTTTTTCAGGTTCGTTGCCTGTGAAAAAGGAAGCTCGCGGGCCCGGTTACCGTGCCGCCGGGAGTGCTCCTCACCATTATGAATCAATACCCTCTCTCGCTAACCCCCCTTTTTTGTAGTAGTGCTTGAGCTCCTGCATCTCGGTCACCAGGTCGGCCTTTTCAATGAGTTCCTGCGGACAATACCGCCCCGTCAAGATCAGTTCAACGCACCCGGGTTTTTCTTCCACCAGTTCGAGCACATCCTGCATCTCTAAGAGGCCGTAGTAGACGGCGACACAGACCTCATCCAGGATGACGATGTCGTATTCCCTGCTCCTGAGCACTTCCCGGGCACGCTTCAACCCCTTCGCTGCGGCCTGAAAATCACCATCCTGAGGGGGCCGCCTATTTAGCACAAAGGCGTCGTTTCCATATTGTTCCAGTCTGATCCAGGCGCCCAGGTATCGGACGCTTTCCAGTTCACCATAGGGAAAATCTTTCATGAACCTGACCATGAAGGTTTTGAGCCCCCACCCCGCCGCCCGCAAGGCCTGTCCCAGGGCGGCCGTGGTTTTGCCCTTGCCGTTACCCGTATAAACCTGAACATAGCCCCTTGTTAATTGAGTCATCTTGTTTTGGTGACCAGTCGGTAACAAGAAAATAACCTTTAAAACTATAAAACCCGGGGAGGGCGTAAAAAAGCCTACTTAACCTTGACTTCAATTTCCCTTTTCTTGGCCTCCTCGACTTTGGGCAATGTGATCTTCAATACCCCCTTGTCGAATTTGGCCTCGATCTTGTCGGTCTGAATGCTAACCGGCAGACGAAAGGAGCGTTGAAAGGTTCCTACGTATCTTTCTACATAGTGGTGATGTTCGTCTTTTTCTTCTTCTTCCCGCCTTTTTTCACCCTTTACGGTGAGGAGATCTCCCGAGATGCTGACATTGACATCTTTTGCATCGAGACCCGGCAACTCCGCCTTGACCAGGATCTTGTCTTCGGTCTCGGAGATATCCACTGAAGGTGACCATTCTCCTTCAAAGCCCCTGATCAGAGGCCTTTCGCCGAAAAACTTGTCCCAGAGCCTGTCCATTTCTCCGCGGAATGAACCGAGCTCTCCAAAGGGTTTCCAGGGAATCAATTCCATGATTACCACCTCCTTATCAACGAATCGTCGCCCTCCCCGATTTGCGGCCCTGTTAATCCTTTTCCAAAGGCTCCTTTTCCATGCACTCCTCACATAAGGAGCCGTATTCAGGTATGGAGTGTTTGATGATGACGTCCTTTTCCGTCGGATAATTGGAACAGCTCTTGCTCCAATGCCACCTGTCGCTGTTTTGCCTCCTGCGAAATTCCGCCATGGTTACCCTCCTTTCTGTTTTTGGGCTTTTGCGCCCTCGATGAGTTGTTTAACCACCTTGGGCTCCAAGAGGGTGGATGTATCACCCAAGTCGGATACATCACCCGTGGATATCTTCCTCAAGAGGCGGCGCATGATCTTGCCGCTCCGCGTTTTTGGGAGGGCATCGGACCATTGGATCTCCTCGGGAGTGGCGATGGGCCCGATGCGGCGTCGTACCTGTTCCAGGAGTTCGTTTTTCAGGCGCTCGTCAGGGGTTTGGTTGGCCTCCACGATCACAAAGGCATACACCGCCTCACCCTTGATATCGTGGGGAAACCCCACCACGGCGGCCTCCGCCACGGCCGGATGGGCCTCCAGGGCGCTTTCTATTTCCGCCGTGCCCAAGCGGTGGCCACTCACGTTGATCACATCATCCACCCGGCCGGTGATCCAGTAATAACCGTCTTCGTCACGGCGAGCCCCGTCTCCCGTAAAGTAGTAACCGGGATGATCGGAGAAGTAAGTCTTTTGAAATCGTAAAGGATCATTATAGATGGTGCGGGCCATGCCCGGCCAGGGACGCTTGATACAGAGATACCCCTTACCCGGGCCTTGGATTTCCTCTCCTTGTTCGTTCAGGAGACACGGCTCTATCCCGAAGAGGGGCACTGTAGCGGCACCAGGTTTAAGATCAATGGCCCCGGGAAGGGGGCTGAGCAGGATGCCGCCTGTTTCCGTCTGCCACCAGGTATCCACGATTGGACATCGGTCTTGGCCCACCACCTTGTGGTACCAGTGCCAGGACTGGGGATCGATGGGTTCCCCCACAGAGCCCAGGAGACGAAGGCTGCTCACATCATGGCTGGAGACCAACGCCTCGCCCTCCTTGCGAATCGCCCGAATGGCGGTGGGTGCCGTATAAAAGAGACTGATCCGGTATTTTTCCACCACATCCCACAGGCGGTCATAGCCGGGATAGCTCGGAACTCCCTCAAACATGATGCTGCTCGCCCCCGCACAGAGCGGCCCGTAGACCAGATAGGTGTGTCCTGTGATCCAACCGATATCGGCCGTACACCAGTAGGCGTCTTCCTCTTTGTAATCGAAAACGTCCAAAAAGGTGCTTGTGGCATAGAGAAGATAACCGCCCGTGGTGTGGACCAAACCCTTGGGTTTACCCGTGCTGCCCGAGGTATAGAGAATAAACAGGGGGTCTTCGGCATCCATCCATTCAGGGGCACAATAGGGTTTGAGATCCGGTGCCCGCATTTCCCGGTGGTACCACAGATCGCGGCCCTCCTTCATGGGTACCTCCCATCGGGTGCGGCGAACCACCAGGACCTTTTCCACCGAGGGGCAGTGCCTTAGGGCCTCATCGGCGTTGTGTTTAAGGGTGACGACCCGTCCTCCGCGGAAACCGCCGTCGCTGGTGATCAGGAGGCGGGACTGGCAGTCCTGGATGCGGTTGGCAAGAGACTCGGCACTGAAGCCGCCGAAGACCACACTGTGGATGGCCCCGATGCGGGCACAGGCCAGCATGGCCGTAACCAGGTGGGGAATCATGGGGAGATAAAGGGTAACCCGGTCTCCTTTTTTCACACCCAGCTTTTTTAGAACCTGGGCCAGCTTGTTGACCTCGTAGAAGAGATCCTGGTAGGTGAAGGTGCGGCTGTCGCCGATCCGTTCCCCTTCAAAGATGATGGCTGCCTTGTTGCGCCGCCACGTCTCAATGTGCCGGTCCAGGCAATTATAGGAGGCGTTTAACTTGCCTCCCTGAAACCAGGCCGCCCGGCCCCGCTTGAAGTCTCCTTTGAGGCCCTCTTTCCATGGGGCGAACCAGGAGAGAAGTTCCACCGCCTTTTCCGACCAAAAGCCTTCAGGGTTTTGGATGGATTCCTTGTACAGGCGCTTATAGGTCTCGATCCCGGAGATGCGGGCCTGGCGACGAAAGGTTTCGGGCACAGGATATCGGTCTTTTGGATGATTCATTTCCTGAGTCATCATTCCCTCCTTCCTAGTCACCAAAAGGCCCCACCATAGAATTCATCTCGTCAGGTTCAACCGACCGGATGGCCCGGCCGTAAATGTCATGGAGCATGTCCAAAAAAGCGCGGTGCCGAACCATCACGCGGCTTCCCAAGTTCGTCACCAGTTCTTCCATCCTCACGGTCAGTTCGAGGTAGCGCGGGTCCCCGAGGGCCTTGGAGACGGTGACCAGGTCGGGCGCAATGGCCTCGGCATGGATCTGGGGCCCGGATCCGACCATAAGATGCCACCCCGAGGCCACCTCAAGGCCGATACCCTTCATATATGGGAGGTATATATCCTGCAGGAAACAGTCATAACTTTCCCCTTCGCCGGAAAGGATATTCCAGCTCTGCACGAATTTGACCGCTCCCTCGGAGGCCACCGCCCCCCGGTGCCAGGTCTCCCACCCGGTGGGTTCAAACACGCCACTTGAATAGCCCGTGACCAGGTTCATAAATCGGCGCAGCATCTCGTGATGCCCCCTGTCCCGTAGGGCGCTCTCCACCCGGCTTAACGATTGGGCCGCACTCTCCATAACCACATGGGGGCCCTCTCCCATAAGGGTGTACCACCCGGAGACCACCTCCAGGTTCAAGGACTTCATGCCCGGTTGCAATTCCCCGGTAATAAAGGTGGCATATTCCTGCTTCCTTCCTGCCATGGGATTCCAGCTCTGCACAAATTTGATCGCTTCCATCTTGCCCCCTATCCGGCTTCCTTTGTATCCATGGGTATGGTCATGGGCTGACGTCCCAGTTCGGTGACATCTGTTCCCCAATTAATAAATATATCAATATCCATGCCACAGACCCCGGGATCACCTGATGTGATGGGTGAATAGGGCCTAACCCCTTAACATTAATGAGTAAGCCACTATGGAGGGCCGTTAGGATTCTAAAAAGAGGTGGGACATGAGAAGAAAAAGGAGGGTGTTACTTAAGAAAAAAGTAACGGTTTGTAGCGTTATGGTAACGATTTGAGTTCGATAGCCCCCCGGGGGCACTGGGCCACGCAGGTGCCGCAGCCTATGCAGCGGTTTTGATCCACCCTGGCCACCTCTTCGACGGAGATGGCGCCTAAAGGACAGACCTCCTCGCAGGTCCCGCAACCCACACACCTTTCCGGGTCCACATAGGCCCGGAGCTCTGAAGGTCTGAATCCCGGCTCCACCCCACCGATCCGATCATTCAGGTGACGGAGCCGGGCCTCAATGGTGCGGACCTTTTGTTTCAGGGCCTGGATTTCCCGGTCCCGGTCAGAGGGGGCGGCAGCACGGCCTGGGGATCCCTTAGAGGTTGTTTCCCCGGGCCTTGTCCTCGCTCTTGGGCCGCTGCCGTATCGGGGCCCGGGTCCCATGCCACGGCCGCGCCTTGGGCCAGGCCGTCGTCCAGATCGAAATCCAGTCATACAGGGCCTCTCTTTCCCGTTTGCAGAATGTTTTCCCCGATCAGTTCATGACCTTTTCCAAGGCCTCTGAAAGGGTGCCTTCGGGCTGGAGCCCTACAAACCGCTGAATTTCCTTGTGGTTTTTAAAAATGATCAGTGTGGGTATGCTCTGTATCCCCAACTGCGCCGCAATATCCATGTTCTCGTCTACGTTCATGGACGCCACCAAGGCCCTTCCTTGGAATCTCTCGGCCAGTGCCTCGAGGATGGGCTCTTGGGAGCGGCACGGTGCACACCAGGGTGCGTTGAAATCCATGAGGGTGACCCCCCCTGGATGGCATTTTCAAAGCCCTCAGCCGATTTAATCTCCTTGATTTCCATTTCAGCCCTTCCTTTGTCCCCATGGAGGGGAATAACGTGTTTATGGGACCCCCAAGAAAGCTTCTCAAAATCTCTATCAATAATCATGCCAGCGGGGTCCAAAAACAGCTGTCATTATATAAGCCATCGAAATATAGATCATTTTTTTGAAAAATGCCGGCCAAAAACCCTGAAGACAAAAGGCGCCGTTGACAGGAGATGGAGCGTTACCTAGAATGAGGGTAACGTTTTTGTAACGATATAGATTTCTCACAACGGGAAGGATCCTCTCATGTCAAACAAGACCATATTGGACCCGGAGTTTGCCCGTCTCCTCTTGGAGTCCATGGCGGATGGGGTGTTTACCCTGGATGAAAAGGGGGTTATTACTTCGTGGAACCCGGCCATGGAGCGCATTACCGGTTACACCGCGGAAGAGGCCGTTGGCAGAGGATGCATGATGCTCGATTTCAGCCTCTGCTTTTCCAAGAGCTGTCCCGCAGGGATCAACGAATGCGGCATTTTTGAGCACGGATGGGTCCAGGCCAAGGAGTGTTTTCTGCGCCACAAAAACGGCTTGGACATCCCTGTGGTGAAGAGCGCCAGGCTGGTCACAGACCGCCGCGGCTCCATCAAGGGTGTGGTGGAGACGGTTACCGATCTTTCAGACCTGGAAAAGGCGCGGAGAAAGGCGGAAGAGGCCGGCCTGCGCCTGGGAGAAATTCACAAGTTTGACAACCTCATCGGCAAGAGCCATGCCATGCAGGGGGTGTTTTCCTCCATCCGGGCGACCACCGCGAGCGAGGCGACCATCCTGGTGCAGGGGGAGAGCGGCACCGGAAAGGAACTGGTGGCCGGCGCCATCCATTATAACAGCAATCGCTCAACCATGCCTTTCGTGACCGTAAATTGCAGCGCCCTTTCAGAGTCGCTCTTGGAGAGCGAGCTCTTTGGCCATGTGAGGGGCGCCTTTACCGGGGCTGTTCGGGACCGTGTGGGACGTTTTGAGGAGGCCAGTGGGGGAACGATTTTTTTGGATGAAATCAGCGAAATCAGTCCCTTCATCCAGGTGAAACTGCTTCGGGTGCTCCAGGAAAGGGAGGTCGAAAGGGTGGGGGAATCGAAAAAGCGAAAAGTGGATATCAGGATCATTGCCGCCACCAACAGGGACCTCTACGGCCTTGTCAAAAGCGGGGATTTCCGGGAAGACCTCTATTACCGCCTGAAGGTTTTTCCCATCCATTTGCCCCCCTTGCGAAAGAGAAGAGAAGACATCCCCCTTTTGGCCGGACATTTCATCAGGGCCCAGAACAAGAAGACGGGCAAGCACATCAAGGGCCTTGTGCCCTCTGCCATGCGCATTCTCATGGACTACAACTGGCCGGGGAATGTGCGGGAACTGGAAAACGCCATTGAGCATGCCTTTGTCCTGTGCAGCGGCGACCACATCGACATCTTCGACCTGCCCGTTGAGATACGCCAGGTGCCGTATCACCCTGCGGTCTCCAGGGCCCCCGATCCCCCCTTGCCTTCCTTTACTTCGAGGACAAGGCTTTCCCGGGACATCTTATTGGAGATCCTCCGGGAGTGTGACTGGAACAAGGCCGAGGCGGGCCGCCGTGTGGGGGTGAGCAGAACCGCCATATGGAAGTATATGAAAAAATGGGGCATCCCCCTTCAGAAGCCGGAAGCGGGCCCCGGAGGCGTAGAGCTGTGACGGTTTCCCTCTCCTCCATAAGGCCCTATGAGGTCTGTTCCATCAGACCCCCCACCGAGAATGACAGCCTCACCTTCAGGCTCACCAGGAACTGTTACTGGAACCGGTGCACCTTCTGCCCGGCCTACAAATTCGGTGCCCGTTTTTCCAAGCGGGGTCTTGCCGAAGTCAAGGAAGATATCAGAAGGGCCAGGGTGATCTACGACTTCCTCCTCCAGGAGGGGCTCGGGGAGGCCGGGTACACCGCCTTTTCCCGCCTCCCCCGACTGGCGCAACAGATCAGGGACGCGGCCGGGCCGGACCTGGAAGAAGAGGCCCCTGAGGAGAAGGCCCCGGAAGAACTGCCCCCCGGCCTGGCGTGGTTTTTGCGCTGGTTCAAAGACAGGCCGGAACTGGAAGAAAGCCTCAATCATGTGCTGGCCTGGCATCTGGGCGGAAGCCGGACCTGCTTTTTGGGCGATGCCGATTCCCTGATCCTGAAGCCGGAATTCTTGGGAGAAACCATTCAGGAAATCAAGCACCCTTTTCCCTCCCTCACACGGTTTACCATATACGGCAGGACCAAAACGGCCGCCCGCATCCGGACCCCGGAAGAACTGGAGGCCTTTCACCGGGCGGGCCTTGACCGGGTCCACTTCGGGGTGGAAAGCGGCTCCAACCGGGTCCTCAAGTTTGTGCGCAAGGGCGTGACCCGGGACGAGCATGTGGAAGGGGCGGTCAAGACCCAGGAAGCGGGCCTTTCATGCGGCGTGTACGTGATGCCCGGGCTGGGGGGTGCGAGGTGGTCTGAAGAACACGCCCGTGACACGGCGGATGTGATCACCCGGATCTCCCCGGACTATGTCAGGTTGAGGTCGCTCCAGGTCTTCCCCCAGACCCCCCTTGACGAGGCCCTCAAAAGGGGCGATTTCCAGGAAGCGGATGAAGCGCAGGTGGTGAGAGAGATACGCATGATGGTGGAGGAGATCGATACGGAGACGGATATCGTAAGCGACAGCGCCTCCAATCTCCTGCAGATCAACGGCCGCCTGCCCCGGGACCGTGCCGCCATGATCTATGAGATAGATGGCTTTCTCTCCCTCTCCCCGAGGGATAAACGCCTTTTCAGCCTGGAATCGCGGCTCCGGGCCTTTGTGGGCCAATACGGCGGTCTTTCCCGGGACCTGGCCCGGGCCTTGGGGCCCTACATGAAGGGGGGCGGGCTGGACCCGGGCGGGATCCCCACCCCGGAAATGGACCGGCTCATCCGCCTCATCCGGTCCAAACTCATGCCTTAGGGCTCACGCAAAAATAAAAGAGCATTTGGTAGGGCCAACTGTATCATATTGAAAAGTCCAGCTTGTTAACTAATGTAACCGATAGCCTTTAATATGAATATTTTCGCTGATAGCTGCTTTT
>Ga0180431_10001074_pt1 | contig 38237 bp, 32 predicted proteins | sample SS_ome_11_FD_132459 | JGI IMG/M metagenome (GOLD analysis project Ga0180431, IMG submission 132459) | Hypersaline lake sediment archaeal communities from the Salton Sea, California, USA - SS_1_MS_1 metaG | ecosystem: Environmental > Aquatic > Non-marine Saline and Alkaline > Hypersaline >... | reverse complement strand
TTATATTTTTATAATACCCTTTTGTGCATCTTTCATTAATAAACGATTTAACAGAGGAAATCAAAGGTAATTAAAATATGATACATCATTGTTTATTTCCCTATTTCAAGAAAGGAATATCAGGATTCTCGCTGTTGTTTTTCATATTGACATTCGCACTAAGCACCGGATGCCGAAACGGAAAACATGAAGACAACGTCATTTTGATCACGCTGGACACGCAGCGGGCCGATTACATAAGCGCCTACCGGTCCGATAAAGCATCAACCCCGAACATCGACTTCCTCGCGGAACAAGGAACGTTGTATGAAAACGCCTTCTCGCTGATCCCCATCACCCTTCCCTCACACGGATCGATCTTCTTTTCTCAAACCCCGAGTGATTTGAAATCTTACAACAACGGCCATAACATCCGAACCAAAAAGAAACGCCCCTCCTTCGTCAATCTTTTCAAAAAAGCGGGATTCAAGACCGGAGCTTTCGTATCGTTGGGAGTTCTAAAATCGCATTTCGGTTTATCCGAGGGATTCGATTTTTATGAAGATTCCTTTCCCAAGGGAAAATGGTATATTCCCGCCGCGCGCGTTAATGAAAAGGCGTTTCCCTGGATAAAGGAGAATCGGCATGATAAATTTTTTCTCTGGCTCCATTATTCCGATCCACATGATCCTTATGCCCCTCCCTACCTTCCATCCGACCTCAAGCTCTATCTAAACGAACAACTGATCGGTGAATTCGGCCTCAATAAATATAAGATAAATGAGATCGACCTGGAACTGGAACCCGGCCGAAATCGACTTCGCTGGGAGATAAAGAATGAGTATGCCGAAAAAAACGACAGTTTTCATGCCCGGCTGGACAAGCTCGAATTTTCGGTTTCGCCAGACGATCCCGATTTCAACATCGATTTTGCCAGAGGATGGATGCTGCGAAGAAAGGACACCATATTTTTTGCCAAGAACGATGCTTGGATCGATATCACCAACCAAAAGACTTCTCCCGACAAGATCAGAATGACCTGGAGGGGCCGAATCGTCCTCCCCACATACGGAACACGAGAACTCTATCGCAGCGAAGTAGAATACATGGACGAGCATATAGGCGAACTTTGGGAGCATCTGAAAGAGCTGCATCTTTTCGACAAAACCATGATCGTCATGGTGGGAGATCACGGTGAAGGTCTGGGCGAATACACCGGGTATTTTCGTCAAAATCATATCGGACACATTCATTTCCTTTACGACATCTATTTGAAAGTGCCTCTTATCGTATACGATCCCAAAGCACCAAACCGGGGCGTTCGACGCACCGAACCGGTTTCTCTGCTCGATATCGCGCCTACGATTACCGGGCATATGGGCTTCAAACATTTCCCTCATTTTCAAGGCCGTGACCTCGGCAAGCTCCCGGGAGGTGAAAATCGCGCCGTCATGCAGGCGACATACAAGCCGGAGGCCCTGCGAAACAAGTTCGGGATCCGCCTATATCCGTGGCATCTGATTTTCACACCGGAACAAAGACATTATGAATTGTATAATCTCGCTGAGGACGCCATGGAAAAGAAAAATCTTTTCGTGGACGGCGAGATGCCCGAAGCGGCCGTTCCCTTGAAAAAGAAGCTGGACGAAACCGTGCGCGAGATATTGAAAAGCAAACAAGAGATCAAGATCGACGGCGATACCAAGGAAATGCTGCGGGCGCTCGGATACATCAAGTAGGGCGCACCCGGCCACACGCACGATTCTTATGCCCATGCGGGGCAGAGCTTTACTTTCGGGTGGTTAAACGCCGGTGTATTTTGGATGGGATCCCTAAAAAGATACGATTGACGGTACGCATCCAGGCTGGTCTTCCGGTTGTGGGCATTTCACTCGAATAACCCGCTGTCTTTTTTTCGGCAAGGATGCGCTGAACGATGGGGCAACCCAGGCTCTCAAGGCAGTACGGGCTTAGTCTTCCCCGGCTGAGATAACGTCGTATTTCCTGGATCTGAGGTGAATTCCATGCCTTTTTCCAATCCGTCATGGGAGCGACGATCGGATTGCCGTAGCAGCAGGGAAGAATTCCTCTCCGAAGGATGTAATAGCTCTCCCAGGGTTCCCGGCAGAGCGGGACCCCCGAAAATCCCAGGTCGTCCTCCTGCATCTTCTCCGGAGACGGGGGGGCGTCGATTTCGGAGATATGCCGCTTATTCTCTTTCTCGTTCATGATCTTTGAAACTCCAAATGCGGTTTTCCGGCTCCTTTATCGGGATCTTCGGTTTCCCCGAATTCAAATTGGTTGGCGACCGGCACTCCATATTTCTCCGAAAAAATATCGCACAGCCGGAAAATCTCTTCCTGTTCTTTCCGGTCCAAAAGCTCATCCCTGTAACGAAAGGTGTAGCCGCCGCGCGTCACCTCAATCTTGGAGTCGACAAGATAGAGAAGCGGTCGCAGAACCAAGGCGTCCGCGTCGATTTCCCGGCACAACCTAAAATATTCCTCGAGATCGGCCCTATTGACTTTCATGGGCATGAAAACCATATATATTTTCGGCAGGTTATCGTGCTTTTTCCTTTCCTGATTGAGAAGTTTCAGATTGGGTATGATGGAGTCCCAGCGGTCGTTCCTTATTTTGGCATAGGTTTCCTTGCATGCCGCGTCCAGCGAGATATAAAGGTAAAGGGGTTTTCCGACCAGCGATTTAATGGTTTTCGGAGTAATCGCCTGTCCGTTCGACGACAACTCCATGATCTTCTTTCCCTTATCGCAAAATTCCAGTATTTCTTTCAACCGGGGATGAAGCATCGGCTCTCCGAAAGAGCAGTTCACCAGGGTTCGCGCCGACCGAAAGAACGGCCCGTATTCTTTCAGCGTCTTCTCGTCCACCACTGCATCGCGGTATTCGCCTTCCAGTTCCTTCATGCTGTGCCACAGGCAGTAGACACAAGGAGGATTGATATTGCAGCGGCTGTAGAGATCGATTCCCAATGTCAGGGGGTAGGATTCCAATGTGCACTTTCCCGAGATCATTTCCCGATAATTGAGATGGCTGTTTCGATGGTATTCAATGGCGAGGTTATGCAGCTCCTCATCATCATAGCATTCGAGCTTCCCGACCCTCACTCCCAAATCACGCATATCCCCCTTGTGGTATCGTGCCGGAAAAAGCTTATTCAGCTTTAAAACGATTTCATGATCATGCTCGGAAAGCGCCCCCCTCGTATCGTCCTTTTCATGGTTTTCATATCCGCGGAGCGGGATGCTGACAAAATTCCACTTGTGTTGGAGAGCAATCCGTTCAACCCGGGCTCCGTCCACGCTCACTTCAAGTTCCTGGCTGAAATCGGCGTATTCCGAAAACATGAAGCCTCCGAGGAAACGGTTTTTATTCAGCAGTGAATGCGGTGCATTGATGGATCCTCGTTCAGACAGCCAGCGAAAGGGAAAGAATTCCCCATATTCACGAGCGTACCATCCGTCCTCATAACGAAGCTTTTCCTCGAGATGGGAAATACAGGTGATCTGCTTCACCATGATTCCCAGAGGACGATCGTCATCGGTGAGAGTACGTGGGAACGGTTTTTTTACTTCCAAGTCGACTCGGATTCTTTTTTCTCCCCGGACGGGGAAAACGTAATCCCGTTCTCCGGGATAGATGGTGGTTTCCCCTATGATTTCACCATTGGCGCGCAGCGTCAATTCAGGATTTCTCTCACCATGATAGGAGTGACCGGCCACCAGTTTCAAATAGCCGCCTTCTTTTGTGGAGGGGGGGGCGATCAAACCGGAGGCGCCGATCTTCATCCACCGCATTCGCGGCTCCTGTATCGACACGGAAGCGATCTCCTCAGGATACCAACCCGAAAGAAAAGGGTCTTCAGCTTCGGAGTCTATGATTTCAATGTCTCTCACCATGATGCCCAATGACCGCGGATCCCCGGGGACACGGAATGTTCCGTCCAGTTTGCATTCGATCAGAAGCTCGCCTTCAGCGGCATCGAACGCGATCGCATACGTGGAAAACGCGGATTCGATTGTGATCGCGCCGAGACATCGCCCGCCTGCGAAACACCGCATAACCGGCGGCGGCTGATCGGAAAAGGAGTGTCCCGCGATCAGTTTAAGATGTGTCGGTCCGGAGATCAAATTCCGGCATCGAATAACGGCGTTCTCACCCATCCATCGATACGAACCCAAGGAATCCTTTTCGGACGGATACCAGCCTTTCTCAAAAACGACACTCGGTTTGCTCATGATGATCGTTCATTCTAAGCGCGGTGCATCCGCTTTGTCAACGCATTCGGCCGCAGCTTCTTTACGTCCTCCGATCTCCGATCAATTCAATATGTGTATGGCTCCGCCTTGAGCGTGCAGAGCCGCTTCCATGACGGATTCCGCCAATGTGGGATGGATATGTATGGTTTCGGCGACATCGCTCAGCTTCAGTCGCTTTGTGACGGCCAAAGTCAGTTCACCTATAAACTCCGATGCATGAGGCGCAACGATGTGCGCTCCCAGCACGCGTTCCGACCCGTCGGCGATGATCTTAACCATGCCGTCCTGGCTCCCCATGGTCAGGGCGCGGCCGCTGGCCGAAAGCGGAAATTGTCCGATTTTGACTTCACCCGTTTCGGCCCGGGCCTGTTCTTCCGTCATTCCGACGGAAGCATATTCCGGATCCGTGAAAACGGCGGCCGGCATCGCTTGGGCGGACATGTCGCGTTCGGCGCCGGCGGCGTTTTCAGCAGCGATAACGCCTTCGTGAGAGGCTTTGTGAGCGAGCAGCTGCCCCCCGTTGAGATCACCGATGGCGTAGACGTCGGGAAGGCTGGTCTCGAGTCTTTTGTTTACCGTAATAAATCCGCCTTTCCCCGACTTCAATCCGGGATTTTCATCCAAAAGATCCTGTGACAGGGGTTTTCGTCCCGCAGCCAGCAGCACAACGTCTCCTTCGTATGCAAAAGGGGTTTGATCGCGCAGGCAGGTCCCTGCAAGCGTAATTCCGTCGGGCCCGACAACTTTTTTTTCGACACGCATCTGCGTCAAAATCTTCAATCCCTTGGCTTTGAGCGATCTTTCCAGTCGAGCGCCCAATTCAGCTTCGCACCCGGGCATGATCCCCGGCAGTATTTCCAGTATCGTGACCTGGCTTCCCAGTCTCCGATAAATGGTTCCCATTTCCAAACCGATGGCTCCGGCACCGATGATCAACATCCTGTCCGGAATCCGATTCAGCTCCAATCCTTCCCGGCTGGTGATGATCCTTTCTCCGTCGGGCTTCAAAAAAGGCAGGCAGGCTGATTCGCTGCCCGTGGCCAGGATGATCTTGCCGGCGGAAACACGAAAGTCCTCTTCCCCTTCGGCGGAAACGATTTCCCCTCCGTTCTGCAGGCGCACTTCCTGCTTTACCAACGTCACCCCGTTTTTTTCTAATAGGAACTCGACACCTCTGACCAGCCGTCCTACGATCCTTTCACGCTGTTTCTGGACTTTTGTCCAGCTGCACGCAATCTCTGAAAGAGGGCCTTCGAGATGCTTGTGCTTCTTCGCCTGCTGATATATTTGTGTTTCATGCAGCAGATATTTTGTCGGAATACAGCCCCAGTTCATGCAGGTGCCGCCGACTTTTTCTTTCTCGAAGAGAATGACTTTTTTGTTTAACTGAGCTCCTCGGATCGCTGCGACGTATCCTCCCGGACCTCCGCCTATAACGGCTAAATCATAATGTTTTTCCATGCTTTCCTTCTTTCGTAAAAATAAATATTGATTATACCGCAGAAGGGGTGAAAAACGAAGTGCGTTTCCGGATATCATCGTATTTACAGACCATAGGAACAGTGGAGAACCGAGCCGCTGAGATCATCCCTTCCACCCCGGACATTTGTTCTTGACAGTCCTCGGTTTAAAAGTAAAAATGGGAGTCGCATCAATCGAAAGGAGATTCATTTCACTGAATATTAAAGCTCCGAAAATCCGTACCGTCATTTTATTTTCAGCCTTTATTCTAAAGACCTTCATTCCCCTGCAAGCGGATGAAAGCGCATCCCTGCGCGGACGCGTCCTGAATGTTCAAAAACAACCGCTCGGCGGGATTTCGGTTTCGCTCTTCCGGGGAGAGGGTGATGACATTCCGACTGTTTTCGAAATCACGGATGACGATTTCCACTTCGCCGGACTTGATCCCGGCATTTATACGCTCCGCGTGGATAAGAAGGGATTTCATTCTTTTGCGAGCCCGGCCTTCAGGTTGGAGCCTTCGCGTACCTTTTATTGGGAAGTGACGCTCGCACCTTCCGAAGAAGAACGGCTTTCCCAGGGAAGGCCGGTGCGGCTCGATCTGTTCCAGGCGCAGCATCAAACGATCATTTCAAGCCGTCAAATCAACGATCTTCCCACGGCGCACAATATATGGTCTTTGATTGAAAATCAGGATCTTTCCGCCACCACCAATCGTATCGACGTGGCAGGACTCAGGGGAAATCTCCCGGCTTTGTTCAGCGCACGCGGCGGAGGATCATGGACGCAAAGCACATACCTGCTCAACGGGATGGACATCACGGATCCTTATATGCCGGGTCTTCCGCTGGCCGTTCCCGATTTCTTTTCCATTGAATCGACCCGGATGTCGGACGCGGCCCACCCGGCGGCTTATGCGACACCCGGTGGAGTTTTTAATATGAGTACGTTTGAAGGAAGCGGGCGAATTGGAGGAAGCATCTCGGCTTTTTATATCCCACACGTCCTTCAGGGCTCTAATATATCTCCGGCTCTCCAGGCCGAAGGCATCAATGAAAGCCACGCATTTAATTACGGACTTGACGGAAATTTCCGTCTTTCAGGCCCTCTGGGATCGGATAGGCTGACCTTTTTTACCTCGGCCTCGGCCAACGATACCGTGCGTGATATCGCCGAATATGCCCGCGACGACCGCTCCACACTGCTTTCGGGGCTTTTCAGCCTCCAGTACCGGATGAAAACAGGAAGCCTGCAATTACTGTGGACGGGACGGAAGTTAAGATCGCCCTCTTTCGGAGCGGACCGCGGGGTGCCATTTTCCGCGACCAATGACCGAGGGGATTTCAGTCATATATTTCAGGCGATCTGGAAAGCGCGCATCCAAACCCGACACGCTCTTAAAGCCGGCTTTGGTTGGACTTCAGCGGAGCGAAAATTCGATTTTCAGGAAGAAGCGGAAGCTCAGCACGGAAAGGACCTCTTTCTCGGCACTCCTCTAGGAACCGCGGCTTTCGCATCACAAGAATCCCGGAGCACGCTGCAGTTTTTCCTGGAAGGACAGTCTCTGCTTCCACGAATCTTCGGGGTCTGGCACCGCCTCGATTACGGCTTCCGTGCGAAATCTTCAACCGCGCGGACGCAGGACGACATCGCCTCCAACCTGCATCTCGGTTTTTTTGAGAACGCCCCCCTTCAAGTGACTCTATTCAAGCCGTCTGAGGACCACCGGGAATCCGGTCTCAACCTCAACGCATACGTTCAGGACACCGCCACGTTTCCCGGCCTCTTTTCCGTTTACCTGGGGCTCCACCTTGAATCCAGCCGGGTCCGACATCTCGCGGGTGACGCTTTCCTCTCTTCCGAAGACGCCGGTGGATTGGGCTATCCGCGGCGCGACGCGTTGCAGTGGATCCATCTTTCCCCAAGACTCGGTGTTATCATCCCCATGTCGCGTGATCAATCATCGGTTCTCAAGGTGACTTACGCCAGATACTATTTCACCCTTCCTCTTCAGTACATGACTTACGGCAACCCTGAAGCCCCGGGAGGGCTCGTGTACGAATGGAACGATGGAAACAGCGACGGGATGTTTCAACCGGAAGAACGTGGCGCCCTGCTCCGTCGTACAGGCCCTTTTTATTCACGTATCGATCCCGAACTCAAACGCCCTTTTACAGACGAGTTCATGATCGCTTATTCCAATGCCTTCGGCAGAACCTGGTCGTTTTACCTGGCGGGTTTTTTTCGCACCACCAGCGATCTGATCAAGACCTACAACATCGGGGTTCCGTTTTCGGAGTACGACCCGGTCTATTTATTGGATGACGGCGACGATCGTATCAAATACAGCTATGACGACCTGCTGTTTACCGTCTATGAGCAGCGTGCGGAAACACTGGGGCGGGATCTTTTTCTGCTTTCTAATGTCGAGTCGGGAAGCAAAGCAACGCATTACTTCGGTTTCGATCTTAATCTCATGAGGAAGTGGGGCCGCCGTTTCACGTTCTTTCTCTCGCTGACGGCGACTCAAGCGGAAGGCATGACCAATCCCGGCAATACCGAGTGGGAAAATGATGACGGGGTTGTCGGAACCCTGTTCGATAATCCAAACACGTTGATCAACGCACGCGGTCGTGTCCGTTTCGATCGGGCGTATACGGGAAGATTGGGAATGACCTACCGAGCCCCTTGGGGGATCAAGATCGGTTTTTTAATCAAGTATTATGACGGCCAGCCTTTTACACGCAAGATTATCGTTACCGGATTGAATCAAGGCCCTTTTTACATCCAGGCTCACCCCAGGGGTGTTGCGCGTTACGAATACAACCGGAATTTCGACATCCATATTGAAAAAAGATTCACTTTGGGGCATAGAGCACTGCGGATCATGATGGATGGATTCAACATCAGCAATCTCGCCCAAGCAACGGAAGAGAATGAATGGACCGGTCCCGATTACCCGCTCCGTTTCGCCACCGAGATTCAGTCTCCCTCCGTATATCGGATAGGAATCTCCTATGAATTCTAAAGCAAATAAAAATGTCGTCATTGCTTTTTATTCTATCCTCACCTTTCTTATCGGCACGTCGAATCTGTTTTCGCAGGATTATTTTATCTACCGCCCCTGGCTCGATAAAAAACCCGTAAGTCAAACCGGGAAGGTTTCGATTCACGGAGAATGGTTCGGACAACTGCAGGCACCCAGTACTTTCCCCAGTTATAACGACCTCTCCGGACCCGACGACAAGTGGTCCTACGGTTTTCAGAACCTTATTTTTCTGGGAGACACAACGAGTTTCCTGGCTCAGTTGGTGACCCACGACAAGGGAGGCGTGCGCACCAAATTCGACTGGCATTTTTCATTCCGTTATAATCCCCTGGATAATCTTGTGGTCATCCTCGGTCACGACAGCAATCATGATTCCGAAAATCAAAGTCATTTGAATGATAAGGACTTTTATCTCAACCGCAATTATATCGGATTCGGAATCCCCTTCTTGGCGGGTTCCGTCTATATCGAACCGTTCACATGGTTTTTTCATCATACGAATCAGAGAGGGCACCTGGATTATTCTGGAGAACAACTCAAACAGGAGTATGGGATCAGAATCGGAGCCTGGATCGAAGACAGGGTTGGTCTCAATCTTCAGCTTCTGACCCAATCGGAGACCTATTTTTCCTTGGGGCAAAGCATACTGGCCGAAATGATCGTCCGGGTCAAGCTCCTCGATTATTTTCACCTTTCCTTCGGCGCGCACACATGGAAAGACATGCAGGAAAACCGCTTCGGCGAAAAAAATAGATTTTATAAATTCACATGGGGAATCGTGGTCCCATTTTAGCCGGGAAGATCGGATTTCGGCAAACCCGGGACTGTGGCTGCACGTTGTTTTTCGGAATTTATGCAAAATCCTGTCCGGGGAATGGAAGGAACGCCCGCACCTTGACATCGTATGGCCAATATGTTAACAAGAGCCCTGCAACGAGTGATAACGTGCAGGAGGCCGTTTGAATCCCGCATATTCAGATGGATTGCGTTTAGGAACCATTCGACCGACATGAAGGCAAACAGAGCCCCCATCTTCCTTCTCTTTTTTACAGCCTCTCTCCTGTTGCAGGCGCATCAGGGGGAATATAAGGATCAGGACTGCTTGATCTGTCATGGAGAACCCAATATCCACCAGATTCTCTCCGACGGAAAAACCCGTTCCCTATATGTGAACCCAGACGAATGGGATGCGGATGTCCATCACAGAGGCCGTATGACATGCGTGGATTGTCATGTCAACGCCGACCCCGCTTTCCATTTCCGGGAAGGGCAGATCGATGTGGATTGCGCTCAATGCCATAGACAGGAAGAGGAAGAATACCTGAAGAACGTGCATTTTGATTATCAACCTGTCCTGCCCGGCAGGGAGCTTCCCCAATGCTATCACTGCCATACCAGGCATCACATCCTCCGATATGATGATCCCGCGTCCTCCATTCATGAGAAAAACATCGGCGCCACCTGCGTGGAATGCCATCCCGAGGTCATGGTTGAGGGAATTCTCAAAGGAACTTCATTGGGGAAGATTTCCGGACACCGCAAAGGCGATCTGTCGGAAAAATTCGATATGATGGTTTGCACAAGCTGTCACTATCAGGATTCGGCTCACGGGGCCAAAAGGGTGGTCGATGATTTCTGCTCCCGTTGTCACGATGTGAACGCTGATACCGGCCCCGTGATGGGACCGACGCACTTGAACTCGATGAAATGGACGGCTTTCAATTACACCGCGGCGGGGCTCGTTTTTATCCTCGTCATTGGAGCGGGAGTATTTTGGGGATATAAAAAACACGCGTGCGTATTTCAGCATATTCTGTTATGGCATAAGAATATGCGGATTCCCATGAATAGCGAAAAACGAAAAAATGCGGAGGATGAAGCTAGAGAGCCTCAGGCCGAAAACCATGAATGATAAATCCAAACGCTTAGCCATGCTCTTCGATTTGCGAAAATGCATCGGATGCAATGCATGCGTCGTTGCCTGCAAAAGCGAAAACGATGTTCCGCTGGGAGTATTTCGAAGCTGGGTCAAAAAAGTGGAGAAGGGAAACTATCCGCATGCCAATGTATTCTCGCTGCCCATCGTGTGCAACAACTGTGAAAACCCGATATGCGTTACGGTGTGTCCGGTAAACGCCGGCATCATACGTTCGGACGGGATCGTATATATCGATCCGCATCGATGCATCGGATGCCGCTACTGCATGGCTTCCTGTCCCTATGGGGTCAGATACATAAATCCCCATAAAGGAATCGCCGAGAAATGCTTCTGGTGTCACCACCGGGTGGATTCCGGGCTTCCGCCCGCATGTGCGGCGGCATGTCCCACGGGAGCCATTCTCTTCGGAGATATCACCGATCCGGAAAGCGAGATCGCTCAAGTGGCCGCCGCCAATGCGATTCAGGTCATCAAGCCTGAAATGGGAACTCAACCCCTTGTATATTACATCGGTCTGGACATCGAGACGGTTGAAGCGGTCAAGGAAGAAAAAGACTGATGGAGACACAAGTCCTTTACAACATCAACCATCAAGAAGCGTTCGGTCTTTTTATCGCAATATATTTTTATCTTACCGGATTGAGCGCCGGTTCCTTTATCTTGTCCACATTGTCTTATGGATTCGGAATGGTTCAGTTCAAGTCTCTGGGAAGAGTAGGCATCGTTCTGGCGACGGCGCTTTTGATCGTAGCCCCGCTTTTTCTGCTTCTCCATATCGGCGCCCCCTATCGGGCCTGGCATCTCTTTGCATATCTCAATCTACATTCTCCGATAACCTGGGGCTGTTTCCTCCTCATTCTTTATCCGTTGAACTGCATGGTCTATGGTTATTTCATGTTCAAGGAGAACCTCAAGTTCACACGCATCTTCGCCTTCATCGGCATCCCGTTGGCAATCTCCGTTCACGGATATACAGGTTTCATTCTGGCGTTCGGCAAGGCCCGAGCTCTCTGGAACAGCGCCATCATGCCGATCCTATTTCTGGCTTCCGCCGTAGTTTCCGGAATCGCCCTGATGATCCTTGTCTGCGTTATCAAAGACCGGTTTTTCAGCAAAGAAAAAAAGATCGACCAGGATCTGATTTTCAAACTGGGCCGCATGTTGGCATGGGTGATCGTATTCGATCTTTTTCTTGTTTTCAGCGATATTCTGGTTTTGTCGATTTCACACACCGAGGCGCAGGCTGCCGCTCATATGCTTCTCGGGGGTGGGGCCTTCAGCATTCTCTTTCTTGTGGTTGAGAATCTTCTCGGCAAGATCGTGCCTTTCATCCTGCTCACGGTGCCTCGATTCAGAACCAAGGTCACGGTGATCATAGCATCGCTTCTGGTGGTCGTAGGCATTTTTTTCATGCGTTATGTCGTTGTTTTGGGCGGCGAGTCCATTCCCCTATTATGACTGGATATAAAACATGCTGAACAAAAAATATTCGCGACGAAGATTCATGAAATCCAGTGCTGCTTTCTCATTGGGAATGACGGTGGGGGGACGAGCGCTTCTGCACCCGCAAGCCAATTTCAAAGCCGTTTCACGAACCTCGTTGAAATCGCTTACGACCATTGCCACCACATGTGAGCAGTGTCCCGCAGGCTGCGGGATCGTCGCATGTTTGAATGGAAACCGGCTCGTGAGTATTTATGGAAATCCGGATCACCCCCACAACCGGGGGGGCATATGCGCCAAGGGTATCGCCGGAATCAATCTCGCCGCCGATCCGGAAAGACTGCTTTATCCCATGAGGAGGATCGGAGTTCGCGGCGGCGGCGAATGGACCCGAATCACCTGGGACGAAGCTTACTTATCTCTCGTCGAACGGATACGCACTTTGCGCCGTGAAAACCGAATTCGTGAATTCATCCTGGATTCCGGACGGTCCGATATTCTTCTGGAAGCTTTTGTGGATGCCGCAGGCATTGAAAATCACATAGATCGGCACCGCTTGAAAAATTCGAACCGTGAAACGGCCTTTAGCTCGATGCTCGCATCTCCCGCCGTGATCGGCGATGTGGAGAGAAGCCGTACAATTCTTAATTTCGGCGCCAATCCTTATGCCAATCATGATCGGTTCCTGAGTATGGCCCGCGGACTTGTCCGAGCCCGACTCGAAAAGGGCGCTCGCCTCATCACCTTTGACGTGCGCCTTTCGGAAACCGCGGCTCACAGTGATGATTGGATTCCGGTGCGCGCCGGAACAGACGGCTTGATCGCACTCGCCATGGCGCACGTCATCGTGGAAAAAGGCCTTGCGGATCGCGCCTTCATCGAGAGATCCACCGATATATCCCTTGCGCGGCTTAAACGTCATCTCAGCGAATATACACCGCAGAAGGCGGAAATGGAATCCGGAGTAAAATCATCAAAGATCGTTGATTTGGCACTTGAATTCGCATCCCGCAAACCATCCCTGGCCATCAGCGGAGGTGGAATCAGCGATCATATACACGGCACCCAAAGCGTGCGCTGCATCGCTCTTCTCAACTGGATCATCGGTTCTCTCGACAAGCCGGGCGGTTTATTCGCTCCTTCGATTTCCCGCACGTCTTCCGACGCCCTTTCGCTCAATACGCGGGGGATAAACGAGTTTTGGCGCGGCCTCGAAGCCATGGAAAGCCGCGGCGGTATCGACACCTACATGGTTTGCCGATCCAATCCCGCGTACTCGGATCCCGAATGCACTTCGGTTCAGGAACTGCTTTCGGATGAAAACCGCGTTCCCTTCCTGGTCGTGATGGACACGCACATGACGGAGACCGCCGAGTTGGCCGATATTGTGCTTCCCGCCGCCACATTCCTGGAAAACTGGGGGATTAAATTGACGCCTCTGCGGGAAGGCGGCCTCCTTTTGAATCTGATCCAACCCGCGGTTTCGCTTCTGAGCACGGCGCAAACACTCAGGATGCCCGACTTTGAAACGGGCAAACTGCTTGAAGCCTCATATCGACCGCGCGGCGAATCCAAGGACATCGGTCAGATGTGTCTTGAACTCGCGAAAAGAATGGGAGGCATCGGCGGCAAGAAACTCGCCTTCAAAAATACGAAGGATTTCGTTTCCGCCGCGGTGGCTTCCTTTTCCGGCTGCAATTTCGAAGAACTGAAGCAGAAGGGCTTTTGGATCGATGATGCGTCTCCCGAAAGAAAGCCCCCGGTTTCGTCTCAGGTTCGTATCTATTCAAAAGATTTTGAAGCAAGAGGGCATGCTCCCCTACCCTGTTATACCTCCGGTATCCATCCGAATGAGGACAATGAATTCGTGCTGACTTCGTTCAAATCAAATCTTGGGCTGGATAGTACGGCCAACAGCAAATGGATTCGGGAGATAGAACATGAAAACCGATTGTGGATCCACCGGGAAACCGCGGAAAGGATGAAAATCCATAACGGCGACAAACTGAAGATCACATCGGCGGCGGGAAGCCTGACCGTACGCGCTTTGCCGACGGATAGGATCCATCCGCGTTCCGTCGCCCTGGTGGAAGGCCTTGGGCATAAGGCCGTCGGACGGGTTGCCGCGGCAAAAAGGTTCAAGAGCTCGGACCCGGATACGGAACTCATCTGGTGGTCAAAGGCGGGCTGCGGAGCCAACCCCAAAGTCATCATCGAAAACAAGCATGATCCCATCGGCGGGGGCGGCGCTCTGAAAGATACTCTGGTCAGAGTGGAGAAGGTCTGAACATGTCGTTGAAATCGTTTGGATTCAATGAAAAACAGCGCCCCGCGCTGAAAAGGAAGATGTGAAAGACATGAGGAAACGAATGCTGTCCGTGACGCTCGCCCTTATTTCTTTATGGGTTTCCGTGGAAGCGCATCATCCGGCTCTCCCCGATTCCCAGGCTCAGGTCAAAAGGTTGACGTTTTCCGGAAGCGGTTCGGCGCAGCATCCCTGTTTGAGTCTCGATGGTCGCATCATGCTCTATATCGTAGAAACAGTGGAAAACGGGACACCTGTCCGCCGCGTCAAAATCATGAACCTCGAAAACGGAACGGATCGGGACCTTTTTCGCGATGGAATGCAAACCGCTCCCGCACCCTTTGAAGGGGCATCCCTGCTGATCGGGTCAAAACCGCCGTTGTTGAGCGGGAATGGAGAGATCGCGGTGTTTTCTCTCAGCATCGATGAACCCGTCGGCATTATCGACCATTATCTGGCCGTCGTCCCGACCGACGGATCCGCATCATGGATCACCTCCTTTCCTATCTCCGATTTGAACGGAAAGGATCCCGCAGAGATGGGATTTGAAAACGGCGATTGGGAAAGGATCGCAAATTATGCGGTGGATCGAAGCGGAAAACGCATCGCATGCCTTCTCAAGGGTCACCTTGGTCCCTGAAGATTCGGAAGCGCCAGCGGGATCGTTTTGCTCGACGTGGAGACGAAACGTCATGAGACCTTGATCGCTCCTTGTTTCCGGGAAGAGGAATGGAAATGGGATTCTTCTCCCCGGCGTCCGTTGAGTGGAGGGGGTTGGGCGTTCGGCATGAGCGCGGACGGCGGCACGATCGTCTTCGGCGCACAGAACTCCGATGACTCCGATGATTACGACCTTTATCTTGCCGACTGGAAAGATAAAGCCATTCAAAAGCTTACGAACTTCAACGATCGTTGGTTCAGTCTCGCCGACATCGATCAGGAAGGAAAGACGATCGTCTTCTTCTATGCGGGGAAAAAACAGCAGGGCATCGGTACGTATATCATCAGCCGGGATGGAACCGGATTGAAATATTTGAAATCCCAAACCCTGCCGAGGATCGAGTTTTGTGAATTCTCTGATGACGGGCGTTTTGTTTTCTATAAAGATGTATACCGCATCATGCGTCTTCGGATTGGAAACGCCGAGGAAACGATGATCCTGTCGGAGTCGGCATCGGATTCCTTTTCGGAGACGGCGCCTCTTGATTTTCCTCAGTTCCCGTCTTTTTGGATGCCGCGCATCGTCAGCCTGGATGGAAGGCTCATGCTGATCGAAGGCATTCCGCGCGGCAAAGCCGCTTCCGAAATATACCTTTGTTCTTATGATTCGAAATGAAATGACCGTATTCGGATATAGAAAACAATTTTGGTTCATCGCCGTACCGGCGGTGCTGCTGCTTTTGCTGGGCGGCGGCGGTTTCGGCATCTACCTCGTACGATATTCCGCTACCGGGCGCGCCGTATGCAGGCAATGTCATCCCGAGCACATCGAACTATGGGAAAACTCAAACGGACATCCTTCCGAGTCGACCTCCTGTCATGAGTGCCATTCCGAAGGCCGCAGGGTGATTCCTTCCGATTGGAACGTATTCAGGCATGTACGGGACCAGATCGCTCCTCCGGAGTATTCGGCCGACGACACGCTCACCACACGGCGCTGCCTGGATTGTCATGAAGAGGTTCTCGAAATCGGATATGAAATAAAAAAGAAGGTTATCAACTTCACCCACCGCATCCATATCGAAGAAGCTTTGGAATGCATCGATTGTCACCGCACCTCGGGACATCATACGATGGATGAAAGCACCAACCGACCGACGATCAACGAATGCGTCGATTGTCATATTAAAGATTTCACCGGGCCGCCTAAAAACCGGAAGTGCCTCAGCTGTCATGATGTCATGTTGGTGCCGGGAAAGGCGATGCCGTGAAAACAGGGTACAACGGGTATTAAACGATGATCAAGACGATAGATGTCTTCTTTCTTCTCCTTGCCGCGGGGATATTCCTATGGGGTTTGAACAAACGCATGCGCCTATGGCGGCTCGGATCACCTGAAAAACGGAAAGGGGCCACTCGACGGCGTGTCAAAGCCCTGCTTTTCGACGGCATCGCCCACCGTTCAATATACCGCGAACCTTACATCGGAAGCATTCATCTGGCGCTTTTTCTCGGCTTCGCGATCCCGCTTTTTTTTATGACCGTCACCCAGGTCATGTTCACTCTCCCAAAACCGATTGCCGCGGCGTTCTCCCTGATATTGGACATTATCGGTCTGGCGGCGTTTCTGGCTCTGCTGCTGGCGCTTCACCGTCGTTATATCTCGCGCCCGGATCGATTGACCAATAAACCGGATGATCTTATCGCCCTGCTTCTTCTCTTGTTTATCGTGACAACCGGATTCATGCTGGAAGGTTTACGTTTGTCGGTAATAGGAAAAGACATACGCGCCCTGGCGCCCGTGGGCTATTTATTCGCCTCTTTCTGGGACGCAACGGATTTGAGCATTTCCGCCAAGGGCGACCTGTCCGCCGTAATCTTCAGGATACATTTTTTTCTGGTTCTCGGCACGATCGCCTATATCCCTTTCTCCAAGCTCTTTCATGTCATCAGCTCTCCTCTCACCATCTGGAATCGTTCATTCGAACCTGCCGGCGCCCTCGGGCACCTGGATCTCGAAGATGAAGCGGCGGAAAGCTTCGGCGTGACCGAAATTCAGGAATTCACATGGAAACACTTGATGGATCTGGACGGTTGCACGCAGTGCGGGAGATGTCAGGATCACTGTCCGGCTTATCTGACGGAAAAACCCCTGTCTCCCAAAAAACTGATCCTCGATCTGCGAAACCATCTGCATGAGCACGGTCCCCGGCTTCGCCCGCCGAAGCCGGATAACGAGGATTCCCCGGAACCTTCTCCCCTGGTTGACAACGTTATCCGGGAAGAAGTTCTCTGGGCCTGCACAACCTGTCGTTCCTGCATGGAACACTGCCCGGTATTCGTCGAACACGTGGACAAGATCATCGATATGAGACGGTATCAAGTCCTGATGGAAAGCAAATTTCCCGATGAACTCACAGCCGCATTCCGGGGCCTGGAGAACAACTCCAATCCTTGGGGATTGGGATTCGACACACGCGCGGATTGGGCGAAGGGATTAGACGTCCCGGTCATGGCGGAACTCGAGGATAAAGAAATCGATTACCTGCTTTTCATCGGATGCATCCGATCTTTCGATGACCGCAACAAAAAAGTCTCCACGGCCATGGTCAAGATCCTCAAACATCTCGGTGTCCGCTTCGCCATATTGGGGATGGAAGAAGGGTGCTGTGGTGATCCCGCACGTCGTGTCGGCAACGAATACCTTTACCAGATCCTGGCTCAAACGAATATTGAAAACTTCAAGCGCTATGGAATCAAGCGAATACTCACCACGTGTCCGCACTGCTTCAATACGATCAAAAACGAATATCCTCAAATGGGATTTTCTTGTGAAGTGCTCCATCACACCACTTTTCTTCAAGAATGTTTTGAAAACGGACGATTGAAATCCGATGTGCCGCTGAAAGGGAAGCTCACCTACCACGATCCTTGTTATTTAGGCCGATACAATAATATATACGAGGCTCCGCGCCGGGTGCTTCAGTCCGTCGTGGACGGGGACATTCGAGAGATGCGGAGGTCGCGTTCCGATTCGTTTTGCTGCGGCGCCGGCGGCGGATGGATGTGGATGGATGAGAATACGGGCGAACGGATCAATCTCGAACGGATGAAGGATGTTCTCGCCACCGGAAGCGATGCGGTTGCTACGGCCTGCCCTTTTTGCGTCACCATGTTCAGTGATGCCGTTAAGGATAAGAATCTGGAGAACGACATCAAAGTCTGGGATATCGCAGAAATCGTGGCGGATTCCCTCGAGAGATGACGACGGGGGACCACCGCTCTTAGATATCGGTCTAACTCAGGATTTCTCTGAAGGCGTCGATCGCTTTATCGATATCCTCGTCATCGATATCTTTATTGGTGACGAAGCGTATGCCGCCGGCAACGGCCAGAGCCAAAATGCCTCTCCGGTGCAGTTCCTCCAGAATTCCGCTTATCGTCAATCGAGGATGATCGAACCCGAAAATAATGATGTCGGTTTGAATGTTTTCCGGATCGAGTCGGATCCCCGGCATATCGGCAAGGGCCTCCGCCAACCGTTTGGCCCGCCGGTGATCATCAGCCAAGCGGTCCACCATGCATGTCAGCGCGAGAAGTCCCGGCGCCGCAAGAATCCCCGCCTGGCGCATACCGCCGCCCAAGGCTTTCCGCAAACGCCTCCCGTGATCGATAAAATCCCGAGGTCCGACCAGCACGGATCCGACGGGTGCGGAAAGTCCTTTGGATAAGCAAAACGTGACGGAGTCGGCATATGCGGCGTAGGTCTTTACCGGAACCCCCGAAGCCACGCTGGCATTGAATATCCGCGCTCCGTCGATATGGAGTCTGATCCCATGATCGTCGGAGATCTCCTTGATCGCCCGCAGGTTTTCCAGAGGTAATACGGCGCCGCTCCAGTTGTTGTGCGTGTTTTCCACGCATATCAATGAAGTCCGGGGGGTGTGAACCGATGGTTTCCGGATGTTCCTCTCCACCTCATCAGGGCGCATAGCGCCCCGGTCGCTCGAAAGCGGCCTCGGTGTGACACGTGCGATGAATGTCATTTGCGTGGATTCCATGTTGTAGATATGAGACCGTTCTTCCAGGATGACTTCGTCGAGTTCCTGCGTCCATGTCTTAATGGCGATGGCGTTTCCCATGGTACCCGAGGGGACGAAGAGAGCGGCCTCTTTACCCAGAATGGCGGCGGCCTGGTCTTCAAGTTTATTGATGCTGGGATCGTCCCCGAAGACGTCATCGCCGACCTCGGCATCAGCCATGGCACGGCGCATTTCCGGAGTCGGTTTTGTTACGGTATCGCTGCGAAAATCGGAATATTCTTTCATGAGGGAACCTCCAAAATCATCGTGGTCATTATATGAGATGCAGCGGGAAACATCAAATATTTCCCCTGAAAATCAGCCGGTTGGAACTTTTTTGCGGTTTACTTGGTTTGTAAACTATGGTATTAATAAATCGATTTTTCTTACTGTGATTTTGAACAATGCCGCAAAAAAAAGCCTCCGACGTCATTCTCTATATCCTTATTCTTTTCAACCTTCTTTTTCTTTCAGCATTCACTTCATACCGTATCACTCTCAAAGGCGAAATGGTCACCCTGCCCGAACTCCGCGGCATGTCGGTCGAAGAAGCCAGAACGGCGCTGACGGACAAGAAACTCAGCTTGGTTCAAAGCGGATTCGAGCTGCATGACAGTCTCGAACAAGGCCTCATCATATCTCAGGATCCGCCTGCCGCTTCCCGAATCAAAATAAATAAGGTCGTAAAGGTCATCGTCAGTTCGGGCAAGGAGAAAACGATCGTTCCACGTGTCGTAGGACGCAGTCTCCAGGCAGTAACCCAGGAGCTCAAGGATGTCGGTCTCCTGAAAGGCAAAATATCGCATGTACACACTCCCCGATATTCCGCTGGAAGGATCATTGCTCAGTACCCTCTTCCCATGTCGGAAGTGGCGAAGAATTCTCGATTGAGCATGCTGGTCAGTCAGGGAGAGAGGGAAGAACAATATCTCATGCCTGATCTTATCGGAAAATTCGGCCCTTCCGTGATCACGCGCCTCCGTGAGCTCGGATTTCGCGTTGGCGATGTGCGGCGTTCTTATTACCCCGGTCTCGAGGCCGGAATTATCATCAAACAATTCCCTCCTCATGGATTTCGAGTTCAAAAACGTAACCTCATCACGCTGGAGGTCAGTAAATGATAAAAAGGATCGCTCCTTCCATCCTTTCCGCCGATTTCACGGATATCGGCGGAGCGGTTTCAATGGTGGAACAAGCGGGTGCGGATGTCATTCATGTCGATGTGATGGACGGGCATTTCGTTCCCAATCTTACGATCGGGCCTCAGCTGGTAGCCGATTTGAAGAAAAAGACATCCCTGCCGCTCGACGTCCATTTGATGGTGGAAAATCCGCGCGACTTCATTCCTCTTTTCCATGAAGCCGGCGCCGATTGGATATCCATTCACCTGGAAGCCTCCGTCCATCTTCACAAGGATATCAGTCTGATCAAGGAGTTCGGACGCAAAGCCGGCATCGCTCTCAATCCCGCCACTCCCATTCATCTTTTAAAAGAAATCCTCCATGAGTTGGACTATATCCTGTTGATGACGGTTAATCCGGGATGGGGAGGTCAGGAGTTTATTCCGGCTTGTCACGAAAAGATCTCTCATCTCAAGAGTTGGATTTCGGGAAGGAAACTGGATGTTCCCATCGAGATCGACGGCGGCGTCAAACGAGAAAATCTGGAAGAGGTGCTCCGCGACGGCGCCGATATCGTCGTTATCGGCTCCGGTATTTACAAAGCTCCGGATCCCGTCTCCATGCTGTCTGAAATAAAAACCACCCTGGAAACGTTTTCATGACGGAACAACGTTATTTGGTTACGGGGGCGGCCGGATTCATCGGATCGAATCTTTGCCGACGTCTGTTGCGGGACGGTAATTCCGTAACGGGCCTTGACAGTTTCACCGACTATTATCCACGCTGGGTAAAGGATAAAAACCTCGATGACCTGAAAGGCCGAGAAAGATTTCAGCTTCTCGAACAAGACATCAACGAAACCGACTGCCGACGGCTCCTCGAACGGCATGACATCGTATTCCATCTCGCCGCCCAAGCTGGAGTGCGGGGAAGTTGGGGCTCGAGCTTCACGGCGTATACGCGATATAACATCGAAGCCACCCAGCGTTTATTGGAAGCGGCGAAAAGCGCTCCTCTTAAAAAATTCCTCTACGCCTCCTCATCATCCGTTTACGGGTCCTGCCCCGATCTGCCCATGTCCGAACAAAGCCGCCTGTATCCGTATTCTCCCTACGGGGTATCCAAATTGGCCGCCGAGCATCTCTGCTCCCTCTATTTCAGAAACTACGGCGTGCCCACCTCTTCATTTCGTTTTTTCACCGTTTACGGTCCCGGCCAGCGGCCGGATATGGCGTTTCACAAGTTTCTCAAGTCCGTTCTCGAAGAACGCCCTTTAACGGTATTCGGAGACGGATCTCAAACCCGCGACTTCACCTATATCGACGATATCGTCGAAGGACTTATCTCCGCCGTATCCCGTTCCCGTCCCGGAGAAATCTACAACTTGGGCGGTGGAAACAGAAAAAAACTCTTCGATGTTTTCCCGATATTGGAGAAAATCTGTAAAAAGGAATTACGTCTTCAATCTCAGCCGCGACAAAAGGGAGACGTTACGGACACCTATGCGGATATTCGAAAATCCCGAGAACATCTTGGATTCGCCCCCCAAACATCTTTGCAAGAGGGCTTGGAGCTCGAATGGAAATGGGTCCGAAAGCTCTATGCCTCCGATGAAAACAAATCCACCTATAAGGCTTGATATGAATAAGAAAATCATCCCCGTTTCGATATTTATCGTGTCTCTCTGTCTCGTCGGCTGTGGAAAGAAGGCAATGACCATCGATCCCGCGATCGCTTCCTCGGATGAGGCCTTGTTTCTCCGTGGAGAACAATTTGCCGAAAAGGATCCGGAAAAGGCCCGGCTTTATTTTCGCCAGGTCATCGATTCCTTCCCCAAAAGTTTTTACGCTCAACGTGCCAAAATCGCCATCGCGGATTCGTATTTCGAAGAACAGGATGAAGGCTCCATGATTATCGCCGCTTCGGAGTATCGCGAATTTATTTCCCTCTACCCCTACAGTCCGACGGCGCCCACGGCACAGTATAAGATCGCCATGACTTTTTATAAGAAGCTGCTCGCGCCCGGACGTGATCAATCCAAAACTCGTCAGGCTTTGGAAGAGTTCAGGAAAGTCGTAAAGAACTACCCTACCAGCGACGAAGCCCAACTTGCTCAAGACAAAATAATAGCCTGTGAAGAGAACCTGGCGGAGCACACGCTTGCGATCGGACGCCATTACTACAAAGTTCATGCTTATAAAGCCGCAACCAGCCGACTGGCTGAAGTTTTGACCGCCTATCCCAATTTCACCAAAATGGATCATGTCTATTTTTACCTGGGCGACTCATACTACGGCTGGGAAAAACCTGAAGAAGCCGTCCCCTACTTCACCAAACTGCTCTCCGATTATCCTCAAAGCAAATTCATAAAAAAGGCGACCAAACGTATGGAGCTCATCCAAGCCGAAGCGCAGGAAATACCGAGCGGGAAATAATACGCAGACGAACGGAATCATCATTGATGGGAGGTTTGATATGACGAGAGTGCACCGTGTTCTTTTTATACTTATTCTGGTTCCCTTGACGGCGGGCTTCATTTCCGCCCAGGGAAAGATTCCCGGATTGGGCGGTCCGACCTTCAAGCCCGGCTTGAGTATTGAATACAACCCTCGCACCATCGAATGGGACGAGGAGACATCTTCCGCCATGAAGTCTCTTCTTGTTCTATTCAATGCGGAAGTTGAACTTCAAGATGGTTTTTCCGTAGCCGCCTTGGCCGGCTATTCCATGAGCAATTTCGAATCCCTCGTCTTTCGTGAGCTCCCTATTTCCGTCGACCTCGAAGTCGGCAACATTGGCGGTATCGTATTGGGCGCGGAAGCGGAAAAATCCTTGTTTTTTTGGCGTGATTTCACGGTTTTCGGAAAAGGCCGCTTTCTCTCATACTTTGGAAGCGAGAGCAGCTGGACGATCCCGGGCCTCAATGTTGAAGGTTCTCTCACCGGAAAAACGAACTGGATGCAGGGGCAGATAGGTCCCATGGTCGTCTATGAAGGATTCTCCGGTTTTCGTCCGTACGCCTATATTCAGTATAATCGCCTTTGGGGGACGTTCCAGCTGGAAGAAAACGTTCTCGAACTAACGGGCACGGAGGAAAAATCGATTTCCGGAAAGAGCGTTATCGGCACCGGTATCGGAGCCGATTACTCCCTGACCGATGCTCTTAATCTCAAAGCAGAAGCCGCCGTCATGCCGTATAGCGGTGGCGTGGATTGGAATTTATTCATCAAATTCCAATATTCATTCCAATTTTAGGGGGATATATCATGAACGGGAAAATTCATTCTCTGTTAACGGCCTCTCTGGGAATCCTGCTTGTCGTTCCTCTTGGTTTCGGCCAGATCCGTCACGACGGCCGAAGTGCCGCCGTTAATCGGCAGTTGATGAAGATCCGCGCTTTTGAGGAAGGCCTCAGCCGGAAGCCGATATCCAAAGACTACGCCCCCGATCAAGTTCTGGTGAAATTCCGAAAAGGGGTGACGGCTGCGTATGTCAACGCGGCCATCTCCGCCTACAGGGCCCAGCGCATGAAGCATATTCCCGGACTCGATATCCATCAGATACGTATCCCCCAAGGACAATCCGTTTCGGAGACGCTGGCCGTCATGCGTCTCAATCCCGATATCGCGTATGCCGTTCCCAATCACCGCGCCTCGGTCGCCAGAACACCCCGCGACACCTTGTTCGATGCGCAATACGCTCTCTACAACCAGGGCCAGAGCATCGGAGCGCCCGGAAGCCCGCGCGGACAGCTCTCCGCCGACATCAAAGCCACGGCCGGCTGGGAGGAAACACGCGGCAGCTCCGACATTGTTATCGCCGTTTTGGATACGGGCGTGGACATGCTCCATCCCGACCTCGCCGGCAAGATCGCTCCCGGGGGGTATGATTTCGTTAATGAGGATGATGATGCCACCGATGACAACGGTCATGGAACCATGGCTGCGGGCATCGCGGCGGCCGATACGGACAACAACGAGGGCATAGCCGGAGTTGCCTGGGACTGCATGATTCTTCCGGTCAAGGTTATGGACGAAGAAGGATCCGGCTACTACAGTTGGATCATCGAAGGCATTCGCTGGGCCGCCGACAACGGCGCGCATGTGATCAATCTCAGCTTGGGAGGCGACGAATCGGACCCCGCCATGGAAGATGCCTTGCGCTACGCCAATGAACGCGGCGTCGTGATCGTTGCGTCCGCAGGAAACGATGGAGATTCCGTTCTTTATCCCGCGGCTTATGACTCCTATTGCTTGGCCGTTGCGGCGACGGATTATAATGATTTACGCCCGAATTGGTCAAATCCCGGTCCGCAGGTCGATGTCGCCGCTCCCGGAGAGCGGATTATATCCTGCGTCCCGACATGGTTCTGGGGGCCGAATTCCTTGCCTTACGCCTGGGGCTTCGGCACTTCTTTTTCCGCTCCCTTCGTCGCCGGACAGGCGGCGCTGATCATATCCATAAAACCATGGCTCTCCCCTTCTGAAATCATGAATATCATCCGTTATACGGCCGACGATGTGAACGCGGACACCCTTCCCGGCCGGGATGATGAGATCGGATACGGACGCATCAACCTGGATAAATCGCTGGTTCCCATCAAGATAAGCAACGGAAATTGAAACACGGGAATTTATTGATCCTGCGCATCAAGAATATATTTCGGATATGATTAAATCTCTGCGCATCAGGAACCTGGCCACCATCGAAGATCTGGAAATCGATTTTCATACCGGTTTTTCTATTTTGACTGGGGAAACCGGAGTCGGTAAATCCATCATTATCGGCGGCGTCATGTTGATTCTCGGAGAAAAGGGCAGCCCGGACATGATTCGCACGGGCGAAAATGAAACTTCGCTGGAAGCGGTTTTCCACGCGGACGCACTGGAAGAGAAGTGGCTTAAGGCATACCCTTCCGATTCGACGGGAAATCTTTTGCTTCAGCGGAGGATTCCGGATCGCTCGTCCAGCAAAGGATATATAAACGGAGTCCTGGTTCCCATGAAATCTCTTAAGGACATGGGAAGGAAACTGGTCGATATCTACGGTCAAAACGATCATGTTTTCTTAAGGCAAGTCGATAATCAACGTGATTACCTGGATGAATTCGCCGGAACCGATAAGCTGTGCAAGGAAACGGCCCAAGCGGCACGAACGCTCCGCCGCCTTATCAAGGAAAAACATGTCCTCGAATCCCGTGAAAGAGATCGGGCCCAGCGACTGGATTTTCTCGCTTATCAGATAAATGAAATCGAAGAAGCTCAGTTGAGTGCGGATGAAGAGAGCCGCCTGCGCCAGGAGAGAAACATTCTGAGGAATGCCGAAAAGATCTCCCTGCATATCAAGGAAGCCCTGGATATCGCTTATGATAAGGAGTCTTCTCTGTTATCCGGATTGACGCAACTTCAACATGTTCTGAACGATTTGGCGGGCTTTGATAAGGCTTTTGGTGAATATGGAAAGACAGCCGGTGAATCCGGCATTTTCATTCGTGAATTATCGGATTTTTTGATCGGATATCAAGATCGCGACCTTGCCTCCCCCGGAAATCTGGAACAGGTGGAAAACCGTTTGAGTCAAATCGAACAGCTGAAGCGGAAATACGGAAACAGCATCGTCGACATTCTGGCTTTTTTAGAAAAGGCCCGAAAGGAACAGGATCTGCTATCCGACAGCCGTGATAAACTGGAACAGATCTCTCGTGAAGCGGAAAAGCAATATGACCTTTACCTGAAAACGGCTCAAAATCTCAGCACTCTCCGCCGGAAACACGCCCGGGAACTGGAACAAAGGCTGGAAGATGAAATCGCGCAACTCGGTATGAAAAAGGCGAAGATCCACATCCGGATCGAATCCCGATCCCCCGAGATGGAAGCCCCCGAGCATCTAAAGGACAGCGGGATCGACGAGGTCGAGTTTCTCATCAGCCCCAATCCGGGAGAAACGCCGAAGCCTCTTCGTCGAATCGCTTCCGGAGGCGAACTGTCCCGGATCATGCTGGCGCTCAAATCGATCGGACACTCCGTGAATACCGCCTCCGCGCTTATTTTCGATGAGATCGATTCCGGGATCGGAGGAAAAACGGCTGAATTCGTTGCGCGCAAGTTAAAAGCCTTGGCCGCCGAACATCAGGTTATCTGTATAACGCATCTTCCGCAGATCGCCTCTTTCGCCTCCCGTCATTACAAGATCGAAAAAGAAGTTTCCGGAAACAGAACCTTCACGACCGTGCGGGAACTCGAATTCGAGGAACGCATCACCGAGATCGCCAGACTTTCAACCGGAAGCCGGATCACGTCGGCCGCTCTGCAGAACGCACGTGAGATGCTGGAACACAATCTGGACATTCGCCGGTAATCCTCTTCTGATTCTGAAATGTATCAACCGTTCTGCCCATGAGAGTGTCGATGTTTCTTTTTTATTGATTCGGGATTCTCCTCTATGGACCGATTTCAGCGAATCGTTTATAGTTAATTTTAATTCATCAAGGATAAGATCATGACAAGTAACGCACCCCGCAGCTATTATATCCACACATTCGGCTGCCAGATGAACGAAAACGACTCGGAGCGCCTGGCCGGCTCATTGCATGCAAGAGGATGGAGTCCGGCCGCAACGCCGGAAGAATGCGATTTGATCATCGTCAATACATGCGCCGTAAGAGAAAAATCGTCCGAAAAGCTCTTTTCCCTGCTAGGCCGCCTTGCCCTCATGAAGAAGAAGCGCCCTCTCCTGATTGGGGTCGCCGGCTGTGTCGCGCAGCTTTACCGGGGGCGTATTATGGAACGTGCGCCCTATGTGGATTTTGTTATGGGGCCCGATAATTACCTCCGGCTTCCCGACGTCATCCGCGACGTTGAAAATGAGAAATCGGTCTCGACGGCCTGGAGCCGCCGCTGGCATGAATTCCCCGGGGATCAAATCATCCGTAAAAGCATCATATCCGGCTATGTCACGATCATGGAAGGATGCAATAATTTCTGCACTTACTGCATCGTACCCTATACGCGAGGCAGGGAAAAATTCCGTCCCCTTCAGCATATTGTCAGGGAAGTGAAAGATCTGGCCGACAAGGGCTTCAAGGAAATTCAGCTTTTAGGCCAGAACGTCAATTCCTATCGGGATCCCGAATCCGGCATCGATTTCGCTTCTCTTCTTGAAACCATCACCCGCATCGAAGGGCCTGAATGGATACGGTTCATCACATCACATCCCCGGGATTTCGATCGCCGCATCATTCAGGCGATGGCCGGTTTTCATAAGATATGCCGTCAACTTCATCTCCCGGTTCAATCCGGATCGAATGCGGTTCTGAAACGCATGAAGCGCGGCTACACCCGTGAAGAATATCTGAATAAAATCGATCTGCTCCGCCGTGAAATGCCGGAGATCAGTTTGAGCGCGGATATCATTGTCGGTTTTCCCGGGGAAACCGAAGTCGACTTCGAAGATACGCTCAACCTTCTGCATGAAGTCCGCTATCAGAGCCTGTTCTCTTTCCGCTATTCGGCCCGACCGCATACCAAGGCGGCCACATTCAAGGATTCCGTTCCTCTTGAGACCAAACGGCGGCGTTTGAGTATGCTGCAGGAAACCCAAAAGCGGATTCAAATGCAAAACAATGCGAAGCTCATCGGAAAAGAGATGAAGGTCCTCTGCATGGGGAAGAGCAAAAAAAATACCGGCATTTATTCCGGCCGAAATGAAGGGTATCAAGTGGTCAATTTCATTGCGGAGAAGGATGTTGTCGGCAGATTCGTCATGGTTTCCATTACGGACTGCGGAGCATACAGCCTGAAAGGTGAAATGACCGCTTCGGCTGACTGAAAAACCGAAGCCTCCGCCCTCCCACCTCCCAGTCCGAATCAAGGATTTCACAGGCTTCCTGAATTGATTTGGCGGTGGAATTGTGTTATACACAGACACATAAAACAAATTATTGCTGTGAGGATCATTTCATGACACTACTTAATACGACGCCCTATTTGTTCATCCTGGGTTTTCTGGGTTTGTTGTTTGCTCTGGCCTTATATTTCATCACCATGAAGTACCCCAAGGGCAGCCCCATCATGCAGGAAATCGCGGAGGCCGTTCATTCCGGCGCCATGGTTTTTCTTAAACGTGAATACTCCTATATTTCTGTTTTCATCGTGATCGTTTTTCTCGCCTTGTGGAGATTGTTCTCCATAAACACCAGTCTGGCTTTTCTCCTTGGCGCTTTCTGTTCGCTGCTTGCCGGATATATCGGGATGCAAGCCTCCACGCGCGCCGCGGTTCGTACGACTCAGGGGGCCATAAGCGGAGGCATCGGCCGCGCTTTGACCATCGCTTTCCAAGGCGGTGCCGTGATGGGGATTTCCGTGGCCGCGCTCGGACTTGCGGGCTTGGGCCTTGTCTACTTCTTCACCAGGGATTCCATCATCATCAATGGATTCGCCATGGGGGCCAGTTCCGTAGCGTTCTTTGCCCGCGTCGGGGGAGGAATCTTTACCAAAAGCGCCGATGTGGGCGCCGACCTTGTGGGCAAAGTCGAAGCGGGAATACCGGAAGATGATCCTCGCAATCCGGGAGTTATCGCCGACAATGTCGGAGACAACGTCGGGGATACGGCAGGTATGGGCGCCGACCTTTTTGAATCCTACGTCGGTTCGGTTATCGCTTCCATGGCGTTGGGCGCGACCCTCTCTCCCGCCATAAATCATATGGCTCTCCCGCTTATTCTGATCTCTTTCGGCCTTATCTGCTCGATAATCGGCGTTCTTTCCATAAAAGTCTTGAAAAATTTCAGTCCCCAATCCGCGTTGAGAAATTCCACCTATGTCAGTGCGGCGATTTTCCTGATAGGAGCCTTTTTTATCATTCGGATCATTCTTTCCGACATCAATGTGTTCTGGGTGGTTTTGGGAGGCATGATTTCCGGTGTCTTGATCGGACTGGAAAGCGAATATTTCACTTCCGGGCCTCCTATCAAATCTCTCGCCCGTACGGCGGAAACCGGGAGCGCGAACACCATTATCACGGGACTGGCGATCGGTTTTCAAAGCACGATCCTTCCCCTGCTGACAATCGCGTTTACGATTTTTCTTTCATACAGACTGGCGGGACTTTACGGAATCGCTCTTTCGGCCGTCGGCATGCTGGCGACGATCGGCATCGTGATGACGACGGATTCCTACGGACCCATCGCCGACAATGCCGGTGGAATCACAGAGATGTCAGGCGCCGGCAAGGAGATCCGGCAGATAACGGATAAGCTGGATGCCTGCGGAAACACCACCGCGGCCATAGGAAAGGGATTCGCGATCGGATCCGGTGCATTAACGGCTCTGGCTCTGTTTTCTGCATTCCAGAAAACGGCGGGGCTTTCTTCCATCAATCTCATCAATTCCGAAACCATCGTCGGTCTCCTGCTGGGGGCATTGCTTCCGTTTGCCATCGCTTCCATGACGCTTAAAGCCGTCGGCCGGGCCGCGGATAAAATGGTGATTGAAATCCGCCGCCAGTTCAAAGAGATCAAGGGCCTCATGGAAGGCAAAGCCAAGCCCGATTCCAACAGGTGTGTCGATATCGTTACGCGGAGCGCTCTCATGGAAATGGTGCTTCCAGGCATCGTAGCCGTGGTTTCACCGCTTCTTGTCGGCTTCATCATCGGTGCGGAGGCCCTCGGCGGCTTTCTTGCCGGAGCCACGGCGAGCGGCGTCCTGATGGGGATTTTCATGGCCAATGCAGGCGCCGCCTGGGATAATGCGAAGAAGTGGATCGAGGAAGGAAATCTTGGCGGCAAGGGAACCGCCGTTCATGCCGCCGCCGTTATCGGAGATACCGTCGGCGACCCGCTGAAAGACACATCCGGTCCTTCGATGAATATTTTGATCAAACTTATGGCTGTCGTGAGTCTGGTTTTCGCTCCGCTTTTCAAATAGCCGGAGGAGCACGCCGGCCCGTACGAATAAAGGTTTTCGATATTATATTTAAATCAGCCGTCGCAGGGCGCGGCGACATGAGGTTTTTTTATTTTGCCGCCCCTGATATTGATATTCTTTATTATTTCAGTTATAATTCACGCTTCTTTTATCGTCCTCTTATATTTAGATTTAGGGCAAGCCAAATGAAAGTAAACGTCTGGAATACTATCCAGCAGCTAAGCAAAGAGAGAGGTGTGGACAGCTCCGTGATCGTCGGCGCCATAGAAGAATCGCTGCGCGTCGCCTCATTGAAGTATTTCTCTCACAATGAAAAGATTCATGTCGTTTTCAAGCCTGAGAAAGGAGAGCTGCGGGTATATTCCGTAAAACAAGTCAGCGAGGAACCCGATAATCCCGCCGCCGAGATCAGCCTGGAAGATGCCAAGAAGATCGATGCCGCCGCCAGGATCGGCAACTATATTGAAATCGATTTGCCTTCTGAAACCCTGGGACGTATCGCCGCTCAAGCCGCCAAACAAGTCATATTTCAAAAAGTCAGAGACGCCGAACAAGGAAAAGTGTTTGATTTTTTCTACCCCCTTATGGGAAAAATCATTACCGGAGTGCTCCGGAGGCTTGAAACCAACCGCAACATCATTCTTGAAAACAATAAAACCGAAATCCTCCTTCCCTTGAGGGAGACCCTGCCGAACGATCATTTCATCCGCGGAGACCGCGTCAAAGCCGTTATCACGCATGTATTCAAAGATGCCAAAGGTCCCCAGGTGATCGTATCTCGAACGGACAACAGGTTTTTGGGTAGATTGCTGGAAATGGAAACCCCGGAAATCGCCAACGGCAACATCGTCATCAAAAACATCGTCCGCCAGCCCGGCGAACGCGCTAAGGTCGCCGTTATCACTACTGAAAAGGATATCGATCCCATCGGAGCCTGCATCGGCGTTAAAGGCAACCGGATCCTGTCCATCAGCAAAGAACTTCAAGGCGAGAAAGTAGATATCATCGAATGGTCTGATAATCCTATCCAACTCGCCAAATCCGCATTGAGCCCGGCACGGGTTGAAGATGTCCTGGTCCGGGATAAGCACAATAAATATCTGCAGGCTGTTGTGGCGAAAGATCAATTTTCACTGGCAATTGGAAAGAAAGGCATCAATGTCAGATTGGCCTCAAAACTTGTGGGCTGGAAGATAGAAATAAAAAGCTAATGAGCACATGAAATAATCAAGGATTGTTTGGAGAAAACATTTAACATGAAAAAAAAGAGCAATAAGAGGCCCGTCCAAGCCGCCGCAAAAATCCCCGATGTCAGCGTCAAGAACCTTCGCCTTCGGGAGGGCTTGAATTTAAAAAACGTTGCGGACAATCTAGGTATTAAAGCCAGAGTTCTCATTGAACAACTGCAGATGAAACGTTATGCCGTCAACGTCAATGATCTTCTCACTGAAACGATCGCCGAAACCATCTCTAATATATTCCAGATAAACCTTGAAGTCATTTCCCTGGAAACGTATGCCCGGGAAAAAAGCCTGGAGAATCCCAAGCAGCTGGTCATTCGCCCTCCGGTCGTCACGATTATGGGCCATGTCGACCACGGAAAAACAACCCTGCTGGACGCAATCCGGGAATCCAATCTTGTCAATCGTGAATCGGGCGGAATCACGCAGCATATAGGCGCCTATCAGGTAGAATACAAAGAACGCTCCATCACATTCGTCGACACGCCGGGCCATGAGGCGTTTACCAAGCTTCGGGCTCGCGGCGCCATGGTCACGGATATCGTCATCCTTATCGTCGCGGCGGACGACGGCGTTATGCCTCAAACCAAGGAAGCCATCGCTCACGCCAAAGCCGCCGAGGTTCCAATTTTAGTTGCCATCAACAAGATCGACAAACCGGAAGCCGACATCGAACGCACCAAACAACAGCTTTCCCAGGAAGGCCTGCTGGTCGAAGATTGGGGTGGAGATATCGTCAGTATCGATATCTCGGCAAAAAAGAAAAAAAACATCGGAGAGCTTCTTGAAATGCTGTTGCTTCTGACCGATGTGACCGAGATCATGGGGAATCCTCACGTCAATGCTCAGGGAGTTATCCTGGAAGCACGACTCGATCCTCGTAAAGGCGCCGTCGCCACCGTGATCATTCAGAACGGAATCCTACAGGCCAACCAGGCGTACATATCGGGAACCGCGTTTGGACGAAGCCGAGCGCTCTTCGATGAAAACGGTCGATCCCTCAAAGAAGCGGGATTGTCTATGCCGGTTGAGGTTTTGGGCTTTTCCGAAGTCCCTCAGGCGGGAGACTTTTTCCATGTCGTCGATGATCTGGATACCGCTAAACGGATCGCCGAGTACCGGCTTAACAAAATGAACAAACCGGAAAAGAGCCGCTCCGGTCGGATGACGCTCGATCAGCTTTTCGAGCAGATCGAAGATGATTCCGTAAAGGAACTATCCCTCATCGTAAAAGCGGATGTTCATGGTTCCGTGGAAGTCCTCCGCGATACGTTGTCCAATTTGAGCACGGATAAAGTCAAAATCGAGATTCTCCATTCCGCATGCGGCAAGATCACCGATTCCGACGTCCTGTTGGCCTCTACTTCTAATTCCATTATTCTCGGTTATAACGTAAAACCTTCACAAGCCGTACTCGATCTGGCCCGGGAAGAGAAAGTCGAGATACGATCTTACAATGTGATCTATCAGCTCACGGACGATATTAAGAAAGCCCAGACGGGAATGCTCGATCCCGAGATCCGCGAATCCTACATGGGACGTGCCGAAGTTCGAAAACTATTCCGTGTTCCGAAAGCAGGAACCATCGCCGGATGTTATGTTTCCGACGGAGTGATATCGCGTAACGCCACCGTTAAGGTTATCCGTAGTGATAAAGTCGTTCACACCGGAAAGATATCTTCGTTGAAACATCTTAAAAATAATGTCACAGAGGTCAAAAAAGATCTGGAATGTGGAATCGGCCTGGCGAATTTCAAAGATATCCAACCGGGCGATCGGATCGAAGCGTTCACCCTCGAAGAAATAATTCAGAAATAACCGAAATCCGGCCTGGCGAAAATGATTATTGGATTTCTATCACTTGATATCCATCTCCCCTATGCTCACTCGCTTAAAGAAAAGCGACAGCGTATTTCAGGTTTCAAGGACCGAATCAAAAACAAGTACAACGTCGCCACGGCGGAGTTGGAATTCCAGGACAAGTGGCAACGAACACGGTTGGGATTTACGACCCTGAACAGCAGCCGCAAGGTTGTCGAGAAGATGCTGAACAATATCATTCGGGAAGCGGAAGAACATATAGAAGGCGAAGTCCTCGATCATGAAATAATTTTTTTCTGATCATATTAAAATGAATACGCATCACCTTCCAAGCAAAGAGCCTACGGCAGGCTTGTATCGAATTGTGGTTTCTGAAAGCATGCGGAAATGAATGAATCGCGCAGACAAAAAAAAGTCGCTCACCTGATCAAAACCCTCATTGCGGAACGAGTATATCAAACGATACCCGATTCTACCGGATTGGTCACGGTTACCCGGGTGGATATGAGCAAAGACCTAAAAACCGCCCAAGTCTTCATCAGTTTTTTCGGAAACGGGGATGAAGAAGATGTGATAAGGCTTCTGCGATCGCAAGCCGGTTCCTTTAGAAAAGCTGTTGCCTCCGGTTCGAAATTGAAGTATAATCCTTTGCTTATTTTCGAATTAGATCCGCTTGTCGTTGTGAGCGAGAGGATCGATGAATTGATAAGCCGGACAAAGACAAATGAAAAGTGATCCGCTCGATTTGGTTAAGCGCAAGCTGCTTTCATGCCGGAATTTAGCCGTGACCTCTCACCTGCGACCTGACGGCGATTCCATTTGCACCGGGCTGGCGCTCTATTTTATCGGCGAATCGCTGGGCATCAACGTATCGTTTATCAATCGGGATAAAACACCATTCCCATTTGACGGTTTTCCGGATAGCGATAAGATACGAATCGGACAGATCATGCCGGATCGTTACGATGCGGTTATCCTGTTGGAGTGTGCCAATGTGACCCGTTCGGGCCAGGAAAACCTTGATGGATATTTCACCATAAATATCGACCATCATCATTCAAATGATTATTACGCCGATATCAATTGGGTGCAGCCCGAAGCCGCTGCGGTAGCCTGTTTGATCTATGACTTGGCGGAGAACCTGAATATTCCCTTCACGCCTAAACTTTCCACCCTTCTTTATTCCGCCGTTGTTTCAGATACGGGTTCCTTCCAATTCTCCAACACCGACGCCCGTTCCCTGGATCTGTGCTCGCGTTTAATACGCAACGGTGCGGAACCGGCCCGGGTCTCAGAGTTGATATTCCATAATTATTCTCCGGATAAAATTCGTCTTCTGGGTCGTGTGCTTTCAACCATTCAACTCAACGACAACGGCACGATCGGCATTATCAGCATGTTCAAAAAAGATCTGGACGATCTCCATTTGAAAGAGATCGATACGGAAGATATTACGACATTGGCTCGATCGATTAAAGGGCTGCAAGTCGTCTTGTTCTTTAAAGAAATGGCGCCGGACACCTATCGCGTGAGCATACGGTCAAAAGGCGCCGCCAACTCCGCTGCCATCGCTGAATATTTCGGCGGGGGCGGTCACCTCCATGCGGCCGGTTTTACCGCCATGGGCCCTTATCAGGAGGTTATACGGGAGATTCCCGCATCGGTCGAACGACTGCTGCGGGAATGTGTCGACGAGGCGGAATAAACAGAGCGAAACCGCTGTTCGAATCAATAGCATGGATGGTCTCCTACTTGTAGACAAACCTCGGCATTGGACATCTCATGATGTCGTTGCGCATACCCGGGCTCTTCTGAGCATTCGGAAGGCCGGTCACTTCGGAACTCTGGATCCCATGGCCACAGGCCTCATCATCATCGCTCTGGGTCACACCACGCGGCTGTTCCCTTTCTATTCCAAACGTGATAAAACCTATACCGGACGCATTCGTTTGGGCCTGGCAACGGACACCTATGATGCGGAAGGCAAACCGATCTCGACTTCCTGCGATGAATTCCCCGACTCCTCCCGACTTAGAGCGGTCATGTCCGGGTTCGAAGGCGACATAGACCAGGTGCCGCCTCCCTATTCAGCAAAAAAGCTCAATGGAAAGCCTTTATATGCCATGGCGCGCGCCGACCATCCCGTCTCGTTGCCTCCCTGCCGCATACGTGTGCACCGTTTCCGCATGACGGACTATCAACCGCCTGATCTGGATTTTGAAACAAGCTGCTCATCAGGAACCTATATCCGATCCTTGGCTCACGATCTCGGCAAAGATCTCGGGTGCGGGGCCCATTTATCGGAACTCCGCCGTACGGAGATCGGAGAATTCCATCTGGATGAGGCTCACGACATGGATGCTTTGAAACGATATAACGAAGCAGGCCGTATTCCTGAGATCATCATTCCCCTTGAAAACCTTCTGCCTGAATTTCCTAAGATCATTCTCAACGAAACGGGATCGCAACGCGCCGGAAACGGCAACTTGATCCTCCCGGAACATATCATTAAAATATTCCCTCCCCACCTCAAAGGAAGACGACCTCAGGCCGTCGGCGCCGGAGAAACGTTCCGTTTATTCTCGGAACAGGGCCAATTATTCGCATTCGGAAAAAGGGCCCAAGATCATCAAGCGCTTCATCCCTTCCTGGTAATGGCACCGGAAAACGACATACAATAGATTGGAGACACGATGGTAAAAAAAGAACAGTTCGCATCCCGTTGGGGAATCATCTTTGCCGGTTTGGGCATGGCTGTCGGTACCGGCAACCTCTGGAGATTTCCCAGGATCGCCGCCCAATACGGCGGCGGCGCTTTCATGGCCGTCTGGCTGCTGTTTCTCTTTCTTTGGGCTTTGCCGCTCCTTATTATTGAAATGTCCATCGGTAAGAAAACTGGCCGAGGCGTCGTCGCCTCGTTCGGCAAGCTCATGGGGCCCAAATTTACGTGGATGGGAGCATTTGTCGCATTTGTCACATCCGCAATCACCTTTTACTACACGGTTGTCACAGGATGGTGCCTGAAATATTTCTACGCAACCTGCTGTCAAAATCTCATTTCCAAAACCCCCCAGGATTTCTGGAACGGTTTCACTTCTTCCTGGGAGCCGGTTCTGTTCCATGTCATCGCTATCCTTATCGGCTGCTCCATCATCTATGCCGGAGTCGTCAAGGGAATCGAACGCGCCAATAAATTTCTCATTCCTTCACTTTTCCTCATGCTTATCGTTGCCTGTGTTCGGTCCATTACTTTACCCGGAGCCGGAATGGGATTGAATTTCTTGTTTTCGCCTAATTGGTCCCAATTCGGAAACCTGAAGATGTGGCTCAATGCGCTGAGCCAGGCGGCTTGGTCAACGGGCGCCGGCTGGGGTTTGATGCTTACCTACGCCGTCTATTCGCACAAACGCGAGAACCCGGTTATCACCTCTGCCACGCTGGGATTCGGGGACTATGTTGCTTCTCTTATGGCGGCGATCACCGTTATTCCCGCTGTTTTTTCTTTCTATATCGGGGCTTCCGCTGGTGCTTCCAGGCAGGTGGTTGAAGGGCAGGTTCTCAACGTCATGAACGAAGGGAACCTCGGCTTGACGTTCACCTGGATTCCTACTCTTTTTTCTAAGATCCCGGGAGGCGCGTTTTTCCTGGCGTTGTTTTTTCTCGCCCTCTGCTTCGCCGCATTCTCATCCCTTATATCACAGCTCGAACTGATCACACGTATTTTCATGGACAGCGGCCACTCGCGCAAAAAAGCCATTGTTATCGTAGGTTCGGCCTGTCTGGTTATGGGTCTCCCTTCCGCACTTAGCCTGGGATTCTTCAACAATCAGGATTGGGTGTGGGGCATGGGACTGATGATCAGCGGATTGTTCTTCATTCTCCTGGTTCTTAAATTGGGCCCTCGAAAATTCCGTGAGGAAATCGCCCCCTCCTTCAACAGAAAGTTCCGCTTGGGAAAGGCCTTCGATTTCCTGATCAGATTCCTGATGCCCGTTCAGATCCTTGCGATGCTGGGTTGGTGGTTCTTCGACAGCTACTCTTCGTGGAGAACCGCGGTCGAGGCCGGGATGTCTCCGAAGCATTGGCTCAATCCTTTCGCACAGGGATCCGTGGGAACCGTGCTTTTTCAATGGAGCATCGGGCTGGGTGTTTTTCTGATACTCAATAGATTTTTAAACAGAAAAATGGATATTATAGAAAATGTCGATTGAAGCGATCATTTGCATGCTGCTGATTCTTGGGATCTGTACGGGTGGATTTCTGTATTCTCTTTATATTACTTATAAAGGGAAATAGCCGCCGGTTCCTCCTAAATCAGCGTATTTATCGATTCCGAGCTTAATTATTCATGTCGTTTTCCATCTCGGGATCGTTTCCCGTACAATTGAATCTGTCCTTGATATTTAATGTAAACTGGTGTATTTTATTTGGAAATGAGATTAAACAAACACCAGATCGAACACTTGGCTTTTTCCATTACCAGAAATCTGCTCAAAGAAAATAAAATACTGGTTGAGAACCGGAACGAAATTCTTGAAGACATTAATAATCTCATCATGGAAGAATTTCTCAAAGAAGACAAACTCGACCATGAAGTTCGGGAGATTCTCAATCAGCATATGGAAAAAATCCGCAAAGAGAATATCGAATATCAGACGATGTTCAGAATGATCAAGATTAAGCTGGCAAAAGAAAAGGATATTGTGCTGTGAGCATTCGATTTTCAAGAGAAAAGATTAATTATCTCGCACGTCAAATATTGAACTATCTTTTTGAAAACGATGAAATCGAATTCTTGGATGAATCGAACGAGATTCGTCTTGTTATCGTCAAAAGTATCGAAGAAGAGCTCAAACTTTACGAAGACATCGATAAGAAGGCCATCGATAAGATCGCGGCCCAAAAAAAATCTATCAAAGAAGGCAGCCGGGAG